>Ga0207665_10001158_pt1 | contig 17723 bp, 18 predicted proteins | sample LARL112metaG_FD_184351 | JGI IMG/M metagenome (GOLD analysis project Ga0207665, IMG submission 184351) | Corn, switchgrass and miscanthus rhizosphere microbial communities from Kellogg Biological Station, Michigan, USA - LAR L11-2 metaG... | ecosystem: Host-associated > Plants > Roots >...
GGATTGCCGATTTGCAGCGTATAGCCATCGGGCCTCGAACGGGCCATCTCCTCGATCGCAAGAATGCCGAACGCTCCCGGTTTGTTTTCGATCAGCAGCGGCTGGCCCAGAATCGGGCGCATCTGCTCGCCGACGATGCGCATGACGATATCGGTGGCGCTCCCTGGGCCGAACGGCACGACGACCTTCACGGGCTTCGCCGGATATTTGTCCTGTGCCGTCGCATCGGCGCCGCCGAGCGCAAGGACGAGCAACAACAGGGTGGTCAAGCGCTGCATGTGGGTTGATCCGGCGCCGGCGTCGTCACGCCCGCGCTAATCGGTCAAGTCGATCTTCACCTCAGCGACCGTCTTGCGCCAGGCGGCGAGTTCGCTATTGAGCCATGACTGCGCCTCCTCCAATGACGCGTTAGGCTTGACGCTGACGAGCTGTTTCTTGAAGGCGTCCTGCAGCTGCGGAGCATCCGCAGCCTGCACGATCGCCTTAAAGAGGGTTGCCAGAACCTCTTTCGGTGTTTGGGCCGGCGCCAGCATGCTCTGCCAGTGCAGCGTGCCGACGCCGGGAAATCCGGCCTCGGCCAGCGTGGGGACATCGGGATAGTCCGCGAGCCGCGTCTCCGCCAGCACCGCGATCGGCCGCAGCTTGCCGGCCTTGATCATGGAGGCCGTGCTCGCGGCATTGATGAACGCGACCTGCGCGTCGCCGACAACGAGATCGTTGATCATGCCGGCGGCGCCGGCCTTGTTGGGAATATGCAACATCTCGATGCCGGCCCGCCTGGAGAAGACCTCGGTATCGAAATGCGGAAAACTGCCGACGCCGGCGCTGGTGTAGCGGACCTTGCCCGGATTCTTCTTTGCATACGCGACCAACTCCGCCACCGATTTGGGCTCGAAATCATGCGTGGTGGTGAGGAGAAAGGACGGATAGATGGCAAGCCGGGAAACGGACACCACCTCTTTCTCGAAATTGATCGAGAGCTTCTTCGGGAAGAGGACCGGCGTGATGGCATTGGTCGTGACGTTGCCGACCATCAGCGTGTAGCCGTCGGGCTTGGAGCGCGCCATCTCTTCAATGGCGAGAATGCCGAATGCACCCGGCTTGCTCTCGATCACGAACTGCTGGCCGAGGCTTTGGCGCATCTGCTCGCCGAACAGGCGTGCGGTAATGTCGGTCGCGCCGCCGGGGGCATAGGGCACGATGATCTTCACTGGCCGCGTGGGATATTTTTCCTGCGCCGAGAGGGTAGCGGCACTCAATGCGAGGCAAACGAGCGCCAGACCCAAACCGAAGCGTTTCATCGCATCCTCCCGTGATTGGCGCACATGGCCGCCCGGGGGCCTCTGCCGGTCCTGACAGTCCTCGGCCGGGCGCTGCCGTCGCCTCCCGCCCGCCGCGTAACCTATCGTATCGTCCAGCGCATTCATGCTGCGCGAAAGTGTCACGCCGCCTTGACGCCGTGCAGGCTGTGCGACGCGTCCTTGCAGGTGAAGAAGACAACGTCGCCGTCCGCCGTCGCCTTGCCCGAGTGCACCACGTTGGCGGGAACGTAGATCACCGATCCCGCCTTGGCTTCGACGTCCTGCTCGCCGATCTTGGCTCGAAACGTGCCCTGCAAGATGTAGATCCATTGCTCGTTGGGATGCGAATGCGGCTCGGCGCCGGTGCCGGCCGGCATGCGCATCAGCGCCACGATCATGCGCTCTCCCTCGACGCAGGCGCCGTTGGCGGTCGAATAATCGGGCCCCCCGAGGATGTGGTTGACCTTGGCGAGGTCGAACACGTATTCGCCGTTGCCCGCGCGTTTCGCGCCGGGCGTCCGCGCCGCTTGCTGTTGCGACATGCTTGTCTCCTCCGTTCTCTCGGCCTTTCCGCAAGCTCTCCCCATTTGAAGAGGATGCGCGGCTGCGAACCGTCCCGTCAGGCGAACGCCCGCGCAGGCGCCGTCTCGAGCAGTACCCGCGCGCGTCCGCCGAGAATGGCGGACTGGCCGGCGGCCGGAACCGACAGGCTGCGAACCTGCGATACGCCTTCCGGCATGCCCATGTCGAAGGGGTAATCGCTGCCGAGCAGCACGCGCTCGGTGCCGGCATTGCCGACGAGAAACGCGAGCGCCTCCTTCGAGTGCACGATGGTATCGAAATAGAAGCGCTTGAGCGACTCGGTCGGCGGTTTGGTGAGCTTGCTCTTAGGTTCCGCGCGCACGTGCCAGCCATGCACGAAACGTCCAGCTTGGTAGGGCACGAAGCCGCCGCCATGAGCGAGGCAAATCTTCAGCGTCGGATGGCGCTCCAGGACGCCGCCGAACACGAGCGATGCAGCGGCGATGGTGGTGTCGAGCGGGTTGCCGATCAGGTTGGTGAGATAATAGGACGACAGGCGATCGGCGCCGGCCACGTTGATGGGATGCAGCAGGATGAACGCACCGAGTTCCGCCGCCGCCGCCCAAACCGGCTCGAGTTCGGGATCGTCCAGGTTCTTGCCTGCGATATTCGAGCCGATCTGCGCACCGCGTAAGCCGAGCACGCGCACCGCGTGACGAAGCTCGTCCGCCGCCTGGCTCGGCGCCTGCATGGGCAAGGTCGCAATCGCAAGAAAGCGGTCCGGGCGAGCCTTGGCAAGTTGAGCAAGCTGCTCGTTCTGAATGCGGGCAAAGGCTGCCGCCACCGCCGCGGGTTGTCTATAGACGAAGGTCTGCGGACAAACCGAGAGCACCTGAACATCGACCTTGGCTGCCGCCATGTCCTCCAGCCGGCGCTCCAGATCCCATCCACCGCGGGGAAAATGCCGATAGATGTTCCCGGCAACCTCGAGCGTGGCGAACTGGTCGCCGATGTCGGAGAGCTTCGGCCCCACCTGTGGCGCCTCGCGCTGCAGCAGCCGGATGGTATCTTCGGATAGGATGTGGGCGTGAACGTCGATGGTTTGCGTCATTGGGCTACCATTAGGATCCGTTGCTCGAGGAAAGAGAGGCCGGGAGAGACCGAGAGCCTAATCCATCCCTGTGGCCGGATCGAGTAGCTGATGCTGGCGCGAACGTGGTAGGTTGCGGGGCAACGGTAGCGACCGAAGTCCCGACATGCTCGATCAGCCCGCCGCCTCGCACCACATCCGCTTGCAGGACCACCCGCGCCTCGATTTTCAGGACCATCTCGCGGATCTCGAGGCAAAAGGCCTTCTCGTTCGCGTCGATCGTCCCATCAACAAAGACACCGAACTGCATCCGCTGGTGCGCTGGCAATTTCTCGGCGGCGTGCCGGAGGACAAGCGGCGCGCTTTCTTGTTCACGCATGTGACGGACTCGAAAGGGCGGCGATACGACATTCCAGTGGCGGTCGGCGCGCTCGCAGCCTCACCCGACATCTACGCCATCGGCATGGGCCAGGCGGTCGGCGATATCGGCGAGGCTTGGATGCGCGCAATCGCCAATCCGATCGCGCCCGTGGTGGTCGGCGCGCCGCGGTGCCAGGAAGTCGTGCTCACGGGCGATGATCTCAAGGCGCCGGGCGGGCTTGCGCGGTTGCCTGTACCGGTATCGACGCCCGGCTTCGATTCCGCGCCGTACCTGACGGCGACGCTGTGCGTGACGCGCGACCCCGACAGCGGCGTCCAGAACATGGGCACATACCGTGCCGCGCTCAAAGCCGCCGATCGATTGGTGGTGCGCATGGTGGCGCGCGAGGCGAGCGGCGCCGGCGGCTATTTGCATTGGCTGAAATATCGCAAACGGCGCGAAGTGATGCCGATCGCGATCGTGATCGGCTGCGCGCCGGTGGTCATGTTCACCGGGCCGCAGAAGCTTGCCATCGACATGGACGAACTCGGCGTCGCCGGCGCGCTCGCCGGCTGCCCGATCGAGACGGCAAAGGCCGCCACAGTCGACCTTTACGTGCCGGCGTCGGCGGAAATCGTGATCGAAGGGCTGATCGACCCGGACAAGCTCGAGCCCGAAGCGCCGTTCGGCGAGAGCAACGGCTACGTGGCGCTCGAAGCCTACAACATGCCGATGCGCGTGACTGCCATTACCCACAAGCGCGCGCCGGTCTTTGCCTCGATCATCAGCCAGGTGACGCCGAGCGAATCCAGCGTGGTCAAAAAAGTCGCCTACGAGCCGCTGTTTCTCAGCCATCTGCGCGATCGCTTGGGCATCAAGGGTGTTCGCCGCGTGATGATGCATGAGCGGCTGACCAACCTTCGCCCTGTCATTTTCGTTCAGCTCGCTGAGGGGGTGCCGCGCAGTGAAGTATGGCGCGCGCTGCACGGCACAGCGACCTTGCAGTCCAATTGCGGAAAGATCGTCATCGCCGTCAGCGAGGATATCGATCCCGCTAGCATGGACGCGGTGCTGTGGTCGCTCGCGTATCGCACCAATCCGATCGAGGACGTACACCTCGTGCCTCATCGCGGCGGGGTGCAGGGCGCGCAATACGGCCCGAAAACCACCGATTCCGGCATGCTTGTCGACGCCACGCGCAAATATCCGATGGCCCCGCTCGCGTTGCCGACGCGCGAATACATGGAGCACGCGCGCGCACTGTGGGAGGAACTCGACCTTTATCCGCTCAGCGTGCAGTCGCCCTGGCACGGTTACGGCCTGGGCGATTGGACCGACCGCTGGGAGACGTTTGCGCGCCGCGCCGCGACCGGCGACTGGGAGTTGACTGGCCGGGAGACGCTGGCGCGCCAGCGCGCGGGCCTCACGCCGGAAACGCCCGCCCGCTTCGACGACGAGCGGAAGAAAAACGGCCCGCGGCAGTAGCGCCGGTTCGATTCTTATCAACACAAGCAGCGTCCGGCTATTTTTCGTCTACCACGCGGACCCGCAGCGTGCCGATGTCGGAAATCTCCACCTCGAGCACGTCCCCTGCTTTCATCCACAAGGGCGGATTGCGGCGATGACCGACGCCGTCCGGCGTGCCGGTGGCGATCACATCGCCCGCCGCGAGCGGCGTGATGTCGGAGCAGAAGGCGATGATCTGCGGCACGGAATGGATCAGCAAATCGGTGCCGGACTTCTGCACCTCCTGTCCGTTGAGGCGCGTGACGAGCGTCAGACGGCTCGGATCGGCAATCTCGTCGGCGGTGACAATCCAGGGACCGAGCGGTCCGGTCGCGGGAAAATTCTTGCCCGAGGTCACGGAGATTTTCTGATAGTCGCGTACGCTGCCGTCGACGAAACAGGTGTAGCCAGCCACGTGCTCAAGAGCGCGCGCGACCGGAATATGCCGGCCGCCACGACCGATGACGACCGCGAGCTCGCCCTCGAAGTCGAAGCTTTGCGACACCGCGGGGCGGATCATCTCGCCCTCGTGGCCGGTGAGCGTTGTCGCGAGGCGGATAAACATGCTCGGCTGTTTGGGTATGTCGCGCCCGGTTTCCGCGGCATGCGAGCGATAATTGATGCCGGCGCAGAGAATCTTCTCCGGGTTCGGGATCACCGGCAGCCATTCGACCTCGTTGAGCCGGTGGTCGGGCTTCGCCGTATCGGCGGCTTTCCTGATTTCCGCGAGCGCGCCTGCCGCGAGCGCGTCACGCAAGGTCGCATAACGATTGCCCAGGCGCCGGTTCAAGGTGAGCACGCCGTCGCCGATCACCACGCCGAAGCAGGCCTGACCATCGGCAATATAGCTTGCAAGCTTCATTCACGGCTCCCCTGGCGCGGTCGCTGGCTTCTAAGTTTCCTTTACGTCATTCCGGCGCCCAGGCGAAAGTGCATAATGTGCCGAGCACAGCGGCGAAGCGATCGCACGGATGAGAGCAAATGACTCGCTCCGCCGATACGCCTTCGTTTCCCGTCGCGATGAAAGGAGCGAGCGATGACGAGCCGCACGCCGCGCCATGAGTTGCGCAAGATGCTTGTCCCCGGCGCGGCTTTGCTGCTGCCCGGCGTTGCCAATGCCCTGGCCGCGCGCGTCGTCGCCGATCAGGGCTTTGCGGCCGCCTACGTCACGGGCGCCGGCATCGCCAATACGTTTTTCGGCATCCCCGACATCGGGCTGGTGACGTTGAGCGAGCTTGCCGTGCATGTGGCTGCGATCCGCGACGTATTTTCGGGCCCGCTCGTGGTCGATGCCGATACCGGCTTCGGCAATGCCGTGAACATGATACGGACAGTGCAACTGCTCGAGCGCGCCGGCGCCGATGCGCTGCAGATCGAGGACCAGGTCTTTCCCAAGCGCTGCGGCCATTTCGCGGGCAAGGCGGTGATTCCCGCCGCGGAGATGATGGCGAAGATCAAAGCGGCCGTCGACGCGCGACGCGACGACGATCTTCTGATCATCGCGCGCACCGATGCCATCGCACCGGAAGGCTTTGTCGCCGCGCTCGAGCGCGCCGCCGCCTACCGCGAAGCCGGGGCCGACGTCACTTTCGTAGAAGCGCCGACTTCGACGGAGCAGATCTCCGACATTCCGCGCCGTCTGCCCTGGCCGCAGCTCATCAACATCGTGATCGGCGGCCGCACGCCGGAATTGCCCAACGCGAAGCTCAAAGAATTGGGCTATGCCGGGGTGATCTACGCCAATGTCGCGCTGCAAGCGGCGCTCAAGGGCATGCAAGCGGCGCTGGGCGAGCTTCGGCGCAAAGGACATATGGGCGAGGCGCAAAACCTGCTCGCCGATTTCTCCGAGCGGCAGCGCTTGGTGCAGAAGGACGAATTCGATGTGCTCGAGCACAAATATTCGACCAAGGACTAGAGCGTTTCCCGAAGGAGACCTGGCGCGTTCCTCGCCGTGACGACTACCAATCGATCGCCGGCATGGCCTACTGCCTCGGAATGTTGGCCGTCTTCACCAGTTCGAGATTGGTGGCGACGTCGTCCTTGAAGAACTGGTCGAATTCCGCAACAGTCATCGGCAGCTTCTCGACACCGATCGTCGCCAACCGCTCCTGCACCGACGGCAATGCCAGTGCTTTTACGACCTCGTCGTGCAGCTTGTCGACGATGGCGCGCGGCGTCTGCGCTGGCAGGTATGCTCCGGTATAGAACGGATAGATCGCATCGGCCTTGAGTCCGGCCTCGATCAGCGTCGGCACATCTGGCAACGAGGCGGAGCGCTTCGCTGCGCCGACCGCGAGCGCTTTAAGCTTGCCGTCACGGATGGGACCGATGACGGTGGTTACCGGCGGAACGCTGAAGTCGACGCGCCCCGCGATCGTGTCAGCCAGCCACTCGGGACCCTTGAACGGAATATGCTGAGCCGTGATTCCGGCACTGACGGCGAGCCGAACGGCTCCGAAGTGCGCCGCGGACCCGATGCCGACGGTCGAATAGTTCAACTCGCCGGGCTTGGCCTTCGCAGCGGCAATCAGTTCGCCCAGCGTGTTGTAACGCCCGACCGCCGTCACCACGACAAGCGGGGTCTCGCCAAACGGAACCACCCGCGTGAAATCGGCAACCGTGTCGTAGGGCAATCGCGCATAGAGTGCGTTGGCCGCCGCAATCGAGCCATAGACCAGAATGGTATGGCCGTCAGGCGCGGCCTTGGCGACCAGGTTGGCGCCGATCGTACCGCCGGCCCCCGGCCGATTCTCGATCACGAAGGTCTGCCCGACCTGCTTGCCAACCTGCTCGAACACCGTGCGGGCGATGAGGTCGCTGGCGACGCCGGCCGGGACCGGCACCACGACGGTGACGCTGCGGGTCGGCCAATCCTGGGCCGATGCGTGGCCAAAGGTGGCCAGCGTGATAGCCGCCCCAAGGATAACCCGTCGAGCAATTTTCATTGTGATTTCCTCCAAACGCGCACGGAGATTGAGAGAGAAGGATAGCGTCGTCAATGTTGCGAGTAGCCGCAGTCATGCCGGGCCGCGTTGTCTTCTCGTTGCGATGCGAGACTACAGTCGGCGTGGGACCGTCGGGCCTTCGTTCAGGGCCGAGTTCGGCTTTCCGGACTTCGAGTCGCGCCGAGGCCGCCTTTCTCCTCGATAAAGCCGGCGATCTCGTCGACGCCCTCGCCGGCGCGCAGATTGCTGAAGACGAAGGGACGCGCGCCGCGCATGCGCCTGGCATCGCGCTCCATGACGGAAAGCGAGGCGCCGACGTGCGGCGCGAGGTCGATCTTGTTGATCACGAGCAAATCGGAGCGGGTGATGCCGGGACCGCCCTTGGACGGAATCTTGTCTCCCGCCGCGACGTCGATCACATAGAGCGTCAAGTCGGCAAGCTCGGGCGAGAAGGTCGCGGCCAGGTTGTCGCCGCCCGATTCGATCAGCACGAGATCGAGCGTGGGAAATTTCTTCCGCATGTCGTCGAGCGCGGCGAGATTGATGGAGGCATCCTCGCGGATCGCGGTGTGCGGGCAGCCGCCGGTCTCGACCCCGGCGATCCGCTCGGGCGCGAGCGCACCCGAGCGCACCAGATATTCGGCGTCCCATTTCGTGTAGATGTCGTTGGTGATCGCCGCAATGTCGTAGCGGTCGCGCAGACGCTTGCACAAGGCGTCCATCAGCGCGGTCTTGCCCGAACCGACCGGACCACCGATGCCGACTCGCAGCGGACCATGGGAATTGGTCATGGCCGTCCCAAGGTTCTCCAGTGTCCGTCGTCGTTCAGAGTCATCGTTGGGCCTGAGTTTACCGGATGTCGAGCGATCATGACCTGAATAGTCGCGTATGCTGCGTCTCGTGCTGCATGCTGGCGAGATCGGCGCGAAAAGCGGCGCCGCCCACTTCGTCGAGGGCGGTCGCGAGCGCGCGTTTCGCGGTTGCCGCCACAATAGGTTCGAGCGCAGCGAGAACGCGTTGGCCGTCGGTCTGCCCGACGGGGATGAGCCGCACGCCGGCCGACACGACGTTTGCCGCAAGCGCCTGGATGTAGACGAGCAGCGCGGGTGCAAGCGCGATGCCATGCCCGGCGGCGGCAGCGGCGACCGCAACTGGCAGCGCGAGGGCGCCGTCCCAGACCGAGAGCAGCCGATCGAGCGCGGGCGCCGGCCAAGCCGCGCGCGTCGCGTCGAGAAAGGCGCGGCCCTGGGCCGTCGTCTCCAAGTGCCGCTCTTTCGAGGGGACGAAGGCGGCGGCGAGCTCGGCAACCGCGCGTAGCGCGCCATCGTCGCATTGCGTCACGGCGCGATGGGCGTGCACGAAAAAAACCGCGTCGCAAAACCCGCTACCCTCGCCCACCATGACTGCGAGCCAACGCTCGAGGCTTGCCGCATCGGCAATGTCGCCGGCCTCCACCGCCCATTCGATGCCGCTGGAATAAGAGAACGCGCCGATGGGATAGGCGGGCGACAGCCACGCCATGAGCCGATAGAGGTCGGTCGCCTGCACGCTGCCGGCGATAGTCGCCACCTCCCCGATGCGGCCGCTCGGAAGCCCGGGGGGAGATGGCGCGGCGTCTCGAACCATAAAGCTGCCGCGCTTGGTGCGGCGGCGCGCTCGTTTAACCGCCGTGGTGGTCGGCATGTCCATGCCCGTAGGCTCCACGGTCAGGATCGAACGGCGCCTCGATCGAAGTCATACGCGCGCCGAGGCCGCGCAGCATCTCTTCCAACACGTGATCGCGGCGGATTCTCAACCTCTCGCCCACCACCTGCATCTCGGCGTGGCGGTTGCCGATATGCCAGGCGAGGCGCGCGAGCTCGTACGGGCTCGACGCCGCGATCTCGATAAGCGGCTCGGCCTTGCCGGCGACGCCGACGATGGCGCCGTCCTCGAGCACGAGACCGTCGCCGTCTTTGAGCGCGGCCGCGTGCGCCAGGTCGAGCAGGAATGCCGTGCCGCGCTCGCCCGTCAAGGCGATCCGGCGGCGATGGCGCTCGCCGGCATCGAGCACGACGCGGTCAATGGCGCTCGCCGCATCCCAGGTGCCGGCCGCTTTGATCTCGGACGCGCGCCGCATGGCCCTTGTCTTCAGAACAGAAAATAGCGCTGCGCCATCGGCAGCACATCGGCCGGCGCGCAGGTCAAGAGTTCCCCGTCTGCGGTCACGTCGTAGGTCTCCGGATCGACTTCGATCTTGGGGGTGGCGCCGTTGTGCAGCATGCTCTTCTTGGAGATGCCGCCGCGGGTGTTTTCGACCGCGACGAGCTGCTTCTCGACGCCGAGCTTGTCACGCAGCCCGCGCTTGAGCACAGATTTGGAGACGAATACCAGCGAAGAGGCGGCGAGCGCCTTGCCGAACGCGCCGAACATGTAGCGGTAATGGACCGGCTGCGGCGTCGGGATCGAAGCATTGGGATCGCCCATCTGCGCGGCAATGATCGTGCCGCCTTTGATGATGCAGTCCGGCTTGACTCCGAAAAACGCGGGCGACCACAGCACCAGATCGGCGAGCTTGCCCTTCTCGACCGAGCCGATGTGCTTCGACACGCCGTGCGCAATCGCCGGGTTGATGGTGTATTTGGCGACGTAGCGCTTGGCGCGAGCGTTGTCGTTATCACCCTTCTCTTCCTTCAACCGCCCACGCTGCTTCTTCATCTTGTCGGCCGTCTGCCAGGTGCGAATGATGACCTCGCCGACGCGTCCCATAGCCTGGCTATCCGACGACATCATCGACAAGGCGCCCATGTCGTGCAGAATGTCCTCGGCGGCGATCGTCTCCTTTCTGATCCGGCTCTCGGCGAAAGCGAGATCCTCGGCAATCGACGGGTCGAGATGGTGGCAGACCATCAGCATGTCGAGGTGCTCGTCGATCGTATTCCGGGTGAACGGCCGTGTCGGATTGGTCGACGACGGCAATACGTTCTCAAGTCCCGCGATCTTGATGATGTCGGGGGCATGCCCGCCGCCGGCCCCTTCCGTGTGGAAGGCGTGGATGGTGCGTCCTTTGAACGCCTTGATGGTGTCCTCGACGAAGCCCGATTCGTTGAGTGTGTCGGTGTGAATCATCACCTGGATATCGTGCTTGTCGGCGACCGTGAGGCAGCAGTCGATCGCCGCCGGCGTGGTGCCCCAGTCCTCGTGCAGCTTGAGCGAACAGGCGCCGCCCGCGACCATCTCCTCGAGCGCCGCGGGGCGCGACGCGTTGCCCTTCCCGGCGAAGCCGAGATTGACGGGCAAGGCGTCGGCAGCCTGGATCATGCGGCCGATATGCCATGGTCCGGGCGTACAGGTGGTGGCGAAGGTGCCGTGTGCCGGGCCGGTGCCGCCGCCGAGCATGGAGGTGACGCCCGACATGAGCGCCTCCTCCACCTGCTGCGGGCAGATGAAGTGGATGTGGGTGTCGAAGGCGCCAGCGGTGAGGATCTTGCCTTCGCCGGCGATGGCCTCGGTCCCGGGGCCGATGATGATGTTGACGTTGGGCTGAATGTCGGGATTGCCGGCTTTGCCGATCGCCGCGATCCGGCCGTCTTTCAAGCCGACGTCCGCCTTGACGATTCCCCAGTGGTCGAGGATCAGCGCGTTGGTAATGACGGTATCGACCGCTCCTTGTTTGTTGGCGATTTGACTCTGGCCCATGCCGTCGCGAATCACTTTGCCGCCGCCGAATTTCACCTCCTCGCCGTAGGTGCAGAAATCCTTCTCCACCTCGATGATGATGTCGGTATCGGCGAGGCGCACGCGATCGCCGCTGGTGGGGCCGAACATCTCGGCGTAGACGGCGCGCTCGATCTTGGCGGACATGCGCTTTCAACTCCTTGCCGGCATCGGCTGCGGCGCGTCGGGCACACGCCAGCGATTCTCGTAGGCTCCCAGCGCCCCGCCGCCCTGCAGGACCACGCCGACTTCGACCAGCTTGTTCGCCGCCTGGGACATGTCGCCCCCTCGGATCAGAGCTTTCCCATCACGTCCTGACGAAAGCCGTAGACCGTGCGCTTGCCGGCGAGCGCAACGAGCCCAACCTCGCGCGTCTGCCCCGGCTCGAAGCGCACGGCGGTGCCGGCGGGGATGTCGAGCCGCATGCCGCGCGCCTTCTTGCGATCGAATCTCAACGCCGGATTGGTCTCGAAGAAATGATAATGCGAGCCGACCTGGATCGGCCGATCGCCGGTGTTGGTGACCGACAGCGTCAGCGTCCTGCGGCCGGCGTTGAGCTCGATCTCGCCGGCCTTGATGAACATTTCACCTGGGATCATCGCGCCAGCCCTCGCCAGGATCATCGTATCGGCTCATGCACCGTCACCAGCTTGGTCCCATCTGGAAACGTCGCCTCTACCTGGATGTCGTGAATCATCTCGGCAATGCCGTCCATCACCTCGCTGCGCGTGAGCACGTGTGCAGCCGCCTCCATCAACTCGGCGACGCTTTTTCCGTCGCGCGCGCCCTCGACAATGAAGTCGGTGATGAGCGCCACCGCCTCCGGATGATTGAGCTTCACGCCGCGCTCGCGCCGGCGCCGCGCCACCACGGCGGCCATGGAAATGAGCAGCTTGTCCTTTTCGCGCGGGGTGAGGTTCATGGTGTGCCACTCTCAGTTCAACCACAGCCGGGGCAACGGCGCGCCGCGAACGGCGGCGAGCACGGCGAGGAGATCGTGTCGCAGCGCCTCCCCGTCCGTTGCGCATAGCCGCACGAGCGCCAGCCCGTTCCAGGCGGAGGCGCCGGCCTCGCCGCGCAGGTCCCTGCCGAGCGCGCGTACGCCGGCGATGGTTGTTTCGTCACCGGGCATAACCAACACGGTTGCGACCGCAATGCCGCCGTTGGCAACCGCAGGCTGCGCGAGCTTTCTCGCGACGGCGCCGTCGAGTCGCGTGGCCTCGGCATGGACGAGCTGCCCGCCGCGACGCAACCGCCAGCGATCGAACAGGAAGGCCTCATTCACCGCTTCCCCCATGCCGACGCGTCCGAAGACGATAGCCTCCGCCATCAAAAGTCGCGCATCGTCGGCAAGATCGACCTCGATTGCGCGCTCGAGCCGCGCGCGATCGAACAAGATCGTCTCCTGCGGCAACCAGGCGAGCGACGAGCCGGCGCTGAGGCGAAGCTTCACGTCGATGCTCGCGGCGGCTTCAAGCGTGCGATAGACCTTCTCCGCCGCGGCCGTGGTGACGAGGAGCCGGGCGCCGGCCTCCGCCGTAATGTCGAGCATGAGGCGGTCGCCGCCCGCGATGCCGCCCGCGGTATTGACGATAACCGCCTCAAGCTCGGCCGAAGGCGGTCCGGGACAACGTACGCGCAGCGAGCCGTCCTCACGCACACGCGCGCGGCGCGTCAGCCCGTTGCCCGCGCGTACCGCCAGTGTGATCCCTCCCACGGCGCGGTTCGCCGCGAATGTGCGCGCGAGATCAGCTGCGGTTTGTCGCACGGTTGGCCTTCGTCCTCGCCCTCAAATGGCCATCGCCCGTCTCAGCGCCGCCTCGTCCATTGTGTCACGGCTGCAGGAATAGACGATCGCGCCGCGGTCCATGACCGCGAAATGGTCGCCCAACTCGCGCGCGAAGTCGAGGTATTGCTCCACGAGAACCACCGCGATCCGCCCGAGATTGCGCAGATAGGCGATGGCGCGGCCGATATCCTTGATGATCGAGGGTTGAATGCCCTCGGTCGGCTCGTCCAGCAACAGTAGCCGCGGCCGCATGACGAGGGCGCGGCCGATAGCGAGCTGCTGCTGCTGCCCGCCGGAGAGATCGCCGCCGCGCCGGCCAAGCATGTCGTTGAGCACCGGAAACAACGCGAAAACGTCGTCGGGGATCGAGCGATCCTCACGCTTGAGCGGGGCAAATCCAGTCTTGAGATTCTCCTCGACGGTGAGGAGCGGGAAGATCTCGCGCCCCTGCGGCACATAGGCAATGCCGCGCCGCGCCCGCTCGCTGGGCTTGAGGCGGGTGATGTCTTCTCCGTCGACCGTGATGGCGCCTTTGCTGATCGCATGCTGTCCGGCGAGCGCGTCAAGAAGGCTCGTCTTGCCGACGCCGTTGCGCCCCAGCACGCAGGCCACCTTGCCCGCCTCGGCCGAGAGCGACACGTTGCGCAAGGCCTGCGCCGCGCCGTAGTGCAGATCGATGGAGTCGACTTGCAGCATCCCAGCGCTACCGCCCCAGATAGACCTCAACCACACGCTCGTTTTGCGAGACCTGGTCGATGGTGCCTTCCGCCAGCACCGAGCCTTCATGCAGGCAAGTGACCTTGACACCGAGCTCGCGCACGAACGCCATGTCGTGCTCGACCACGACCACGGTTCGGTCGCGATTGATCTCTTTGAGGAGCTCCGCGGTCTGGCGCGTCTCCGCGTCGGTCATCCCGGCAACCGGCTCGTCGACCAGGAGCAGCTTGGGCTCTTGTGCGAGCAGCATGCCGATCTCGAGCCACTGTTTCTGCCCGTGCGCCAGCGAACCGGCGACGCGCTGGCGCACCGGTGAGAGCCGGATGACCTCCAGAAGGCGCTCGATCCGTGTCGCCTCTTCGTCGCTCTCGCGCCAGAACAGTGTCTTGCGCGCCCGCCGGTCGCCCTTAAGCGCAAGGCCGATATTGTCCTCCACGGTGTGCATATCGAACACCGTCGGCTTCTGGAATTTGCGGCCGATGCCGAGCAGCGCAATCTCGGTCTCGTCGAGGCGCGACAGATCGTAGGCGCCGTCGAAATAGACGTCCCCGGTATCGGTCCTGGTCTTGCCGGTGATGACGTCCATCATGGTGGTCTTGCCGGCGCCGTTCGGACCGATGATGGCGCGCATCTCGCCTGGTTCGACCGTCAAGGAGAGATTGTTGAGCGCGCGGAAACCGTCGAACGACACGGTCACGCCGTCCAAATAGAGAAGCGCCGTGGTGGTGCGCGCATCCATGGCTCACTCCGCCGGCCGGGGAGCCGCATACTGCACGCCTGCGGCAAGGCGCCGGCCTCGCCATTCGCGCCAATGATGATGGATCGTGCCGACGATGCCGCGCGGCAAGAGCAGCGTGACGGCGACGAACAGGCCACCGAGCAGGAACAGCCAATAGGGCGCGAGCACGCCGCTGGTGAAATAGGTCTTGCCGTAATTGACGAGCACGGCGCCGAGCACCGCCCCCGTCAGCGTGCCGCGACCGCCGACGGCGACCCAGATCACCGCCTCGATGGAATTGCCGGGCGAAAACTCGCTCGGGTTGATGATGCCGACCTGCGGCACGTAGAGCGCGCCGGCAACACCCGCCATGCACGCGGACAGCGTGAAAACGAAGAGCTTATACGCCTCTACCCGGTAGCCGAGAAAACGCGCGCGCGCTTCGGCGTCGCGGATGGCGACCAGCACCTTGCCGAACTTCGAACTCACGACGACGCGGCAGATGATGAATCCCAGCATCAGCGCCAGCGTGGAACTCACGAACAGCGCCGCCCGCGTCGTTGGCGCCTGCACGTTGAACCCGAGGATGTCCTTGAAGTCCGTGAGTCCGTTGTTGCCGCCGAAGCCCAAATTGTTGCGGAAGAAGCCAAGCATCAGCGCGAAGGTCAGCGCCTGGGTGATGATCGAGAGATAGACCCCGGTCACGCGGCTCCTGAACGCGAACCAACCGAACACGAACGCGAGCAAGCCCGGCACGAACAGAACCATGAATGCGGCGTAGGCGAAATGCTGAAAGCCGTACCAGTAGACCGGCAGTTCCGGCCAGTTCAGGAACACCATGAAGTCGGGCAGAACCGGATGGGCGTAAACTCCGCGCGTTCCGATCTGCCGCATCAGATACATGCCCATGGCGTAGCCGCCGAGCGCGAAGAAGGCGCCGTGTCCGAGGGAAAGAATGCCGCAATAGCCCCAGATCAGGTCGATCGACAGCGCCAGCAGCCCGAAGCAGAGGTACTTGCCGAACAGCGCCACAAAATATGGCGACAGATAAAACGGCGAACTCGCCGGCACCACGAGGTTGAGCAGCGGAACGAGAATGCCGATTGCCGCCAAGGTGGCCAGAAAGGCGAGCGCGCCGCGGTCGAGCGATCGCAGGACGAGGTTTCCGCTCATGCCTCGACCGCCCGGCCCTTCAAGGCGAACAGCCCTCGCGGGCGCTTCTGGATAAAGAGGATGATCAGCACCAGGATCGCGATCTTGGCGAGCACGGCGCCGGCATATGGCTCGAGGAACTTGTTGGCGATACCGAGCGTGAATGCCCCGACCAGCGTCCCCCACAGATTGCCCACGCCGCCGAACACCACCACCATGAACGAATCGATGATGTAGCTCTGGCCGAGATTGGGGCTGACATTGTCGATTTGCGACAGCGCGACGCCGGCGAGACCGGCGATCCCCGAACCAAGCCCGAAAGTGAGCGCGTCGATGCGGCTCGTGCGGATCCCCATCGATGCCGCCATCGCACGATTCTGCGTCACCGCGCGCATCTCCAGGCCGAAGCGCGTGAAGCGCAACAGCGCGAGCAACCCCATGAAGATGAGCAGCGTAAAGACGATGATCCACAGCCGATTGTAGGTAATGGTGATGTGTCCGACCTCGAACGCGCCGCTCATCCAGGACGGGTTGCCGACGTCCTTGTTGGTCGGGCCGAAGACGGTGCGCACGGCCTGCTGCAGGATCAGCGAGAGTCCCCAGGTGGCGAGCAGCGTCTCCAGCGGCCGCCCGTAGAGAAAGCGGATGATGCCTTGCTCGATCAGGATGCCGACCAATCCGGCGACCACGAACGCGAGCGGAATGGCAACAGCAAGCGAGTAATCGAACAGTGTGGGCTCATAGGCACGGATCACCTGCTGAACGACGAACGTCGTGTAGGCGCCGAGCATGACCATTTCGCCATGCGCCATATTGATCACACCCATCACGCCGAAGGTGATGGCAAGCCCGATCGCCGCCAACAGCAGCACCGAGCCGAGCGAGAGTCCGTACCAGGCGTTCTGCAGCGCGGTCCAAAGCGCAAGGCTGTTTTCGATCGAGGCGATGGCGTCGGCTGCGGCTTTCTTGACCGCGGGGGAGGCGCTCGCCGGCAATCCGCCGAGCAGCGCAAGCGCGTCCTGATCGCCCCGCTGGCGGATCACTGCAACGGCCTCGATTTTGTCGGCGTCGGATGCCGCATCGAGATAGAGCACGACCGCCGCCCGCGCCTCGGTCAGGGCCTGTTTCACTTGCGCGTCGGTTTCGCGCGGGATCGCTTGGTCGAGCGCTGGGAGCGCATTTGCGTCCTTGGATTTGAGCACCGCCTGCGCCGCCTCGAACCGTTTTCCTGGATCGGGAGCCATCAATGTCAGCCCTCCGAGCGCCGCTTCGATGATCCGCCGCAGCCGATTGTTGAGGCGCACCGGGACGAGGTCGGACGGCTCGCCGCCGGCAACCGGCCGGCCCGTCGCCGCGTCGATCAGCCGGTCCGGCGTCTCACGGATGAAGACCTGCTTCTCGCCCGCGCTGAAGAGGAGCCGCCCCTCTTGCAACGCGCCGATTACCTGCGGCGCAAGCGCGTTGCCGCTCGTGGCGACGGCATAGATTCCTTCGATGGTGTCGTCGAAGCTGTCGGCGGTGAAGCGGAGAAGTCCGTCCTCGTATGGCCCGGCGCGCGCCCCCGTCATCAGAACGGCGAGCACCCCAAGCGCACAGACGAGCGCGACGAAGCGATCGCTGAAGGCACGCATCCGATCGTCCCGGCATTGCAAGCGGGGTGGCCCGAATTGCGCGGCCACGCCCGACTCCAGTTTCGCTGCGAACACCACGCTCACGCTTCCGGGTGCCGCAGACTCGGTCTGCTCCCTCTCCCACCTCAGGAAGGGGGAGCGGACCGGGTTACGAGCGCAACGCTACGACGCGCCGCCGCACTTCTTGGTCACCGTATTGTAGTTGCCGCATTTCAGCGTCACCCAGTCGGCTTCCAAGTCCTTCGAGCCCGGCAAGTACTTGGACCAGGCGTCGCCGGGGACCAATGTTGGCGTC
>Ga0207665_10001165_pt1 | contig 17666 bp, 15 predicted proteins | sample LARL112metaG_FD_184351 | JGI IMG/M metagenome (GOLD analysis project Ga0207665, IMG submission 184351) | Corn, switchgrass and miscanthus rhizosphere microbial communities from Kellogg Biological Station, Michigan, USA - LAR L11-2 metaG... | ecosystem: Host-associated > Plants > Roots >...
GTGCCGATAAAGCACAAGAAAAAAGGCTCACTTTGGTGAGCCTTTTTCCTACGAGACAGAGAGCGAGTTACTTAGTGGGTCTTATCGCTGTGCCGCGAATGGTCTGCGACAGTACTTCCGCGTTGCGCGCTGGCGCGCAATTCAGGACCGACAGGATTCGGCTCGCTTCCGACAGCATGTACGCAGCATCGCCACTGCTGATGTTCGAGTTCTTTTTCTGCACCATGCTCATGAAGTCATACATCTTCTTGCACGCCGAGCTGTCTGCGGCGGTCATATCAAACGCAGTTTGGAGCTGGTTAACGAGCGGTTCGACGGTACCGTCAGGGAAATTCCTCGATTCAACCCACTCGATCAGGTTGCCGATCTGGTCGTGCGCATTGATCACGACGACCTTTAGCGAGATCGAAGCATTGTTGCCGGCGGCGTCCCACGCGGTGCAGACTACCGTCGCGTCTCCTATCGCGAACACGCTTCCTGACGGCGGATCGCATGAACGCGAGGTCACGCCGACGTTGTCGTGGACGGGCACGTTATCGAAGTTGACGACGGCGCCCAATGGGCTCGTCGCATTAACAGTCCAAACCGATGCGACTGAAACGTTGTCCCAAACCGGCGCTTCGACATCGAGCACAGTGATTGTTTGCGACGCCGTCGCGGCATTACCCGCACCGTCGGTCGCCGTCCATGTAATCGTCGTTACGCCGACCGGATAGGGAGCATCGAGCGGTTTGCCGTCGCTGCGCGTGCTGGTGACCTTCACGTTTGCGTCGCCGCAGTTATCGGTCGCGGTCGGCTGCGTCACGACAACCATCGCGTAGTTCGCCCCTGGGTCGTTTCCAACGGTAACGTTGCTGGCCGCGGTGATACTCGGTGCCTCTTTGTCGCCGGCCAGAACCTGCGAGAAGCGCACTGCGTCGTTATGCAGCTTGAGGAAAATCCTCACGCGTGCCTGTGACCTGTTCAGCAGAGTATTGAAAACGCTGTCGTAAGTAGCAACGGTTCCCGTTGCGTCTTCGATACCCTGAGTAACGAGGTGCTGCGTGGTCGTCACCTGATTGGTGTAGATGGTGATGTCGTTGGAGCCCTCGGAGAGAACTACCTGCGCTGTCAGGCGGCCCGCTGATGGGGAAAGCGCCCCCGGCGCATTCGCGTCGTTGTACTCCGGCACGTTGTTGAACTGAAGAACGAATTTGCGATTAGGCGCAGTGCCGGTTGTGCCCCAGCGCACCGGGTCAGCGATCATGTTCGGCTGCCAGTCGGCCCACGCGAGAGCAATGATGTTGTTGGGCACCGACCTCGATGGGATGAACCCGGCGGCCGCGATGTTCATTGGGTCCGTTTGCGGAAGCGCCCCGAAAAGAAGGAACCCGTTGGGCGAAAGATTGACCTTGTCGTAATTCTGCCCCTGGAAGTTGAAAGTGAACCCAAGTGGGATATCACTGTCCGGGATCCAGTCATCATCCGCTATTGGATAGGGGACCACGTTCGGACTCGCTTCCGGCGCGAATGTGACCTGTGCCTTGCTGTAACCGACGAAGGTGCCCGTACCGCTACCGCATGCCGCTAAACTCGCAGCCGCCGACGTGGGAGCGCCGATGACATTACTCACCGGACCCACCGGAACCATGCTGTTGAAGGTGCCGGCATCCGCCGCAGATGCTGCGATTATGGAATCCTTTTGCGCAGGCGTAAGGCGGACCTGAATCGGATGGACGCGGACGCGCATCGTGCCGTCGCTCGGCGTCTGCATGGTCGAGGTCGTATATGTATCGCAAGAGACCGCGGCGACCAGGGCAATTGCCCCGGCGAAGGACATAAAAGCGGTCGAAAAGGCGGTGGGGCGGCGCATCGTAACTCTCGTGAAGAGGGTTACCTCTAAGACGATCACGGCTTCCAAGCTCAACAGCGTTATGGGCCTCTACAGGCCCATAACGCTGTCTCACAGATCCATTTGAAGAATCAAGTTTGTGAGGAAAGCTTTCGCCTGTTTATCCCCGCAGGCCGAGGCTGCGCGTGCCGGCTGGCGCCGGTACTCCGGCGCAGCCAAGCACGGACTGAATGCGTCTGGCGTCGGTCACCATCCTCGACGACTGCGGCATAGTAAGCGAGCCATCCTTCACCGAGACCATATGGACGAAGTCATCCATCTTCTTGCACGCCTGTGCGCTCGATCCATCACGGTCAGCGGAGTTCAGCTGATTTACCAGCGGATTCGCCACACCGTTGCTCAGGTTCAGCGACCCAACATACGCCACCAGATTCAGGATCTGGTCGTGCGCACCGAGCACCTTCACGCCGAACTCACGGGACGTGGTGTTGCCGGCCGCGTCGCGAGCGACGCAGTCGATCTCCTTGTAACCAATTGCGAAGATGCTGCCCGAGCTCGGCGTGCACACCATTGAGACAACGCCAACATTGTCCGAGGCGCTGGCAGAGTAGCTCACGACCGCTCCACTCGGCGATGTCGCGTTGACGGTGAAGTCGTTCGGCACAACTACGACCGGCGCTTCAACATCGCGCACGGTGATGGTCTGCGTAGCGGACGCGCTGTTGCCTGAAGCGTCTGTCGCTGTCCACGTGATGCTGGTTACGCCAACCGGATAAGAGGCGCCGAGCGCAGCACCATCGCTGCGCGATCCATCGACTCTCACCAGCGGGCAGTTTTCTTCGACCGAGGGCGAGCCGGTAGCTACGACCGCGCTTGGCAAGCCACGATCATTCGGCACCGACAGACTCTGCGGCGCAACTATGCTCGGCTTTTCCTTGTCCTGCACCGTCACCGTCTGACTCGCCGACGAAGTGGCGTAGTCGTAGTCGGTGGCGGTCCACTTCACAGTGGTGACGCCTTTCGGATAAGCAGCGTTGAGGGGCTGGCCATCGCTCCTTTCGCCAGCGAGCGACCAACCATCGATGTCGTCGCGCACCGACGCAGTAGCGACGTTGACGGTAGCGACGCACACACCACGATCGGTGTTGGCGACGATGTTCGCACCCGGAGTTACGACCGGCGGAACGTTGCCGACGACGGTGATGTTCTGCGAAACCTTCGTAACGTTGTTAGAGCCATCCTTTGCGGTCCATGTGACGGTGGTGACACCGACCTGGAACACCGCGTTGAGCGGAGCATTGTCGCTGCGCGCGCCATAGACTTCGACGCTGCCGCAGTTATCCGATGCAGCCGGCTGAGACAGCGCGACCGACGCGTGACTTACACCGCGCTCCTGCCGCACTGAGACATTGGAGACAGCACTGAGCGACGGAGCCTCGAGATCGTTGACGGTCACGAGCTGGTCGGCGGACACACTCGCGCCATCGACGTCGGTCGCCGTCCACGTAACAGTCGTCATGCCCTTTGGATAAGCAGCATCCAGCGCAAGCTTGTCGCTTCTCACTCCGACCAGCTTCACTCCATCGAGATCGTCCTTGAAGACTGGCGTGCCAAGGCTTGCAATCGTCGCAAGACAGGCGCGAGCGTCAGTACCCACCACGATGTTGGCTGGAACCATCAGCTTCGGGGCGACGTTCGGAGTAACAGTCACCGTCTGCGTCGCCGACGCCGAATTGCCCGATGCATCGAGAGCAGTCCAGGTGATCGTCGTCACGCCGAGCGGATAGCCCGCGTTCAGCGGAGCATTGTCGCTACGCGAACCAGTCACAGTCGCGTCGTGACAGTTGTCGCTGGTGATTGTCGCGGTTCCGACACTGAGCGAAGCAAACGAAACTGCAACGTTCACTCTGACCGCAATGTTGGCCGGAGCAGTGAGCGCCGGCTTTTCCGTGTCGGTGACACTGACGGTTTGCGTGACGCTGGATTTCAGGCCTTCGACGTCGGTCGCCGTCCACGTCACGGTTGTCGTACCCTTCGGATACGCGGCGCTCAGGTCGAGCCCGTCGCTGCGGACACCGTTGATCGTCGCGCCAGGCGCATCGTCCGTGAACACGGGCGCCGGCAGCGTGGAGCTGGCGACGCAGGCCTTGGCATCAGCGTTGAGTGAAATGTTCGAAGGAGCCGTGATGACCGGCGGCTTGTTCGGCGAGACAGGGGTGAACTTCAGTCCGTCATTGGCCAGGTTGAACTTCGCGCTGTCACGACCGGCGACGAACTCCGCCTCAGTCGCGGCAAGATTTTCGATGCCCTGGGTAAAGGTGCGCTTGGTGACGGTGGTGCTCAGCTCCGTCGTGTAGAGCGCGATCTCATTCGTTGACTCGTACAGTACGAGCTGCGCGGTGATGTGACCGTTGCCGCCGTTCTCACCGATGTTGGTGAGCTGCAGAACGAAGCGGCGATTCGGCGCCGAGCCGCGGGTCTCGTACTTGATCTGGCTGGTGGTGACCGGAACCCAGTCCGCCCAGCCAAGAGCGATGATGTTGTTGTTGACGTCCTTCAGATGAATGAAGCGGCTCCAGCAGCAGCCGTCAGTCATGTTGGTCGGGTTGCCCTGGGCATCGAGCGCGCCAAAGCCGACGATTCCGTTGCTGCCGATCGTCAGTTTGTCGTAGCTCTGACCATAAAACGCGAAAGTGAACCCGAGAGGAATGCCGGTGATTACGCAATCGTCGCAGGCCTTCGGCACCTTCACGCTTGGTGCGGCTTCAGGCGCAAAGGGGACGGCAGCGACGGTGTACATCGGGGCGCCAGCGGCCGTCGCAAAGGAGCCATCCGAAGGAGCGACGACGTTCGAGCTGATGCCGTTGCCGGCCAGTCTCGATGCAACGCCAGCAGTAAGGGGATTCTTCACCGAGTCGGGATAGCTGAACTCGATAACGGTGACGCCGTCGCTCGAGGGCTGAGGGGTCATCTCCGGAGCGGTGCTCTCAGAGCAGGAAGACACGACAGCGAGCACCGCAGTGCTCAAAGTCAGCGTTCCAAGAAACCGTACAAAGCCCGAAATGCCAAGCGTGCGACGCATCGTTTACTCGGTGTGGGGGTCTGGTGGGTAACACCTATAAGACGAACACCGAGTTCAAGCTCAACAGGAGTTAAGGCCTCGTAGAGCTTACTAACCCATTATCACAGACACATTTCGAGTAGCAGATTTGTGAGAGGCGCTTCTCACATTTCTGCGCGCCGTCTTGCGCTCCTTTGCGTCGCCGGGACTGAGTCGTCAGGCAGAGCCGCGCTCCTTTGCGAAGCTTTACCTAGACCCGCTCGCCTCCCATCAGCACGGCCATGATCGCCTTCTGGACGTGGAGCCGGTTCTCGGCCTCGTCCCAAACCCGGCTTTGGGGACCGTCAATGACTGAGGCTGAGACCTCTTCGCCGCGGTGCGCCGGCAGGCAATGGAGGAAGATCGCGTCCTTCTTGCCGCGGGCCATCAGCGCATCGTCAACCTTGAACTTCGCGAAGGCTTTGGCGCGCACCGCCTGCTCCTCTTCCTGTCCCATTGACGCCCAGACGTCTGTGGTCACTACATCGGCCTTCTCGGCGGCCTCGGCGGGATCGCGTAGCAGCTGTACACGCGCCTTCGAATTGGCGCGCTGCAGAATCATCGGGTTCGGATCGTAGCCTTCAGGACAGGCGAGATTGAGCTCGAAGCCGAGCACGAACGCGGCGTTCAGCCACGAGTTCGCCATGTTGTTGCCGTCACCGATCCAGGCAACGCGCTTTCCTCTGTAGTCACCGAGCTGCTGTTTGATGGTGAGCACGTCGGCGAGCACCTGGCATGGATGCACCAGATCGGTGAGCCCGTTGATCACCGGCACCGACGCATAGCGAGCCAGCTCCTCGATCTCGGCGTGCGCGAAAGTTCTGATCATGATGCCGTCGACGTAGCGCGAGAGCACGCGCGCGGTGTCGGCAATCGGCTCACCGCGTCCGAGCTGGACGTCGCGCGGCGAGAGAAACAGCGCGTGTCCGCCCAGTTGCCACGCGCCAACCTCGAACGACACGCGAGTGCGCGTCGACGACTTCATGAAAATCATCGCCAGCGATTTACCGGCGAGCGGCTTCTTCTTGTACTTGCCGCTACGCATTTTTTCAGCGAGCGCGAACAGGTGCTCGATCTCCTTTGCCGAGAGATCGGGGATCTGCAGGAAATCGCGGTGTGGCTTTTCCGATGTAGGGGTCAACCTTCGGGTCATTGGCTCATGAGTTGCGCGAAACGTTGGATAGTTCTGTGCGTCGGAAATATAGAGGGAGGCGGGATGCGGGATGTGGGATGCGGGATGCGGGATGCGCGCGCTTACCATCACGCGGAGTGAGCAATGAGCCTGTTGATTCGTTCGTTCTTTAATTGCGCTGCGATTGTGGCGCTTGCTGGATGTCACAGTGATTCGACTGGGCCGGGGGAGGGTGGCACTACGTTGCCGCCCGGACTCACCCTCAAGTTCAACACCTTCCTTTCAGCTGGGTTAACGAGTCCGGTCTTTCTCACTCAGCCGCTGAACGACGGTCGCATCTTTGTCGTCGAGCAGGGTGGACGGATCCGCGTCGTGCGCAACGGTGTGCTGCAGACGACACCGTTCCTAGACATCTCGACTCGGGTGCTGAGCGGTGGCGAGCGCGGTTTGTTGAGCGTCGCGTTCCATCCGCAGTACGCGACCAATCACTACTTCTACGTTTATTTCACCACTCAGACCAACGGCGACATCCGGATCGAGCGTTTCACAACGACGTCGAACGCCGAAGTCGCTGATCCGGCGTCGTCAAAGCTGATCATCACGATTCCGCACTCACAGTTCTCAAACCATAACGGTGGGCTGCTTTCCTTCGGACCGGACGGAATGCTGTACGCAGGAATTGGAGACGGCGGAAGCGGCGGCGACCCCAATGGTAATGGGCAGAATTTCAATTCCCTGCTCGCGTCGTTACTGCGGCTCGATGTAGATCACGGCGATCCTTACGCGATCCCCGCCGACAACCCTTTCGCAAATCAAACCGGCAAGCGCGGCGAAATCTGGTCGAAGGGACTCCGCAATCCGTGGCGCTATGCGTTCGACGCGCCGACGAGCCTCCTTTACATCGCTGATGTTGGACAGGATGCGCACGAGGAAGTCGATGTCACAGCGACGAGTCGCAGCGGCCTCAACTACGGCTGGAACATCATGGAAGGCTTCAGCTGTTACAGTCCTGCGTCGGGCTGCAACCAGACCGGACTCGAGCAGCCGCTAATCGATTATCCCCATAGCGAAGGTTGTTCGATCACCGGCGGCTACGTGTATCGCGGCAGCGACATACCCGACATTCGCGGCCACTACTTCTATTCGGACTACTGCACCGGATTCCTCAAGAGTTTCCGCTACTCGAACGGGACGGCGGTCGACAGGAAGGATTGGGGGTTAACCAATAGCCTGGTGACATCCTTTGGCGTCGATTTCGCGGGTGAGCTTTACATGATTAGCGGTAACACCATTCTCAAGCTGGCGCCGGGCTGATGGAGGCATGCCATGATCCGCAAGATTAAATCGGGCGAATACAGACTGTATTCGCGGAAGAAAAATCCAAAGACGGGACGCCGTCGCAACCTCGGCACATTCAAATCGCTGGCGGCGGCCAAGAAGCACGAACGAGCTGTGCAGTTTTTCAAGCGCGGATAGACGGCTGCGCAAAGGGGTGCGCGCCGCCGTCGCGCATCATATGTTGGTAGAAATGCACGGCAACGTTTCCGCCGCGTGACGCTTCCTCCGCTGCACGCATCCGGCTCAGGCGACACCACCTTCTCGCCATCCTCTCCGCTAAACGAGCGCTACACCGTCGAGCGCCTGCTTGGTCACGGCGGGATGGCGACGGTGCATCTCGCTGAAGAGCGAAAGCACAGTCGCAAAGTTGCGATCAAGGTTCTGCGCCAGGAGTTCGCGGCCTCGGTCGGCGCCGAGCGGTTCATGCGCGAGATCGGTATTGCCGCGCGACTGTCGCATCCGCACATCGTGCCGCTGATCGATTCGGGTGAATCCGACGGATCGCTGTACTATGTGTCTCCGTTCATTCCCGGCGGCTCCCTGCGCGACAAGCTGAATAAGGAAAGACGGCTGCCGATCGACGAAGCTATGCGGATCGCGCACGAAATCGCAGCCGCGCTCGACTACGCCCATCGCAACGGCTTCGTCCACCGCGATGTGAAGCCAGAGAACATTCTCTTCGCCGATGCTCACGCGCTGCTCGCCGACTTCGGCATCGCCCACGTGTCGACAGCAACGTCGGGCCGCACTCTGACTGGCGGCGGACTCGCGCTCGGTACTCCCGAGTACATGAGTCCTGAGCAAGCCTCGGGAGATGTGGAAATCGGCGTGCCCGGCGATGTCTATGGCCTGGCGTGCGTGTTTTACGAAATGCTCGCTGGTGAACCCCCTCTGCATGGCGCGACAGCGCGCGCGACGATGGCAAAGCAGGTGACCGAACGACCTCGTCCCCTGCGCACGTTACGTCCCGATGCCCCCGCCGGCTTCGACCGGGTGCTCGAGATGGCGCTCGCCAAGGACCCGACCCAGCGATATCAGAGCGTCGTCGAATTCTGTAGTGCTCTCGATCGCGCTCGCACGGAGCCGAGCCGTCATTCTGCGACGACCACGCGCGCAATCGCGGTGCTGCCGTTCGTCAATCTTAGTCCGGATCCCGACAACGAATATCTGAGCGACGGTATCACCGACGAGCTGATCAACGCACTCGCCAAGGTCGAAGGCCTGCGCGTCGCATCCCGGACATCGGTGTTTGCATTGAAGGGCAAGGCGCAGGATGTTCGCGCCATTGGCGCGCTGCTCGAGGCGACCGAAGTGCTCGAAGGCTCGGTACGCCGCTCGGGCGATAATCTCCGCATCACTGTGCAGCTGACGTCGACCGACGATGGCCGCCTGATGTGGTCGGAGCGCTACGATCGCAAGCTGCACGACGTCTTCGAGATCCAGGACGAGATTTCGCGCACCATCGTCAACACACTGCGCGCGACGACGTTCGCCGATCTGGTGCTGGCCCCGCAAAGCCGGCACACCGACAACATTCAGGCGTATGGTCTCTATCTGCGCGGACGATACGAGTGGAGCAAGCGCACGTCGAAGGCTGTCGCCGAGGGAATCAAGTTCTTCGAGCAGGCTATCGCGCTCGATCCGTCGTACGCGCTCGCCTACACGGGCCTTGCCGATTCGTATTCGCTGTGGTTGGACTATCGAAACGTGCCGGTGCACGAAGGGCATGAAAAGGCAAAGTTCTACGCGCGCAAAGCGATCGCGCTCGACGAATCGCTCGCGGAGCCGCACGCGTCGCTGGCGTGGAGTCTGTTCATTTATGACTGGAAGTGGGACGAGGCGGCGCGTGAGTTCCGGCGCGCGATCGAGCTCGATCCCCGCTACGCACCGGCTCACCAGTGGTACGCTTTCATGCTGGCGTCTCAACGTCACTTCGACGAGTCATTGATCGAGGCACACACCGCTCTCGACAATGATCCTGCGTCAGTCTCGGTGCGACGCAGCCTTGGCTACTGCTATCTCTACGCTCGTCGTTACGAGCCGGCGCGCTATCACCTCGACCGCGCGATCGCAATGAATCCCGTGGCTGAAGAGAGTCACCGGATTCAGGGGCTGATTCTCACTTTCGCCGGCGATTTCGCAGGGGCGGAACGCGTACTGCGTGAAGCACTGTCCCTCGCTCCGCCTAATGGCGCGACGACCAAGGCGACACTTGCGTACGCGCTCGCGAGAGGTGGTGACCCCTCGTACGCGCGCGAAGTTTTCGCGGAATTCGAGCAGCGGCGTCAGACCGATTACATCTCACCGGTCGATATGGCAATGCTGGAGCTCGGGCTGGGCAATAACGATGCTGCGCTTGATTGGATCGACCAGTCGATTACGGAGCGCCGGGGTTGGGCGGCATACCTGCGAGTGCACCCGATCGTCGACCCGATCCGCGACGATCCGCGATTTGAACTGCTCGTCAAGAAGATGACGTTCGACGCGCCCGCAGCACCCCCGCTGGTGCTACCAGGATCGGAGACCTGATGCGGCACAGATTCGTTATGGTTTTGTTTGCTTCAACAGTGTGCGCCGCGACTTCGAATGCACAGCAGCCTGCGCCTGCCGACACCGCCCACGCCGCAGTAGCAGACACCACCCACGCCGATAGCACCGCGAAGGCTCGCGATGCGAAGTCACCTGAAGGGTCGCACTCAAAGTTTGGTGGTGGGTCGGCGGAGCGGTCGTGATGTTCGGGCTGATGCTGCTACCGTCAGATCGTCCCTCCAGCTATTGATATCGAATTGCGACAGGGACTTCTGTTCGCGGCGTTTTTCTATGTTGTAGGCTGCAAACAAGGACCCGACGTCAATGCGTCGAAGACTGTCACAGTCGCCGCATCGTTGACGGCTTCGCAAACTCGTTCGTGCGGCGAGCGCGTGATACGCTCTGACGGCATCGGGAGACTCAAACTCGGAATGCCTGCCGATGCGGTAAAGGCGATCTGTCACGTCGCATTCGACACAGTTCGCCCGGGGCCCGAGGGAATGAGTGAGCGGGTGATGCTGGTCGGCTTCCCCCCGTCGGCGGTCCAAGCCGAGGTTGTGAACGACTCCATCTGGCGGCTCGATATCACCACGCCAGGCATCACCACGGTTGATTCGATCGGTGTCGGATCGCCGTTACGCGATCTGCTAAAGCGCGGCGATGCGCGTGGTCTCATCGGGGAGGGAAATTTCGTCCTGATCTTTCGAGACCGGTGCGGACTGAGCTTCGTGCTCCGTGGGGGAATTCCGCCGGGGCGCCCGCACGCGTGGACGAAGCAGGAAATGTCGCGCCTGTCGCAGGATATTCCGGTCGAGCGGATTATGGTCTACCAGTGCCAGTCGCCTGTTTCACCTCGTGACCCTGGCTGATTACCGCGACAGCTCGAAGCGAGCGACTTCTTCGTAGCGCGCCGGGCCGCCGCCGAGCCGACTCCGATACAACACCATCGCGTGCACCGGCATCCTCAGCCCGACTTTGGTGTTGGGCGAGACGAGCGTCTTTACCGAGACCGGCGGCTCGATCCGGCTGAGGGTGAGATGGGGCTTGAACTCCTTGGTCTCAGCCGGGAATCCGGCAGTGCGTGCTGCCGCCTCGGCAATCGCCGCAAGCTGAATCAGGCGCTCGGCGCCCTCGTCGACGCCAACCCAGAGAATTCGCGCGCGACGTGGATGCGGGAACGCGCCGAGCTCGGAGAAACGAACCGTGAATGCCTCGCCGCAGGTCGCCGCCTTGAGCCACGCAATGATCTGGTCACGAGCCGACGGGAGCGTGGCGCCCAGGAATCGGAGCGTGAAATGCCAGTTGGGTGGCGGGACAGGTTTGCCCGGCAGATTCCGAGGCAGCAGCTTCTGCAAACCCTGACGTGCCTCGTCGGTGAGCGGCACGGCAATAAAAAGACGCTCCGGCTTTTCGGCCGCCTCGTCAGTCATCGACAGGATTTACTAAAGGATGTAACGACGCAGATCTTCGTCGTCGGCGATGGTCTTCAGCCGGTCGCGCACCAGTTTCTGATCGACGCGAATGAATTTTTCGCCGCTGTCAGGTAATCCGAAGAGAACTTCTTCGAGCAGCGTCGTCATGACGGTATGAAGCCGGCGCGCGCCGATGTTCTCCATGCGCTCGTTGACGTGCGCCGCAATCTTCGCGATCTCGGCGATGCCGTCCGCGGTGAATTCGAGTGACGCGCCCTCTGCCTCGACCAGCGCGGCGTATTGCTTCGTCAGCGCGTTCTCCGGCTCGGTCATGATCCGCACGAAGTCCTGCTCGGTCAGAGAGTCGAGCTCGACGCGAATCGGAAATCTTCCCTGCAGCTCGGGAATCAGATCGCTTGGCTTCGCGACGTGGAACGCGCCCGCGGCGATGAACAGCACGTGATCGGTCTTCACCATACCGTGCTTGGTCTGCACGTTGGAGCCTTCGACGATCGGCAGCAGGTCGCGCTGCACGCCCTCGCGTGAGACGTCGGGTCCGCCGGTATTCGGTCCACGCTGGCCGGCGATCTTGTCGATCTCGTCGAGGAAGATGATCCCCATCGTCTGCACGCGCTCTAGTGCGTCGGCGGTGACGTCCTCCTTGTTGATCAGTTTCTCCAGCTCCTCGCCGAGGAGAATCCGACGCGCTTCCGCGACCTTGACGGTTCTCTTCTTTTTGCGCTTCGGCAGCATGTCCTGCAGCATCTCGGACAAATTGTCGATGCCTTCCGGCGCGCCCTGCGGCACCATCATGTCGAACATGATCGGCTGCTGTGCGGAGACTTCGATTTCGATTTCGCGCTCGTCGAGCTCGCCGTTGAGAAGGAGAGCCTTGAGCTTTTCGCGCGTGCGCTTGTAGCGAACCTCCGACGCGTCGGTCTCGGTCGACACGGCGCCCGCGGGCGAGACGACGAATAAATGAGCGCCTCCGCCAGCCGCAGCGGTCGGCCTCGCTGCCTCCTTTATGTCCGGCGGCACGGGCAGGAGCAAGTCGAGAAGTCGTTCTTCGACTTTCTGTTTGGCGATCTCCTGCACTTCGCCTTCGCGCTCGCCGCGCACCATGTTGATCGCACTCTCGACCAGATCACGCACCATCGATTCGACATCGCGACCGACGTAGCCTACCTCGGTGAACTTCGAGGCCTCGACCTTGACGAACGGAGCGCCGGACAGGCGCGCCAGTCGACGCGCGATTTCAGTTTTGCCGACGCCCGTGGGCCCGACGAGGATGATGTTGTTCGGCGATATCTCTTCGCGAATTTTCTCGGGTGATCGCTGACGCCGCCAGCGATTGCGAAGCGCAATCGCGACCGCCTTCTTTGCGTCACCCTGCCCGACGATGTAGCGATCGAGCTCCTCGACGATCTGGCGCGGAGTGAGCGTGGCGAGCTTCTCGAGCGCCTGCTGTGTGCGGGGCGATGCCATCAGCCAGGCTCCAGCACTGTGATGTTGGCGTTGGTGTACACGCAGATCTCGGCGGCGATCTCCAGTCCGCGGCGGACGATGTCGCGCGGCGCGAGATCGGTATTCTGCACTAACGCGCGTGCGGCGGCGAGCGCATATGATCCGCCCGATCCGATCGCCAGGATGCCGTCGTCCGGCTCGATGATATCTCCCGTCCCGGAGATGACGAAGCTGTGCTCGCGATCGGTGACAGCGAGCAGCGCTTCGAGCCGCCGGAGAACGCGATCGCTCCGCCAATCCTTGGCAAGCTCGACCGCGGCGCGAGGAAGATTGCCGGGGTAGCGCTCGAGCTTCTCCTCGAACTTCTCGAACAGGGTGAACGCATCGGCCGCCGCTCCAGCGAATCCGGCCAGCAGCTTGCCGCCGTGGAGAGAGCGCACCTTCTGTGCGTTCGATTTCATCACCGTTTGACCAACGGTGACCTGTCCGTCTCCGCCGAGGGCCACCTTCCCGTCCTTGCGGACCGAGAGAATGGTCGTCGACCTGACCTTTTCGAGCATGGCTAGGAAGTTAACGTGGCGGGAAGGGGGTGAGCGGCGCGTCTTCGCCCCGATCTTGCTCTTAAGCCAATCATGAGAGCCGAACAATTCCCCCTGTTGCTCGGGGTTCTGGTGGCCCTGGTCGGGCTAACTATTCTCCTCGACGCCTGGCAGGCCGGGGGCGTGGCCCCATTTCGAGAACGACGGCGCCGGGTCCGTGCAGTGCCTAATAAGGGCGGTCAGACGCTGATTGCCCTGGGTACACTCTGCATGGCCGCTGCCCTGTTCGGCCGGGATACGTGGCGCTGGGGGACCATCGCCGTCCTTACCGGCGCGGTGCTGCTGATCGTCGGTTCGTTCATGAACCGAGCGTATCTAAAGGAAGTGCTGCTGTTCCGGGGCGCGGCGCGGCGCGGACAAGGTGAGTCGCACACACGGCTGGACCAGACGCCGCCGAAGACGCGAATTCGCTAATCTAGGCCGAGATCTAGACTCCCCCGTACCACTCGTAGCCCCGATCCGACCAGTACCCGCCGTTCATCTTGGGCATGAACACGACGCGGGTGAGGTACTTGGTGTTTTTGTAGCCGAGTTTGACAGGAGAGTAGACGCGAGCAGGAGCGCCGTGCGCCGGCTCGAGCAGCTTGCCATCGAGTCCATAGGCGACGACGGTTTGCGGATGCATCGCGCTCTCGATGTCCCAGCTCTCGTGATAATCGTCGTCGAAGGACTGGAAGTCGACGAACCGCGCCTGTGGATCAGGCTTCACCAGCGCAGCGAGGTCCTTGAACGGAACCCCGGTCCAGGTTTCGACGGCAGTCCAGCCTTCCACGCAATAATGATTCACGCGGTTCGAGACCTGTGGCAGCCTTTGCAAATCCGCGAGCGAGAGTCGCACAGGATTGCTCACCATTCCGCTCACTTCGAGGGACCACTTTCCGCGCACGCTCTCATCCCACACAGGAACCGCGGGAGCGACGTAGTACGACGGAAGCTTATTGCCCGCATCGTACGCCCCTCCCTGCACGACATCCATTCGCGTGTGACGGAACAATTTCGTTTCCAGCCCGCGATTCTTGCGCTCCGCGTACTTCAGCAACCGGTCAGCGGATTTCGGTCCGCGCGAATTGCAGGCAGCGATTAAAGCAGCGGAGATCAGGCCGCTGCTTCGCCAGATGAACTCGCGGCGATCGAGGTCGCGCTCGCTCATGTTGCCTCCGGCGGTGGCGGCATCGTGGGTGAGCCTCTCCGAGGAAAGAGATGGTAGAACGGCCGGGCGTTGCGGGCTTCCGGCGAATACTCAGGGTTGTAGTTCCCCGTAATCATCGACGGGATCGAGTACGGATCGACCGCGAACACCATGAAGACGTGCACCACGCTCAGGATCACAATCCCCAGCATGGCCATAAAATGCCAATAGCGCGCCCACACATAGCCGCCGAACAGCGCCGTCAGCGGCGCGAGCTGCACGGGTTTCCAGATCGCGAGTCCGGTAAGGACCGCCAGCAATCCGAAAACGGGCAACAGGAAATAAGCGGTCTTCTGCAGCGCGTTGTGCTTCCCCTGATGCGGATGGTCCTTGCGACGGAAGGTGTAGAACTTGACCATCTGCCAGCTGTCGCGAATATCGCCTTTGCGCGGGACCAGATCGCGCCATTCGCCGTGCAGATAAACGAAAGCGATGTAGACGAGGCCGTTTACGACGAGCAGCCACATCGCCGCGAAATGCCAGTGACGCGCGCCGCCGAGCCAGCCGCCGAATGTCAGCCAGGCCGGTATCGGCTTGTGCTCGAAGGGATAGCAGCAGAACATCTCGCCTTTGCGAGCGAACGCGGGATAGGCGTTGAAGATGCGCAGCCCGCTGCCGACCATGATGATGATGGCGACGACATTCACCCAATGGGTGACACGCACGATCCAGTGATGACGCTTTGACGGCTTGGTCTGCACAGCGAGAACCTACAGCCCGCTAAGCCCGCGGGTGAGCCTTATTGTAAACCTGCTTCAGCCGCTCGATACTCGTGTGAGTGTAGATCTGGGTGGTCGAGATCGAGGAGTGGCCGAGTAGCTCCTGCACGGCGCGCAGATCAGCGCCCGCGTCGAGCAAGTGGGTTGCGAAGGTATGGCGAAGCGAGTGAGTCGATAGGCCGGCACTCTCGTCAATCAGATCGAGGAAGCTCTTGACCGCGTTCTGAATTGCCCGCACCGAGATGCGTTTCCCTCGACTGCTCAGGAAGAACGCTGTCCGATCGCCGGCCAGCCCAATCGCCCGCAGCAGCTCGTCGCGCTTCGACTCGTAGTTTCTGAGCGCGAGCTGCGCATGATCGCCGATTGGAATAATGCGCTCCTTCCTTCCCTTCCCTCGGACCTTCACCTGTTGCGACAGCAGATCGATGTCCATTCGATTGATCCCCCGTAACTCCGACAATCGCATCCCTGTCGAATAAAACAGCTCGAGGATCGCAGAGTTCCTGACATCGCTGAATCGCCCCTCCTGCGCGCGGAGCTGCGCGTTCTCAAAAAGAAGATCGATCTGCGTTCGATCCAGATATGCGGGGAGATACTTGTCCTGCTTTGGCGTGTTTACGCCGCGCGCGGGGTTCGCCTCGACGAGCTCGTTTCGGTGCAGGTACTTGTAGAAGCTTCGGATCGCCGACAGGCTGCGCGCGATCGAGCGCTTATTGAGTTTCTTGCGGGTCAGGTGCCCGAGGAATCCGCGAATCGCCAACCGATCGATCCCCTGCCACGTCCACTCGCGCGCCCCGTAATACGATCCGAGGAATGAGACGAATTCATCCAAATCGCGGCGATACGCCAGCACGGTATTCGGCGAGACATCACGCTCTTTCTCGAGATGAGTAAGAAAATCCTCGACCGGTGAAGCAGGAATGGCATCGGCATTCGCTCCTCCCTTCCCGCCTCCCGCTTCCCGCTTCTTCATGCGCGACTGACCAAAGCCTCACGAACATCGTTCGCCTCGATCCACGCCTGCAGCTCGCGCAGCGCTCGCTCCGCAAACAGCTCCCGTTTCTTTTTCTTGTCCCGAATCTTTTCGCCGAGGTCGTCGAGCAGGCCGAAGTTGGCGTTCATTGGCTGAAAGTGAGCGGGATCTGCCTCGCGCATGTATCGATAAAGCGCACCGAGCATTGTGGTGGGCGGCGGGATTACGGGCTCGTCGCCGTTCAGCAGTCGGGCGAGATTGATTCCCGCCAGAAGACCGGTCGCCGACGATTCAGTGTAGCCCTCGACGCCGGTGATCTGTCCAGCGAAAAGAATTGTCGGATCGTCGCGCGTTGATAGATGGGCGCTCAGCGCACCGGGCGAATTGAGGTACGAGTTCCGATGAATCGAGCCGTATCGAAGGAATTCCGCCTGCTCGAGGCCGGGTATCATCCGCAGCACTCGCTGTTGCTCGGGAATTCGCAATCGCGTTTGAAAACCGACGAGATTCCACATCCGCCCGCCGCGATCTTCCTGACGTAGCTGCACGACGGCGTAAGCATCCCTACCTGTCCGTGGATCCCGCAGACCAACTGGCTTGAGCGGACCGAATCTCAGCGTGTCGGGCCCGCGGCTCGCCATGACCTCGACCGGCATGCAGCCCTCGAAGTACGGCACCTCGTCGAACTCGTGACCGTGATATTGATCGGCCGAAATCAGCGCGTCGAGAAATGCCTCGTACTGCTCGCGCGACATCGGGCAGTTGAGATATGCGCCGACATCGTCTGCGCCATCCATGGTCTCCTTGCCGTACCGGGACGCGCGGAATACGACGGAATCGTCGATCGACTCCCGTGCGACGATTGGTGCAATCGCGTCATAAAACGCCAGCGCGCCAACGCCGAGTCGGGCGCGGATGGCTTCGGCGAGCTTGTCAGATGTGAGCGGGCCCGTCGCGATAACGCATGGCGCTTCGAGGCTGGAAACCTCACCGCGGACAACATTGACCCGCGGTTCTGCGGCGATGCGATCTGAAACCGTCGACGAGAAAACATCGCGGTCGACTGCCAGCGCACTCCCCGCCTGAACGCGCGCCCCATCAGCGGCCTCGAGAATAATCGAGCCGAGCAGACGCATCTCGGCCTTGAGCAAACCGTGAGCGTTGGTGAGCTCAGTGCTTTTGAATGTGTTGGAGCACACCAGCTCGGCGAGGCGGTCGGTCTTGTGCGCCGGCGTCGTCATCACCGGCCGCATCTCGTGAAGCTTTACATCAAATCCGCGCGACGCGAGCTGCCACGCGGCCTCTGATCCAGCGAGCCCGCCTCCGACAACGGTGACGGGTCGACTCACACTGCTACTGCTTCAGGTTCCGGCGACGGCG
>Ga0207665_10001166_pt1 | contig 17664 bp, 13 predicted proteins | sample LARL112metaG_FD_184351 | JGI IMG/M metagenome (GOLD analysis project Ga0207665, IMG submission 184351) | Corn, switchgrass and miscanthus rhizosphere microbial communities from Kellogg Biological Station, Michigan, USA - LAR L11-2 metaG... | ecosystem: Host-associated > Plants > Roots >...
AGAGAAGCGATATTTTACGTCCGCCTTGGATAGTCTGTCATAAGCCTCGTTGACCTTCTGGATTGGGATGACTTCCACTTCGGCAGTGATGTTATTTTTGCCGCAAAAGTCAAGCATCTCCTGCGTTTCTGCAATACCCCCGATGTTCGAGCCTGAGAGGCTGCGACGCTTCAATATCAGACTAAAGGCCGCTACTGCATGAGGCTTGTCTGGTGCGCCAACGAGAGTCATGTTACCATCGCGGCAGAGTAATCGTAAGTATGAGTTAATGTCGTGTTCAGCTGAAACAGCATCGAGAATGAAATCAAAGCTGCCTTCATGCTTGCGCATCTGATCGGTATTTCGCGAAATAACCACCTCATCTGCACCGAGGCGAAGTGCATCTTCTTTTTTGTTAAGCGCAGTGGTAAAGACCACGACATGTGCTCCAAGTGCATGAGCAATCTTTACTGCTATGTGACCGAGCCCGCCGAGACCTACTACACCGACCTTTTTGCCTTTGGTAACACCCCAATGTCGCATAGGCGAGTATGTTGTGATTCCAGCACATAACAGAGGTGCAGCTCCAGCAAGATCCAGGTTAGAAGGAACACGTAGGACAAAATGATCTTTTACTACAATACTATCTGAATAGCCACCATAGGTCACGCCTCCAAGGTGCACGTCTGGAGAGTTGTAGGTAAGGGTCATATTATGACAATACTGCTCAAAACCAGCCTGACACTCTGGACAGCTACCGTCGGAGTCAACTAAGCAGCCTACCGCAGCAATATCGCCGGGCTTGAACTTGGTGACTGCAGAGCCGACCTTGTTGACACGGCCGATGATCTCATGTCCGGGTACACACGGATAGACAGTTGGTATCGCACTCCACTCGTTACGAACGGTGTGGAGATCAGAGTGGCAGATACCACAGAAAAGAATTTCGATCTGAACATCATGTTCGCCCGGATCGCGTCGTGGGATGGTGATTGAGGCAAGTGGCGAGTTAGCATTCGCAGCAGCATAAGCCTTTGCTTTATACCGATTACGTTCTTCAGAGCTAAATTGCGTGGTTGTCATGACAGTCTCAGTGCGATATGATATAAAGCCATTTATGAACAAGCGGTCGGACTAGGGATCAGCCTTACAACACAAGCAGTACATGCATCCTTGACACAGAACTGATTAAGCTCCATTTTTACAGCCCCTATTTTTTTATTTCGTTGTTATCGGCTTACTAATCGATGCAGAATATCTATTATAACTACAATCTTAACCTTCAGATAATGATCCGAAATTACTATTAACCATCTTTTTATATTAAATACCCACATTATTCGTAGTTAACTGATCTAGAGGAAAAGAATCGGCTGAATGTTCGAATCATTGCTAAACAGATTTCAATTAAAATTCAAGGATAGAATATGGGCTGCTAACGTACTAGCCGAGTCCCTAAAGGATATAATCAAGAAAGAAACCCGGAATAAAAATGAATTGGTAGTATTAGGCATCCCAAGGGGTGGAGTAATTATTGCATCAGTTATTGCAACAAAGCTTGATGCAAGCTTGGATATCATTATACCTAGAAAGCTAAGAGCGCCACATAATGAAGAAGTAGCAATAGGATCTATAATGGAAGAGGGAATCGCCTATCTCAGCACTGATTTAGTCAAGACATTAGCCATTTCCTCTGAATATATAGAAAAAGAAAAGGCAGAGCAGATAGAAGAGATCAGACGCCGGACAGCGCTATACAGACAACAACAACAAGCTAATCTGCAGAGCAAATCTAGTAGCCAGAGTACAGTAATAATTGCAGATGATGGAGCGGCCACAGGCGCAACAATTATTATAGCGGCAAGATGGATAAGGAAAAACCATAATCCAAAGAAATTGATAATTGCTGTCCCAGTTGTTCCAAAACAAGTCGTTAAATTACTAAAGAACGAGGCTGACTATGTAGAAACAATTACAACTCCATCTACTTCCAGTTTTAAATCTGTTAGTCAGTATTATCAAGATTTTACCGAGGTTACGGACCAACAAGTTATCGATATTCTATCTAAGGAATAAAGAATAATTAAACTGAATTCGAAATCTAGATCGAGTTTCGCCCGGCGAGTAGAACCAAAAGAAATATCATTCTAAGTGAGCCGGCGAACTGATTGATATGCGGTAATCGTAGCAGAACAAGATAATATACTTTCTACGCCTGAACAGATACAAAGTATGTATGTTACTATATATCTACATGTCAGTGGTTGCATAAGAACCAACATGGATTATAAGAAGTAGAGCTGTCGAAATGCGGCTAAATGGTCCTACGCGATTCTGAAAGAAGCATACTAATATATCTTTGAACCACATCACAAGAAGGAACAGATAGGTATAGTGGAGTGCGTTAACACCATGATTTCTGTCTAACAATCGAGAGGCAAAAATAAGTGGCTAACTAAATAGGACAACATACTAGCCGTGGAGAACCTTACTAGGCTATCAGATTAATACAACAAACGTTTAATATTCTCTACTAATTGTCATGCTTACTTAGCATATAAGAATCAACTATACTAACTGTCGAATTGATCTGCAAAGATTGATAGGGAGCAGCGCCCTTAATGCGATATAGAAGAAATGAGAACTGCAATCATTAGAGGTATAACGTCTAAACCTTCTAATGCCTCATCAATCACAATGTTCCATTTGTCAAGACTTTCCCATTCAAATGTTTTAGAATCTGCTCGCAGAACAATTTTAGTCTTAATAGTATACATGAAAAGTGACCATAGTTTTATTTAGTAACGTTAGGATAAGACTACTATACGGCCAAATTCGATAGTTTAGAATGTGACTGTAATGGATTTTCAAGTAAACAGTTAGTACCAGTTAGAGTTAGTGCAACCAGGATAATCTATAATTGCTTTCTTTGCGGCGGTATCGTAGCCTGGTCCGATAGTGAAGAAGTAGCAAAGAAAGAAAGACCAGTGCTGGAGTCCTATAGTGAAGAGCTGGCTAGTACGTTAATCTAAATGAGGGTTTAAAAATAATAATCTACTTTGCAAGGTAGCAACCGCCGTCACTAGTGACAGTACATCTTGTGATCTTTAGCGCAAACAAGATCCCAGATTCTGATGATACATGTCACTCGTACTACAAAAGATGGTTAATTTTCCACTTTGAAAGATCCTTTAGAGAAGGAGCTAAGGATATTAATCTAATTCACAAGTTGACAACTGATAATGAATTATCCGGCCTGCTTAATCTGACACTAGTTGGTTTAAAGCAATTAGAAAAGGATTGGAGTTTCAGAGACATTTCAGTAGAAGACGTAAAGAGAGATTATGAACGAAAGTCCAATATCGTCAAAGCATTTCTCCAGGATAAATGCAGCATAGATAAAGTCCAGACTACAGTACTCCATCAGGAAAGGTATATGAAGATCATTAGGATTACTGCAAACAAAGAAAAGAAAGGCCTCTCGATGTGAATATCTTGGGAATGAAATTGAAAGAGGTTGGAATAGAAAAAGAATCAGAACCTAGGGAACGATAGAATATTACTACATAGGTATAAAGTTCCATTCAAGGCTAAGGGGACAAAACCAGGCATTACTTTAGCAAGCCTACAACGTTAGGCTATCTAATTAAAATAGCGTCACTTATGATTATGAACCACGAGTGGTTAGAGCATTTCCTGTCTCTAGTGTCCCTAGTTCGCTGCTATTATCTATTCTACTCCTATCCCTGTTACTCTCCACTACTTCTCTATTATTATACACTATGTTAGTTATTTCAGGGATAGATATTGATTACTAGCTAGGGACACTAGTCTAAAATGGAAGCCAATGCCTTCCCTGAATTTACAAATATGATCTCCGCCGGCACTTTTGCACTTGATGCAGCTTACCTACGGACCCCGGGCGAATACCGGCAATTATTTCTCTCAGCTCCTCTTCGCCAGTAATCAAGTTCAAATCACATCGTAGTGCTTCTAATACTATCAGATGAGTCACAGATCGTTCTCACAGACCGGTAGAATAGTGCTATCTTCAATGTCGACATTTTTTGTCGAATCCTATAACTTTGGTATATTGTTAGTTGGCCTCTTGTCACAAGCCCCATAGAATATTGATCGATGACAAATTCGCCGGCGAACATATAGACATACACCTAGGTTATTCTAACTATGTTGAATCTATCTCTGCTATAAGTAACCCGTTACTGTTATGCTAGAATTTACTATCTTGCTTGCTACCCATCCATTATGCTACATATCTGTTACTTACTATCTAATTTACTTCTAATACCTTACGTATTCGATAGCGGTTCAAGAGAATTGATATAGATATTGGCTGCATTCTTATTGGATTAGCGGCATACATACAAGCAGAATTGTGGAGATGACCGGACTAAGTATAACAATGGATTCATCTGGCAAATGATTTAGTCTTTCGTTCCTCTTTAGTAGTTATATTCAGTTTATTATTCGCTATTCTGATTATTCAGTTAAATAGTAAGATTGTAAAGTCAGTACCGTTCAAATTATAAAGTACTTCATTTGATTTGGCTTTATTTCAACAATATAACCAGGTATAAATTCGCTCTGTAGTATTCTTTAGCCAAGTGAGTTTATATTATTTCAGTCAGCTACTATAATAAATGGTCAACCGAGCAAAATCATTTAAGAAAAGAACTTTAGTGACTGTGGTTGTTGCATCGTTGGCCATCATAATTCCAGTCATATATTTGATTCATAACTCTTCTACTGCTTCGGCAGCTCCTTCTATAACCAAAGATCCAAAGCTGAAGGTTGAGACTCTAGCTAAGGGTCTTTCCTCCCCTACCAGCATGGCATTTATTGATACTAGCAACATATTGGTCTCAGAGAAAGATGGGCAAGTACGTCTCGTGTCAAATGGAGTACTAGAGGATAAGCCAGTCTTGCAAGTATCTGTTGATACAGCAAGTGAACGTGGTCTGCTTGGAATTGCTATTATGAATAGTACAAAGACTAATGCTGCTAATAACAGCAAGTTTGTATATCTGTACTATACTGAATCGAAAGGTGGAGATCTCAGAAATAGAGTTTACAGATATGAATGGAATGGACAAAACCAAAATCTTGTCAACCCTACCCTGATATTAGACCTTCCAGCTCTTCCAGGTCCTAATCATGATGGAGGGAAACTAGTTATTGGTCCAGACCATTATCTTTATGTAGTAATAGGAGACCTTAACCATAGAGGTAAGCTTCAGAATACTAACGATGGACCCGATCCTGATGATACTTCTGTTATACTCAGAGTTAATCCTAACGATGGTTCAGCTGTCAAGGACAATCCATTCATAAAGGACGCTAATATTGCAATGCACAAATACTATGCCTATGGAATACGAAATAGCTTTGGAATTACGTTTGATCCTATAACTGGTAATTTGTGGCAGACAGAAAACGGGCCGGATGTGTATGATGAAATTAATGTAGTAAAACCTGGCTTTAATAGTGGATGGACCCAAGTTATGGGACCTCTTTCGAGAAATACAGGTTTTATGATTGGCCAATTGGTTAATTTTCCACACTCTCATTATGCGGATCCTGTATTTAGCTGGAAAAATCCTGTTGCAGTTACAGATATAGAATTTATGAAATCATCAGTGCTGGGAGAGAAATACAAAAATAATATTTTTGTTGGTGATTATAATAATGGTAATTTATATTATTTTGAAGTCAACAGTACTAGAACAGGAATAAATCTTGATATCAACCAAGAGAAGATTGGATTGTCTAGTTTGGTAGTAGACAATGCTAACCAACAATCTGCAGTAACATTTGGTACTGGTTTTGGTGGAATTAGTGATATAAAGATCGGACCAACAGATGGCTTTCTATATGTTTTATCAATCAATGATGGAATAATATACAAAGTTGTACCAAGTCTGTAATAAGCTGCAAGGTGAGTTGATAGTTGGTTTTTTCCAATAGTATTAGTAGTAGTTAACTAGCGCAGAGCAAGCATTCAGATATACCCGACAAGATACGCGAAACCTAGAACTGACATATCTAGCATAGAATGTCATGTCTAAAGCCGATATCTAAGCTATATATAGCGCCAAGAGAATTTTGAACACTTCGGTCTGTTTGCCGGTTTTATGAACATGAGTGATCTTCGTCGGCAGGCCGGCGAAAAGCTAGATAGCATAAATTTCTGGTGAGAATATGCTATGCAAGATGGACACAAAAATATGTGCGAATATGTCGACAGAACAGATAGCTTTCGTCTAAAGGGCATTGACAAGAGAAAAAATCCGGTGAGCAGCAACGTTTGACCTAGAAAGTGGACAAGGAAAAGAAGATGAGGCATGAAGTTGTCTCCGGCATCATCGGGATCATAATTAAAGTCATATTTAATATTCCAAACCTCGCTTTTGGCCGGCTAGATAGTCATCCTTTGATTGTGCAATCACAAGCGGCGTGGTTATCTTTATAATCTCTCTTGCTAGGACAAATAGAAATACCGACTTATCTTCTGCCAGTGATTGTCATGGGAGCCGCTATGATTTTATAATATCCAAGGACACGCTAGCTGCCAAAATGCAGCATACAATCATAACGTTGACCAAGCTTGACTATTCGAACAAGCTAGATTTATACTGATTTAATCAGACACAATTGACCTACTTATAGTAGCAATTTATCAAAAGATAGTTGAATCCCTCTATCACAAGGGATATAATCCCGCCCAGTCCATCATTTTAGAGCGATAAGTTTACTAGGAATATTTGGAGCAACTTTTCTTTTCCTATTGTAGAAACTCTCCCAATGAACTGGATTGGCTTTTCAGGCACCTCAGGTATTGAGAATGAATGGACTTTATATACTATTATTTCATCTTTCATCTTTCATCAACTGATACCGTAATTTACTAAACGATTATTCGAATTATTCCAAGTAGTGTAATAGTACTATAAATTTCTCTAATATCATATTCAGTATCCTCTTGAATGGGAACTAGGTTGTATTGTATTTTTCCTTGTCCGTCTTTTCACGCGATGATTTTTTTAATTGCCTTAGGTGATTTCAAAACATCCCGATAAAGCTTAGATATATTTCTTAATGTTCCCTCTCGATAATTTATGATATCTTCAAGGTAGCGAGAAAAAAATTCTCTAATATCTTTGTCACGTCTGACAACCTCCATCAATCGTTGTTGTGGGGATCCTAATTTCGAAAGTTCTTGCATCTGTTTAATCTGTATTTTCAAATCTGAGGGTAAGGATAAATAATATTCACCGAAACTTCATAATGGTGTATCTATACATAATTGCCAATAAGACCTCAGCATAATCTCGCTGTTGTTTAGTGTAGTGGTTCATAGTTACTAAGGATAAAAATAGGTTGGATGTATGTTGCTGTTGTAGATTGCCCAGCGATTATCAAAATGAAGTTACAAGTGTAATTTATAGGAAGATAAGACCAGGTCATGAAAAAGATTACAATGATTGGGTCCAGTGCTATTTGACAATAGAAAGAAAAGCTCCTGGCTACCTTGGCACTACAATAATCATCACCGGAGGTAGCAAATCACCTTTGCGATATATTATTCGCCATTTTGCTCATAAAGCTGATATGGAAAGGTGGGATAACTTAGATGAATCGCTAAAGTTAATAGAAGAAGCAAACAATTATTCTACACGACCCTACGAGACATCAACAGGCTTGGAAACGTGGTTTACATTACTAGATTTAAAAACCCTTAGTCAGTTACCACCATCTAGATGGAAAATGGCAATCGTTATCTTCTTTGCTGCATATGCTATTAGCTCTGTATTACGATCTATTCTTAATCCTTACCTAGGAAAATGGCCAATATTTGGCAATGCTGTAATTTATACTGTAATATTAGTTGTTTCACTTACCTATTTTTGCACTCCCTATAATGAATCGTTTGATGCGACATTGGTTACATCCTGGAAGTGTATGATCTCTAAATGAATATACTACAATGAACTTATTATTTTTATTTAGTTGCAGAAGAGAATACTCAGATTACGATTTGCAAGTAGCAGTTTATTTGAACATGACTTTATGGTGATCATAGTATATTGACCAACGTAGAAAAAGAACGTCATGCCTCATGGCTAGAACTTTTCTATGATTTGGTGTTTGCTGCTGCTGTTTCCCAGATAGGTTTGACTTTACATGATAATACTAATTCTATTACGGCATTTCTTGGACATATAGCACTCTTTGTTCCTGTAATGTGGGCATGGGTAGGACTTACTTTTTACTCGGCTAGGTTTGAGACTGATGATTTATTCCATCGTTTATTAGTATTTCTTCAGATGATGGGAGCTGCAGCTCTTACCATTAACATACACGGGGCGTTGGCTGAAACATCAGATAAGTTTGCGATATCATATGCTGCAATAAGAATTCTTCTAGTAATCGAGTATATACGTGCAGGTCGCAAGATACCGGCTGCTAGTAAGTTTGCCAGGGGATACACACAAGGTTTTCTGATTTCTGCAATGCTATGGTTGATATCAGCAGCTATTCCTATTCCTTTTCGTTTCATAATTTGGTCATTAGCAATAGCCATTGATATTGCCACCACCTTTATAGTGGGAAGAAAGCACGTACAATTGGCTCCAAATTTCTTTCATTTACCTGAACGAATGGGACTCTTTACTTTGATTGTAATAGGAGAGACAATATTTGGTCTTGTGAGTATTCTATCTTACCATGAATGGGATCTAGAGTCTACGATATCCATAGGAGCTGGTTTAAGCATAGCTTTTGGTCTTTGGTGGTTATACTTTGATAATACCGATGGAGCTCCGATTCGTGCATTTCGTCAAAAGGGAAGAATAAGGATCTATATAACATGGCTCTATGTCCACTTTCCTTTAGTTATAGGATTGGTATGTACTGCAACAGGTATAAGATACATTGTGTCAGCATCTCAAAATACAGCATTATCTTACGCAGGTGAATGGTTAATCTGTGGTTCTGTGTCGCTATGCTTATTCTCAATTGGAGTTATCCAGTTTACTATAACTAGTGCAAGTCACAACTATGATGAGGATCGTGAGGGCAGTAGTAGCCACATTAATAGACATAGTAACACAAGAAGAAGGCTTATCGTTCAAGGGTCAGTTTACAGATTTATAGCCGGATTTGTAATACTTCTTGTTCCCATACTGGCAATTCCAATCTTACCATTAGCATTAATCTTAATTATATCGGTAATTTGCGCAATACAAATTATAATTGATCTGAGATATCATCCTCATCACAGAATTTTTTGAAATACGTATCAATTATCATATCTTAGGTGATATGTTTGTGCATGTGCCTCATAATATGTCCTTTAAAGGTATTCCTGAACAAGCTCCGAGGTTTGAGTATAGATGAAAAACTACTCCGGGGTTCTTCCAATTATGAGAATAAAAAAATAAAGGAAAGGAAGATGAGGCATGAAGTTAACGTCGGCGTTATCCGGATCATATTCAGAATAATATCTGGCATTATGCACCTCTCTTCCAGCCGGCTAGATAATCATCCTTTGATTGTCCTATCATAAGTGACGTTGTTGTTGGACTGTTCTGTATATTACGTTACATAATTTTCATTACTTTTGTTATTTCAATCATAATGTACCTATACTGTTATTTGTCTTCTCTCAAATTCATGTAATATTCTTGTAATGGTTACAAGTTGGTCTGATAATTGTGCTATTGCATCATCCTTTAGTTTGTCACGCTGTCTTAGCGACAGATTTAATTCTTCAATTTCTCTTCCTTGATTAGAATGTCTGTTCATTGTCTTTTCACCTTATGTATTTAGAAACGTCGGCAGATTTCTTATATAATAGAGTCTGTGTGATAAACATACAGTATGATGCAAAACAGACATTCATTTTCTAGCCGCTAGCAAACTTCATTGGAAAAACATACTTAACCATTTGCTGGATGGAGAATTGAGATCCATAATCACTGACAGCATTTTTTGCCTAACCTCTAATAATATAGGAATTTCTTTAAAATAAAATAATAAACTCCTTAATTTATTATTAGATATTGTTAATAGACATGAGATGAAAATAAGTAAGGCAACATCTCAGAGTATAGTGATAGACTAACCTTGTTCTGTGATCAAAAGGTCCAGTCATTTCATACATCTTCAACTTAAAAATATAGATAGCAATTATATTTTTCTAAAGTGTTGTTTAAGAATATGGATAGTTCGGATGAGAATGAGATCCTAAAAATAGGCAAAGAAATCATTTTGTAACAAGTGAATAATCTAGTTACTAATCCCTCAGTAATTAAACAAAATGGATGCGCAGCATGTCATATATTGTTTGAGTTAGCTAATAAGATGCACATAAGCGAATTGGATGCTACTGATCTACTGTCTCAGATCCTTCTTCATGATCCATACCTAAATGATGCATTTGTAGAAATGGTAGAAGATATCCACATGAAGCGAAGGATGATGGCCATACCATTTGTACTGAAGAGCAGGAATGCTAAAGACAAATGTATAGACTCAAATTTTAAGAATTTTCTAGAAGAGAAATCTTCCGAACTAGTAAATTATGGATACGATCTTGTTTTAAGGAAATTACTGATTTCTGCTATTGCGTTGGAAATTGCACAAAATATTGGTATCGATTGTCATGCCGCCATGGAAGAGCTTTACCACCATATGAGAAAGAATGACGATCAAACCAATTCTGCGTTAATAGAATTTGGTGCACGTTTAAGACGTAAAGTTGTTGGGCAGGGATATCACCTTTGATAATCCAAATACGTCAAATTTATACTAGCAGGATACATCTATGTATGATTTCTTAAACATGTTGCTGAGGATATTAGATATTGTACATTTGCTTAGTCTGTTGCATGGAAATAATGTTTGGGTCAGCAATTGCATCGTTACTATTTACAGAGAGCCAACAGATTATGGTAGCGATAGCAGGAAGTGTTTGTGCAATTTTTGGCGCCGCTGTTGTAGCAGTGACTAGAACGAAGAATAAGGAGAAGATTAGTCTAGTAAAGCAACTGTAGCATTTGTGAGTGGATGTACATACGTGAAACAGGAATGTATTTTTAACTAAGGAGTAATGACACTAGATGCACTATACATAGAATGTGTATAAGAGAAAATATCTACAAGATGGTGATATTTAGCAAGAGAACCATAGTGACATAATTCTCATGTGTATTATTGCCTTCTCTTTATAGGCATATATAACATATACCTTTAATTGCATCAATGGGCCAAGTACTTTTTTGTTTTTATCGTTGCGTATGTGGTTGTGACTGCAGATAAATATGGAGATTCTAATCTGGATTGATTTGTTTACATAGTCAAGTATTTGATTGAGTTCATAAATAGATCTACTTTGCACCAAAGATATTCCTAAAAAATATTCTGAATAATCAGAATAACTGCCTCTGTTAAAGTATGAATATCTCTAGTGACACATATATGTCAGATGATGTTCTTTTAGAGTGATGCAGATATCAGAAATAGAAAAGCCACTTTTCAAGTTTCGAACATCAATCGTCTTATCATTATCAATAATAGCCGACGTCTTAGATTTTGTTGGAGGACCAATTCTTGGTATTCCTCCGATAGGAGATATTCCTAATGCCATCATAACCGGTATATTATACATATTAACTGGAAGTAAGAAGTCAGCTGCCATAAACTCGATCAAATTTATACCATTCATAGGCGATTTCATTCCGGTTTACACACTGTCTAGTCTTATGTGGGTTTATATGGAATCAAGAAAGAGAATGGTTATAAAAACAGAACATCTGCAAGTCTAATTATTTTCTAATAAGGCTAACCCGTAACCAATGGTCTTCTCTAACAATGCCTACTAATATAGTATATCGACAAGAGGGGAATATCTTTTGGTATAACTTTAAGTTTTGTCTCAAACAGTTTATAATTTACACAGTAAAATTTACTGTATACTCTGGGTGCAACATCAATGATTGATAGATTGATTGATATACCTAGTGGTAATACATCTTCGGAAGATCCAGCAGTTGTTATTTGTTTATTGTATACCCAGAAAGCACATTATTTGATTTTTGCAGCAAAATTGGCATTCAACTTTTCTTACAATTAGTACATTAATAACAATCGATAACTGATATACACCAATAATGCCAAACATAGACATTAGAGATAAGTCCATTCTAATAGATTGGATCATATTAACCTTTAGGCCATTTAGTATTCTCCTGCTAACTATCAATCTTGAAATGTTAAAGGGGATATAAATCCCTGATTGTTCCCTAGCTAATGTGTGTGTTCCTTTAGTTCTTGGCGAGAATTGAACGTTTTACCGCAATCCTGACAAGTAAACGATGCAGACACTTCTGAGGTTGATTCATCTGATTTTTCGCCTTGATCTTTATAATTACTCATTATATTATTCTTACTTTGATCATTAAGATATATAATGACATTCTATTTAGTCAAATGGGCTCTATAAAGTTAAGGGAAATCTCTAGCCATATGTAAGATATAGTTTATGATATACCAAATAGAAAGCGAACAGAACCTGAGGATATAGCATATTCTCTGTATCTTTATTTCCTTGGTTTTTCAAAGTGATACATTCAAAGCTGTATCCAGATTCGTGAAGAGGAGCCACACTTTAACAAGAGATTCGATTTAAAAGTATAATCCCAAAAGATTGTATTATAGGAAGACCAAAATCTTCGAATTTATAGTTGATGAAACTAGTATCAAAGTTGGTTCTGAATATGTCTGGTAATGGATAGCCATCGAAAACGACAACCGAGATATCCTTCAAATAAGCACATCTATAGAGAGAAATATGTTTGTTGCAAAACATTTTATATCAAATCTTGTGAAAAGGTATAGAGAATATACATCCTGTTTCAACAGATGGAAGTACATGGTATCCACAGGCTTGCAGGTTCTTGAAACTGCAACATCATCATCCACTCTTCAATAGAAAAGTATCATAGAAAGGACTATACAATACATCAAAGATAGAATTGAAGTTTTTGATGACTTTTTTCCTTGTAGAAAAAACAAATGTAAATTGCAACACATACAAAAATGGTTGAGTCTATTTGTCTGTCATCATAATACGATACTGAAGAGAATGTTTCAAGAAAAACCAGAACTTTCAAAAGAGATAGAGGAGTACTGGTTGCGATTGTCGATATAAATTCTGGCATGTAGAGAATTGCTCGTAAAATATTCGAAGTATTGCAAAAGGAACTAGGGACATGCAAGAAAGGTGGCGATGAAATTAGTATCGATGTTATTCAAGAATCGTATCAGATATTGACACATTAATAGGCTTGAGGAACAGTATTAGGGTAAAGAAAAGCAAAATCAAATCCTATTCAGATGGATAAATGATGACCTCGATGAAATGAAATCTGTACTAAACAACTATCAGCGTAAGTTGAAGTTAGCAATTGCAGGAATGACTCTGCACATGTGGACTAGGTGAGATAAATATGTTGACCATCTAAGTGTTAATATCTACTAAGATCTGATCGTGAATCCGAAACAAATATCGTAGAATATTCTATAAACTCATTTGACTAGGCCATCTGACGTTTCTGTTAGGACTACATACACTTATGCACTGCATCCTTCCGGATCCGCATCAAAGTCGTCCCTTTATATCCACCCGCTTTGATAAGGTATATAGTAAATACAACACAAAACATAAAATAATGCCAAATTAAAATATTCACCGTATCAAAGCTTTATTTCGATATACAGCTGTATGTCAATACTAAATACAAACTTCTTTCTTTTCAAATGTTCATATTGGATGATAAGAATATTCACATCCGATTGTTCAAGCTTATCCATAAATAACAAATTTTATATCTTTTACCTGCGACATCGACATGCATGAGCATTGGTAGACCGTTGCCATATCCATCACTGAAGTTATCACTTAACCTTTTTTTGAAAGTTAGGTCTAAAAAGGAGCATTATTCTGAGAATTCAATGAGTTTTAAAATCATAATCTGATGATGATTTTAAAAGGCCAAGAGGGTTTGGCAAGACTTTAAAGTGTATTAAAATCCAAGCTATGAAGCTGTTGCTTTTCTTTCTCATTGTGGCGGTATATCCCAATGTGATCCAGGGCGTAGAAGACCATTTTCATCTCTTACTTCGGATGTTAAATGTACTTTTCCATCAGATTTCTCTTGTTGTATTTTGATGTATCCAAAATTGAGGATTTTATTTTCTTGATATTTGGCTGTAGCATTAATTGTTGGATCAGGTGGACTTGCTTTAACTGGAATTGCGCTTATAGGTCCACTAATTAGCTCGTGGAAAATCAGTTTGTGTCCATCATGATTAGGATCGTCTTCAACCAGTATATTTGTTGGGAAGTGTACATCTGTTGCGACAATAACTACATTTCTTATATTATGGTCATCTAGGAATTTTAGAAATTCTGAACGTTCTCTTGTAAAAGTCTTTTTAAAAGTAGTACCATTAGTAGCCCAATTATCGCAACCTAATTCTTTATTAAAGCAACTTGGTACTGTAGTTGGTACATCAGCAGAGATAACTTTCCATGTGGCAGTAGAGTAAAGAAGACTTTGTTCGAGCCAGCGAAGCTGATCTTTACCTAATAATGTTTTATTATTTTGTGGAGTATCAGGTAGATCATTCCGGCTACGATAAGAATGCATATCTAATATAAACAAATCAAGGTCTTTGCCCCAATGAAAAGATCTGTAAACACGATTTGGTTCGTCTTTGTTTCTATCTATTGGTGAGAAGTTAAAAAATGCATTGATGCCCGCTTTTACTAAGTTAGAAAAGCCTGCTCTTCCTTTGGTTGCATTAGTCCAGTACGACCATTTACCTCCATAATCATTTACAATTTCATGGTCATCTGCCTGAGAATACATGGATGTATTGCTCAGAAGACTTTGTAGATGAGGATCTGCTCTATTATACTCCCAATGTTTGTTGTAAACATCTTGTAGCTGAGTTTGGTTACTCCAATTAACTTCATTATCAGTAACACTTGGGAAATTTCCTTCTATATTTGTCCATCCAGTAACATTCGATGGACCGTTTGCAGAACACGTATAATCTCCATAAATCTGATCTCCATTGAATATAAAAAAGTCAGGAGATAATGATTGCATTATAGAAAATATCGGATAATCTTGTATTCCTCCTGTACCATCCCGTCTACAATAATTCTGTCCACCAATGTCTCCTCCAACAACGAAGCTGATTGGTTTGCTAGTCAAATGATCAGGAGCTGTCCTAAAACTTCCTATCACAGAATCCGGTCTTGTCGACAATGATTTAGTGGTATTGTTATTGCTGTCCGAAGCAGAAGAGAACCATACACGATAATAATAAATGGTATCTGGGGAAAGTAAATCAAGTTTTATATGGCCAGCAAAGTCTGTTAATTTATCTACCAATAAAGTCTTTGACTTTGCATGCGAAAATGATTGGTCGGTATCATACTGGACATGCATCAAAGCTCGATCTTTTGCGCGTGACCACACGACAGCGCTATTATCTGTAACATCACCGCTAGCGATACCATCTGTAATAGATAGGTTATTGTTATTATCATTATTCTGTGCAGCTACGATATTAGTTAATGATCCGATATTGTTTATAGATAAGATAAATATCGTAATTATTGCCGCCGTTACTATCAAGATCGTTTTCGGCTGACGTTCAGACATTCCAAAACTAGACAATTATAGTATATTTAACTGTTCTTGGAGCCTTAAGTAACAATTTAAAGTGTATCAAAAGCCAATGAGTTTGGAATTCTGGGCATCTTTTAGTTTTATATTTTTCACAATATACACGCTTAATGAAAAGGACGCGCTTGCTTAAAAATCCAGATAATGATCGATACTAAAATTATAGTCAATACCAGGAAAAATACTCCTTTTGACATCATTGCCTATGCAATGGTATAACCAGGCTACGAATATTAAAAATTATAAGATGGGACAGAGAAATTGCTTTTACATCATCTCTGTTTCTATATCTCTTGTTCTTTGCTCTCTTAATTCTTCATACCACTTTTTTCTTCCCTTCTTGATATTGCTATACACTGTTCTATCAAAGCCAAAAAATCCTAGAACTGTTTCTTCGGCATCAAGTATCATTTGTTTGTATTTTTCTTTGTCATATGACGGAAGCGATACTAAGTTCTCGATAGGAATTACTCTACAAAGAGGATTGTTATGCTTTGAGTCTGTATAAATATACTGGACAGTCTCCACCTTGAGAGGATATCTTTTGGATTGGATAGCTGCTGATATTTGAGGAGACAGGCTCCTGTACTTTTGTATATCCTGTCTCAGTAATTTGGATATTACAAGATCTTTATCATTGGTTTGCTTAGATATACATTTTTTCACTAGTGCACGCTGATCTACCAAAATTCTTATTTTAATGCAAAGATAAATTCTAGTAGATCAAGACAATGTTGACACCCTTCCTTATCGGCGTGTTTCTGGACACAATCTAGAAGTTTAAGCAAGTCTTTCATCACCTCATTTCTGGTCATTAACTTTAATGGTGGTGGTATGATTTTCTCATTTTCTATATTAGTCATTATATATTCACGCTTGAAAGAGCCGATCAGTAGTTAACTGCACATACGCCTTTGCTTAGCCTCTGCGTTTTAGCTAGAGGCCAGCAAGGTTTTGCGCCTATTCATGTTAACGAAAATCTAAACTCTTAACGAATTCGCCACATTGATAAAGTCATATAAAATGTTCCAATATTCCACTAAATTGTTTTATAATAATAAAAAAATCCTCAGCTGAATTAGTTCTAACAGTGAAAAGTAACGCATTCCTTAGGCGCGCGCCTGATGATAGGATGCGCATTTTATCGCCTTGGTTAGATCACCGTCTATACATCTGACCTCTCAATCCAAAAAAAACTTTTAATGTCATATTTTCACACCTTAGGATGGAAAGCGCAATTTCCGATATGATTATAGGATTTCCAACAATACCGTGTTGCCTGACTCAGATAATATCTTGGTTATTAAAAATAACTGTTATGCAATTAAAGATTAGTTGATATAAAATGAGATTTGGCTTATATACCTCACTTAGATATAGTTGGACTCTATAGATGAATCGGGCTTACTATGTCATATTAGTTTTGTCCATATTGACAATTATCGCCGCATCAGTGTATCTAATTAATAGAAAATCTCCACCACAGCCCTTTTCAAATCAGATAGGCTTTACTCAAATCTATACTCCAAAGCCAGGTGGTAGGGTGTTTACTTCAATGCAGATTTCTGGAGAAAATTGTGCATTAGATGGGATTAGATTCAACCTTGCTAACAAACATACTCTTGTAGATAGAGAATCAACTTGGATCTTTACTCTAAACAATAATCCCACACCTTGTACTGATAAACCGTGGTGGGCTCCTAAGATCGGCTCACATGGTGATGATGATCAAGCTGCAGGACTGTATGAAGCATCTGTTCCATACACTGGTGGATTTCACTTGATGCGTACAGAAGGACCATTTGATCAATACCATCAGTGTAATGGTTATCAATATGTAGATGTTCCACCAATGCCACAAGGAAAACCGATTGGTATCAAGACTGCTCAGTGGAGAATTCCA
>Ga0207665_10001167_pt1 | contig 17663 bp, 16 predicted proteins | sample LARL112metaG_FD_184351 | JGI IMG/M metagenome (GOLD analysis project Ga0207665, IMG submission 184351) | Corn, switchgrass and miscanthus rhizosphere microbial communities from Kellogg Biological Station, Michigan, USA - LAR L11-2 metaG... | ecosystem: Host-associated > Plants > Roots >...
CCACTCAGCCACTTCTTCAGCACCGCCGCCGTCGTGGTGGCGGTGCTGGTGGCGACCGCGGGCGCAGCCGTGACCGCGGCGCTCGTGTTCGCCACCCTCATGTCCACCCGGCACCGCCGGGCCGCGGCCGGCGGCTGCGTGAACTGCCGGTTCCAGTGCCAGCACGCGATGACCGGCCCCGCCTCGACCAGCCCTGGCCGGGACCGCAGGCTCTGGCTGGTGACGACCGCGGATCGCCGCGAATCCGCCGAGCCAGGCCCCGCCGTCACCGGGCGTCAGGCCCCCTTGCCCGTCCGTTCGGTACCTGTCTTCCTGCCCACGCCGGAGGTACCGCGGTGGCCGGACCGGCCGCTGTACCGGGTCCCGGGTTAGGCGAGCGCGGGATCGGCCGCCTGCTCGGTGTCCTCGAAGAGCCGCCAGCAGCCTCCGCCGGCCCGTTTGGCCTCGTACATGGCCCGGTCCGCGTGGGCGAGCAGGGTCGGCAGGTCCCGGCACGACCCGCATTCCGCGATTCCCACGCTGACGCTGAACGTGACCGGGTTCCCGTCACTGCCGGCCACGCGGGCCGGCGGGCCGGTCAGCCGGGCCGCGATCTGGATCGCCCGCAGGCTGGTAATGCCCGGCACCATGATGATGAACTCGTCGCCGCCGTAGCGGCCCGCGACGTCCTCCGGCCGCACGTGCTCGCGGCAGGTCTGAGCCAGGTCGGCCAGCACCCGGTCGCCCACGGCGTGACCGTGCACGTCGTTGATCTGCTTGAAGTCGTCGACGTCGATCATCAGCGCGAACAGCGGCTGCCCCAGCCGCTGCGCGTGCGCGAAGGCGCCCTCGGCCACCTCCATGAAGTGGCGCCGGTTGTACAGGCCGGTCATCCCGTCGATGGAGGCGAGCTGCTGGTACCGCACGGCGAGCCGGCCGTAGTCCCGCAGCGCGGCGAACTGGCGCACGCTGACCAGGCAGGTCAGCAGCACCGCGCCGAGCAGCACGCCGCCGAGGGAGTCGAAGTCGACGCGGTGCAGGCCGACCACGGTGAGCAGCAGGTAGCTGCCCGCGACCGCCAGGTAGGGCAGGGCGCTGGGGTGGGCGGCGGCCGGCCGCGGCGGCGCCACGTAGCCGGGCGCCTGGCCGACCCGCAGCTGGCACACGGCCGCCACCCACAAGATGGTCAGCGCCAGCATCCACAGGGTGTCGACCGGGTCGCCGCCGTTATAGGGCGCGTGGATGGTGGTGTAGTCGTAGGTGACGTCGGCCACGATGAACACCAGCATGCCGGTGGCGAAGATCCGCAACGGCGTCACGCTCGCCGGCGGGACACCCCGCCACAGCAGCGAGAGCAGGCCGAACAGCAGCAGCAGGTCGCCGATCGGGTACGCGAAGATCACCAGGTCGGGCAGGTCGAAGCCGGGCCGCGACGCCACCGCCGGGCCGAGGGCCACGTACCAGAGGAACGTCGCCCCGGCCACGAAAACGGTGCCGCTGTCGAGCAGGCTCCGCCACCGCTCCGGCTTGGTGCGGGGCGGGGACGGGAAGGCGAAGAACCCGGCGCAGGCCACCGGATAGAAGGCCAGGTATCCGGCGTCGGCCCAGGTCGGATCCGGCCTCTGGTGCAGGACCACCTCGTAGATCAGCTGGATCGCGTCACCGAGCAGGTAGAGCCAGATCGCGATGGAGAGCAGCCGCCAGGCCCGGACGGTGGCCCGGCCGAGGTCGGTGCGCCGCGATACCCGCCAGGCGCAGTACCCGCCCGCCGCGTTCGGCAGGAAGAACGCCAGGTCCCCGATCAGGGCCTGGTGCTGGTGGCCGCCCCAGCGGAAGACCTGCCACAGCCCGTAGACGACCATGATGGCCGCCGCGGCGACCAGCGTCCGGGCGCCCACCGGATCGGTGACCCGGCGCAGCCACCGGGCGGCGCGGCCGAGCGGCTCGCGGCCGCCGCGGGCCACCTCGGGCACGGGAGCGCCCGCCTGGGCCGGGATGGGCCGCCGGGGCTGCTCCCGCTCGCGCAGCCAGTCGGCGAAGGCGCCGGGCGTCATCGGCCGCCCGAGCAGGAAGCCCTGGCCGAAGTCGCAGCCGAGCGCCTGCAGCTCGGAGCGGACCGCCTCGGACTCGACCCCCTCGGCCACGACCTTGACGCCGAGCTGGTGCGCGAGGTCGACGGTGGTGCGAACGATGGTCCGGAAGCTCGGGTTGCTGGCGATCGGGCGCACCAGCGACATGTCCAGCTTGAGCTCGTTGACCGGCCAGCCGCCCAGGCTCTCCAGCGAGGCGAAGCCGGTACCGAAGTCGTCGAGGGCGACCCGGACGCCGAGTTCGGCCAGCTGGGCGAAGAAGCTGGAGCTGGCCGCGGCGGTGCCGGTCTGCTCGCTCACCTCCAGGGCGAGCATCGGCCCGGGCACCCGCTCGGCCCGCAGGAACTCGGCGATGACGGCCGGGAACCCGGGATCGGTCACGCAGTCGGGCCCGACGTTGACCGAGATCGGGACGACCCAGCCGACCGCGGCCCAGTCCCGGTGCTGCACCAGTGACAGCCGCAGCATCAGCCGGGTGAGCTCGCCCATCAGCCCGAGCTGCCCGGCAATCGGGGTGAACAGGGCGGGCGGCAGGGTCCCGAACTCGGGATGCTCCCAGCGCGCGAGCGACTCCGCCGCCACCACCCGGCCCGAGGACAGCTCGACCTCGGGCTGGAAGTAGGCCACCACCTGGCCGCTGCGCAGCGCATGAGGGAATTCGGCCTTCAGTCGCGCGGCCAGATCCTCGGCTTCGACTGCCATCCGCGGCCGTTCTCCTCAGTGACAACAGGACTACTGGTTCTACACACTGTAACTACCAGTTACAAGCTGTCATAATTGAGGGTTACGACCTCGCCCTGTGCCAGGTCAGCGCGCTTTACATGGGCCGCGTCAGCGCACGACCGGCGCCTGGGCCGCCCGCGCAGCGGTCCGGGTGATGAGCTCGGCGACGGCGCCGGGGTCGTCCGCCATCGGCACGTGGCCGCACCTTGGCAGCGTTTCTGCTTGTATCCCGGGCGGAAGCTGGTCCAGGTGCCGGGACTGACCGCGCAGCAGCAGGACGTCACGCGAGCCGAAGGCCAGCTTCACCGGCGCGGTTATGGGCGCGGTGGCCCGGTAACCTTGCCTGGCCGTGGCGGCCAGGGTCGCCTCGAAGCCGGGGCAGGTGCCCATGGCCGCGATGGTCTCCCGGGCGTATCGGGGCGTCAGCCGGGTGGGGCGACCATGGGTCTGGCCGAGCGCGAGGACCCGGCCCAGCCGGAATCGCACCAGGTAGGAGAGCGGCCGGGCGGCGTGCCGGGCGAGCCAGCGGGAGGCACGGAGGCTGATGCGGCAGTACAGCGGGGCGCCCTGCTTCCAGAGCCCGGCCGGGTCGATCAGGGTGACCGAGGCGACGGGGTAGAGCGCGGCCAGCTCGAGCGCGACCCAGCCGCCGAGGGAGTTCCCGGCCACGTGCGGGGTGGTGACGCCGAGTTCGGCGAGCAGGCCGGCGACGGCTTCGGCCAGGGTTCTGGGGTGGCCCTGGGCGGATGTTGCCTGGGCGGACGATGCCTCGGCGGAAGTCGCCTCGGCGGAGTCGCCGAAGCCGGGCAGGTCGACCGCGATGACGTCGAAGTGCTGGGCGAGCGTGGGGACGACCGGGTTCCAGGAGCTGCGGTTCAGCCCGATCCCGTGCAACAGCACGAGCGGGGCGCCGGAGCCCGAACGGGTATAGGCAAGTGATGATGACATGTCCGCTAAGACGCAGCCCTCCCCGGTTCTGTGACACCTGGCCCGGGGTGACTGGAAGAAGGTCACGGGCCGAACGAGCCGTGGCGGCCCGCTCCTTCGGCGAACCGGGCGGCGCCCGGGATGGCCTCGCTGGTCAGAGCCTGGCGGCCGTGCGCGAACTCGGACGCCAGGGCGGCGGACTCGGCCAGGCCCTCCTGGTCGAGCACTGACGCGCGGTCACTGCGCAGGCAGACCTGGGGGAACGCGGCCAGCTGGGCCGCGAGCTCCTGGGCCGCCGCCAGCGCCTGCCCGGCCGGCACGACGCGGTTGGCCAGCCCGAAGGCCAGCGCCTCGCCGGCGTCGACGGCGCGCCCGGTGAGGATCATGTCCAGCGCCCGGCTGGTGCCGATGAGCCGGGGCAGCCGCACCGTGCCGCCGTCGATCAGCGGAACGCCCCACCGCCGGCAGAAGACGCCGAAGACGGCGGTTTCGTCCGCGACCCGCAGATCGCACCACAGGGCCAGTTCCAGGCCGCCGGCCACGGCGTACCCGGACACCGCGGCGATGACCGGCTTGGACAGCCGCAGCCGGCTGACACCCATCGGCGCGTCGCCGTCGGGCGCGGCCCGATTGCCGCGTTCGGTGCCGAGGGCGGTGAGGTCGGCGCCGGAGCAGAAGACCCCGCCCTCCCCGTGCAGCACGGCCGCGGCGGCCTCCGGATCGGCGTCGAAGGCGCGGAAGGCCGCGGCCAGCGCGGCCGCGGTGGGGCCGTCGACGGCATTGCGCCGGGCGGGACGGTGCAGGTAGACGGTGGTGACGGGTCCCGACCGCTCCACCCGGACGGCCTGTTCGGTCATGGCTGTCAGTCTAGGAACCCGGTTTTCGCGGTCGCGGTCACGCCGGGGCGGCGGGCTCACTCGCTTTCCTGTCCCACCCATGGAAGCGCGAGTGGTCGCCCGCGGCCCACGCCTCGCGCAGCCCCGGCGTGCTCAGGTCCCAGTCGGGGCGGCTCTCCCTCGTCACCGCGCGCAGGTCACGCCAGAGGTCGTAGAAGGACGGACGCCCCCAGAACCAGTAGCCGTTGTAGATGCTGTGGACGACCAGTCCCGGCTTGAGCACGAGCGTGTACGGGATCATCGGGTTGTTGTCGGGGTCGGTGTACTCGGCGATGTCGAGGTCCTGCTGGACCGTTCGGCCCGGGTCGGACAGGAAGGGCCACTGGGCGCCGACCGACGCGCGGAACTCCTGCAGCGTGTGGTGCTCGTCGGTGGAGATCGTGGCGACCTGGGTATAGGACACCGCGATCTTCGGGTAGTTGGCGGCCAGCTCGAGGTGCTGCTGGTGCTCCTTCGGGCAGTAGTGGCCGCGCGCGAGCGTGAGGATCAGCGGATCGCTGCCCTGGATCTCGCTGAGCGTACGGACCGTGCCGGTGTGATCGGGCAGCGCATAGTCGGGGAAGATGCCGCCCGGGATGATGTCGGAACGCATGAGATAACCGCCTCTCATTGTGGATGGGGCACGCGATAGGCACGTGACGCTCCGGAGTTAGGGTGAGGGAGAAGGAGTTCTTCCCCCGGGAGCGGCGCATGCCCGAGTACCGGCACTGCCGGCACTGCCTGGGTGACTGCCCCGGTACCTGCCTGCTCGGCGATTCCGGCCAGTGCATCCACGGCTGGAACGAGAAGCGCCCACGCCAGTTCACCTGGCAGCTGCTGCTGACCCGCAGGTTCTGGCACCGGGTGTTGCGGGGTATCTGAAACAGGCCTCGGTCAGCTGCCGACATAGGCCGCAAGGTACTCGCCGGTGAGGGTGGAGCGAGCGGCGACGAGGTCGGCGGGGGTGCCCTCGAAGACGATCCGGCCACCGTCGTGGCCAGCGCCCGGGCCGAGGTCGATGATCCAGTCGGCGTGCGCCATCACCGCCTGGTGGTGCTCGATGACGATGACCGACTTGCCGGAGTCGACGAGCCGGTCGAGCAGGCCGAGCAGCTGCTCGACGTCGGCGAGGTGGAGCCCGCCGGTCGGCTCGTCGAGGACGTAGACGCCGCCCTTCTCCGCCATGTGGGTGGCCAGCTTGAGCCGCTGGCGCTCGCCGCCGGACAGCGTGGTGAGCGGCTGGCCGAGGCTGAGGTAGCCGAGCCCGACGTCGGCGAGCCGCTCGAGGATGGCGTGCGCGGCCGGCGTGCGTGCCTCGCCGGTACCGAAGAACTCCAGGGCCTCGGTCACCGGCATCGCGAGCACCTCGCTGATGTCGCGGCCGCCGAGGCGGTATTCCAGCACCGACGCCGCGAACCGCTTTCCCTCGCACACCTCGCAGGTAATGGCGACGCCGGCCATCATCGCCAGGTCGGTGTAGATGACGCCGGCGCCGTTGCAGTTGGGACAGGCGCCTTCGGAGTTGGCGCTGAACAGCGCCGGCTTCACGTCGTTGGCCTTCGCGAACGCCTTGCGGATCGGCTCGAGGAGCCCCGTGTAGGTCGCCGGATTGCTCCGGCGCGAGCCGCGGATGGCGGCCTGGTCGACCGACACGACCCCGTCCCGGCCGGACACCGAGCCGTGGATCAGCGAGCTCTTTCCCGACCCGGCCACACCGGTCACGACCACCAGCACGCCGAGCGGTACGTCGACGTCGACGTCCTGCAGGTTGTGGGTGCTGGCGCCGCGCACCTCCATCTGTCCCGACGGCTTCCGGGCCGATGGCTTCAGCGAGGCCCGGTCGTCCAGGTGCCGCCCGGTCAGCGTGCCGCTGGCCCGCAGCGCGTCGACGGTGCCCTCGAAGACCACCTCGCCCCCGGCGGTGCCGGCGCCGGGGCCGAGGTCGACGACGTGGTCGCCGATCGCGATCGCCTCCGGCTTGTGCTCCACCACGAGCACCGTGTTGCCCTTGTCGCGCAGCTGCAGCAGCAGGTCGTTCATCCGCTGGATGTCATGGGGGTGCAGGCCGATGGTGGGCTCGTCGAAGACGTAGGTGACGTCGGTGAGGGAGGAGCCCAGGTGGCGGATCATCTTGGTGCGCTGGGCCTCGCCGCCCGAGAGGGTGCCGGCCGGGCGGTCGAGGCTGAGGTAGCCGAGCCCGATTTGGCCGAACGAGTCGAGGGTTCGCTGCAGCGCCGCCAGCAGCGGTTCCACTGAGGGTTCGTCAAGATCACGCACCCATTCGGCGAGATCGCTGATCTGCATCGCGCAGGCGTCCGCGATGCTGATCCCCTTGATCTTCGACGACCGGGCCGCCTCGCTGAGCCGGGTACCGCCGCATTCGGGACAGGTGGTGAAGGTGACCGCCCGGTCCACGAACGCCCGGATGTGCGGCTGCATCCCCTCCTTGTCCTTGGACAACATCGACTTCTGGATCCGCGGGATCAGCCCCTCATAGGTCATGTTGATGCCCGCGATTTTCATCCGGACCGGCTCGTGGTGCAGGAAGTCGTGCAGTTCCTTCTTGGTGTACATGCGGATCGGCTTGTCCGGGTCGACAAAGCCCGACTCGGTGTACAGCCGGGAGTTCCAGCCGCCCCCGGTGTAGCCGGGGACGGTGAGCGCGCCCTCGTTGAGCGACTTGCCGTCGTCGTAGAGCTGGGACAGGTCGATGTCGGTGACGGCGCCCCGGCCTTCGCAGCGCGGGCACATCCCGCCGGTGATGCTGAAGCTGCGCCGCTCCTTCACGGTCTTCCCGGCGCGCTCGAGCGTGACCGCACCCGCTCCGCTGATCGAGGCGACGTTGAAGGAGAACGCCTGGGGCGAGCCGACGTGCGGCTGGCCGAGCCGGCTGAACAAGATGCGCAGCATCGCGTTGGCGTCGGTGGCGGTGCCGACCGTGGAGCGCGGGTCGGCGCCCATCCGCTCCTGGTCGACGAGGATCGCCGTCGTCAGCCCGTCCAGCACGTCGACCTCGGGCCGGGCCAGCGTCGGCATGAAGCCCTGCACGAAGGCGCTGTACGTCTCGTTGATCAGCCGCTGCGACTCCGCGGCGATCGTGCCGAACACCAGAGAGCTCTTGCCCGAGCCGGAGACGCCGGTGAACACGGTCAGCCGGCGCTTCGGAAGCTCGACGCTGACGTCCTTGAGGTTGTTCACCCGCGCGCCGTGCACGCGGATCAGATCGTGGCTGTCGGCAGCGTGCGGCGCAGGTGGCTGCCTGTCCGTCCTCGTGGCCATGCTCATCGTGCCTCCATGTCCCCTGTCTACCTGATCGGTGGTGCCGGGCGTGGGCCGGAGCTCATGGGTCCTGAAGCAGGCCGAGGACGTTGCCGTCAGGGTCGGTGACGGTGGCCACCAGGCGACCGAAGCCGACGTCGCGCGCGGGTTCCTTCACGGTGGCGCCCGCGGCGGTCACCTCGGCCAGCTTCGCCTCGATGTCCGGCACGTGCCAGTAGGCCACCGGCGAGGCCATGCCCTGCTGCGCACCGCCCGGCACCAGCCCGATGTGCTGGCCCGCGGCCTCGAAGCCGACGTAGTAGGGCGCGTCGTGCTGCGGCTCCACGCCGAGCAGGGCGGTGTACACCGCCTTGGCCGCCTCCAGGTCGGACACGGGATGCAGCACGGTCTTGATTCCCTTGGTGGGAGATCCGGTCATAGTTACTCCTGAAGTCGCGGGTCACATCGACCCTGGCGTGACAGGGACGAACCTCATGCTAGGTGCGGCCCGGTGACCTGCGCTTCTTCATTCCTGACCGGTGGGGCGTCCGGAGGTAGCCGGCCTGGCCTAGATCCCGGCGGCGAGCCTTAGCAGGAGCTGTGTGGTGCCGTCGTGGGAACGGTGGCGTAGCCGGAGGACGGCGAGGGCGGCGGCGGTGGCCTGGCACCATTGCCAGAGCCGGTCGGGGTCCAGATCCGGGACAAGCCCGCATAGCTGACCGATCCGCTCGCGGACCTCATCGGTGCTGGCGGCCCGGTCTAGGGTCCAGTCGATCGCGTCGAAGGTGAGATCGCCGAAACCCGGCCGCGGGTCGATAGCGACAAGCCCCCGGGCTGGCCCGGCACCGAGGATGTTGGACAGGTGAAGGTCTCCGTGGAGCAGTCCCGCCGGGCCGTCGCTGGCCAGCTCGCGGGCTTTCCGGTGCCCGTCGGCCAGGACCTGCGGAGATACCAGCGGGCTCACCCGCGGGTTTTTCAGCAGCCCGCCGATGCGCGAGAACATCGACTCCATGCCCTGGGCCAGCGTGGGCAGGTGCCCGCCGTCGTATCCGGCTGCTTCTCGCAGGCCAGCGAGCAGCTCGGCGATCTCCCGGACAGGCGGGGGCTCTGGCTGGTCGCTGGCCTTGGTACCGGGCTCGATGTTCTCCAGGAGCAATGCTCCTGTCTCCAGGTCAGCGTCAAGAAGGTCTACCGCGTGCGGTGTGGCGGCCCAGGCCCGTAGTGCTATTGCCTCCTCGTTCGCGATGGTCAGGTCTGGTGTCAGCTTGAGGACAACGCCACGATCGCCGTGCTGCCTGCCGATGAACACGCGGGACGTGTTGCCCGCCATAACCGTGTCCAATTCCAGGTGCCAGCGCAGGCAATACTGCTCGACCAGCTCAGGCAGTACGGTGCACCAGACGTCCACTCCGGCTCCGAACCGGGTGATAAGCCTGTTCCGGCCCTCGTCATCCAGCACGAAATCCGGATCCAGCATGCGCCTATCGTGGCGGATGCTGCCGCCATAGCGTGAGCACCACCGCCGACCCGGCGCGAATCGAACGCGCGTCTGCTCCTTAGGAGGGAGCTGCCCTGTCCGCTGGACCACGGGCCGGATGGAGGCGCGGGACGGAATCGAACCGATCGTTACCGGACAGCTTTGCGGGCCGCCGCCCGCGCCAGCGAGAACCGCGCCGAGGCGCTCTCAGCAGGACTCGAACCTGCATCTCTGCCTTCGGACGGCAGTGTCCTATCCGCCTGGACCATGAGAGCAAGAGTGCGCCGGGATGGACTCGAACCATCGTGTGGGATACCAGATTTACAGTCTGGGGCAGTCGCCGCTGTGCCACCGACGCTTGGGGTGGCCGAAGGGACTCGAACCCTCTAACCCTGGATTCACAGTCCAGGCCCTCGACCGCTTTGGATTCAGCCACCGTAGCCAGCGAAGGAATCGGACCCTCATTTCCTGTTTGTAAGACAGGCGCTCTCCCGTTGAGCTAGCCGGCCGCGCGTCCAGCAGGAGTCGAACCTGCACTCCCCAGATTCGTAGTCTGGTGCCTTATCCATTGGGCCATGGACGCAGAGCGGCGATGACGGGATTTGAACCCGCATTTTCCACCTTGACGGGGTGGCGCACTACCGTTGTGCTACATCACCGTGGCTCCGGTGCAGGGATTCGAACCCCGACTTGTCGTGATTAACAGTCACGTGCCCTGCCAGTTGGGCGACACCGGATTGATAGCGCAGGAGGGACTCGACCCCCTCATCACCCGGCCTATGAGGCCGGCGTGTTCCCGTTACACCACCGCGCGGTAGCCCCAGACGGTTCCGACCCGTCTCCCTCGGCTTGAAAGGCCAAGATCCTAGCCATTAGACGATGGGGCCCATTGTCTTGCGTGCTCCGTGCAGGGTTCGAACCCGCAGTCTCCAGGTTGAGGGCCTGGTGAGATGTCCGTTTACTCCAACGGAGCGTGAGCGGATCTTTAGTCGTCATCCCGGAAGAGGACGAGGATGCTCCTGGCTTTCCAGACCCTCCGCACGTAGCAGGGGAGTTCGCGGCGGCAGTGGTACTGCCGGGTCTCCTCGTGCCATGCGACGAGCGGGTAGAGCTCGGCGATCGGGCGCCGCTTTCCGCACCAGGCGCAGTATTCCTCCCGGACCTCCATGAGGTCCAGGGTATGTCCGTGCGCCGCCCGGGACTCGAACCCGGAGCCGTCTCGTTAGAAGCGAGCCGCGCTGTCCGTTGCGCCAACGACGCGGGGTAGGCCGCCAGGGAATTGAACCCTGAACCGTGAGATTAAAAGTCTCCTGCTCTGCCGTTGAGCTAGCGGCCCGCGGACGGTATCCGGCCGGCCTGTTTACTGGTCATCATGTCGGCTCCTTTTCCGTGGGCCAGGCAGGGCTTGAACCTGCGTATCTCCTGTTTATAGGACAGTTGCCTTCACCGGCTTGGCTACTGGCCCGTGGTAGCGAGAATCGGCATCGAACCGATGACCTCCGCATTATGGGTGCGGCGCTCTCGCCGACTGAGCTATCTCGCCATGGATGCGGCACAGCCACATCAGGATCAGGTACCGGCCGCCGTCACGGACCAGGGTGTCCCCCGTCTCGAGGAACGCCAGCTCGTAGCCGCGCAGCGGCCCGGTAGTGGTGGTGGTCACCGGTTGATCCTAGTTGGCCACCTGGGAGTTGAACCCAGCAGCTAACTGCGTATCAGGCAGTCCCCTTCGACCGGTTGGGTAGTGGCCAGCGGATGATGGAGGACCCGACCCCCAGGCGACCGAGTCGCCCCCGTCCCGCTTCAAACGGGCGCCTGCCGCCCGGCAGGTTCACCATCCATACGCGGAGAGCGGACGACTCGAACGCCAGCGCCTCACGACGCCCGGCCGCTTTCGGGGCGGTGCCTGCACCCTGGCAGGTTCACTCTCCAAGGCGGAAGACGGAGAAATCGAATCCCAGCGCCTCAAGACGCCCACACGGTTTCCAGCCGCGGCCGGGACCCTGCCCGGTTCATCTCCCATCGCGGAGAGCGGAGAAATCGAATCCCACAGGGTCACCCCCTGCGCACTCGTTAGCAGCGAGGCCCGGCCGCCCGGCCAGTTCACTCTCCAGGGCCAACGTCGTACCGCTCCGCGGATTCGAACCGCGAACCTCCTGAGTCTGAGTCAGGCGCCTCTACCAGTTGGGCTAGAACGGCATGTGCTCGCTGGGGCCGGGCCCCTTAGTCCGCCGACGAGCGCGGCAGCAGGGGAACCGCAGGCGGTCGGCCTTGACCGGCTCTCGTCTCGTCCCCCTTCGAGTGGATGACGGGCTACGACCCCGCGACTCCCACATTGGCAACGTGGTGCTCTACCAACTGAGCTACATCCACATGTTCTGTATAGCGGCGAGCGTTGGCTTGCCTCTTAGCCTGACAACAGACCTCACACCTACAACCGGCCCAGTACAGCGACTCTCCATGATGGCGTTCCCTAGTTCGCAGACCGCCATTTTCCGTGACCGCTTCGATGCAGGCATCGATCTGAGCGCGACGCCTCTCCCCCATATGCGGTCGAAGCAGGGTCATGAGATCAATCGCTGCCGCCTTCGCGGAAAGTGCCCACCTATAGGTCACCTTGTGATGAGCCTTTCCAGGCTTCCGTGGCAAGACGTTGCCGACTCCAACAATGTCGCGTACTCGTTCCACTACGTCCTTGTCGGTCATGTGAACCGCAACGCGGACGATGACTCGGGCGCGCTGATTGTCTTTCGCCGGGTCGCAGTGAAACATAAACGACCCCTCGCCTTCCAGCAAGCCAGCTAGCCACGCAAGTTCCACGTCACTTATCCGACGAATCTTCACCGGCAGCTTCGTTGGGCGTTTCTTCTGGAGTTGGTTGCGAGCATAGGTTGCGTTGGCTTGAACACATTCGGCACGACGGCAGCCGGACACGTAACAAGACCTGGTTCCATGCTCTCTAGCCATACGTTTAAGAGTAGTCCGAGCGACTGACAATTACGCGTACCGGCCCCCTGACCTTGGCAAGGTCAGATGCTAACCGCTGACACCACGGTCACATGGAGCCTGCTCGGAGAATCGAACTCCGACTACGGCCTTACCAAGGCCGCGTGCTCACCGTTACCACTAAGCAGGCATGAGCTGGCCGGGCTGGAATCGAACCGGCGTCGTCGTACGGTCCAAAGCCGCAGCGCCCCTGCCGACAGAGCAACCGGCCAATGGAGCCCCCGCCGAGTGCCACCCTCGGCTAGCGGATTTACAAAAGTCCGTCCGGTCCTTGGACCCAGGGGCCCGGTGTGCCAGGCGGGATTTGAACCCGCAACCTCCAGGCCCTCGACCTGGCGCCTCTGCCTATTGGGCTACAAGCACATGGAGCCGCCACCCGGTGCCGACCCGGGTCACCCGCCTTACGAGGGCGGGGCCGCAGCCGTGCGCGGCGGCAAAGCTACCGGGGCTGGGATCGAACCAGCGTGGCCAAGGTTCAGGGCCTTGATGGGATGCCAACAACCCACCCGGTATCAGTGCGGAAGGCGCGAGTCGAACGCGCAAGCCGCGAGGTTTGAAATCGCGAGGTATACCAGTTCCCTTCACTCCCGCATGGTGCGCCACCAGGGACTTGAACCCTGACCGACACAGGTTAAGAGCCTGTCGCTCTGCCATTGAGCTAGCGGCGCGTGGAGCGGATGACCGGAATCGAACCGGCATTCACTGCTTGGAAGGCAGTAACACTAGCCATTGTGTTACATCCGCATGGCGGCTCCCGCAGGTAGCGACCCTGCCTCTGCTGCTTTTCAGGCAGCCGCTAATCCGTCTCAGCTAGAGAGCCATGGTCGGGACCCCCGGAGTCGAACCGGGTTTCTCCTGAATCCGAATCAGGCAGATTACCGTCTTCCTCGATCCCGAAACGTGGACCACCGCGGACTCGAACCGCGCACCTCCTGCTTGCAAGGCAGGCGCTCTCCCAGATGAGCTAGCAGCCCAAGGCCGTCGCGGATATAACCGCGACGGCACATTCGGCAGGCATGGCAACCTGCCGTATGGTGCTCACGCTATGGACGTGTCAATAAGCAAGCGCGTTCACGTTCGGGTGGCGCTGCGCAGGGATGGCAGGAGTTGAACCCGCATTTGCCTGGTTTTGGAGACCGGGCGCCTATCCGCTGGCTCATCCCTAAGAAAATGAAAACCGCCCCGGGATACTGTCCCTGGGGCGGTTGCCTCGTAGTGGCCTGCTGGCCTACATGGCAACCGTCCTCGTGTTCAGGGCAGCTTCGAGCTGCGAAGACGGATTTATGTAATCGCTTCGCTTCGAGACTGTCCAGAACGTCATGAATCCATGGTAGGAGTAGCGCACAGATAGGGCAACGATATTTTTGACCTGCCTGTTCCCCAGCCGCGGCCTGCTTTCGGCGGGCGGTTACAGTTGCCGGGTGGAAGTCACCCTCCGCGTCTACGATCCGCGTGACGCGGCTGATCTGGCCGATGTCTTCTTCCGCTCAGTCCGGCAGGTAGCGCTCTCTGATTACACGGCCGACCAGGTGTGGGCCTGGGCCCCGGAGCCCAGGACCGCCGAGTGGGCGCACGCGGAAGCCAGCGACGGCCGCCTGGTTCTCGTGGCCGCCGATGAGGATGACCGCCCCGTCGCTTATATCGATCTTGAGCCGAATGGGCATATCAACCGCCTGTTCTGCGCGCCGGAGGCAGCCGGGCAGGGGATCGCTTCGCGGCTTTACGACGCCGTGGAGGCGGCGGCCCGCGAGCAGGGAATCAGGAGCCTGTTCACCGAGGCCAGCGAGCTCGCCCGGCGGCTGTTCGAGCGCAAGGGCTTCGCGGTCGTGGAACGGCAGGACATGGTGATCCGCGGTGTGGCCATCCACAACTACCGGATGGCTAAGGCCCTGGACTTAGCCGCACCGCTCCCGGCCCGGTCGGGCAGCCGGCCGCGAACCGCCCCTTGGCCGGGGCACCAGCAAGCACGGCCCGCACTGCCGTACTCGCTCCTGAAGCGGGCATTACCTCACAGCAGCCGGAACAGGTGAATGATCGTCAACGCCCGCCGCAGCCTGCCACCTCCATCGTTGAAGCTCATTGGGCACCTCCCGCCGACTGTCTAGGCGGCTCCTGTAAAACTGATATCACTATGATAGAAATACGGTATCTTACAAGCCCTATTTCTGGAGATGGTTCAGGTGATTGAACGGGAGCTGGTAGGCGCCAGACAGCCTGTTACCGAGGAGCCCGCATGGTTCCTGCCCGGCGTGCAGATGCTGCTGCTCGGCATCGTCGTAATCCTCGTCGGGATCGCGGTAGGCGTGGGCGCGTCCCGTCTGACCGGGGCCGCGTCTGACGGCCTGGTCCTGCTCACGGTGCTCATCGTGCTTTGCGGCGGGCTGATGCTGGCCGGCCTCACCCCGGTCAGCCCGGGGCACGCGCGGGTCATCCAGTTGTTCGGCCGGTACTGCGGGACAATCCGCGACGCCGGCCTGAAGTGGGTGAACCCGTTCACCAAACGGCTCGTGGTCTCCACCAGGATCCGCAACCAGGAGTCAGCCCAGCTCAAGGTCAACGACGCCGACGGCAACCCGATCGAGATCGCCGCTGTGGTTGTCTGGCGGGTCAGGGACACTGCGCACGCGGTCTACTCGGTCGACGAGGTGACGAAATTCGTCACGATCCAGATGGAGACCGCGGTCAGGCACATCGCGTCCAGCTACCCGTACGACAACCGCGGTGAGGACAGGCTGTCGCTGCGGGACAACGCCGACGACGTCACCCAGCAGCTCTCGGCCGAGCTGACCAAGCGGGTCGCGCTGGCCGGCGTGCAGATCATCGAGACCCGGCTGACCAGGCTCTCCTACGCTCCCGAGATCGCCCAGACCATGCTGCGCCAGCAGCAGGCCAGCGCGGTCATCGGCGCGCGGGCGCGTATCGTCGAAGGCGCGGTAGGCATGGTCCGCATCGCCCTGCAGCGCCTTGAGGAGGAGGGTGTCGTCCAACTCGACGAGGAACGCAAGGCCGCGATGGTCTCCAACCTGCTCGTGGTGCTGTGCAGTGAGCAAGCGACTCAGCAGGTCGTAAATACCGGCTCCCTGTACCAGTAATGGCCGAACGTAAGGGCATCCTGCTCCGCCTCGACCCCGCCGTGCGCGACGCGCTGGCCCGGTGGGCCCGCGACGAACTGCGCAGCAGCAACGCCCAGATCGAATTCCTGCTCCGCCGCGCCCTGGCCGAGGCCGGCCGCCTGCCCGGACACGTCAGGCAGATGCGCCGCCCCGGCCGTCCGCCGCGCAACGCGGACGATGACGCGGTCGGCTCTGGCTAGCGCGCCGGGCTGACGCCCTGGCCGCCACCCTTCACGGGCTCAGCACCAGCTTTGGCAACGCGGCCCAATCCCTCCATGAAGACGCGTGTCATGCGCTGATTGAAGCTCGGCTGCTCGCCCGGGACCGGCTGACACATGAGGGCGATGGTCGTGAGGAGTTCCCGGGCCGTAACGTCGTCGCGCGCGTACCCGCCGTCTACCGCTCGGGCGAGGAGCGTCTGGAGCGCCGGTTCGAGCTGGACCATGAGGTGCTGCGGGAGGTCATCGTAGGCCGGGTCACCGGAGTGCAGCGCCGAGGCGAGCCCGCGTTTGGTGCCGACGAAGTCCGTGAAGCGCTCGATCCATCCGATGAGCGCTTCCCACGGACTGAGTGTGGTTCCGAGCTGTTCCGCAGCTTGGACGCACTCGTCGATTTCGTGTTGCAACACGGCGACGATGAGGTCGGATCGGCGAGGGAAATGCCGGTAGAGCGTTCCAACGCCCACTCCCGCCCGATCCGTGATCTCCTTCGCGGGCGCGTCTACACCGCTGCTCGCGAACACAGTCTTGGCGGCCGCCACCAGTGCGACGACATTCCGCTGTGCGTCAGAGCGCTGACGCCGAGACGAGTCGGTTCTGCGCCACGCCGACGGAGCCGTCGTCCTGACCGACTCGGGTGCCATGGTCCCTCCTGTTGCTAACCGGAAAGCTATTCCGTATAGTTCTGGAAAGAGTTTCCGCTTGGTGGCAGTGTACGTGGACGGAGGCGTCTGCACACGTCACGCTCACGTCTGGAGCATCCTCATGCAGTACCGGAACCTTGGCCGAACGGGCATCAAGGTCAGCCCGTACGGGCTCGGCGCGCTCATGTTCGCCACTGCGGTCGGCAACCGCGACCCCGAGGACTCCATCCGGATCATCCACAAGGCGCTCGACGCAGGCATCAACCTCGTCGACACCGCTGACGCGTACGGAGACTCGGAGGAGGTTGTCGGCCGGGCCCTTAAGGGCCGCCGTGACCAGGTGGTCCTCACGACGAAGGTCAGCCGCCCCATGGGCACCGATCCGAACCAGCAGGGTGCCTCCCGGCGGTGGATCATCACGGCCGTCGAGAACTCGCTGCGCCGCCTCCAGACCGACCACGTCGACGTGTATCAGATCCACCGCCCCGATCCCGACACGGATATCGAGGAAACACTGTCCGCGCTGACCGACCTCGTCCGCAGCGGCAAGACCCGCGCGTTCGGAACCTCGAATATGCCGGCCTCGAACCTCGTGGAGGCGCACTGGGTGGCGGAACGGCACGGCCTGCAGCGGTTCCGTACCGAGCAGTCGCCGTACTCGATCCTGAACCGTGGCATCGAGCGTGAGGTCCTTCCGGTCGCGCAGCAGTACGGCATGGGCATTCTGGCCTGGGGACCACTCGGTCAGGGCATGCTCACCGGTCGGGTCCGTCGCGGACAGGACAACGACGTCACTCGCGCGAAATTCTTCACGGCGTTCCGTGATGAGCGGCGCCTCGACGCGGTGGAGCGGTTGATCCCGCTCGCCGACGAAGCGGGACTGTCGATGCCCCACCTCGCGATGGCGTTCGCGATCTCGCACCCGGGTGTCACAAGCGCGCTGCTCGGTGCCCGCACCATGGAGCAACTCGACGACCTTCTCGCGGGCGTGGACGTCGTCCTTTCCGACGATGTCCTAGACCGGATCGATGAGATCGTCCCGCCCGGAACCGACATCGGCACCCTCGACCAGGCCTACGTGCCGCCGGCGATCCAGAAGACGGAACTGCGCCGCCGCCCGCTTAGCGAGCGCTCCGCCGCCTGAGGCCGGCACCTTCGCGGCCGCGTTCCCGCTGCCGACACCGGTGGAACTGGCATTATCGCTCGGTCCCCAGGGACGTGGGCTAAGCCGGCGTAAGTTCGAGCACAGGAATGGTGCGGACGCCGGCGGTCTGGCGTGCGTACTCGGCAAAGCCCGGGTAGCGCCGCGCCTGCTCGGCGTAGATCCGGTCGCGTTCAGCACCGGTCAATTCG
>Ga0207665_10001168_pt1 | contig 17658 bp, 14 predicted proteins | sample LARL112metaG_FD_184351 | JGI IMG/M metagenome (GOLD analysis project Ga0207665, IMG submission 184351) | Corn, switchgrass and miscanthus rhizosphere microbial communities from Kellogg Biological Station, Michigan, USA - LAR L11-2 metaG... | ecosystem: Host-associated > Plants > Roots >...
ATCGTCGTCCAGCGCAGTCTGTCGCCGGAACAACAGGTCGTGCATCTCCCAAAAGTTCCCCTGCGTGCCCGCCGCCTCGGCGACCTCGGCCGCGGCCTCCGCGTGGGGGTGCGCCTCGATCACGGGGAAGTGCCGGAATACAAAGCGCACACGCTGCCCCAGGTCGTGCAGCACACTCTTGAGCTCGGGAAACGCGCGACCGCAGAACGGGCACTCGAAGTCCGCGTACTCGACGAGCGTCACGCGGGCGTCGGGAGATCCCCGGACGTGGTCCCGCGCGCCCACGTCGGCGGCGAGTAGTGTAGGGCGCTGCGCCGGCACGCCTATCGGCCCTAGCGTTGCTTGATGAAGGTGCCGTCCTGCAGCTCGGCGTACGCCCGCCGCAGCTCGTCCGGTGTGTTCATCACGATCGGGCCGTACCACGCTACCGGCTCCTCGATCGGCTTCCCCGACACGAGGAGGAATCGGATACCGGCGTCGCCGGCTTGGACCGTCACCGCGTCGCCGCTGTCGAACAGCACGAGCGATCGGTTCTGCACCTCTCCGTGGCCCGCATTCGCGCCGGTCACCACGGGTCCGACCTGCTCGGTGCGGACGGGCCCCGGCTCCGAGGCGTCGCGGAACGTGCCCCCACCCTCGAACACGTAGGCAAACGCGTGCCCCGACGTTTCGACGGGCAGCGACTTGCGCTTACCCGGCGGGACCCACACGTCGAGATAGCGCGGGTCAGCCGCCACTCCCTCGACCGGGCCCGTCTTCCCCCAGAAGCTGCCGACGATCACCCGCACGCGCGTGCCGTCGTCATCCGTCACCTCGGGGATGTCGCCGCCCGAGATGTCCTGGTAGCGCGGCCGCGTCATCTTCAGGGAGGACGGCAGGTTGGCCCAGAGCTGGAACCCGTGCATCCGCCCCTGTGGGTCGCCCTTCGGCATCTCCTGGTGGAGGATCCCGCTGCCGGCGGTCATCCACTGTACGTCACCCGCCCCCAGCGCGCCCTTGTTCCCGAGGCTGTCACCGTGGTTCACCGTCCCGGCGAGGACGTAGGTGATGGTTTCGATGCCGCGATGGGGATGCCAGGGAAACCCCGCGAGATAGTCCTCGGGGTTCTCGTTGCGAAAGTCGTCGAACAGCAGGAAAGGGTCGAACTCTTTAGTGTCACCGAAGCCGAACGCGCGCCGCAGCCGCACGCCGGCGCCCTCGATGGTCGGCTGCGACTGCAGTATTCGCTTGATCGGTCGAATGGACATGGTTGCTCCTCGGAGTCTCAATTTACCGCACTAATCCTGAGAACTCCGGCAGCGGTCCGGGGGTTCCGGCTACGCCTTCCCGTTCACATTGAATCGCTGAATCGTCTCCGAGAGCTTGGCCGCCGCGACCGAAAGGTGCTGCGAGGTCGTGGTGAGCTCGCTCAGCGAGGCGATCTGCTGTTCCGTCGCGGCCGAGGTCTGCTCGGCCCCCTGGGCCGCCGTCTCGGCTATTCCCGCGACTTCTTCCATCCGCCGCACCACCTCGCGGATCCGCTGCGTTTGACCTTCCGTCTCGCCCGCAAAGGCACTGGCGAACTTCACCGTGGCGTTCAGGTCGCCGAAGATGGCGTCCAGGGCCTGCCGGGCCGCCGCGGAGACGGCGCCCACGCCCTGGGCGGTGCGGCGCCCCTCATCCATCGCCGCGATCACTTGCCCGATCTGGTCCTGCGTCTGTCGCACGCGGGCCCGCACCTCCTCCGCGGAGCGGGCGCTCTGCTCGGCGAGCTTGCGCACCTCGTCGGCCACCACCCGGAATCCCAGCCCGTGCTGGCCCGCGCGCGCCGCTTCGATCGCCGCGTTCAGGGCGAGCAGGTCGGTCTGACTGGCGATCCGTGTGATCGCATCCACGAGCTTTCCGATTTCGCGCGAGCCCAGCTCCAGGGTGCCGGCGGCGCGGGACACCTGGTCGAGGTGGTCGACGAGGGTCACGAGCAGCTCGCTCGCCCGCGCGATCTCCTGGCCATGGCGCTGCGCCTGCTGCGCCACGCCGGCGATCTGGCGCTCGGCTTCCTGCGCCCGCGCGTGCAGTTGGGCCGCGACGTCCGCCGCGGCCTCCGAGTCGTCGCGGCCGTGGCCGATGAGCTGCCGCTGGCGCGAGGTGCCCTCGGTCGTCCGCTCGGCGGCGGCGGAGATCTCGTGGGACGCAGCCTGCAGCTCCTGGGCGGACGCGGCGAGCTGTTGGGCCATGGCCGCGAGGTCCTGGGACTGGTGCTGGACCTGACGGACCATGCCGGCGATCGCGCCGGTGGTCCGGTTCACGCTCGCGCCGAGGTAGCCCAGCTCGTCCAGCTCCTCGTCCTGCACTTTCACCGTGAGGTCGCCGCCCTCCACCTGTGCCAGCGTGCTCCGCGCGGCCTGCAGCCTGGTGACGAACCGGGTCAGCGTCGGCACCAAAGCCGCGCCCACGAACCCGAGCACGAGGGTCTCCTGCGCGAACGCGCCCCACGCCCAGCCCGGCGCGCCCTGGCTGACCCGGAGAGCGGTGACGAGCCCGAAGCCCGTGAGGTTGACGAGCAGCGCCTGCCACGCCTCCGTCTGGCCGAGGTACAGCGCCGCCTGGAGCGGCGCGATCAGGTACACGACGTACAGCAGGTGGCCGGTCGGTCCCACCGCGTAGAGGATCGCGGAGATCATCGCGGCGCCTACCGCCATGTCGGCGTGTGCGTGCCAGGTCCGGAACTCACCGCCCCGCGCCACGCGGAGCATTGCGTAGCTGAGGCCGGCGAACACACCGGCGAAGCCCAGGATGAAGGGCCACGAGGCGGGCGCGACCCGTGCGACACGGAGGATCGCGAGCAGAACGGCTCCCAGCGCGACGAAGCGCCAGCGCGCACGGGTGTTCGCGAGCACATAGCGTCGCTGTTTGGCGCGATCTTCGTCGACGAGTTGCTGGGTCAGGTCGGCCGCGTCGGGCATGAAGGGGAAAATGGCCCGGCGCGGAGGGGAGGGGTAGAGGGCCGGCCCTATTCGCTCATCGAATCCGGCTCCGCCACGCGCGCCGGCCGGACCGGCAGCTGAAGCGAGCCGTCACCCAGCTCACCATCGTCATTCCGGCCCCAGCAGTACACGGCGCCGTCCTCGGTGACCCCGCAGGTGTGCGCATCACCTGCGTCGATCTGGACGAAGGGGATCCCGCCGAAGATTTCCCGCGAGGTGACTGTCCGCGCCGGCAGCACGTCGTTCACGCCCAGCTGGGACTCCTGGTTGAACCCCCAGCATGTCAGGCGGTAGATGCTCTCTCGGGTCAGCGCGCATGTGTGGAAGGCGCCAGCCGTCACCGCGAGGAATCGACGCCCGATCTGGGTGTCCAGCGGCACCGAGCTTCCGACACCGGCCCCCATCCGTAGCTGGTGGTCGAAGTCGTCCCCCCAGCAATAGACGATGCCGCGGGCGGTGAGGCCACAGGTATGGCGGGCACCGGCGCTCACGGAGACGAAATCATGGATGTGGGCAACCGCGACGGGCACCCGGCTCGCGACCGTCGTCCCATTCCCGAGCTGGCCGGCAGCATTGCTGCCCCAGCAGAATGCGGTACCCTCGGGGGTCACACCGCATGTATGGGACCATCCGGCGCTCAGGGAATCGAACGAGAGTCGACCGGCGACGGGGAGCGGTCGCGTAGAACGTGCTGTGTCGCCCGTGCCGAGTTGACCGTCCTCGTTGCTGCCCCAGCAGTATGCGGCGTGATCGGCCCCGATCCCGCACGCGTGTCCGCGGCCCGCGCTGACCCGGAGGAACACGAGCCCGGCCGCGCTGACCGGGAGCGGCGTTTCACTCCGCTGGGGCGCGCGACTGCCGAGCTGTCCGTACGGGTTGCGGCCCCAGCAGTAGGCGACGCCTGAGTGTGTAACCCCACAGGTGAATCCGTCCCCCGCGCTGAGCGACGCGAAGCTGAGGTGCCCGGTGACGGCGGCGGGCTTCATGTGGGATCGCCCATCTCCCGTGCCGAGCTCACCGGCCGTGTTGTCGCCCCAGCAATAGGCGACGCCGCCCGCTGCAATACCGCACGTGTGACTCGCACCGGCGGACACCGTTCGGAACGCGAGGCGGGGGCGAGCAAGATCGTGGCTGACCACGGAGAGCAGCACGAGAGCTGGAGCGGACCATTTCATACGATCTCCCGAACGAACGCGTCGCTGGAGTCTATGCGCGTTACATCCTGAACAGGTAGCTCAGCTTGAGAAAGAACCCGTCCGCCGTGCGACTCAGGTTCCGGAACCGGAACGCGTCGGCCTCGGTGAGCGACGCGCCATAGCCCAGGAAGACCACGGTCCCGGGCGTCGGCTTGTAGGAAAACAACAGGTCGTTCCGGAAGTCGTTCGTGACCATCGCTCGCGCGGTGTCGCCGTTCACGAGGAGCGGTTGCCCGGTGCGCGGATCGAGGAGCGCGGCTTGGTCCTCCGCGAAATATTGCCCGATGTAGCGCACAAAGATCGCGCGCGTCAACTGGTACTCGAGTTTGAGCCGGGGGATGTTCGCGGTTGAGAACCGGCTGCCGTCGCGCGCGCGGGTGAGGCGCTGGTGCACCAAGCGCGCCTCGAGGCGCAGGGCCGGCGTGGGGCGCAGGGCGGCGACCATGGTGAGGGCGACCTGTCGGCCCTCGGATGCCTCGGGGAAGATGGCCACGGCCGAGTAGCCCAGCACCGCGCTGCCCGACACGGCCCGGTTCGGTGCATTCACGATGAACGCCGCGCCGGGGAGTTGATACAAATCGTGGGGCAACACGAAGGGCGCGGTGCCGACCGTGTAGCCCGAGAAGTCTGCGGCATCGAAGCCGAAGTGGTTGAGGTTGAGCGTTACCTGGGCCTGCCACCCGCCGCGCAAGGTCGCGATCCAGAAGCTCTGCAGGGTGTCCTCGATGGTCCGGTTCAACCGGCCGAAGTCGCGGTAGCGCCAGATGGGGGCGAATCCGACGATCACACTGAGCTGCTCGACCAGCGCGCCTGGGCGGCCGTACCAGCTGAACCGGTTGAACGTGCGGCCGGCGACGAAGTCCGTCCGATTCACGAACCCACTCGTGTCCTGGAAGTTCTTCTGGATGCCCAGCAGCTCGAAGTGGTTCCCGTACGCGCGACCGGTGCGGTCGCCGAAGGTGACCGTCCAGAGCTTGCCCGCGCGGCTGCCGCTCGGCGCCCGAGTCCACGCGCCGGCGACCTGCACCTCCGAGAACCAGATCTTGCGCCACACGACGTGCGCGTCGACGCCCAGCACGCGGTTGTAGTCGTCGCCGTCGATGCGGTCGGTGTAGGCAATGCCGAGCGTGGACGTCGGCCCCAGGTCGCGCCGCAGGCGCAACATGTTGTAAATGGGGTGCGCGCCCGTGGCCGACTGGTCGCTGTTGTCGACCGCCCCGAGATAGGCGATCCCCATGCCTCCGATTTTGCCGGCGAGCTTTGCGCCGAACACGGGCTGCGCGATGCGCCGCGTGTAGATGAGACTGTTGGGCGTGTCGAACTGCTCGAGCCCCTCGAGGAAGAACGGCCGCTTCTCGGGGTAGAACAGGGCGAATCGCTGGTTGAGCGTCACCTGACCGATGTCGGCCTCGACCTGCGAGAAGTCCGGATTGGCGGTCGCGGTCGCCCCGAGGTTCTGCGTGACGCCCCAGCGCACGTTGCCCGCGACTTCGGGCGTGCCGCGATAGTCGTAGCCCGGCGTGGTCGGCGCGCCGTCCACCTTGGTGGTGAACTCGGGCGTGAGATCGAGCACCAGGCCGCGCCGCATCGCGCCGAGGCCGACCAGGCGGCCCGCCTGAATGAGAAAGCTCGCGTTGGCGCGGACCGCGGGGGTCCACGTTTCCTCGTAGCCCGAGTGCTGCACCGCCCGCACGATCTGGAGGCCCCAATCCTGGGGGTCGGCGCTCTGATAGCGCAGGCTCTTGAACGGGATCCGCACCTCCACCTCGTAGCCCTGCTCGGTCACCCGACCGCGCGACTCGTAGACGTAGTCGGGGTTCAAGTCGATCGTCGCGTCGAACCGGCCGCCGGCGCTCGGCCCCCCGGCGGCGCCGGCGGCGACCCCGTCGCTCCACACGCCGTCCTCCTGCACGCCGAGCGGATTCACGGCGAACATGGTGGCGCGGCGGTGGTCGAGATAGGTGTCGAGCAGGATGGCGACGTGGTCGTCCGCGTCGATGTTGTCGCGGTCGGCCAGCGTCGCACGGACGACGCTGCCGTGGCGCTCGAACGCGCGGATCCCGAAATAGATCGCGTCGGGGGCGTACCACACGAGCACCGCGGTCGAGTCTTCAGCCGGACGGCCGTCCACGGGCCGGTATTGCGAGAACCCCGTCAGCGTCGCCGCCCGACTCCACACCGGCTCGTCGAGCACGCCGTCGATCTTCGCCTCCGCCTCGAAGCGCGGGATGCGCACGTCGAGCTGCTTCGCGAGGCCACTGTAAGTCGGGCCGCCGTCCGCGGCGCCCTGGAGGACGAGGAGGAGGGCGAGCATGCGCTCAAAGATAAAGGCGGAACGCGGAACGCGGAGCGCGGAACAGGCGGAGGGCTTCGAACCGTCGCCTACGAATCGTCAGGCCATCCTGGCGTTCCGCGTTCCGCCTTCCGCGTTCCGCCTGCTATTCGTAACGCAGAGCCACAATCGGATCGAGACTCGCGGCCCGGCGTGCCGGCCAGATGCCGAAGAACAGCCCGACCGCGGCGCTGAAGACGAACGCCAGGAGAATCGCGAGCGGCGAAATGAGGGTGTTCCAATGCGCCAGTTTGGACAGGACCACCGCGCCGAGCGAGCCGAGGAGCACGCCGATCAGACCGCCCACGAGGCACAGCACCAACGCCTCCACCAGGAACTGAATCATGATGTTGACCTGCGTGGCGCCGAGTGCCTTGCGCACGCCGATCTCGCGGGTGCGCTCGGTGACCGACACGAGCATGATGTTCATGATCCCGATGCCCCCGACGAGCAGGCTCACGGCGGCGATGCCGGCGAGCAGGTACTTGAACGTCTCCGTCGTCTGCTGGAGCGTGCTCAGGATGTCGGTCTGATTGCGGATCTGGAAGTCGTTGTCCTGGCCGGGACGGATCTTGTGCTGGCGCCGCATGACCCGCTCGATCTCGAGGGTGGCCAGGTTCATCGAGTTGAGGTCGGCGGCCTGTACCGTGATCGAGCGCAACCGATCGGTGCCCATGACGCGGTACCGGGCCGTCTCGAGGGGGATGAGAATCTGCTCGTCGGGGTTGGAGAACGAGCCTTGCGAACCCTTCTCCGACAGCACGCCGATGACCTCGAACGCGATCCCGCGGATCATGATCTCCTGGCCGATGATCGCGTCCCGGTTTGCATTCAGCATGTTGGGGATGGAGGACCCGAGCACCGCGACCCGGCGCCGCGCCGCGTCGTCCCCCGCGGTGAAGCTTCGGCCGGCGGTGAGGGTGTAGCTGTGCACCGGCACGTACGCCGGCGTCGTGCCGACGACGTTCACGTTGATGTTCAGGTTGCCCTTTTGCACCTGGAGGCTGCGGCTCAGCTCCGGCACCACGGCGGTCACGAAGCGGGTATTGTTCGCGAGCGCCGTGTCGTCGTCCATCGTGAGGCTCACCCGCTGGTCGCTGGCCACGCCGCGCATGAAGCTCTGGCCGGGATAGACGCTGAGCAGCGTGGGGCCGAGCGCCTGAATCCGGTCCTGCACCGACTTCTGCGCCCCGGAGCCCAGCGCGATCATCGTGATCACGGCGCCCACGCCGATGATGATGCCCAGCATGGTGAGGAGCGAGCGGAGCTTGTTGGCCCGCAGCGCCTCGAGCGCGACCCGGATGGTCTCACCGACGAGCATCGCTAGCGCGGCGTCGCGGGCGGCGCGCCTTGCTGCCGGACGCCCGGCAACCCGCCGCCCGTCACGTTCTGGAACCGCTGGCGGAACTGCTGCTGCGACTGCACCAGCGACGCGCTCGGCAGCACCAGCACCGTGTCCTGCTCCGTGAGCCCGCGCGTGACCTCGATGTAGTCCTGATCGGTGAGGCCCGTGCGAATCGGCACGGCCATGATCTTGCCGCCGCGCAGCACGAACACGATATAGCTCGCGCCCTCTCCCCCGTTGGCACTGCGTCCCTGGCGACTTCCGCCCGATCCGCCCGCGCCCTGGGACTGGCTCCGCAGCTGCGCCAGCAGTGCCTGCTCCGTGGGTGTCAGCTCGGCCCCGCTCATCCGTTTGGCGAACGCGGCCCGCACCTCTTCCGGCGTGACGCCCGGCGGCAGCGTAATGGTGCGCCCGCTGGGCGTCGTGTAGGTCGCGGCCGCGCCCGGCTTGGTCGCTTCGGCCGCGTGCAGCTTGCCGGCGTCCGCGGTGTCGCGAGCCACGGAGCGCGGCGTCTCGACCTGCGCCAGCTGCTGCTGCACGGTCTGCAGGTCGAGCCCCAGCACCTGCGCCGCGGACGCGACGTCTCGCGGCGTGCGCAGCGCGGCGTTCGGCACCGCCAGCACGTTCCGCCGATCGCCGACGTGGATCTCGACTTCGCTGTTCATCCCCGGCTTGAGCTGGTGGTTCGGGTTCAGAATGTTGACGATGACGGGGAACATCGTGACGTTCTGATTGACCTGCGCCTGCGGCTCGATCTTCAGGACGGTGCCGTCGAACGGGCGGTTGGGAAACGCGTCCACGGTGATCGTCACCGGTATCCCGGATTGCACCTTGCCGACGTCGGTCTCGTCCACCAGGGCCTGCACCTGCACGGTGTCGAGGTTCGCCATCTTGAGGATGACGGTGCCGCCGCCCACGTCGCGCGTCGGGCTCGAGATCACGGTGCCGAGTACCGCATCGAGCTCGAGCACCGTGCCGGTGACGGGCGACCGGACCTGCGTATCCTCCATCGCGTCTTTGGCGGTCTGGAGACTCGCCTCGGCGTTGACGACGGCCGATTGGGCGGTCGCGTAGCTGAGCTTGGCGGCCTCGTAGTCGGTCTCGGCGATGGACTTGCTTTGATACAACGACTCGCTCCGCTTGAGCTGCGCCGTGGCGTTGTCGAGCTGGGCTTTGGCGACCGCGAGGGCCGCCTCGGCCTGCGTGAGGTCGTTCCGCGGGATGCGCGGGTCGATCTTCGCGAGCAGCTGTCCCTTCTTGACGTCGTCGCCGGTCTGCACCGGCATAGCGATGATCTCGCCCGAGGCCTTCGACTTCACGCTCAAGGTGAGGATCGGTTGGATCGCGCCCGAAGCGGACGCCGCGACCACGATGTCGCGGTGCTCCACGGGGATCTTCTCGTACAGCGGCGCCGGCTGCGCCTTGTGGCAGGCGGCGAGGCCGAGCAGCAGGGCCAGGAATCGCTTCACGGTTTGCCTTTCGTCTGCACGTCGCGCTCGACGAGACCGTCGCGCAGGTGGATCTGGCGGGAGGCGTGCGCCGCGATGTCGGCTTCGTGGGTGACCAGCACGATGGTTTGGCCCGTGTCGTGCAGCTCCCGGAACAGGCGCATGATCTCCTCGCCGGTGGCGGAGTCGAGGTTGCCGGTGGGCTCGTCCGCCAGCAGGATCGAGGGATCGTTCACGAGCGCGCGGGCGATCGCCACCCGTTGGCGCTGCCCGCCCGACAGCTCGTTCGGCTTGTGCGTCATCCGGTCGGCGAGCTGGACGCGCTCGAGCGCCCGGGCCGCCTGGGCGCGTCGCTCCTTCGCGGCCATCCCCGCATAAATCAGCGGCAGCTCGACGTTGTGCAGCGCGCTGGCGCGCGGCAGCAGATTGAACGTCTGGAACACGAACCCGATCTCCTTGTTACGAATCCGCGCCAATTCATCGTCGGACAAATCGCTCACCTGCTGCCCGTTGAGCCAGTATTCGCCCGCGGTCGGCGTGTCGAGGCAGCCGATGAGGTTCATCAGGGTCGATTTTCCCGAGCCGGAGGGGCCCATGATGGCCACGAACTCATTGCGTCGCATCTGGATCTCGACGCCGCGCAGCGCGTGCACCACCTCGCCGCCCATGTCGTAGTCGCGCGTCAGCTTGTGCGTGAGGATGACGGTATCGGGGAGCGGTGTGTCGCCGGTGCGGAACGCGGTTGGCTGGACGCTGGTCACAGGGGGTGCCCCACCAGCGCTTCGACCTGGGCGCGGGCGATCAGGTAGTTGTAGCGTGCCGACACTTGATTCACCTCGGCCTGGGTCATGTTGGCCTGAGCGGTGAGCAGGTCGAGCAGGGTGCCGGCGCCCAGGCGGTAGCGCTCCTGGGTGACGCGCAACGCCTCCGTCGCGGCGGCGACATTGCTGCCCACGATCGTGATCTGCGCGTAGGCCGTGGTCAGCGCCGCGAGCTGCTGCGTGAGCTGGGCGTTGACCAGTCGGCGGGCGTCGGCGGCTTGGGCTTCCGCGACGTCGCGCGACACGCTGGCCGCCACCTGGTTTTGCTCGCGTCCGAATCCGTTGAACAGGGTCCACTGGACGGAAAAGCGCCACACGAATGTCTCGGGGTACCCATTGAACAGCGGGAGATTGGGCGAGCTGACGCCGGTCCGGCTGTTGTTGTAGGACAGGCTCAACGTGGGCCAGTATAGAGAACGGGCGCTCCACGTCTGCGCCCGCGCCGCACGGGCCTGGGCGTCTGCCTGGCTCACGAGCGGTGCGGTGGCGAGCGCCGACGAGCGCAGGGTGGCCGTGTCGGGTAGCTCGGGAAACATCGAGTCGGGGACCGCCTCCACCGGCCGATCGATTCCGATCTGGCGACCGAGGCTGGCCTGGGCCGTGGCCAGGTTGGCCTGCGCCTGAAGCAGCGCAAGCCGGGCGTTGCCGAGATCCACGGTTGCCGTGAGCGTATCGGAGCGGGTGGCGGCTCCGGCCTGGAACTTGTTCACCGCGATCTGCAGCTCCTGTTTGGCGCGCTGCAGCTGCGCTTCGGCCACGCGCACGAGGTCTCCGTCGGCGAGCGCGGTGAAGAACGCCTGCTGGGTCGCGAACGTCGTCTGGTAACGCTGGTTTATCAGCCCGGCGCTGGCTGCGTCCTCGGTTGCCGAGGTCGCACGCAGGTTGGCGAACCGCTGGAACCCGTCGAACAGCTGGAGGGAAGCGTTCAGGCCGCCCGAGTACGCGTAGCCGGGTGGCAGGCGCGTGGTACTGTTGGGATCGAAGCGGTCCTGGTTGCTGCGCGACGCCGAGGCACTCGTGCTCACGGTCGGCAGGAAGGCGCCCCAGGCGGAGCGCTTGTTCGCGCCGGCGTTACGCGCTTCGCCCCGCGCCTGGACCATGGCCGGTTGCACGTCCAGGGCGCGCCGCACCGCTTCGGCCAGCGACACCTGAAGCTGCGCCGGCTGCGCGGGGGCAGGGGCCGGCTGCTGCTGCGCCGCGACACCAGTCGAGACGAGCGCCGACACGACTCCCGCGAGTACGTCCCGTCGCCCCGCCCTCATTTCTTCCGACCTCCAGACCCGGTGTCGCCCTTCTCTTGATCCCTTTGATGCCGGTACCGGGTGACATGGTCGCGGTACTTGGCCTGTTGATCAGGCGTGAGCTGGAGCGCGACCTCGGAGTCCATCTGCGCCCGCATCGAGTCGAAGCGCGGGCGCACCGTTTCCCACACCGCGGTCATCCGCGTGCGGTGGCGCTGCACGATTGCCCGCACCGAGTCGCGCTGCGCGGGGTCGAGCCGCAACTCCTGGTTCAGCTCGTCCATCATCCGATCGAGGCCGCGCCCGCGCTCGGGCGCCGCCGCCGCCGCGTACCGGACCCAAAGCGCCCGGCCGCCGGCCCCGAGGGCCAGCCCCGCCGCGAACGTCGCGACGAGGAATGCCACAGCCCACGTTGTGGAACGGTTCAGCATGACGGTCCTTTCCCTTGCTAGTTGTTGCCGATCACGGACGCGAGGACGACCTCGACCTCTCCCGGGTGCGCCGGCGGCGCGATCAGGACATCCGAGACCGTCGGGCGAGCGGCAGCGGTGGACGCCGCGGTGGTACGGCCCACGAAGTAGCCTGCGGCCAGCGCGACGACGAGGGCGGCCGCCACGCCGGTGCGCGCCCACCGGGCGAGCACGGCGTCCCACGACGCCAGGCGCACCTGACCCGCCAGGGCCATGACGCGCGCGGTGAACGCCTGCGCGTCGCCGGGGTCGAGCGCCTCTCGCAGCGCCCTCCCGAGCACCAGGTCGGGCCGGTGATCGAACGGCAATGGATCCTTCATCCCTCCTCCTTCCAGTCCGCCAGCAGCACGCGCAAGCGGCGCCGGGCGTGAAACACCTCCGATCGCACCGTTCCCTCGGGTATCCCGAGGACCGTGGCGATCTCGCCATGCGAGTACCCTTCGACGTCGAACAGCACCACCGCCACACGCCGCCGCTCCGGCAGCTCGGCCAAGGCCTGCCGCAACCGCTCGTTCAGGGCCCGGCGCTCGGTCGCCGTGTCGGGCCGCGGGCCGCCGGCCGTGAGCCCGACGTCGAGTGGCTCGACGCGCCGCACCGAGCGGCGCCGCCGCCGGTCCGTGGCGGCGTTGGCGACGATCCGCAGCAACCAGGGGCCGAACGGACGCCGCGCGTCGTACTGCTCGAGCTTCACGAGCGCCGACAGCATGGCGTCCTGCGCGGCGTCGTCCGCGTCTTCGGGATTGCCCAACACCGCGCGTGCCACGCGGCGCGCCACGCCGGCATATCGCTCCACCAGGATCCCGAACGCCGGCCGGTCGCCGGCGACGGCACGGGCGACCAGGTCGGCCTCGTCCTGCTGAGCTATACGCGCAGCCTGCTGCGTGGGTTGGGGGGGGGGATCAGCCATCGTCCGCGTCCCGCGAGCGGCGCCGCTCGAAGGTGTAGAGGCCGAAGGCCAGGGCCAGCGCGAACGCCCCCGCGGCGAGCGCGATCGCCATCACCCGCGGGAACGCGAGCAGCAGCACCCCGACGCCTGCAAACACGAGCGCCGCGGTCGACGTGATCGCGCGCCGCAGGCCGCCCGCCACGCGGCGCAGCGTGACGACCGCCACCGCCCCGAGCTCGTATCCGGAGCGCTTGTGCCGCGGCTCGGGAACGGGCGCCGGCGCGGCGGCGGGCGCTCCAACGAGCCGGGGCGGGAGGAATCGGCGACGGGCCTGCAGCACGATCTCGCGGCTGGACGCGAGGTCGCGCAGGAATTGCTGCGCGAGCGCGGCGGCGAGGTGATTGCATTCGGCGAAGAGATCCAGCTCGTAGTTCCCGAGCAAACTAGAGACGTTGAGATTACTCGACCCCACGCGCGCCCAGCGGTGATCGACCAGCAGCGTCTTGGCGTGCAGCATGGGTCCCTGCCACTCGAAGATGCGGGCACCCGCGCGCAACAGGTCGCGGTAGCCGATCCGAGTGGAATCCCGCAGTACCGGGAGGTCGCTCGTGCCGGGGACGAGCAGGCGCACGTCCACGCCGGCCCGCGCGGCGTCGAGCAGGCTGGCGTACAGCGGCGGCGGTGCGATCAGGTACGCATCGGTGATCCACAGGCGGTCCGTCGCGCTCGCGGCCAGGAGCTGAACCGCGCGGTACACGCGCGCCCGGCCGGGGGCGCCCGCCACGACGCGCGCCGTCGAGGACCCGCATTCCGCCGGATCGGCCTCCAGCTCATCAGGCGGGAGCGGCGGGCCCGTGCGCCGCCAGATGCGGGCGAAAGCGCCGTCGAGCGCCGCGGCCCCGGGACCGGTGACGGCCACCATCGTATCGCGCCACGGCCGGCGACCGCGTGCCGGGTCGCCCGCCCACTCGTCGCCGATGCACAGGCCGCCGGTCATCGCCCAACCGCCGTCCGTGACGAGCAGCTTGCGGTGGTCGCGGGCGAACAGGTCGAACGGGTGACGGGTGAGGAGCGGATGGAAGGCGCGCACCTCGGCGCCGGCTTGGGTGAGCCGGCGCCAGTAGCGGCGCGATGTGCCGAACGAGCCGAGGGCGTCGTACAGGACGCGCACGGCGACGCCGGCACGGGCTCGCTCGATGAGCGCGTCGGCGAAGCGTTGGCCGGTCGCGTCGTCGCGGATGATATAGTTCTCGAAGTGCACCCAGCGGCGCGCCGCGACGATGGCGGCGAGCATCGCGTCCAGGGCGCGCGGGCTGTCGGGGTGATGCTCGAGGCGGTTGCCGTCGATCGGCCGGGCGCCGGCGGCGCGGTCGATCGCGAGGGCGAGCGGGTCGCGCGCGCTGGGCGCGGCCGTGGCAGGAACGCTCACCCGACCGCCCCGCCGAGGCCGAGCCCGCCCTCCGCGGGACGCAGCGCCTGAATCACGAAGGCGATGTGCTCGTCCAGCGGGACGCCCAGCTCCACGGCTCCCTGACTCACTTCGTCGCGGTTCACCCCGCGCGCGAACCCCTTGTCCTTGAGCTTCTTCTTCACCGACGACACCTCGAGATCCGCGAAGCTCCTGGATGGGCGCACCAGCGCGCACGCCACCAGGAAGCCGCACAGCTCGTCCACCGCGAACAACGTCTGGGCCATGCGGGTGTCGCGCGGGACGCCGGTGTACGTCCCGTGACCGAGAATGGCGCGGCACAGGGGCTCGGGCACCCCCTTTTCCCGGAGCAGCCGCACGCCCCACGCCGGGTGACCCTCGGTGGGCGAGTGCTCCGGATTCGGAAACTTCTCGTAGTCGAAGTCGTGCAGCAGCCCCACGATGCCCCACGTCTCCGGGTCTTCGCCGTGCTGCTGCGCGTAGGCGCGCATCGCCGCTTCGACCGCCAGCATGTGCTGGCGCAGCGAGGGGGACTGGGTGTGCTCGTGCATCAACTGCAGGGCTTCGGCTCGGGTCATGGCTCCCTTGTGTCTACGTTCCATCGCTCCGCCCACAGCTCGGCCATGAGAATCGGCCACAGCTTGCGGGCATTGTTGCGCCGTCCCGTGCGGTGCTCGGCCAGAAGTCGCGCGGTCGGGGCATCGCGATACAGCCGGGGGGCCGCGAGATAACGGTCGGCGAGCGCGCCAAGCCCGGCATTGAGCCACCGAGCGACCGGCACCGACAGGCCACGCTTGCGGCGATGAATCACGTCGGCGGGCACGAGGCCCCGCGCCGCTTCCTTTAATATCGCCTTGGTGGTGAACCCCCGCACCTTGAGCGCCGCCGGCGCCGCCAGCGCCAGCTCCATCACCTCGCGGTCGAGGTATGGCGCCCGGGCCTCAATGGACGCGAGCATCGTCCCACGGTCCACCTTTACGAGCAGGTTGTCCGGGAGGTAGGTGAGGAAGTCGAGCCACAACACCCGGTTGAGCGACGCGTCACCGGGAAACGCGTTCAAGAGCCCGCCCGCCCACGCGAGCACGCGTGCGTCCGGCCCGAGCGCGCCGAACCACGTCAGGTGACGCTCGACGAGCGGGAGCTCGGCGCCGGCGACGAACTGCTTGAGCAGGAACTCGAGCGTGACCTTGCCGGTCGAGGTCGGCAGCCGGTTCACGAGCCAGCGGAGCGCCGCTCGTCCCGGAATCCTGCGATACCACCCCGCCGCCTTGTGGCCCAGGTACGTGGGGTAGCCGCCGAACAGCTCGTCCGCGCCTTCTCCCGAGAGCACCACTTTGACGTGCTCCCGTGCCGCTTCGGCCAGGAGGAACGTCGGTAGGATGGCGGGGTCGCCCACCGGCTCGGCGAGCGAGCGGGTTATGTGATCGAAAGCGCGCTCGAGCGCAGGTTCGTCCGCGGTGACCACGTGGTGCATGGTACGGATGTCGTGCGTCACGGCCTCGGCGTTGGGGCTCTCGTCGTAGCCCGGCTCGGCGAACTTCACGGAGTAGGTGTGGATCTGCTCGCCCGACATGACCCGGGCCGCCGCGGCCGCGAGCAGCGACGAATCGAGGCCGCCGCTCGTGAATACGCCCACGGGCACGTCCGACATCAGCTCGCGCTCGACCGCGCGGAGCAGCACGTCGCGCAGCGTGGCCGGGGCGTCGAGCCGCGACGGCCGGGCGGCGACGGCGGCGGGATCCCAATAGCGGCGCACCGCCAGGCCTCTGCGATCGGCAACCAGGAGATGGGCGGGCGCGAGCTTCGAGATGCCGTCGAGCATCGTGTACGGGGCGGGGACGTAGCCGAGCGCGCCGTACAGCGCCGCCGCCGCGGGGTTCACGCGGCGCGGCTGGTCGGGGTAGGCGAGCAGCGCCTGGATCTCCGACGCGAACCGCAGCTCGCCGTTCAGCTCCGTCCAAAAGAGCGGCTTCTCGCCGGCGCGGTCGCGCGCGAGCACCAGCCGTTCGTGCCGGTCGTCCCACACTGCCAGACCAAACATCCCCTCGAGCCGTCCCACGCCGTCCGCGCCGAAGCGCTCGTACAGCGGCACGATCGTCTCGATGTCCCCGGTCGAGCGGAACGGATACCCGGCGAGGGTATACTCGCGGCGCAGCTGCGGCGCATTGTAGATCTCGCCGTTGCAGATCATCCAGATGGAAGCATCCGGGCTCTGGAACGGCTGGTCGCCGGTGGTCAAGTCCATGATGGCGAGGCGGCGGGCGCCCAGGCGCGCGCGCTCGTGGCCCACGATGCGCTCGCCGTCTGGACCGCGGTGGGCCAGTGCCGCGGCCATGGCGGCGATGCAATCGGGGTGCTTGAGCGGGGCGCCCGAGAGGGAGACGGCGCCGAAGATGCCGCACATTACCGCCCCCGCCCCCCCCGCCCCCTTCCACCCCGCGGGGGAGGTTGGGGAGGTTGGGGGAGGTTGTGAGGTTCGCACGGCCCATACGCCGCGTAGTGGTCGTCGGCGGCGAGGAGCGGCAGCGCGGCAGCGAGGGTGGCGCGCGCCTCACGATGCCCCGCGCCCGTCAGGAACACGGTGGGCATGGAGCAGCGCGCCAATGCCTCGCGCCAGTAGCCCGCCGGGAGCAGCGGCGAGCCGGGGATAGAGCGGAACCGCTCCACGTTGTCGGCGATGTAGTTGCTCGTGAGCTCTCGGCCCGTCTCGGTCGCGACCGCTATGGGGCGGCCCAGATAGAAAGGGAGCGACGGGGGATAGGCGAGTACGCCGAGCACGGTGCCGGTGCCGCCGCTGCGCTCGAGCGCCGCGGCGGTGGCGCTCGCCACGGCGGCGGAGGAGCGGTCCTCCCCCACCGCCACGAGGAGCCTGCCGGACAGGAGCGGGATCGCCATCACGACCACAGCATACCCGAAAATCGTGGTGCGGGGTCGGCGGGTAAGGGCGCCGAGCCCGACGAGGACGGCGGAGCACAGCACCACGATCCCGAGCGCCACAGCGGTCGGCGGGACGGCGGCTTTCTCGGCGGCCGTGAGGCTGATAGGCGCGGGGAGCCAGCGCGTGAGCGCGACCAGCGCCAGACCCGCGACGCCCGAGACGCCGGCGTAAACGCGGGCCGCGGTGTGGCTCCCGCCAGCCACCAAATTCCGCGTCGCGGAGAGGGCGAGCGCGGGGATCAGCGGCAACACGTACTGCGGCAGTTTGGACTGGTTGAGCGACAGGAAGACCAGCGGCACGATTATCCAGCAGGTGAGGAGCAGCGGCTCGCTGGCCGCCAGGTCACGCCGGGCCTCCCAGGTGGCGCGGAAGTGCTTCACCCGCGCGAGCGCCGGGACTATCCAGGGGAAGGCCGCGAGCGGCACGATCGGCAGGTAGTACCAGAACGGCGCGGTGCGGTGGAAGCTCCGCGTCGTGACCCGCTCGAGCGTCTCGCGCAGGAATACGTAGCCCGGGAAGTCCGGATGCCTGATCGAGACGACGATGAACCAGGGGAGGGCGATCGCGCCGAACAGCGCGAGCCCACGCC
>Ga0207665_10001170_pt1 | contig 17632 bp, 12 predicted proteins | sample LARL112metaG_FD_184351 | JGI IMG/M metagenome (GOLD analysis project Ga0207665, IMG submission 184351) | Corn, switchgrass and miscanthus rhizosphere microbial communities from Kellogg Biological Station, Michigan, USA - LAR L11-2 metaG... | ecosystem: Host-associated > Plants > Roots >...
CGATCAAATTCCTCGCCCCGTACGCCGGCTGTGCGATGGCCGAGTACTTCACGTACAAGGGTCAGCACGCGCTCGTCGTCTACGACGACCTGACCAAGCACGCCTACGCGTACCGCCAGATGTCGCTGCTGCTGCGCCGCCCGCCCGGGCGCGAGGCCTACCCGGGCGACGTCTTCTACCTCCACTCACGGCTGCTCGAGCGCGCGTGCAAGCTCTCCGACGAGCTCGGCGGCGGTTCGCTCACCGCGTTGCCCGTGGTCGAGACGCAGGCCGGCGACGTTTCGGCGTACATCCCGACGAACGTCATCTCGATCACGGACGGCCAGATCTTCCTCGAGTCGGAGCTCTTCTTCTCGGGCGTCCGGCCCGCGATCAACGTCGGCATCTCGGTCTCCCGCGTCGGCGGCGCCGCGCGCATCAAGGCCATGAACAAGGTGGCCGGCAGCCTCAAGCTCGACCTCTCGCAGTACCGCGAGCTGGAGGCGTTCGCGCAATTCGGCTCCGAGCTCGACGAATCGACCAGGAAGATCCTGGGCCGCGGCGAGCGCCTGGTCGCGCTGCTCAACCAGCCGCAGTACGACCCGTGGCCGGTCGACGAGCAGGTTGCGGCGGTCTTCGCCGGGGTGAACGGCTACCTCGACTCGATTCCGGTCGCCGACGTGCCGCGCTACCTGCAGGAGCTCCGCGAGCACCTGCGCGCGGACGAGTCGGTCCTGCAGGAGATCCGCGAGACGAAGGACCTCTCGGACGAGCTGCGCGAGAAGCTCGACCAGGAGCTGCAGCACTTCGCCAAGTCGTTCAAGCCGTCCGAGGAGCCGGCCGCGGCATAGATGGCCAACGTCCAGGACCTCAAGCGCCGGATCCGTTCGATCCGCAACACGCAGAAGATCACGAAGGCGTTCGAGCTCGTCGCGTCCGCGAGGCTGCGGCGCGCCCAGGCCCGCATCGAGACGATGCGTCCGTACGCCGACCGGATGACGGAGCTGATGGTCGGCACCGCACGGGCAAGCACCTCGCTCCAAGGCCTGAAGCTGCTCCAGCGCCGGGAGGTGAAGCGCGCAGCCATCGTGGTGATCACCGGCGATCGCGGCCTCGCCGGCGCGTTCAACGCCCAGGTCCTCCGCCACGCCTTTGCGCTCGACCGACGTCTTCGGTCGGAGGGCGTCGAGGTGCACTGGCTCGTGTCCGGGCGCAAGGGCCGCTCGACGCTCACGTTCCGGCGGTACGAGATCGACCAGGCCTGGATCGGGTTCAGCGACCGGCCGTCCTACCACGACGCCCAGGCGATCGCCCATCGCATCACCGAGCTCTACGAGAACGAGGAAGTCGATCGCGTCGTCCTGGTCTACAACCGGTTCGTCTCCGCGCTGACGCAGAAGGTCGAGGAACAGGACGTGCTCCCGATCCCCGAGCGGCTGCTCGAAAGCGGGGAGGAGGACGCCCACGAGGCGGCGCTGCTCGGCGACTTCATCTACGAGCCGGAGCCGGAGCAGATCCTCGCCCGCCTGCTCCCGGTCTACATCGAGACCGAGCTCTACCGCGCGCTGCTCGAGTCAGCCGCGTCTGAACAAGGTGCCCGCATGACGGCGATGCGCAACGCGTCCAGCAACGCCGGCGACCTGATCTCGAGCCTGACGCTCGACATGAACCGCGCCCGCCAGGCCGAGATCACGCAGGAGATCCTCGAGGTCGTCGCCGGCGCGGACGCACTCACGCAGTGAATCGGCGCAAACCTTCCGGCGCCGGCGGTCGTCTATAGTCTGCGCGGCTTCTCGCTATGGCTCAGCAGGAAGACAAAGTCATCGTTCCGGCCGGCGGCGCCGGTCTCGGCGCGGCAGTTGCCGTCGAGAGCGGTACCGGGCTCGGCGAAGCCGAGGAGATTCGCGCCCGAGGCTACTGGGAGCTCGTGTGGCGCCGCTTCCGCCGCGACAAGGTCGCGATCGCGAGCGGGGTCTTCATCATCCTGCTCCTCTTCGTCGCCTTCGGCGGCGCGCCGATCGCGCGGCACATCGTCGGCCACGGGCCGAACGACCTGTTCCTCGGACCGCCCGCGGTGAGCCTCGCAGGTCTGCCGGCGAACCCGTGGACGCACGTGCCGAACCCGATCACGGGCAAGCAGGACCTGCTCGTGCTCGGCTCGGCCAACCGGCTCGGCCAGGACGAGTTCCTGCGGCTGCTCTACGGAGCGCGGATCTCGCTCGAGGTCGCGATCATCTCGACGATCGGGGTGATGATCATCGGCGTCCTGCTCGGCTCGGCGGCGGGCTATTTCCGCGGGACGACCGACACGCTCATCTCCCGGCTGACAGAGATCACGATGGCCTTCCCGCTGCTGATCTTCGTCATCTCGCTCGCTGCGACGATCGGCCCGCAGCTCGACAACATCACCTTAGGAATCTTTCCGCAGGGCGTCTTGACGCTCGTGATGATCTTCACGCTGTTCGGCTGGTTCTACCCTGCGCGCATCATGCGCGCCCAGGCGCTCTCGATCCGCGAGAAGGAGTACGTCGAAGCCGCGAGGATGATCGGCGCGAGCGACTCGCGCATCATCCGCTCGCACATCCTCCCGCACCTCGTCGCGCCGATGATCGTCTACTCGACGCTGACGGTCGCGAGCTTCATCCTGCTCGAAGCCGGCCTCTCGTTCCTCGGCGTCGGGATCAAGTTCCAGCCGAGCTGGGGCAACCTGCTCTCCGAGGGCCCGAACTACTACACCACCCGCCCGCTGCTCATGCTCTGGCCGGGCCTGGCGGTGCTGCTGACGACGCTTGCGTTCAACCTGCTCGGCGACGGGCTGCGCGACGCGTTCGACCCGCGCGCGACCTCGATGTAAGCCGCCCGCGCCGGGCACTCGACAGCGCACTAACCATTTTCTAACCAAGAACGTCTTAGTCGGATGGATGGGACCAGGCGCCCGTCCCGAGCCGGGGTACGCACTCCGGTTCGAGTTCACGGAAAGGAGAGACATGCACAGACGGCTCTGGCTTTCGGCCACGATGCTCGTGGTCGGAGCAAGCCTTCTGGTCGCCGCGAGCTTTGCGAGTGCGGGCACGTCGTCGCACAAGCTGAAGCAAGGTGGGATCTGGAAGTACGGGACGGAAGGGGCCTCGGTCCAGGTCGACCCGCAGCTCGCCTACATCACCACGGCGTGGTGGCTCGAGTACGCGACCGCAGCAAAGCTCTACAACTATCCGGACAAGGCCGGCCCGGCTGGTACCCAGCTGAAGCCGGAGGTGGCGTCGAACTTCACGGTCTCCCGTGACGGCAAGACGTACACGTTCACCATCCGGAAGGGCTACAAGTTCAGCGACGGTTCTCCGGTCACGGCGAACAACTTCAAGTACGCCATCAACCGGACGCTGAACAAGGACCTCGCTTCCCCTGGCGCGCAGTTCGTCACCGCCCCTACCGGCACGAACATCGTTGGCGGCCTCGCCGTCAACAACGGTAAGGCGAAGACCGCCAGCGGCGTGGTTGTCAAGGGCAACAAGCTGATCATTCACCTGACGAGGCCTGACGCCACGTTCATGGCCAAGATCACGATGCCCTTCTTCCAGGCGACCTCGACGAAGATTCCGCTGACCAAGGAAGTCGTCACGGTCAAGGGCAACAACCTGCCGTCTGCGGGCCCGTACTACTACTCCCGCAACGACGTCAACTCGCTGACGTCGATCCGGCGCAACCCGAACTACAAGGGCAGCCGCCCGCACAACCTCTCTGGTCTGGACGTGCTCTGGAACCAGAACGAGGCGACGCTGTTCAACGAGACCAAGGCAGGGAACGTCGACGAGAACAACACGCTTCCGCCCGACCAGATCAGCGGTCTGAAGAAGTCGTACGGCATCAACAAGAGCCGGTTCTACGTCGAGCCGCAGAACTGCACGGGCTACCTGCCAATGAACATGTCGCGAAGCCTGTTCAAGGGCAACACGAAGCTCCGCCAGGCGGTCAACTACGCGATCCAGCGGCCTCCGTACGTCGGCCAGGCTGGCCCGCTCGCCGGTGCTCCGTGGACGCACATCATGAACCCGAACGTTCCGGGTTGGCAGAACCAGGTGCTGTACAAGTACAACCTCTCCAAGGCGAAGAGCCTTGCGAAGGGCAACCTGCGTGACGGCAAGATCACCGTCTACTACCGGTCGTCCGGCTCGGTGAACCCGGCGCAGGCCCAGATCGTGAAGAACGACCTCCAGGCGATCGGTTTCCAGCCTGGGAACATCACGATGAAGGGCTTCTCCGGCGGCAACATCTACACGGCGATGGGCGTCAGGGGCAACGACGCCGACATGGGCGTGTCGATGGGCTGGTGCTCGGACTACCCGGATCCCTACGACTGGCTGAACATCCTGCTCTACGGCCCGGGGATCCAGGCGGACAACAACGTCAACTACTCGTACATGAACATCCCGAAGTGGAACAACAAGCTGGCTCAGGCCGCGAAGATGGTCGGCCCGAACCGCTACAAGACGTACGGGAAGCTTGACATCACGATCATGCAGCAGGTCGCGCCTGTCGCGGCGACCCGCACGTACAACACGCGGTACCTCTTCTCGAGCCGCGTGAACCCGAAGAGCCTCGTCTTCTCGAAGACCTACGCCGACTTCAGCATCGGCGCGATGGCCCTCAAGTAGGAGGCTCGCAGCACCAAGCAGGAACAGACGTGAGGCGCCGGCACAACCGGCGCCTCACGTCAACTCCGAGGACTGTAGGATTCCGAACCCAGAAAGGCGGCGAGGCTAGGCGAGATGGTTCGATATCTGATCAGACGAATTCTCTGGGCGTGCCTGCTCTTCGTCATCATCACCTTCGTCACGTTCGTGATCTTCTTCATGGGCCCGAACGACCCGGCCCGTGCGCAGTGCGGAGGTGACCAGGCTCAGCCCGCCTGCCTGAAGCTCGTCACGGAGAAGTACGGCCTCAACAAGCCGCTGTACATGCAGTACTGGTACTTCTTCGACCGCCTCGTCATCCACCACAACCTCGGCGTGTCGTACGCGACGGGCCAGAGCATCAACCAGTCGATCGGCAAGGCAGCCCCGGTGACGGCCTCGCTCGTCTTCGGAGGCGCCATCCTCTGGATGATCATCGCGCTGATCATCGGCGTCTTCTCGGCCCTTCGGCCGCGCTCGCTGTTAGACCGGGCCGCGATGGTCTTCGTGCTGATCGGGATCTCGGCCCACCCGGTCTGGATCGGCCTGATCTTCGAATACGTGTTCGGCGTGAAGCTCGGCTGGACACCGATCGCGAACTACGCGAACTTCTTCGGCGCGCCGGCCGACTCCGGACAGCCCGGAGGGCCCTGGCAGTGGTTCTACCACATGATCCTGCCGTGGATGACCTTCTCGCTCCTGTTCGCCGCGCTCTACGCGCGGATGATCAGGGCGAACGTGATGGAGACCATGAACGAGGACTTCGTCCGCACGGCGCGCGCCAAGGGCGCGCCCGAGAACAGGATCCTGGTCTCGCACGTGCTGCGCAACGCGCTGCTGCCGGTCGTGACGATGCTCGGCATGGACATCGGCGTCGCGCTCGGCGGCGCGGTCTTCACCGAGTCCGTCTACCAGCTGCCGGGCCTCGGCAGGAACCTGGTGATCGGCATCCAGTCGAACGACTTCGCGACAGTCCAGGGGGTGGTCGTCTTCGCGACGATCGCGATCCTGTTCTTCAACCTGATCGTTGACGTGCTCTATGCGTGGATCGACCCACGCATCCGGCTAACCTAAACCCCATCAGCACCAGCTACTCTTCGGCCCCTTGGCGCTCCTCGAAGTCAACGACCTGAAGACGTCCTTTCGGACCGAGGACGGCGTCGTCGGCGCGGTCGACGGGGTCTCGTTCTCGATCGAGAAGGGGCAGACGCTCGGGATCGTCGGCGAGTCCGGCTCGGGCAAGAGCGTGACCTGCCTGACGATCATGGGGCTGAACGCCAAGCGGAACACGATCTCGAGCGGGGAGGCGCTCTGGAAGGGCGACAACAACCTCCTGACGATGAAGCCGAAGGCGCTGCGCGAGATCCGCGGGAACGAGATCTCGATGATCTTCCAGGACCCGATGACCTCGCTGAACCCGGTGCACACCATCGGGCGGCAGCTCGAGGAGGCGATCCTGCTCCACCGCGACGTGACCAAGAAAGTTGCTCGCGCCCGTTCGCTCGAGCTGCTCAAGGCCGTCGGCATCCCACGCGCGGAGCAGCGGATCGACGACTACCCGCACCAGTTCTCCGGCGGCATGCGCCAGCGCGTGATGATCGCGATGGCGCTGATCAACGACCCCGACCTGCTGATCGCCGACGAGCCGACGACGGCGCTCGACGTGACGACCCAGGCGCAGATCCTGATGCTGATGAAGCGCCTCCAGGACGACTTCGGCAGCGCGATCATCATGATCACGCACGATCTCGGCGTCGTCGCCGAGATCGCCGACGACGTGGTCGTGATGTACGCGGCGAACGTCGTCGAGCAGGCGGAGGTGCACGACCTCTTCAACCATCCGCAGCACCCGTACACGTGGGGCCTGATGGGCTCACTGCCGCGCCTCGAGGCCGACGTCGAGCGCCTGACGCAGATCCCCGGCCAGCCGCCGTCGCTCCTGCGCCCGCCGAGCGGCTGCCGCTTCCATCCGCGCTGCCCGTATGTGATGGAGGTCTGCAAGACGACGTTCCCGACGCTCGAGCCGGCGCGCGACGATCCCGACCACCTCCAGCGCTGCTGGCTCGACCAGGAGACGAAGGACCGCGAGGCGGCGAAGCTGCTCGCGGCGACGATGGCGGGGGCCGGCTAGGTGGAGGCAGCTCAGGTCTCGAACGGGCCGCAGCCGACCGGCGACGAGCTCCTCATCGTCGACGACGTCAAGAAGCACTTCCCGATCACACGCGGGGTGATCTTCCAGAAGGAGGTCGCCTCGGTGAAGGCTGTCGACGGCGTCTCGTTCAGCGTCAAGCCGGGCGAGACTCTGGGCATCGTCGGCGAGTCCGGCTGCGGGAAGTCGACGCTCGCGCGCTGCATCATGAAACTGCTCGAGTCGACCGGCGGCAGCATTACTTTCGAAGGCCGCGACATCACGAAGCTCTCGCGCCCGGCGATGCGCCCGATCCGGCGCGAGATGACGATGATCTTCCAGGATCCGTACGCCTCGCTGAACCCACGGAAGCGCGTCGGCTTCATCATCGGCGAGCCGCTCGAGGTCCATGGGCTCGGCTCGGACTCGGAGATCAAGAAGCGGGTCCAGGAGCTGCTCGAGGTCGTCGGCCTCAACCCCGAGCACTACAACCGTTTCCCGCACGAGTTCTCCGGCGGCCAGCGGCAGCGCATCGGCGTCGCGCGCGCTCTCGCCGTCAACCCGAAGCTGATCGTCTGCGACGAGCCCGTCTCGGCGCTCGACGTCTCCGTCCAGGCACAGATCCTGAACCTGCTCAAGGACCTGCAGGACGACTTCGGCCTCACGTACATCTTCATCGCCCACGACCTGAACGTCGTCCGGCACATCTCGGACCGCGTGATGGTGATGTACCTCGGCAAGGTTGCGGAGGTCGCCTCGCGCGACGTCCTCTACAAGGAGCCCAAGCATCCCTACACGGGGGCGCTGCTCTCGGCCGTGCCGATCGCGAACCCCGAGCTCGGGCGCAGGCGCGAGGCGATCGTGCTCGAGGGCGACGTCCCGAGCCCGGTCAACCCGCCGAGCGGGTGCAACTTCCATCCACGCTGCCCCCGCTTCGTCGAGGGGCACTGCGACGTCGAGGATCCGCCGCTCTACCCCTTCGGCAACGGCCACGTGGCCGCGTGCCACTACGCCCTCGAGCGCTGGCCGATGGACGCGAACGAGATGCGCCGCGCGACGAGGACGACCGCAGAGCAGGAGCCCGAACAGCCCCTCCGCACCTAGTACCGCATGATCCTCGCGGGCCTGCGCCGGCTGTTCCTCCTGATTTTCGGCGCGGCTGCGCTGACCGCGGTCGGCTCGATCGTCATCGCAGAGCTCGTCGGCGCCTCGCTCGGCCGCTCGCTCACCGTCGGCTTCTACCTGGTCGGCTGCTTCCTGATGCTGTCGGGGTTCTTCGTCGGCAACCGCGGGCCCGCGCGCGTGAAGTCCGAGTCGGACACGCGCTCCACCCCGATGGGGATGCTCCTCGGCGGCGGCCGCAACCTGCGCTGGGCGACGCTCGGCGAGCAGAACGAGACGATCAACAACTCGGCCGTCTTCATCTCGGTGGGGCTGGTGCTGGTCGCGATCGGGATCCTCTTCGACTCCCGGCACGCCTTTTTCTGATCAGGAATTGCGACCGATATGCCGACTAACTTCCCAATGGTGGACGCGTCAGAGCTACTGTGAGACCCATGCACGGACAGTGTGAGCGCGCGCGGCGCTGGGCTTCGGCCGAGCTGGACGGCGAGCTGTCGTCGTTCGAGCGCGCGCTGCTGCACGACCATCTCGGCCGCTGCGGCGAGTGCAGCACGTTCACCGATTCGGTGGGCGGGTTGACCACTGCCCTGCGCGAGGCTCCGCTCGAGCCGTTCGAGGGCGTCGTGATCAGCCGGGCGCGCCGCCGGCTCCACGTGCCGCTGGCTCGAATCGCGGTCGCAATGGCGGTCGCGGCCATCGGCCTCGGCAGCGTCCTCGCATCGGTCCAGCTGAAGGGCTCGAGCGTCGTCTCCTCGCGGATCCGCGAGACGCCGGCGATCGGCGGTCCCGACGCGCTCAACCTCCGCACGCTCATCGCGCTCGAGCGCCAGCGCTCGGCGGCGCTTTCGAACCTGCCCACGCGCGCCGTCCACGGCGGCCGCGTCGTGCTCGAGCCGTAACCCGTAACGCTGCCTCGAACACGCATACTGTTCAGCGTGTTCCCTGGTCTCGTCACCTCCTACGTCTGAAGCCTCGACCACGCCGCCCGGGTGGCGGCCGCGGAGGCAAGAAGCAGTGCTGGACAAGCCGGCGAGGCGCGGCTGGGCCGGTCGCGCTTCGGTAAACTCAGCCCGCTGAGCGGCAGGCTCTCGTGCCGCGTCCGGCGCGCACCCGACACACCTCTCCAGGAGACGCATGCCTGACCAGAAGAACGGCCAGAATCAGAACGTCGGCAAGGTGATCGAGATCCGCGGCGTCGTCATCGACGCCGTCTTCACCGACACGCTGCCCGAGATCTACACCGCCCTCCGCATCGAGCGCCCCGAAGGCGGGGGCGATCTGATCGCAGAAGTCCAGCAGCACCTCGGCGACGACCGTGTGCGCGCCGTCGCGATGGACGCCACCGACGGCATCCCGCGTGGCATCGACGTGACCGACACCGGCGCGCCGATCACCGTTCCGGTCGGCAAGGCGACCCTCGGCCGGCTGTGGAACGTGCTCGGCGAGCCGATCGACGAAGGCGAGCCGCTCGCCGCCGACGCCGAGCGCTGGCCGATTCACCGCGACCCGCCGGCCTTCGACGAGCTGCAGCCGACCACCGAGATCTTCGAGACCGGCATCAAGGTGATCGACCTCGTCGCGCCGTTCGTGCGCGGCGGCAAGGTCGGCCTCTTCGGCGGCGCCGGCCTCGGCAAGACCGTGTTGATCCAGGAGTTGATCCGCAGCGTCGCGCGCGAGCACGAGGGCAACTCGGTGTTCGCCGGCGTCGGCGAGCGGACGCGCGAGGGCAACGACCTCTGGCTCGAGATGACCGAGTCGGGCGTGCTCGCGGACACCGCACTCGTCTTCGGTCAGATGAACGAGCCGCCCGGCGCACGACTGCGCGTCGCGCTGTCGGCCCTCACGATGGCCGAGTACTTCCGCGACCAGGGCGAGGGCGGGGACGTGCTGCTCTTCATCGACAACATCTTCCGCTTCGTGCAGGCGGGCTCCGAGGTCTCCGCGCTGCTCGGCCGGATGCCGAGCGCCGTCGGCTACCAGCCGACCCTGGCCACCGAGATGGGTCAGCTGCAGGAGCGCATCACCTCGACCCGCCAGGGCTCGGTCACTTCGGTGCAGGCGATCTACGTGCCGGCCGACGACCTCACCGACCCGGCACCGGCGAACACCTTCGCCCACCTCGACGCCTTCATCACGCTCTCGCGGCCGATCTCGGAGAAGGGCATCTATCCCGCGATCGACCCGCTCGACTCGACCTCGCGCGCGCTCCAGCGCGGCGTCGTCTCCGACGAGCACTACGACACCGCGACGCGGGTGCAGGAGGTGCTCCAGCGCTACAAGGACCTGCAGGACATCATCGCCATCCTGGGCATGGACGAGCTCTCCGACGAGGACCGGGTCGTCGTCCAGCGCGCCCGCAAGATCGAGCGCTTCCTCTCGCAGCCGATGTTCGTCGCCGAGACGTTCACGGGCCAGCCGGGCAAGTTCGTCAAGCTCGAGGACACGATCGCCGGCTTCACGGAGATTCTCGACGGCAAGCACGACGACCTCGCCGAGCAGGCCTTCTACATGGTCGGCGCAATCGACGAGGCGGTCGTGAAGGGCCGCGGCGACGAAGGTTCGGACACGGCCGAGGAAGAGGAGGAGGAACAGGCCGAGGCCGAGGCCCAGAGCGAGGCCGAAGAGCCCGAGCCCGTCTCGGCGTAGATGGCAACGTTCGAGGTCTCTCTGGTCACGCCCGACGGCGCCGCCTTCGAGGGTGAGGTCGAGATGATCGTCGTCCCCGGCGACGCGGGGGAGATCGGCGTCCTCGCCCGCCATGCGCCGCTCGTGGCGATGCTGAAGGCCGGCTCGACGCGCATCTACCGCGACCGCGCGTCCGACGACGTCGTCGAGTTCGCCACCGGCCCCGGCTTCTTCAAGGTCGAGCAGGACCGGGCGCTTGCGCTCGTCGACGACGCGGTCGACGCGCGGAACATCGACGCCGCGCGTGCGCAGGAGCAGCTCGAGACCGCGCGCGCGGAGCTCGAGCGCATCGAGCAGGGCGACTCGGACGCCGACCGCTGGCAGCTCGAGCAGCGCATCCGCCATGCGGAGAACCAGCTGGAGGTCGCGGGCCGCACGACGTGACGCGCTGCTAGGCTCATAGGCCCGGAAAGCTTTGAAGGCAGCTTGGCGACCGGGTTACCAAACGCCTAAAGAGCCCGCGAGCACCCGGCTCTCGAGGCCTTGGGCAGGGAGTCGAACGGCTTGCAGAACGCGCGCGAACACCTCGAAGCACTTCTCTCGGAGCGGATCGCCGTGCTCGACGGCGCCTGGGGCGTCCTGCTCCAGAACCGCGGGCTGACCGAGGAGGAGTGGCGCGGCGAGCGCTTCCGTGACCACGCCCGGGACGTCAAGGGCGACCCGGACCTGCTCAACCTGACGCAGCCAGAGATCGTCGAGAGCGTCCACCGCGCGTACTTCGAGGCCGGCGCGGACATCGCGACGACCAACACCTTCACGGCCACGAGCATCGGCCAGGCCGACTACGCGCTCGAGGCGGCGGTCCGCGACATGAACCTCGAGGGCGCGCGGATCGCGCGGGCCGTTGCCGACGAGCACGGCGGCCTGGTGGCGGGCTCGGTCGGGCCGCTGAACGTCACGCTCTCGCTGTCGCCGAAGGTCGAGGACCCCGCTTACCGCGCCGTCCGGTTCGAGGACGTGGTCGCGGCCTACAGCGAGCAGATGCTCGCGCTGCGCGAGGGCGGCGTCGACCTGCTCCTGATCGAGACGATCTTCGACACCCTGAACGCCAAGGCGGCGATCGCCGCCGCGCGCGAGGCGGTGCCCGAGCTGCCGCTCTGGATCTCGTTCACCGCGATCGACCGCAGTGGGCGCAACCTCTCCGGCCAGACGGTCGAGGCGTTCTGGATCTCGGTCGAGCGCGCCGAGCCGCTGATCGTCGGCGTCAACTGCTCGCTCGGAGCGCGCGAGATGCGGCCGGTGATCGAGGCGCTCTCGCGCATCGCAACCACCTACGTCTCGTGCCACCCGAACGCCGGGCTGCCGAACGCACTCGGCCTCTACGACGAGCAGCCGGGCGACACGAGCGGGCTCCTGCGCGGGTTCGCCGAGGACGGGTTCCTCAACGTGGTCGGCGGCTGCTGCGGCACGACGCCAGAGCACACGGCGCAGATCGCCGAGGCTGTGAAGGGCATCGCGCCGCGGCGGCTCCGCGGGGCGCCGCGCCGCCCGCGCTACAGCGGGCTCGAGCCGTTCGAGATCGGGCCCGACACCGGCTTCGTGATGATCGGCGAGCGGACGAACGTGACCGGCTCGTCGCGATTCCGCGAGCTGATCGAGGCGGACGACTACGGGACGGCCGTCGACGTGGCGCTCGAGCAGGTGCGCGGCGGCGCGAACCTGCTCGACGTGAACATGGACGCCGACCTGCTCGACTCGGTCGAGGCGATGACGACCTTCCTGCGCCTCGTCGCTTCGGAGCCCGAGGTCGCGCGCATCCCGATCGTCGTCGACAGCTCGCGGTTCGAGGTGCTCGAGGCCGGCCTCGAGTGCGTGCAGGGCAAGGGCATCGCGAACTCGATCTCCCTCAAGGAGGGCGAGGAGCAGTTCCTCGTGCAGGCGCGGCGCCTGCGGGAGCTCGGCGCCGCTGTGATCGTGATGGCCTTCGACGAGCAGGGGCAGGCTGACACGGTCGATCGCAAGGTCTCGATCTGCGAGCGCGCGTACCGGCTGCTCGTCGACCGGCTCGACTTCGCGCCGGAAGACATCGTCTTCGACCCGAACGTCCTCGCGGTCGCGACCGGCATCGAGGAGCACAACGGTTTCGCCAAGGCCTACATCGAGTCGATCCCGCTGATCAAGGAGCGCTGCCCGGGCTCGCTCGTCTCAGGCGGGATCTCGAACCTCTCGTTCGCGTTCCGGGGCAACGACCACGTGCGCGAGGCGATGCACGCAGCCTTCCTCTACCACGCGATCCGCGCCGGCCTCGACATGGGCATCGTCAACGCCGGCCAGCTGATGGTCTACGAGGACATCGAGCCCGAGCTGCTCGAGCTGGTCGAGGACGTGCTCTTCGACCGCGGGCCCGACGCGACGGAGCGGCTCGTCGAGTACGCCGGGCGCGTCAAGGGCGAGGCGACGAAGCGCGAGGTCGACCTCTCGTGGCGAGAGGCGCCGGTCGAGGAGCGGCTCTCGTACGCGCTCGTGCATGGCGTCGTCGACTACATCGAGGAGGACACCGAGGAGGCGCGGCAGCAGCTGCCCCGGCCGCTCGACGTGATCGAGGGACCCCTGATGGCGGGCATGGGGATCGTGGGCGACCTGTTCGGCAGCGGGAAGATGTTCCTCCCACAGGTGGTCAAGAGCGCGCGTGCGATGAAGCGCGCCGTCGCCTACCTGGAGCCCTTCATGGAGGAGGAGAAGGAACGGACCGGCCTCGGCCGCGCCCAGGGCAAGGTCGTGCTTGCGACGGTCAAGGGCGACGTCCACGACATCGGCAAGAACATCGTCGGCGTCGTCCTCGGCTGCAACAGCTACGAGGTGCTCGACCTCGGCGTGATGGTGCCGGCGGACACGATCCTCGACACGGCCGCCGAGATCGGCGCCGACGCAGTCGGGTTGTCGGGCCTGATCACGCCGTCGCTCGACGAGATGGTCAACGTCGCGCGCGAGATGGAGCGGCGCGGGCTCGACCTGCCGCTCCTGATCGGCGGCGCGACCACGTCGAAGCAGCACACCGCCGTGCGGATCGCGCCCGCCTACTCGCAGCCGACGGTCTACGTGCGCGACGCATCGCGGGTGGTCGGTGTCGTCTCCGACCTGCTCGACCCGGCGCGCCGCGCCGCGCTCGACGAGGAGAACCGTGTCGACCAGGACCGGCTGCGCGACCTCCACGCCGAGCGCAGCCGCAAGCCGCTGCTTCCGTACGAGCGGGCGCTCGAGAACCGGCAGCGGGTCCCGTTCGACGACCTCCCCGAGCCGGCGTTCCTGGGTACACGCCTCGTCGAGCCAGAGCTGGAGACGCTGCGGGGCTACGTCGACTGGCAGTTCTTCTTCCACGCCTGGGACCTGAAGGGCAAGTTCCCGGCGATCCTGGAACGCCCCGAGGCGCGCGAGCTGTACGACGACGCGCAGGAGCTGCTCGACGAGATCGTCCGCGACGCGCTGCTGACGGCGCGCGGCGTGCACGGCTTCTGGCCCGCGGCGTCCGACGGCGAGGACATCGCGGTCGGCGACGACGTGCGGTTCTGCATGCTCAGGCAGCAGGTCGACCACGGCGACTCGCGCCCGAACCGCTCGCTCGCCGACTACGTCGCGCCCGCCGGGGATCATCTCGGCGCCTTCTCGGTGGGCATCTTCGGAGCCGACGAGGTCGCGGCCCGCTTCGAGGCCGACCAGGACGACTACCGCGCGATCCTGACGAAGGCCCTCGCCGACCGGCTCGCCGAGGCGTTCGCCGAGTACCTGCACGAGGAGAGCCGCCGTGCCTGGTACGAGGACGGCCCGCGGCATTCGAACGAGGAGCTGGTCGCCGAGCGCTACCGCGGCATCCGCCCGGCGTTCGGCTACCCGGCCTGCCCGGACCACTCCGAGAAGACGAAGCTGTTCGAGCTGCTCGCGGCGGACGCGCACGGGTTCGCTCTGACGGAGAACTACGCCGTGTCGCCCGCCGCCGCGGTGAGCGGGATCTACCTGCAGCACCCGGAGTCGCGCTACTTCTCCGTCGGGCGGATCGACCGCGACCAGGTCGCCTCCTACGCGGCCCGCCAGGGCCGGCCGGTCGAAGAGGCCGAGCGCTGGCTCCGCCCGAACCTCGCCTACGAGCCCGGCCGCGAAGCCGTCCTCGAGAGCGCCGGCTAGCGCTCGCCGCGATGGACGTCAACTACGGCGCGAGCCGTCCGTTCAGCCTCGGCGTCGAGGAAGAGTTCCAGCTCCTGAACGGCGAGTCGTTCGAGCTGACCTCGCGCTTCGACGAGATCTTCGAAGCCGCCGGCTCCGACCCGCGCATGAAGGCGGAACTGATGCAGTCGACGATCGAGGTCGCGACGCACCCTGCGGACACGGTCGCGCAGGCCGTCGAGGAGGCGCGCTCGCTCCGGGCAACGCTGCGCGACGCGGCCGCCGAGAACGGCGCCCACATCGCCTCCGCCGGCACGCACCCGTTCTCGCGCTACGAGCATCAGGAGATCACCGACGAAGAGCGCTACCGCGAGCTCGTCGAGGCGATGCAGTGGGTCGCAGAGCGCGAGCTGATCTTCGGCCTGCACGTCCACGTCGGCCTCGAGACGCCGGACCAGGCGATCGCCGTCGCGAACGCGCTTCGCACCTTGCTGCCCGAGCTGCTCGCACTCTCGGCAAACTCGCCGTTCTGGCACGGGCGCGACACCGGCCTGGCCTCGACGCGGATCAAGGTCTTCGACGCCTTCCCGCGCAGCGGCCTACCGCCCGCGTTTTCGTCATTCGAGGAGTTCGAGCTCCTCGTCGACCGCGGCGTGAAGACGGGGTCGTTCGAGGACTACACCTTCATCTGGTGGGATCTGCGCCCGCACCCGAAGCTCGGCACGATCGAGATCCGGGTCTGCGACGGCCAGACGCGGCTCGAGAACCTGGCCGGGCTCGTGGCGCTCGTCCAGTCGCTCGCGGCGACGTTCGCCGAGCAGCATGAGCGCGACGGCGCACTCCCGATCCAGCCCGTCACGCTGATCGGCGAGAACAAGTGGCGCGCCGCTCGCTACGGGCTCGAAGCTGAGCTGATCGACCTCGAGCGCGACCAGGCCCGGCCCGCTCGCGAGGCCGCGCTCGAGCTGGTCGAGCTCGCAGAACCGGCTGCAAGACGGCTCGGCTGCGAGGACGAATTGACCCAAGTGGAGCAACTTTGCGCTCGCGGAAGCGGCGCCGACGAGCAGCGAAAGGTCGAAGAAGAGCAGGGAACTCTGCTGGCCGTAGCGAAGTGGCTGGCGGAGCAAACGGTCGCAGGCGTGTAGTCGCCGGAGGGTCGGCTATCCTGCCTGTGCGGGCGCCTTGGAGGGCGTCCATTTTTCAATGCGGACCACCCTGAAGAGAGGAATCGGCCGGGGCGCCAACGGCAACGGCCACGGAATGCTCCCGCCGGGGGCGCTTTCGCCGGTCACGCTGTACCGGCAGCCGCCGCCTCCGCGCCGCTCGTTCGCCGCCCGGGTCGGCCGCTTCTTCGTCTGGCTCGGCGCCATCGTCACGGTCGTCGTCTGCGGCCTCGTCGGCGGTTTCTACCTCTGGATCCACGAGAGCGCCGTCGCGCTGCGGCCGCACACCGCGGCCGGCAAGGCGGCCGAGGCGCGGCTGAATCCGCCGAAGTCCGCAGCGATCGCGCTCGTGATCGGCTACGACCACCGCGCCGGCGACGGGAACTCGCCTTCGCGCTCGGACACGATGATGCTGATCCGCGCGGACCCGGTCACGAACACGATCTCGCTGCTCTCGTTTCCGCGCGACCTCGTCGTCCCGATCTACTGCCCGGGCAAGGGCGGCACGACGGTGGGACAGGGCACCGGACGGATCAACAGCGCCTACGCGTTCTGCGGGCCGAGCGGCTCGCTCGAGACCGTGCGCCACCTGACGGGGCTGCCGATCAACTACCTGATCAGCGTCAACTTCCTCGGCTTCATCGGCGTGGTGAACAAGCTCGGCGGCGTCTGGATGGACATCGACCGCCGCTACTACAACAAGAATGTCGGGACGTCGGCGACCGACTACGCGAACATCGACCTGCAGCCCGGGTACCAGCACATGACGGGCAAGGAGGCGCTCGACTTCGTCCGCTTCCGGCACACCGACTCGGACCTCTACCGACTCGCGCGCCAGCAGCAGTTCGTCTCGGCGATGCGGCAGCAGGTGGCGCACTCCTTCGGCCCGACCAGCGTGCCGGGGATCGTCAACACGATCACGCAGCATCAGTACATCGAGGTCGCGCGCGGCGGGCGCGAGCTGAACCTGAGCGACATCTACAAGTACGCGACCTTCGCTTACGGCCTCCCGCACGGGCACGTCTTCCAGGTGAAGATCGGCGACGTCACCGGCTACAACGAGCTCTCGGCGCCGCAGGCGTCGATCGACCAGGCGGTGCAGCAGTTCCTCAACCCGGACGTCGCGGCGTCGACCACCGCAACCGAGGTGGCACTCGGCCGGAAGCTGACGAAGCGCACACGGACGATTCCGCCGAAGCAGGTCACGCTGACCGTCCTGAACGGGAACGGGGTCGCGGGCTCGGCCTCGAACGCCAGTTACCTGCTCGCCCAGAAGGGCTACACGACTGTCACACCGCCCAGCGGTCAGCCCGCGAACGCGCCCAACTGGAACTACTTCCACTCGAAGGTCTACTTCGACCCGGCCCGGCCGGGCAACGGCAAGATCGCGGCCCAGCAGGTCGCGCGGCTGGTCGGGAGCGCGGACGTCCAGCCGATGCCGCTGAACATCAGGCCCCTGTCGAACGGCGCGCTGCTCGTGGCGGTCATGGGCTCGACGTTCCACGGCGCACTGACGCCGGTGGTCGTGCCGCAGACGCCGACGCGCCACCCGCCGAACGTGCGCCGCGATCCGGCCCAGACGCGCTCGCGCCTGCTCGCGGTGCGCAAGCGGTTGCCGTTCCAGCTCCAGTACCCGACGATCCTCGAGCGCAGCTCGACGCTCGACGACGGCTACGGCGAGACGCCGTTGCGCATCTACCCGCTCGCGGGCCAGCCGACGCTCCGGATGACGTTCAAGACCGGGATCATCGGCGACTACTGGGGCATCCAGGAGACGCGCTGGGGAA
>Ga0207665_10001171_pt1 | contig 17619 bp, 15 predicted proteins | sample LARL112metaG_FD_184351 | JGI IMG/M metagenome (GOLD analysis project Ga0207665, IMG submission 184351) | Corn, switchgrass and miscanthus rhizosphere microbial communities from Kellogg Biological Station, Michigan, USA - LAR L11-2 metaG... | ecosystem: Host-associated > Plants > Roots >...
ACTCTGACATGCCCATGCAGCCGAGCCCGAGCGCGGAAACTTTCAATCCCTGTTTGCCAAGTTTTCTTTGAGGAAGCATGAATGATGTGATGTTACCAAAATCAGTGGAGACTCAGAAAAACGGAAGAAAATCTTGCCACTGATCTGCAAATAAAATAAAAACCCTACCGCGGATCAACGCGGATTGGCGCGGATCAGGAAAAGAATGTCAGATTCAGCTCAAAAACGCTAACCGATGCTAGCGCGATCGGAAGATGTCAACGCACAGACAGATATCAACCCACCCTTGATCCGTGAAAATCAGTGTTGATCGGAGGTAGGTTTTCGAATTCTCAACAGCCGCCCGCCGGACAAGGATGGACACTCTGGTGGCGCGCATTACCGCGATGAGCCGCCGGCATACTGGAGCGTTCGTTGCAGGCGAGCTTTTGCATCGTAGCGCGGCCATGCACAAACTCCGCCCACTTGAGGTCGTGTCTGACGAAGTCGTTGTAAGCCGTTGCTGCCACTTCAATGCGCGTGCCGTCCGCAAATGTAACCGTCATTCCCGCCTCCTAAGGGATTGTTATTAGTACTGCTGCTGTTTAGTAGATGATCGGCAAGCGCGGCAGGGTTCAGAATCCAGCCAAATCAGCGGAAAGTTTTTTATGCGATGAAAATTGCTTCGCTACGCTCCGAGTCCCGTGACTTCGGTCCGTTCTTCTTCGATGCGCGCGAGCAGGCGCTCAACGTATTTGGTGTCGATATTGCCGGCGCGAAATTCTTCGTCGGCCAGAATACGGCGGTGCAAGGGGATGGTGGTGTGAATGCCTTCAACGATGAACATTTCCAGCGCCCGCTGCATCCGCATGATGGCTTCAGCGCGGTCTTTGCCAAACGAAATCAGCTTGGCGATCAGCGAGTCGTAATAAGGCGGGATCACACCCTCAGCGTACGCCGCGGTGTCCACGCGCACGCCCAGCCCGCCGGGAATATGGAAAGTTTTGATTTTTCCGGCGGAGGGCGTGAATTTTTCCGGATGCTCGGCGTTGATGCGGCACTCAATAGCGTGGCCGCGCTGCCCTGTGCGGTCGACTTTGGGAATGATCTCAGTAATTTTGGCGCCGGTAGCCAGCAGTATCTGTGATTTCACCAGATCGAGGCTGGTAACCATCTCCGTGACCGGATGCTCCACCTGGATGCGCGTGTTCATTTCAATAAAGTGGAGGCTGCCGTCTTCATCCATCAGGAACTCGACCGTCCCGGCATTCACGTAGCCAATTTCAGAAAGCGATTCTTCCAGTTTCTTCCCGATGTCGGTGCGCATTTGCTGCGTTACGCGCGTAGAAGGCGATTCTTCCAGCAGCTTCTGGTGCCGCCTCTGGATGCTGCATTCGCGCTCGCCCAGGCTGATGACGCGCCCGTGCGAGTCGCCCAGCACCTGGAACTCAATATGGCGTGGCCGCTCGATAAACTTTTCCATGTAGAGATTGCCGTTGCCAAAGGCCGCCGCGGCTTCCGACTGCGCGGCGTTGAATGAGCCTTCCAACTCGGCCTCGCCGCGGATCACACGCATGCCGCGGCCGCCGCCCCCGGCCGAGGCCTTCACGATCACCGGGTAGCCAATCTGCGTTGCCCATTCACGCGCTTCTTCGGCGGAGGCAATCACGCCATCCGAACCAGGAAGAATCGGCACATTGGCTTTCTTCATGGCCTGGCGCGCTTTTTCCTTTTCACCCATCAGGCGGATGACTTCGGGCGGCGGTCCGATGAACTTGATGTGCGAGCTTTCGCAGACTTCGGCGAAGTTGGCGTTCTCACTCAGCAATCCATAGCCCGGATGAATGGCGTCAACATTGGTGATTTCCGCCGCGCTGATCACCGCGGGAATGTTGAGGTAACTCTCCGAGGAGCGCGGCGGGCCAATGCAAATGGCTTCGTCAGCAAAGCGGACGTGGAGCGAGTTGCGGTCGGCGTCACTATAGACAGCAACGGTCTTTACCCCCAGCTCTTTGCAGGCGCAGATCACGCGCAGGGCAATTTCACCACGATTGGCAATGAGGATTTTCTTAAACATTATTCCTGTTGCTACGCTCCTCTGGCACTGAAGGTAGCCGCGAATACACGCAAATGTATGCGAATCTATGTTTCATAGACTTCAATTCGCGTTCTTCGCGTTCATTCGCGGCTAACCTGCTCCATCGCTATTTTCTTGGCCGGATCGCGAACAGCGGCTGGCCGTATTCCACGGGTTGTCCGTTATTAACCAGGACCTTCACAATCTCGCCGGAGGCATCGGATTCGATTTCATTCATCAGCTTCATGGCTTCAATGATGCACAGCACCTGTCCTGCAGCCACCTGGTCGCCCGGCTTGACGAACGGGAGCGCACCGGGGCCCGGAGCCTCATAGAACGTCCCCACAATAGGCGATTTCACCGTGTGCAACTCTTCTTCCGCGGATACCGGCGCTCCTGCCGCATGACCTGGAACCGGGACCGCTGGAGCGGAAGAATGAATGGCCGACTGGGCGGCGGAAGCCATTGGCATGGGAGCAATAGGCACCGCATGTGCGATGACTGGCGCGGCCGCTGCGCCGCGTTTGATCCGCACTTTAACATCTCCCCGCTCGAGCTCAAACTCGGAGATATCTTTTTCTATCAGGAAATCGATAAGCTCTTTCAGCTCTTTCTGATTCATGAATGTATTCGACTCTCCTCTGCCCCTCATTCGCCATCGGCGCGCATGCTTGGGTTTCCCTACGGAGTTAAAGCGTGATCAGGTCCTTGGTGGTAGGCGTCAGTACTTCGTGTCCGGACTCAGTGACCAGGACCATATCTTCGATCCGGACTCCACCTTCTTCAGGAATGTAGATGCCGGGCTCAATCGTGACGACCATCCCCGGCGCAAGTTTCTGGGTTTGGCCCTTGCCCAGCCGAGGCGGTTCGTGCACCTCAATTCCCACTCCGTGGCCTGTGGAATGGGTAAAAAACTCGTCAAAGCCCGCTTTCCTCAGTACTTCCCGCCCTGCATGGTCCACTTCACCAGTTTCTACACCCGGCCTTACAGCAGCAATCGAGGCGAGCTGGGCTTGCCGGACTGCCTCATACATGCGGCGATGCGCCCGTGAAACCGGCCCCGCGTGCACAGTGCGGGTCATGTCAGAACAGTAACCTGCGAGTATAACACCGTAATCCAGGATTATAAATCCTTGAGCAGGAATGGGTTGCGAGGAAGCTCGCCCATGGGGGAGTGCTGACCGGGGTCCGGCGGCCACAATCGTATCAAACGACATCTTTTCCGCGCCGGCGCGGCGGGCCTGCAACTCCAGTTCGCCCGCAACCTGCGTCTCCGCCACCCCAGTCTTGATCACGGTAAGCGCCGTTTGGAACAAACTGGCAGCCAGCAGGACTGAAGCGCGAATCTGGCCGATCTCATCGCTATCTTTGATCAGGCGCAATTGCTCCACCAGCCCGGCTGCCGGCTTCAACCTGGTTCCACGCACCATTTGTCCCAATTGCTTGTAAGCGCTGTAAGCAAGTTGATCGGCTTCAAAGCCCAAGGTCTTGATTTTGGCCTTCTGCGCGCCTTCGCACGCCTCAATAAATGCCGCCCTCCTGCTCACCACCACCCTGGCGCTCTGCACTTCCTCATGCGCCTGCTGGGAATAACGGCCATCGGTATAGAACGTCACTTTGTGGGAGCGCTCGCTTGTCTGGAAAAGCAGCACGCCTGCCGTACCGGTGAAGCCGCATAAATAGAACACATTGGGCAGATGTGTAATCAGCAGCGCGTTGAATCCGCCCTGGCGCAAGACCGCCGCAAGTTTCTTCTGTCGAGCTAGGTAATTCATCCCGCCCTGACTTCGCTCGTCTTTGTCTCGTTCACGTTCAAACCTTTGTCCTGATCGCGCTTACTGCTCCCAACTGTCGGTGGCGACAGTCGATTGTACGGTATTTGCCCTGTTTTGCTGATGGGATCGATAGGTAGACAACTTCCCACTGTCGATTGCTAAGAGCAGGGGAGGCGAAAAGTCCCATCACACGAAACAGCTGTCAGGCGTGACTCTCAATCGGTAGCGGTATAGCAGTAAAGTTCTAATCAAGCTGCAACCATCGAATGCAAAGTGTACCACTATCTTTCAATCGGCCCTTAAAAGCCTTTAGATGAGCGGGCTTCAGCCGCCTGCTCCAAGCAGTGCTGAGAAGAACCAACCCTCAATACCTGGGGGCTTCGCCGGGGTGCCTCCTTTTCTCATCGCGCAAGAGATGAAAGCCTTAAAAATTTAATGTTGCAATCTTTTGCTCAAATATACGCTAAACAGCCAGATTAATAGTTTCTATCATCTCGCCTTGTTTATTCTTTTGTAACGTTCTTCCTGGATGGCTGCACTATCATTCAGAGCAGCGATAACATTCTGAATGGGTGGCTGCTCTTGGTAAGTTCAGTTCTTGAAAGAGGAGTTCACGCATGAAATGCACTTCGCGAATTAGTACATTTTTGATTTTCATCAGCCTGGCATCAGTCGCTTTTGGCCAAGCCAAGCAGGTTCAGCCATCAGTAGCGCAGTTTCGCGCTTTGATAACAGAACAGGAGCGCCAGATAAATGCGCAGTTGCAAACGGCTGCCGCCATGTCTCATCTCAAGCTTGAAGCCGGCACGATTACCTTGTTCAACGTCAATGGCGCGAAAATGTTTATCGGAGCAATGGGCGGTGATTCCTCTCCGATCACTAACCTACCTAAAGGTATTGATGTTGCATTCGGATTTTTCGACCTTGGACAAGACCTGCACGGCGCAAATCAACCGCTGCCCGCAGGAGTTTATACGATCCGAATGATGGCTTCGCGGCAAGACGTTGACGCCTTTTTAAAAGAACAGGCGCGCCCGCCTGCTCCACAGAATCGCGGGAATCTCCCATCGATCACAAATGCTCAAGCTGAGTTTGTAGACGTGTCTGGGAAGGTGATAGCTAAGATGGACTCGGTAATCACGGTCCGATCGCTCGATAAGCAATCAATTAATAACAGGTCCCATGCTGTTCTTGTGGTACCCGGCAGTGGGCGATATGTTAGTTTTTGCATTCCATTGCCCTATGGCCACTCCCTTTGCTACGGCCTGGTGGGTTGGCACATAGAGTTTTCTCCGTTTTAGCAGCCAAGCTCTTCCCCAAGGCCGGGGAACCTGTTCCGCACGCATGATGATGGGTTCCGCCCAATAAAAAACCCGGGGAGTATGAGTCCCCGGGGGTAGCCAATGGGCGACACTAGGTTTGAATGATCTTCGGAGTGATAAAGAAGATCAGCTCCGCGGTTGAGGTGTTGACGTTGGTGTGCTTGAAAAGATTGCCCAGGAGCGGAATGCTGCCCAGCAATGGGACCTGCGCAATGGCCACGCTGTTCTGGGTCTGGATCACGCCGCCGATAACGACCGTGCCGCCGTCGGTGACCAGCACCTGCGTGGTTGCCTGTTGCGTGTTGAGCGTGGGGTTCAATTGTGAACCGCTCACACGGCTGAAGTCGGGCACCGTGTTTTCCACGTCAACGTTCAGGAAGATCGTGTTTTCCGCGGTGATCTGTGGAGTCACGGTGAGGCGCAGGAAAGCTTCAACATAGGTGACCGTCGGCGGGCCGCCTAACTGCGCCTGCGTGACCACCGGAATTCGCGATCCCTGCTTGATCAGGGCGGAAATGTTGTTCTGCGTGGTAATGTGAGGACGAGACAGGATCTTCAGCAGGCCGCGGCTCTCCGCCATGGTGAGAATGAAGTCCAGACGGAACCCGTTGGTCGCGTTGGAAAATGCGAGGCCGCTGGTTGGTCCGGTCGCGCCCAGGTTGGAGAACAGCGGAAGGGACTTTGTATCTCCCGGCGCAGTGATGAATTTTGGCACCAGTCCGCCAATATCAATCGGGCTGGGCGTACCAAGTCCGCCGCCGACTGCATTGTTGCCGCTGCCAAAGCCGACCGCCAACTGGGTGCCGATGTCGCGGGCAAAGGTCCGGGTGGAAGCAACCACTCTGGCCTCAATCTCCACTTCCGGCGTCTTGCGGTCCAGCATGCGGATCAGGTCTTCAACCTTCGGGAGCACGCTGGGGATATCTTCGACGATCAGAGCATTGCTGCGTTCGTCGGCCACAACGTCTCCACGGGCCGAAAGAAACTTTTTGATCACCGGCATTGCGTCCCTGGCATGGCCATAACTCAGATAGCGGGTGATGGTTTGCTTGGGGACTGCCAGCGCCTGCGCTTCCTGCTGGGCGCGCCTCGCCTCCGCTTCCGTTTTCATGGTATCGAGCGTGGCGATGCGAAGAACATTGCCTTGCAGGGTGCAGGCCAATCCGTTGTTATCCAGCACAATGGCCAGGGCCTGGTCCCAGGGCACGTCGTCCAAAACGATGGTGACTGAGCCCTTCACCGAAGGATCCAGCACAACGTTCAGGCCGCTGATTTCGTGAATCAGGCGGAAGAAATCCTTGAGATCGAGGTCTTTAAAATTCATGCCGAACGGCTCGCCGGTATAGCGGCCGGTGGTGCAATTGCCTGTTGCCTGTTGTGCGACGGCCACGGTGGTGCCCGCCGGGGTGCTCTGTGCCGGCGGCTGCTGCTGTTGCTGCAAGGCCGCATTGATCATTGCCGGCTGCGCAGCCAGGCTGGCATGCGTGGCAAACGGCGGCTGATTAATACTGGGCAGCGCCGGGGCCTCTCCGGCAAAATGCGAGGCGGCAATCTCAGACCTGGACCGCGTGGCTTCTACGATCTTCTCTTCCGTCTTTGCGGAAGTCTTGGCGACGGTGTTCACGCCTGGTTCCGAAGCAATTGTCTGCTTCGCCGGCTGGGGCGCGGCGTCCGCCGTGACCACAGATTCTTTCATCGATGGCAGTGGCGCGGGTTTTGCGGAAGAAGTTTGTCCCAACCGCACTACCAGCTTGTTCCCTTCAGGAACCACCTGGAAATCGCGCATTTGCGCCATGTCCACCACAACGCGGGTTGTCCCTTCCTGATAGCGCGCTGCACGCACCGTTTTCACGTCGCTGGTATTGACTGGAATCTCTCGTGCCCGCCCTTGAAGGACAGAGTTCGGAATGTCGACGACAACGCGGTCGGGGTGCGTCAGCTTCATGGTCTTGGCCGTCATCGGGCCGCTGCCGCTGATCTCGATATTTAACGCATCGCTGCCCTGGGCAACAGAAATCTCACGGATGCGAGTCGTCGCAACCGTTTTCTGGATCGGTGAAGCTGAGGCCACATCGCTTCTGGCGGGTGCGATAGCCGGCGATCCGGACACGCGCAGTTCCAGTCCGCCTTCCACCTCGGCCACGTTGACTTTGGCGTCCCGCGCCAGCGTCAACTCCATGCGCGCCACCTCGGCCCCGGTTGCGGAGCGGTAGCCGGTAATGCGGTAGGACCGCACTCCGGGCGCCGCGACCTCGTGCACCTTTGCGTCCTGGTTCGCAGTCGACACGCCTGCCAGGTCCACCAGCATCAAGTTGTCGGTTGGACGATACTCGGTATGAGTAAAAGTCCCGTTCGCCAGGATGGTGATCACCGCAGCGCTGTCCTGGTTTTTCACCAGCACGCCCCCCAGTTGCGAAACGGTAGCTGCTGCCATTGCGGTTGCACTGGCCAACAGAACGATTCCTAGCAGTTGCTTAAGCCTCATCACTTTTGTCTCCCCATCCCGGCCGTCAACAAATCTGGCCGGTCATGCGCGGCGTTAACGCCTGTCTGACAACTCCAGCCGCCGCTAAACACTGCGGAAATAACGGCTGGTTACTGCCCCTGGGTTCGGCCCTGACTGCTTTGCATCTTCTACTGCTGGTCTTCCTGCTGTCGAAATATCCGGTCGGCTTACGAAGCCGGCACAAGTTTCTTCACTACCTCGCGCGCTGTTTCGCGTCCTAACGCATCTTTTACGTACTCGCGGAAAATAATGCTGTCACTGGTGATCTTCTCTACGCTTCCCTGAAACACCTGGTCGTTTTCTCTCAGGAAGTAAGTCTTCTTGATGCTGTTGGCGACCACTGCCATCATCTTGCCGGATGTATCTTTGATCGTGCCTTGCAGTATCAGTTCCGGAATCACAAGGCAACGCTTGCCGCTGGTGCAATTGGAAGGCGGACGGTTGATGCCGCCATCTTTAGCCACTATCGGGCTGACGAATGGATCGCGGCGTCCGTGCGCTCCAAACGTCCTGGGCGCCGGTTTGGGCTTTTCCGCGGTCTGAGTCGCCGGACCAAGTTGCGTGACGGTGGCGGCCGGCGCCTTGGCCGGAGTTTTTGTCGCGGCAGCCGCTCCGGTTTTCTTGGTTCCTTGCGCCGGCTTGACGGCGATTACCGCCGGAGCTTTTGGTGCATTCCCCTTCTTGGTGTCGACCTTCTTGGTGTCGACCTTCTTTGCGTCGACCTTTTTGGTATCGACCTTTTTGGCCTCAGTCTTTTTGGCCTCAGTCTTTTTGGCGCCTGTCGCACTGGCCGTGCCCTGGGCTGCCACAACTGGTGTCGGCACTCCTTTGGCTTGAGTTCCAGCAGCGGCATGCGCTTTCACCGGCACAGTGGCTGCCTTCACAGCAGGTTTGCTGGAAGCGTTCGACGCACTTGCGCCCTTGGCCGCCGGCTTATCAGTCGTGGCCTTGTCAGTCGTGGGCTTGGCCGGCGTTCCCGCACTGGCTTTGGTTCCGGCCGCCTTTTTCGTTGCCGGCTGCGCGGTTCCGCCTGTTTTTCCGGCGGCTGCCGGAGTCGGCGTTGGACTGGCTTTGCCCTGGCTGTTGGCGCTGGGATTCTGCGCCGTGGCCACGGCCGCCATTGCTGTTGCGAGCGCAAGAATTTGTATGAGCTTCATCTCAATTCCCTTTGGTGCACTCTTCATAAAATCATCACTACTTCACGACCGGCGCCGGGGCTGCCGGCTGTCCCGGCTTGGGAGTCGCCGCAACCGGCTGCGCTTCAGGCTCGTGGCTGAAGAAAGTCGTTGCTACGCAGCTGGCCACCACTGTCTCGCCCGGAGCATAAGGGTAGGCGCCCTTTACCTTGGCCGCGCTGCCGCTCTTGGTGTTGCCCATTTGCATATTGCTGACGTTCACGATCCGCTCCAGCTCGGCCACGCGCTGAAAGAAATTCAGCACCGAGTAATACGGGCCGTCGATATCGATGGCAAACGGCACTTCGCTGTAAAACTCCTTGTTGCCCACCGGCATGGAGGTGTAGCGCCGGATCTCAATGCCTGAGGTCGCGGCCGTGTCATGCAACAGCTTGATGAACTGGTCCGCGTCCTTGTCTTCCGGCACGATCCGCTTCTGGATCTCGAGCTGCTGCTGCAGGATCGCCATGTTGCGATTGACCTCAGCCAGTTTGGGCTCGAACATCTTCAGGGTCTCGTTCTCCGCCTTCTTTTCCTTGATCCTGGCATCAAGCTGCTGGTTCTCTTGATATCTGGGATTGAAATAGATGTAGTAATAAGCTGCGCCTATCATGGCCGCGGCCAGGAACAGGATCCCCGCCCGCGCTGCCAACGACATTTCTCCGAATTTAGCCATATACAAACCGTCCCCGGCGGATAACTTGGTTCCTTACGATTGCTTGTGGTTCTTTCCCGTGAAGCTGGGATCCATTTCGCAGTTCAATTCAAACTTGAATGCCTGCACTTCCTTAACGGCGGCATCCTGCAAGGTCTCTTTGATTTCGACCGTCTTGAACGCGCCCGTCTTTCGCAGGTTCGCCATCAGGTCGGCCACGGAGTTAGGACTGAGCGCCATGCCCGTGAAACTCAGGGTCTTGCCGTCATTGGTCATGGTCTCAAGCCACACCGCGTCAGTGCTGTTCACGGTGTCCGCCACCAGGTTCAGCAGATTGACGGGGCCTGACTGCGCCGACTTAAGTTCGTCAATCACGCGGACCCGGCGTTCGTACATGTCGGCCTTTTTCTTGCTGGCCTCATACTTCGCTTTCACGTCCGCCAGTCGCTGGTTCTCCATGATGGCTTTTTGCAGGTTCTTTTCCAGCGTCTCATGCTCGCGCTGCACCCACATCTGGGCCAGCCCGATCAACACCACAAGCGCGCCGGCAAAAATCAGTCCCAGCACCACGGTGCTGGATCCCTCACCGCCACCGCCGGAAGCTGCTACCGTGCTGGCGCGGCGGCCGCGCGACGTTTTCTTCGGAACTCCAAGCAGGTTGATGCGAATCATAGGTCTTCAAAGCTCCTGAGGGCCAAACCCACCGCAACTGCGAGCTGTCCCGGGTTCTGTTCCAATATGTCGTGCTCCATTGAATCAGTGGGTGGAATGATGCGCTGGAACGGATTCAGCACTTCCACCGGCAGTGAAAACTCCTGCCGCAGCGCTTCCACCAGGCCGGGCACGCGTGACGATCCGCCCGCCAGGTAAATGCGCTCAATATGCTCGCCGGACGCCGTGGCGCGGAAGAAGTCAAACGTCTTCTGGATTTCCAGCACGATGATTTCGGTGACCTGTTGCAGGATCGGCAGCTTGGCGTCTTCGCTGACCGTCCCGACTTTCCGTCCGAGTTTCAGCGACTCGGCGTCATCAAAGCTCAAGTCCAGTTCTTTCTGGAGCGAATCGGTGTACTGGTTGCCGCCCACGCTCACGTCGCGGGTAAACAGCGGCGTGGTGCCTTTCACGATGTTGATGTTCATCACGCTGGCGCCCAGGTTCAGCAGGGCCACCGTGGTGTCATGATGCGGCTGGTAGTTGTATTCGTAGCAATTCTGCAAGGCGAACGCGTCAATATCCACCACAGCAGGCGATTTCCCCGCCAGCGAGAGCACGTTCGTATAGTTAAGGATCTTGTCCTTCTTCACCGCCACCAGCAGCACGTCCATCTGCGGGCCGGTATCGTCAGGGTTCAGGATGTCAAAATCCACGTTCACGTCAGCAATATCAAAAGGAATGTGCTGGGCCGCTTCCGTGGTGATGCTTTCCGCCAGTTCGCCCTCGCTCATGGGTTGCACGCTGATCTTCTTCACGATCACCGAGTGGCCGCTGACTGACGTCGCCACCGATTTCGTTTTGATCGCGTGCTCACCGAAGATTTTGCTGATCGCGCTGGAAACGCTGCCCGAATCGACAATCATGGAATCCACCACGATGTCGCTGGCCAGCGGCTCCACGCCCAAATGCGAAACCACGATCTCGCCCTTGGAGCGCTTCAGTTCGATCGCCTTGATGCAACTGGAGCCGATGTCCAGTCCCACAATCGATTTTCCTGATCCAAACATGCCGTCCCACCTGTGTTCTTGATTTCCGTTGCTTCCGGTTTTCCGGACTTACCGCGCTGAAGCCGCCTTCGCCGCTTTCGGCTTTTTCTTGGCCCCGCTCATGTTCATGGTGCTCTTCTGTTCCATCCACTGGTCCAGAATCGTCTTCTTGAACTTCCAGCGGTTCCCGAGCTTGAAGGCAGGGATTTTTTCTTCGGTCACATATTTGTACAGCGTGTCCGGGCTGACTCCCAGGTATTGCGAAGCCTGCCGGATGTTCATAACCTCACGCGAATCTGCCGCCATAATGTGTAGCCTTTCCACAGTGAGTTGATGGCCTTCATTGAGGCCTGTGGAGAAATCCTTGGTCTTCTCGGGGGGGAAAACTTCAGGTCGATGCGAGTTATATCCGGGTTAATAAGGGAAGGTCAATAGGTAACTTCCGGTTTTTACCCATGTTTGGGGGGTATCTTTAGGTCTAGTACCAGATTTTGGCCGGTCAGACATCAAAATCCTGCGACACAAGAGGCATAGCACCACAAGTTATTGTGGTATTGATGCACACGGTTCGCGATTTTGCCTCAAATGTTACTAAGGGCGTGGTGCTGGACTCGGGGATTACCCCGAAAGTAATGTGAACTTGTGGGGCGGAAATCAGAGGAATTGCTGACTTTTCCGAGTGATCATGACTATTTGGGATTAAACGATCGCACAGAGCCAGCAACCCGGAGCAGATTGGCCCTCTCGATTGCCTGCCAGCCCCTATTCGGTTCTCAGAGCCTGCGTCGGTTCAATCCTGCAAGCGCGCATTGCCGGAATCGCGCTGGCCATCGCCGCTGTCAGCACAAGACTGCCGATCATTCCCGCGAAGACGATCGGATCGAGCGGTCGAGTGCCGTAGAGTGTCGACTTGATCAGCATTCCCGCAACCGCGCCTCCCAGCAATCCCAAAGCCAGGCCGAACAACACTGGCCGCATTCCATCCATCAGGACCAGCCGCAGTATTTCGCTCCGTTGCGCTCCCAGCGCCATGCGAATGCCGATCTCTGCAACACGCTGCTGCACCAGATAGGAAAGCACGCCGTAGAGTCCCACTGCCGCCAGCATCAGTGAAAGTAGCGCAAACGCCAGCACCAGGGAGGTGCTGAAACTCTTGCTCGCGGTCGCGTTTCCGATGATCTGCGGCATGGTCAACACGCGATTAACCGCAATTTGTGAATCCAGCGATGAAATCTGTTTTTGCACGGGCGTGGCAAGCGCAAGCGGGTCCTGCGCGGTCCGCACGACGACGGTCACCAGCGTGGTCTCCGTCGTCGCTCCGGAAAGAAGCGGGAAGTAGACCATCGGCTTGATCGGCTCGCCGATTTCATAGATCGTATCGCCTACCACGCCGATAATTTCCATCGACGACTCACTCTTCTGGTCCCATTCAATTTTTATGTGCTTGCCAAGAGGGCTCTCGCCGGGGAAATGCTGGTCGGCCAACAGCTTGCTGATGACCACATAGTTTGAGCGATCGAACCGGTCCTGCGTGGTAAAGACCCGCCCCTGCAGCAAGGGTATCTGAATGGCATTGAAATAGCCGGGGTCGGCCTTGCGGGTCATCGCATCCTGATTGAGAAGCTCGCCGTTGGAGGGATGTTCAGGAATGGCGAATATCCTGCTGCTTTCGTAACCGGCGCCGGGGGCGGTAGAAACCAGGCCGGCAGCGACCACACCCGGCAGGTTGCGGACCTTTTCCAGCAAGGCTTCGTGAAAGCCCACGATCTTCCCCGGCGTGTCATAGTCACGGTCAGGAAGACCATATCTCATCGTCAACACATGGTCTGTTACGCACCCTAAATCGGACGAGCGCAGGTGCATAAAGCTCTTGAACAGAAGCCCGGCAGAGATCAGCAGGACCACGGTCAGAGTGACCTCGGCCGCCAACAGCGTCTTGCGCAGCGAAGCCCGCGACAAACCTCCACCTAGAGCGCGCGAAGATTCCTGCAGCGCCGACAGAAGGTTGCTTCCCGTAGAGGAAACCGCCGGAGCAAGCCCCGCCGCCAAGGCAGAGAGAAACACGATGACGGCGGAGAAAACCAGGATCGTACCATCCATCTGAATGGCATCGGCTCGCGGCAAGTCCTGCCAGTGAGTGGCGAGCCACCTGGTGGCAAAAAATGACAACAGTACTCCGAGCAAGCCACCGGCAATCGAGATCAGAAAGCTCTCCGTGATCTGTTCCCGGATCAATTTAAGGCGGCTGCCTCCCAGAGCTCCCCGAATCGCTACTTCCCTGCGCCGCGAGGCCCCCCGGGCTACCAAAAGATTGGACACGTTCAGACAGGCAATCAACAGCATGCAGCCAACCGAGGCCATGAGGATAAGCAGTGGCGTCTTTACGTCCCGCACCACGTCCTCGATCACCGGTCTCATCACCGCATCTTCGGCGACCGGCTTGGTCAGGTCCGCCATGTGCATCCGATATTGAAGAGCGCTGACCTGCTGAATGGCCGCCGCGGCCGGCACATCTTTTTTCAGACGGGCCACGACGTGGCTTTGGTGATGGTCGTGTGCGACCAGTTCATCGGGCTCAAAAGCCGTCGCGTACGGGATCCACACCTTCACTTCCGGATCCGGATAGGTAAAGGACTTGGGAAGAACTCCCACCACTGTATATGGCTTCGAGTCGATGCGCACCGCTTTGCCGACGATCGAGCGGTCGCCATTGAATCTGCTTTGAAACAAGCTCCAACTGAGGATCACGGCATCCGGTGCGCCAATGCGGTCTTCGTCAGGAGTGAAAGTGCGTCCCAGCGCCGGCTCAACGCCGAGCACGGAGAACAAATTCCAGGAACCTGCTGCGCCGCCAACCACCTCGGGCATTTGGCCTGAATCAGTGGTTATCGCGCCAGCCCACCAGCGCCAGGCTGCCATGTCCTGAAAGCCGTGCGTCTTTTCCCGCCAGTCATGAAAATCCGCGGCGGCCACCGGGTTGTATGAATATTTGGTGTCGCGCCGGAAATGCTCATACACCATGACCAGTTTGTCTGGCTCGCGAAACGGCAGCGGCTTCAGCAGGACAGAACGCACAATGGTAAAGAGCGATGTGGACGCTCCAATGCCGAGGGCCATTACCAGGATCGCCGTCGCAGAAAAACTGGGTGAACGCAGAAGAGTGCGCAAACCGTAACGAGCGTCACGCCACAATCCTTCCAGCCAGTTCCAACTCCAGGAGGAGCGTGCTTCATCGCGCAGAACCGTCGGATTGCCAAAGAGTCGAAGCGCCGCCATTCGGGCTTCTTCCGGCTGCATGCCTTTGGCTACGTTCTCCGCAATCTGCTGCTCAAGGTGGAACTCCAGTTCCCGGTTCAACCGCTCCGTCTCAGCTTTGCGGCGAAACAGCATCAACATCGCCATGCGAAATCGCTCCACCCAGCGCATACTTCCTCCCAACTACAGGCTGTCAATCACCACGTCAATTGCTGTTGAAAGACGTTTCCAGCTTTCTTTCTCTTTTTCTAATTGGGCACGGCCGGCGGCAGTGAGCGAATAAAACTTGGCCTGCCTGCCCGTCTCGCTTTCATTCCATTTGGCACGAATCCAGCCCTGCTGCTCCAACCGGTGCAGCGCGGGATAAAGAGACCCCTGTTGGACCTGCAAGACCTCATTCGAGATCTGCTGGATTCGTTTGGCGATGGCCCAGCCGTGCTTAGGCTCAAGAGAGAGCGTCTTTAATATCAGTAAGTCCAGGGTGCCCTGGACCAGATCACTTGGTTTTCCCATACTATGATTATCGACAACTTGATTGTAGATCGTCAAGGTATCGTGTTTGGATAGACGGCCAAAGCGCCAAGTGGTTAGCCTGCAGATATTCGATGTCACAAAAAAATAGCCGCGAACCCACGGGAAGTACACGGATCATTTTCGATTCGTGTCCATTCGCGAAATTCGCGGCTGATTTGCTTTGGCCAGCAGCTAGCGGCTAGAAGCTAGTAGCTCCGATCACGCCAGATCGAACAGCAGCACCTCGCTGCCATCCTCTTTACCGCTGATTGCGAGCCTGGTTTCCTGCGAGACGGCCGCTCCGTCGCCGGCTTTGAGGTCCTGGCCATTGACGTTGACTGCGCCGCGCGCCACCTGGACCCACGCATAACGGCCGTCGCGCAGTTCGTACTCCACGGAATCCGCTTTGCTTAACGCAACGGTGTAAAGTTCGGCGTCCTGGTAAAGCTTGACCGCGTTGCTGCCATTGCCACCGCTGGGGGAAGCCACCAGCCGCAGCTTGCCCTGCTTCTCTTCGGCGGGAATGGCCTTCTGCTCGTAATTCGGCTTGATGCCGTCTTTCTCCGGCAGGACCCAAATCTGGTAGAGATGCACCGGCTCTTCCTTCGAATGATTGAACTCGCTGTGGCGCACGCCGGTGCCGGCGCTCATCTTCTGCACCTCGCCGGGACGAATCACCGAACCTGTGCCCATGCTGTCTTTGTGCTCCAGCGATCCTTCCAGAACGTAAGTAATGATCTCCATGTCACGATGCGGATGCGTGGGGAAACCGTATCCCGGCTGGACCCAGTCTTCATTGATCACCCTCAGGCTGCGGAACCCCATATGCTTTGGATCGTAATAATTACTGAATGAAAATGTGTGATACGTATTCAGCCAGCCGTGGTCGGCGTGGCCGCGTTCTTTGCCGCGTCTTACCTGAATCATCTTGCACCCCCAATGTTTTATGCTTTCGCTTCTGTCTTCTCCGGGCTGGCGTAGGAAAGGACCAGCAAGCCGCCCATGATGGCCACATTCTTCAGGAAGTTGACCATCTGTTCCTGCTGTTGCTCCGCCGGAATTCCCCAGAAGTGATGGAAGACCAGCGTGACTGGTATCAGCCAAAGGGCGATCACCAGCGCTGCGTAGCGCGCTTTGTAACCTGTCAGCACCAGCAACCCGCCGCCGATCTCAATCAGCAACGTGATGACCAGCGCGACTGTGGCCAGCGGAATCCCCTTGGCCGACATCATGCCTGCGATATCATGAAAATGCGGCAACTTGCCCAGACCGCTCAGAATGAAGATCGCGCTCAGCAGCACCCGCCCCAACAGCAATTGCCACTTTGCAACCATGGCTTTCTCCTTTTTGCCTTATTTTCTTGCAGGCCCTTTTTGCTTCCTGACGTTAGATGCTTCGATATCAAAATAGTTTCAGGGAAAACAACAGATTTCGGAACGCGGATGTAGAGCAAAGCAACGCCGCAGTCTGTGGCCGGTTTTACTTGTCCGATTCGTCCGCGTCCTTCTTGGGGGCCGGACGCACGTTCAGGATCGGCAGCAGGCTGCTGTAGTCGTCGGTCCAGAGCCGGAGGCCCGGTTTGGGCTCAATCTTTTCGCTGGCATTGGCGATTTCGGGCAGCTCCAGGAATTTCTCATTGGCTGTTACCAGGACCCAGTCTGAGCTGTATGCTCCGGTATCGTCATCGTCTTCGGTTGACACCATCACCGCATGCAGGCCGGCATGGTCGGCCTGTTCCTGCACCACTGGAGCAAGCTTCAGGTAAGTATTGGAAATGTGAAATGCAATGATCCCGCCCGGCGCCAGATGGCGCTGGTATAGCTTGAGGGCCTCAGCGGTAAGCAGGTGGACCGGGATTGCGTCGCCGGAAAATGCGTCCACAGCGATGACGTCATAATTCTCCGGCGGCTCCGCCTCCATGGAGAGCCGCGCATCGCCGTGCGCAATCTCAATCTTCGCCTTCGACTCCCGCAGGTAAGTAAACACGTTCCTGGCAACGACCTCGACGCGCGGATCAATTTCGTAGAAGCGGAAAACGTCGCCCGGCTCTCCGTAAGCCGCCAGTGTTCCGGTCCCCAGGCCGATGTCGGCGACCCGGCGCGCTCTTCCCTTGCAACAATTATCCAGGGCCAGGCCCACGCCTGAATTGCGAGAATAATAGGTGGTAGGGAGCCGGCGCAGCTCTTCACTGGCCGTGAACTGGGTTCCATGCTGGATGGTGCCGTGAATCAGCGTTCGAAATCTACCCTCGCCTTCGGTGGCTTCGTCGGTCACGCGCAGCGTTCCGTAGAAACTCCTTACCTGCACAATGGCATCCTCCCGGTCGGCCCGATGCTGCCGAACGACGACTGAGATAAGAACAACGGCCGCTGCCGTCCAGAAGATCCGCCAAGCCCAATGTACCCGCCACATGAGCACCGCGGCCAAAGCGGCGATGTACACCAGGCTCCATGCCATTTCATAGCTTCCATTGAACATGAGCGGCGCCAGCACACCAACGAACATCGATCCCAGCGCTCCGCCCGCAGCGATCAGCAGGTAGTATTGCGTGAGATAAGGCGCTGCCGGCCGGCGCAGGTAAAGTTCTCCATGACAGAAGAAAGCGCCGATAAATAAACTCAGGCAGAAGAGCGGAATCGAAACAATGATCGGAACGTCCTTG
>Ga0207665_10001173_pt1 | contig 17602 bp, 16 predicted proteins | sample LARL112metaG_FD_184351 | JGI IMG/M metagenome (GOLD analysis project Ga0207665, IMG submission 184351) | Corn, switchgrass and miscanthus rhizosphere microbial communities from Kellogg Biological Station, Michigan, USA - LAR L11-2 metaG... | ecosystem: Host-associated > Plants > Roots >...
GGGCGCTCGCGCGCGAGTGCGGCCCGGACGGGATCACGGTCAACGCCGTGGCGCCCGGGGCGTTCCCGACCGCCGCCGAGGACATCCATCCCGACCGCGAGGGCTACAACAGCTATGTCCTGGCCCAGCAGGCGGTCAAGCGGCGCGGCGTGCCGCACGATGTCGCCAATGCGGTCCTGTTCTTCAGTGCCCCGGAAAGCTCGTTCATCACCGGGCAGCTACTGTGCGTCGACGGCGGCTGGAGCATGCACTGACCCTGGCTGGCCATGCGCTCGTCTACGAAATTCCCGTGGCGTAGTGGCGGGTTTCGCCGTTCGTAACGCCGGACCCTCCTAGGGTGAGGGCGGGGGTCGCGGGAAGGGTGGCAGGTGGCCAGGGATACCCGGTTCGGGGTGGTCAGCGAGTCGGTACTGGACGGTCCAGCGTGGGCCGAGTACGCGCGCCGGGTCGAAGGTGCGGGGGTCGGCGCGCTGCTGATCCGCGATCACTTCTCCGCCGGTGCGTTCGGCCAGCAACTGGCCCCGTTCAGCGCGCTGGCGGTTGCGGCCGCGGTGACGACGGACCTGCGCGTGGGCACGATGGTGCTGTCCAACGACTTCCGGCACCCCGCGATCGTCGCGCACGAGGCGGCGAGCCTGCATCACCTGTCGGGTGGCCGGTTCGAGCTTGGCATCGGGGCGGGCTGGTACCAGCCGGAATACCGCGCGGCGGGCATCCCGTTCGACGCCGCGGGCCGGCGCATCGCCCGGCTCGAGGAATCGCTGTCCATCATCAAGAGCCTGCTGGCCGGTAATCCGGTGCATCACTCCGGTGCGGAGTATCAGATCGATGGCCTGGATCTGGATGTAATGCCGGAGCGCCACGGCAGCCCGCGCCTGCTCATCGGTGCCGGCGGCCCGCGCATGCTCGGGATCGCGGCACGCTATGCGGACATCGTGGGACTGCTGCCAGCTCCGATCAAGGGCTCGGAGGACCGCGACGACCCGGCCGACCGGCTGCCCGCGGCATTCGATCAGAAACTGGGTGTGCTGCGTTCGGCGGCCGGTGACCGGTTCGGCGCGCTGGAACTCAGCGCCCTGGCCAGTTTCATCATTACCGCCCAGCGGCGCGCGGACACCGAGGATCTCATTGCCCGGCGCGGCTGGAGCGGCCTCGACGCCGAAACGGTGTGGGAAATGCCCACGGTCTTCATCGGCAGCGTCGCCCAGATCCGTGACGATCTCCGAGCGCGTTACGACAGGTTCGGGCTGTCCTACCTGATCACGCCCGACCATGAACTGCCTGCCCTCGCCGCCATCATCGCGGGCGCGTGACGACGCCCTACGCCGTGCCCGGCGGGCGATAGTCATTTCTCGGCGGGCCAGGTACCGGCCGACCCGGGCGGGCCTGGCGGCTGGACGACGCAGAACTCGTTGCCATCGGGGTCGCCGAGTATGTGCCAGCGCCATCCGTACTCCTCCATCGGCTGGCTGGTGAGCAGGCTGGCGCCGATGCCCACCACGCGCCTGACCTCGGAGTCGAGGTCAGGCGTGCGCAGGTCGAGGTGAAGCCGGTTCTTGCCGTGCTTCTGCTCGGGCACCCGCTGCAGCAGGATCTCCACGCCTTGGCCGTCCGCCGGGATCAGGCCCTGGTAGGTGCCCACGGCCGGCCCGTCGGAGACATAGCCGAGCACCTGTGCCCAGAAGTCCGCGGAGCGCGCCAGGTCGGAGCAGTCGATCACGGCAACCAACTCGCCGTGCTGGTATGGCTGTGGTTTGCGAGGCACAACTTCATGCTGGCAGCAAGGCCGCCGGTATGGAACCTGCGCCCGCCCGCGTCCCGGGCGAAACCGAACTACACGGGTGCCTGGCTATTTCCAGACGGTCGGGTAATTGGCCGGGAGAAGCCCGTAGGCGACATCGCCAGCATTGGGCGCGGCCGGTACCCCCAGCAACACCAGTAGCTGGTCGAAGTTGAGCCCGACCTTGGTCGGGAACGGGCCGCCACCGCCGATGCCCCCGGCTTCCGGAAGCTCGGATTCCGCGGACACGCCGGTCGGCTGGGCCCATCCGGTCTCGATGCCGTCGCCGCCGTTGAACATGTTGCCGATCACGGTCGAGGGCGTCACATGCTGGCCGACCTGCACGGTCGGCGTGACGTCCTCGGCCAGATAGACCACAAGCCCCTGGTCCGGGCCGTCGGTGAGCTGGTAGGTGATCCACCCGCCGCCGGGCCATCCGGCGTTCTCGCCCGCATTGGTCACGATGGCGTCGCCGAGGGCGTACACCGGGCCCGAGCCGCCGAAGTCGACGCCCTCGTCGATGCGCTCAGGGACCAGGCCGCTGACGCTGCGGAGTGGGTTGACGTAGTAGGGCCGTCCCGGCCGGCTGACGGCGACGCTGACGATCTTTGGCTGCTGGATGACGCGCTCTCGCGGCGTGGCCAGGCGCTGGGTGCCGTGGGCCTCCGGCGCGGCCGGGCGCTGGCTGGCCAGGTCCTGGCTGGCCCCCGCTGACGGCAGGCCGAACACATCGGCCTGGTTCAGCGCGGCGGCGGGACGGTGGGCCGTCAGCCAGTGGAGCGTGCCGAGCCCGGCGGAGACCAGGAGAGCCGAGCCCGCGACGGCCGCGAGCGCGACCCTGGCGGCCTTGTTCCGCGCACGCGGTGCGGACCTCCGGTGCTGGACAGCCACATCAGGACGGGCAGTGGTGGATCGAGATGACTTCCGGTGCCGCGCGTGCGCGTGGGACACGATCGACCTTCGGTCAGGCGCAGCGAACGCGCTCAGCCCTCACCCGGTGCCGGCTCCGGTAGCGCCACTGCCAGCTGCGTGTGGATCCTGAGCGGGTTCAGGGCGGCAGGATCGCGGGGCGCAATCACACGCTGGGTGCTGTTGACCCACCAGATTGCACTACTGGCAGGGGTCGGCGTGCCGGAACTACGCAACAGGCAACCGCCGCTACACCATGTCGATCGCCGCTGGGGCCCGGCCGGTGGCGGGTGCCCGGCGGCCGGGCCATAGGCTTCGGCAGGGCCGGACTGTGAAATCCGGCCGCAGAACCATGACCGATTTGCGGAAGGTTGCATGACCTCAGCACGTGACCTGGCCGACCGGCTGCACCGGCGCTGGCTGGAAGAGAACCCGTTCGCCGCCACGATGTACGGCGTCCCCGGGTATGACGATCTGGTCCCTGACGACAGCGAGGAGGGCCAGCAGGCCTGGCGCGCCGAGGCCGGGCGGTTCCTCGCCGAGGCCGACGTGATCGCGGGCGGGCCGCTGACGCCGGCGGAGGCGGTCACGCTCGACTGTGCCAGGGCGGCGGCCGCCCAGGAGCAGGACGGCATCGATCTGGCGGGCGAGGAGCATACGGTCACCGCGATGCAGTACGCGGGCCCGGCGGCCTTCCTGGCGGTGGCGGCACGGACGGTCCTGGTCGACCAGGCCGCGGCCGAGGCCTACCTGTCCCGGGTGCGGCGCAGCGGCGCCTGGATCGACCAGCTCTCCGAGCGGCTGCGGGCCGGCGCGCGCAAGGGGCGGCTGCCGGTCGCCCCGCTGGCCGAACAGGCCGTCGCCTGGGCCGAGGGCGTCTTGGCCGCTCCGGAGGCCAGCCCGGTGCTTTCCCCGCGGCCACCGCAGGGATGGCAGGCAGCGGCCGCGTGGGAGGAACAGCGTTCGGCGGCCGCCGCGGAAGTGGTGCACCCCGCGCTGGCCAGGTGGGTAGCCACCGTCAAGGAGTTGCTCCCGCGCGCCCGGCCGGCCGAGCAGCCCGGACTGGCCTACCTGCCAGGCGGCGAGGAGGACTACACAAGGGCGATCCGGATCTACACGACCCTGCCGTTGTCACCGGAAGAGCTGCATCAGACCGGCCTGGACCATGTCGCGGCGCTGGAGGCCAGGGCCCTGGAGGTAGGGGCCGGCCTCGGGCTTTCCGGGATCGGCGAGGTCTTCGCCGCGCTGCGGGACTCGGCCGGGCAGGTATCACCGGAGGAGGCGATCCGCCGCGCCACGGCCGCGGTACGGCGGGCCGAGGCGCGGGCGGCCGAGTTCTTCCCCGAGCCGCTGCCGCCGCCGTGCGAGGTGACGCCCATGCCGGAGGTCGTGGCCGTGAGCGGTGCGGCGCCGCACTACACGCCGCCGCGCCTCGACGGCGGGCGGCCGGGTACGTTCTGGTTCAACACCAAGCGGCCCACCGCGGGCACCGGATGGGACACCGAGGTGGTGGCCTTTCACGAGGCGGTGCCCGGGCATCACCTGCAACTGTCCCGCCTCCAGCTGCTCACCAGCCTGCCCGACCTCCAGCGCCAGCGGAGCATCGCGGTGTTCTCCGAGGGCTGGGGCCTGTACGCCGAGCAACTCGCCGAGGAGGCCGGCCTGTACGCCGACGAGCGCGGCCTGCTCGGCTCGTTCAGCACGTCGCTGATGCGCGCCGCCCGGCTGGTCGTGGACACCGGCATCCACGCCTTCGGCTGGAGCCGCCAACGGGCCCTCGACTACCTGGTGGCGCACGTCCCCATGCCGCGGGAGTTCATGGCCGCGGAGACCGACCGCTACGTGGTGATGCCCGGCCAGGCTCTCGCCTACCTCACCGGGCAGATCGAGATCCTCCGGATCCGCGACGAGGCCCGCAAGCGCCTTGGCCCGGCGTTTTCCCTGCCCGCCTTCCACGGCGCCGTCCTGGATCACGGCTCGCTGCCGATGCCAACCCTGGCCCGCAGCATCGCGGGCTGGCTGGACTCGATCTCGCTGTCCGCCGAGGTGTAGGCGCCGGCCATGAGCGATGTGGCAACCACGGAAGGGTACGTCACCGTCCCGGGCGGCCGGGTCTGGTACCAGATCGTCGGGGCGGACCGGCCGGGTGTCCCGGTGCTCTGCCTGCACGGCGGCCCGGGGATGCCGCACGACTACCTCGAGCCGCTGGCGGGCCTTGCCGCCGGCCGGCCGGTGGTCTTCTACGATCAGCTCGGCTGCGGCCGGTCGGACCGGTCAGCAGACGACTCGCTGTGGACCACCGACCGGTTCGTCGAGGAACTGGCCGTGGTCCGGGCCGCGCTCGGGCTCGGGCGCCTGCACCTGTTCGGCAACTCGTGGGGCGGCTGGCTCGCCCTGCAGTACACGCTCGACCGCAGGCCGCGGCTCGAAAGCCTGATCCTCAGCAGTTCGCCGCCCAGCGTTTCGCGCTGGATCACCGACTGCGCGGAGCTGCGGGCCGAACTCGACAAACCGGTCCGTGACGTGCTCGACAGCCACGAGGCGGCCGGCTATTTCTCCTGTCCCGAATACGCGTGGGCGATCACCCAGTTCTACCGGCGGCACCTGTGCCGGCAAGACCCATGGCCGGACTGTGTGGAGCGGACCTTCGCCGGGATGGGCGCCAATGTCTACGAGACCATGTGGGGACCGAGCGAGTTCGGCCCGGTTACCGGGCGCCTGCGCGACTGGGACGTGACCGCCCGGCTCGGTGAGATCGGCGTCACGGCACTGGTCACCGGCGGCAGGTACGACGAGGCGCGCCCGGCGCACGTCGCCATGCTGGCCGAGGGCATCCCCGGCGCGGAACTCGTGATCTTCGAGAACAGTTCGCACCTGGCCTTCATCGAAGAGCGCGAGTCCTACCTACGGGTGGTCGAGGACTTCCTCGCCCGGGCCGAGGCGCGGCAGACGACCCTATAGCGCGGGCCCGATCAGGTCCCATTTGTTGCCCGCGATGTCACGGAACACGGCGACCTGCCCGTACGGCTCCGTCCGCGGCTCGGTGAGGAACTGCACGTCCGCGGCGGCCATCCGCGCGTAGGCGGCGCCGAAGTCCTCGACGTGCAGGAAGAATCCCACCCGGCCGGCTGTTTGGTTGCCGGCGGCGGCGGCCTGATCGTCGCCGTCGGCCCGGGCTAGCAGCAGGCCCGTGACGGCACCCCGTGGCCTGACCACCACCCACCGCTTGGGCCGCCCGTCGTTGGTCAGGGCCGGGGAGTCCTCGGCGAGCTCGAAGCCCAGCGCGTCAACGAAGAACCCGATAGCCGAGTCGTAGTCGTCCACCACGATGGTGACCAGGCCCAGATGCACGCCGCCAGCATAGGAGCAGCGGTCCCGAGGCGAGCTGCCGCCCGGTGGGGTTACCGGCGATGAGTTCCGGGGCAGAGCCCGGTCTGTACCGGCCGGACGGGGCAGCGGATCAGAGCCTGCCAGCCGTTGCGCTCGCCGCTGCTCAGGAGGCGGCATCGGTGACCGGTGCGGGCCCGGCTCCGCGCTGGGCGGCCGGCGCCTTCTGCCGGGTGAACGCCGGGAGCAGGCGGGCCAGGATCAGTGCGCCCGCGATACAGGCCAGCCCTCCGGAGACCACGGATGCGCTCGTGCCGAAGGCGGTGGCCACCGCCCCCGATTCCGCGTCCCCGATCCGCGGGCCGCCGGTGACGACCGCCATCTGCAGGCCCATGAGGCGCCCGCGCAGCGCGTCGGGCACGGAAAGCTGGATGATCGTGTTGCGGAACACAGCGGAGATGACGTCGGCGAGCCCGGCGACGGCCAGCAGTGCGAGCGCCGCGGGCAGCCAGTGAGTCAGCCCGAAGCCGGTGATCGCGGCTCCCCAGACGATGACCGCGACGATGACCGTGCGGCCCTGCTGCCGGACCCGGCGGACCCAGCCTGTGGTGAGCGCGCCGAGCAGGGCGCCGGCACCGGGAGCGGCGTAGAGCAGCCCGAGCGTTCGCGCCCCGCCGCCGAACACCGTGGCGGCGAGCGCGGGAAACAGGGCGCGCGGCATGCCGAACACCATCGCGTTGATGTCGAGCAGGTAGGCGCCCTGGAGGACCTGACGGCCGCGCAGGTAACCGAACCCGGCCGCGATCGAGCGCAGCCCGGGCGGGTGGCTCGTGCCTCGCGGGCGCTGTGGGCCGATCAGGAATGCCGCGAGGATAGCCGCCACGAGGCAGGCCGCATCGATCCAGTAGATGAAGCGGACCCCCACCCCGGCAAGCAGCAGTCCGGCGATGGCTGGCCCTACCACCAGGCCGAGTTGGAACAGTGCCTGGAACATGGCGTTGGCGGACGTCACCTCGGACCGGCCGACCAGGTTCGGCAGGATCGCGGACAGCCCGGCCTCGGTGGCGGCGCTGAAGCCTGCGGCCGCCGCGGGCAGCACGAACAATGGCCACAACGCGGGGCCGAGGTCGGAGTTGACCGCCAAGCCGACGCTGCATAGCGCCGTCAGGAACTGCGCGAGCAGCAGCAACCGCCGGCGGTCGACGGCGTCGGCGAGCGATCCGCCGTACAGGCCCCCGGCGATCAGCGGCAGTAGCTGCGCGAGCGAGGCCAGCCCGACGGCAAGCGACGAATGCGTCAGTGCATAGACCTGAAAGGGCACCGCGACCGTGGTGAGCTGGGCTCCCAGAACGGAGAAGAGCTGCCCGGCGGTAAGGCGGCGGAAGTCACGGGAACTGCGCAGCGGCGTCAAGTCGATGATCATGTGCCGCCAGAGCCGGGCGATCTGCTTCACAGCGGGCAGGCTAGCCAATCGACCGCGACCCGGGCCGACGCGTCACGCGGGGCAGGCCGGTCACCGGCGCCCGGCGAATGACCAGCCAGCCGCCAGGCATTGCCGCCGGACTTCCCGCACGCTGATGAATGACAGCGGGACCGACGTTCCCGTACCCGCGATCGCCAGGCCCGGGTGGCTGTACCGGCCCCTGCCCAGCCGGACCACCTGGAGCTGATCGCCGAGGTCGCGGGACAGCACCCGGGTCGCGCCCCGCCCGTCCACGAACGTGATCGCCCGCCCGGAGATCTCCAGGCGGCACTGGTGGCGGATGAGCCAGGTCCAGCCCAGCACCAGGGCCGCCGTCACCGCGGCCACGAATACCACCAGAACGACCCGGCCGGTGGCGGTCTGCGCGTTCGGGTACCCGCGCACCAGGGCAAGCAGGAATATCAATTCCAGCACGCCGAGCGGAACGTCGCGCTGCAGCCTGCTCTGGCGCACCACGACCGTGCCGGCCGCCGCACCCGCGGCGGGCCCGTGGTCGGGCGCGCCCTTAGATGAGGTGTCCATGAGTTCCTTTAGCAGGCCGCCCGGGGCGTCAAGCGTAGCTTCGCCCGGAACCGGGAGGCCAGCCCCGTGCGAGGATGGCGTGGCTCGCCCCGCGGAGCGCGCTGGAAGGAGGCCGGATGAGCCGTGTCGTGGTCATCGGAGCCACCGGGCACATCGGCAGTTACCTGGTGCCCAGGCTGGTGCGGGGCGGTCACGAGGTGATCGCGATGAGCCGCGGCACCCGCGGCCCCTACCTGCAGGCACCGGAATGGGACTCGGTCACCTCGATCACGGTGGACCGGGACGCGGCCGACGCCGAGCGAAGCTTCGGCGCCCAGGTGGCGGCGCTGCGGCCCGACGTGGTGATCGACCTGATCTGCTTCACCGCCGCCTCGGCGCAGCAGCTCGTCGACGCGCTGCGCCCGTCCCGCCCGCTGCTCGTGCACTGCGGCACGATCTGGGTGCACGGCCCGGCGCTGCGGGTGCCGGTCACCGAGGATGAGCCGCGGACCGCCTACGGCGCGTACGGCACGGGCAAGGCGGAGATCGAGGCGCTGTTGCACCGCGAGACGCGGGCGGGCGGTGTCCCGGCGATCGTGCTGCACCCGGGTCACATCAGCGGGCCGGGCTGGCCGGTCATCACACCGGCGGGCAACCTGGACCCGGCCGTCTGGACGCGGCTGGCCACCGGCGAGCCGCTCGCGCTGCCCGATCACGGTCTTGGCGTGCTGAATCACGTGCACGCCGACGACGTGGCGCAGGCATTCGAGCTTGCGCTGGCCCGGGCGGACACGGCCGGGACCAGCTTCCACGTGGTGGCCGCGCAGGCCATGACGCTGCGCGGCCTGGCGGCCGGCGTCGCGGCCTGGTTCGGCCGTGAGCCGGCACTTGAGTTCGTCGGCTGGGCGGAGTTCGCCCGCCAGGCCGGGCCCGAGCATGCCGAGGCCACCCGCGAGCACACCTTCCGTGGCATCGCGGCGAGCATCGAGAAGGCCCGCAAGACGCTCGGCTACGCGCCGCGATACAGCTCGCTGGAGGCACTCTACGAGGCACTGACCTGGCTCGTGGCCGACGGGCAGGTGGACGTCGGCGGACAGCGGCTCAGCCCGGCCACAGGTGGCTAGCCACGGCGCGCACTTCAGCGCAGAGAACCTGCACTTCCCCGCGCCCAACCTCAGCGCGGGCAACAACAACTTCTTCGCCTGGTAACCGATGCGGGCGGTCAGGGCTGCGGCCGCCCGCTGCTCGCCTTCCGGCCGCGCTGGTGGCGGGGAAGTGCCCGTCATTGGCTCATTCTCCCGAGCGGATCACGGGATGGGCCGCGCAATTTGCCAACTACGAATGCGCTGATCACGCAGAGATTGCGCAGATCCGGGTATAGAGGGCACATCCGGCACCTCTCTGCCCGCCGCGTCTGGCTCAGACGGTTCCGCGTGAGCCGTTCCGGAGATAGATGACAGAGAGTGACGAGTCGACAAGAGGCGAATGCGGGCCAGCTATCGGAATATTTGCTCGGGCCAGAGGATTGGTTTCGTGGAACCTGTCTCTGATCTGCGGCGTTGCGGCTGTAGCGGAGGACACTGGCCTGTGTACGGTAACAGGCACCATCGTGGTTGTGGAGGTTGAGATGGCCCAGAGAGTAACCGTCGCGCTGGAAGACGACCTTGATGGCGGCCCGGCGGACGAGACCGTGCGGTTCGGATTCGGCGGTTCGGACTACGAGATCGACCTGAGCAAGAAGAACGCCAATACGTTCCGTAAGCAACTCGCGCCATTTATCGAGCACGCCCGTAAGGCCGGGCGCGGACCTGTGCGGCGGCCGGTGCGTACCGCGGCGAGCCGTCAGCGCAGCGGCGATATCCGGGCCTGGGCAAAAGACCACGGCATCGCCGTGAGCGAGCGCGGGCGCATTCCCGCCAGCGTGGTGGAGCAGTACCAGGCCGCGACGGGCAAGGGGCGCTGACCCCAGGCTTCCAAGCGCAGGTTGCCGCCGTCTGCCCGCTGCGGCGATGATCCTCTTACCGCCGCAGCGGGCAACAGACAGCGCATCCTTACGCGGAATCCGGCCGCGAGGTGAGCAGGCGACTCCACGCCGACGGCAGCCAGCCCGGGGCCCGGCGAAACCGTGCTCCGCGGGCGGCCGTGCTGGGAGCCCTGCGCCGGTACTCTCTTGCTTCCCTGGCCAGGCGCGCTGCTTGCGCCTCCGCAAGCAGCGTGTCCTGCCGCTCGCGGGCCAGCGCCGCGTGCATGTGCGGGTAACCCATTTCCTTTTCTCCTTATCGCTTGGCCGGGTCCGCGTTGCCGGGCCCGTTGCCTTCCTGCACTCGATAGATCTCGTCGGCGACCAGGCCATGCGCCTCGTAGTGGACGGACTCGGCCGCCGCGACGGACGGCGCCTCGACCAGGCAGAACAACTTGCCTCGCCGCTCATCGACCCAGTACCGCAGGTACCGGGTCTCGTGCTTGCCCTGCGCCCGCCGGTCCGCCAGGTGCGCCTTGGCCATGTCGTCGGCGGCCACGCCGTGGTCGAACGAGTGGATGTCCATGAAGAGCGGCACTGCGCCTCCCTCGGTCTGGTTATCGAGCCAGCCCGAACGTATGGCGGCAGGCCTGCGCGCCGAATCGGGAGCGGCTGCCTAGTTTCGCCGCCGGGCTCCCCAGATTTCCCGCCCCGTTTACCCGGGTTGAACTTTTGCCTGGCAGCGGCCGTTATGCCTGATGTTGACCAAGTCTTGACACGGGGGATAGACGTCGTGCGGTTGTTGGAACGTGAATCACAGCTCGCCTCGCTGGCGGAGTACGCGGGGGCGGCGCGGCTCGGGGATGGCCGGCTGGTGCTCATCGCCGGTGAGGCGGGCGTCGGCAAATCGGCTCTGATCGAGCAGGCGGAACGCGACCTGCCCGAGGCCACCTGGTACTGGGGGGCCTGCGACGGCCTGTTCACCCCGCGGCCGCTCGGCCCGCTCTACGACATCGCCAACGGGCTCGGCGGCGAGTTGCTGGAACTGTGCCGCGCCGACGCTCCGCGCGAGGAACTGTTCGGCGCGCTGCTGCGGCAGGTCAGCGAGCCGGGCACGCTGCACGTGCTGGTCGTGGAGGACGTCCACTGGGCCGACGAGGCCACCATCGACATGCTGCGTTTCCTCGGCCGGCGGATTCGGGACGTCCCGGTCCTGCTGCTGGCCACTTACCGCGACGAAGGCCTGGGCGCGACGGACCTGCTCCGCCTGGCCCTGGGCGACCTGGCCACCCATCGGTACGTCCGGCGCATGGGCCTCCCGCCGCTCTCCGCGGAAGCGGTGGCGGTGCTGGCCGGCGGAAGCGGCCTTGACCCCGCCGCGCTGTACCGGCTGACGGGCGGCAACCCGTTCTACGTCAGCCAGGCCGTGCAGGCGGGCACGAGCGACGTGCCGGCCACGGCCAGGGATGCGGTGCTGGCCCGGGCGGCCCGGCTGGGCACCGCCCCGCGTGCGGTGCTCGATGCCGCGGCGCTGATCGGCACCAGGGTCGAGGTCGCGCTGCTTGACTCCGTCGCAGGCTGCCCGCCGTCGGCGATCGACGAACTGCTGGCCTCCGGGCTGCTCACCGGGGACGGCATGGCGCTGCAGTTCCGCCATGAGATCGCGCGGCTCGCGGTGGCAGGAGGGGTGACCGCCCACCGGTCCACCGCTATCCATGCACGGATCCTTGCGTCGCTGCAGGCACGCGGCCGTGACGACGACGCCTGCATGGCGTTCCACGCGGAGGCGGCCGGCGATGGCCCCGCGGCCCTGCGGTATGCGGCCGCGGCTGCTCGCCGGGCCGCCGCGCTGGGCTCGCACCGTGAGGCGGCCGCCCAGTTCGAACGGGCACTGCGGTTCGCCGATCAGGCAGAGCCCGCCACGGCCGCCGCCCTGCACGATGGCTTCGCGTACGAGGCATCGCTGCTGGACCGCTGGCAGGAGGCGGCCGAAGCCAGGGAGCGGGCGCTCGCCCTGTGGCGCGAGGTGGGTGACCGGATGCGCGAGGGCGACACGCTCCGCTGGTTCGCCTCCTCGATGTGCTCACTGAGCCGGGGCGATGAGGGCATCGCCGCCGCCCGGGCGGCGATAGAACTGCTCGAGCCGCTGGGCCCAACCGCCGAGCTGGCTTGGGCATACGCCACCCTGGGGTCGATGTGGATGATGCGCGGCGTCAACCGGGAGGCGATCAAGCTGGCCCGGCGGGCGCAGGAGGTGGCCTGGCCGCTCGGCCTGACCAAGGTGCTCAGCAACGCGCTGAACACCGAGGCGTGCGCCGCCCGGGTGATTGGCGGGAAGTGGTCGGGCACACTGCACCAGGCCCTGGACATCGCGCTGGCCGGCCGGCACGAGGCCGAGGTGGGCCGTGCCTACGTGAACCTGCACGCCGGCCATGTTGCCGAGCGGGACTGGGCCGCCGCTGAGCGGTATTTCACCAGGGGCCTCGCGTACTGCGACGACCACGACATCGCCACCTACTCCATCTACGCGCGCAGCCAGCGGACCAGCGCCCTGGATCGGATGGGCCGCTGGGATGAGGCCGTGGCCCTCTGTACGGAGCTGCTGAGCACGGGGGGACCGTCCCCGAACATCCGGCTCTGCCCGCTGCACCGGCTCGGCCTGATCCAGGCCCGCCGGGGCGAGGCCCCGGCCTCCTGGAACTCTCTCGACGAGGCCATCGGCTACGCCGACGGGGCCGGTGAGCCGAAGTCGATCGTGCCGGTGCGGCTGGCCCGCGCCGAGGCGTTCTGGCTGGAGGGCAACCTGGCTGACGCCCGCCGCGAGGCCGAGCTGGCCGATGACGCGGTCGACGGCTCCGACGGATGGGACCGTGGGGCGGTCGCGGTCTGGCTGCGGCGCACCGGCTCGGCCCGGCCGCCGCGCGGTGAGTTCGCCGCGCCCCACCAGCGTCAGCTCGACCGCGACTGGGCCGGCGCGGCGCGCCTCTGGACGGACCTAGGCTGCCCCTACGAGACCGGGATGGCCCTGCTCGGGGCGGCCGACGAGGCCTCACTGCGCAAGGCGCTGTGGATCTTCACCGACCTCGGCGCCATGGCCACGGCCAGGGTCACCAGGCAGAAGATGCGCCGGCTCGCGATCCGGTCGATCCCGGCCGGGCCCCGGGCGGCAACGCGGGAACACCCGCTCGGGCTGACCAGGCGCGAGCGTGAGGTCCTCGACCTGATCTGCGCCAGGCACACCAACGCGGAGATCGCCGGGAAGCTGTTCATCTCGGTCAAGACCGTCGACCATCACGTGTCGGCGGTGCTGGCCAAGCTGGACGCACCGACCCGGCGCGCGGCCGCCACCCGGGCCGCCAAGCTCGGCCTCACCAGAGCGGCCCGCTGACGGCGGGCCGCGCCAGGACATGCCTTAACATCTCCCCATGTCCGATCAGGCCGGGCCGCCGGCACCGGAAATCGACACCGGGTATGCGCATTCAGCCCGGATCTACAATTACTGGCTCGGCGGCAAGGATAATTTCGCGGCTGACCGGGAAGCGGCCGAGCAGGCGATCGCCGCCAATCCTGGGATCGTCACCGACGTGCGGGCGAACCGCGCAGGCCCTGCCGTCCGGGAGCTACCTCGTGCTTGCCCACCCCGCCAGCGACATCCGCGCGGCGAACATGGCGGAAATGACGAGGCGGGTGAACCAGCGGATGAGCGGGCCCCAGGCCACCATGCGCGACCGTGCCGCGATCACTCGTTTCTTCGACGGGCTTGACCTGCTCGAACCGGGCGTGGTCCAGCCACAGCGGTGGCGGCCCGAGCCCGGCGCGCTCAGCCCGGCCCAGGTAACGGCCTGGTGCGGGGTTGCCAGGAAGGCCTAGCGCGCCACCGGTCGGCGACTCGCCCGGCGGTCCGGCGAATTTCCTGTGTCCGCGCCCCCGTATATGCCTTTTGACCTGGGATGCAAGACACACATCAAGGTAACCGCAACAAGGGCAATTTGAATTGGATGGCGGGCGTGTTGTCCCAGCACCCGGAGTGCCCCGTTCGGTGCTGGGGCGGCGCGCTGGTGCCACAGGTCTGGCAGTGACGAGCTGCGCGGTGCCGAAGGAGTGTCCCCAATGCCCACCACCAACTCCCCGGCAGCCAGGGCCGCCGAGACCCCCCTCACCTTCGCTGCCCAGCGCGGCGGCGGATTCCCCGATGTGCTCACCGAAGACCACGCCGAGGTCACCGCCCCGGCCGGTGGCGAGCCCATGCGCGTGGTCCACCGATACGAGGATCTGCTAAGTGTGAAAAGCTCCCCGGCTTGGCGGATGGCCAACCGCTGCGAAACTCCGCTCACCGGCGCCGAAGTCCCGGGCGGTGAACCGCCCGGCCACATGCTGGGCATGGACGGCCCGGCCCACCGCAAGCTCCGCCAGACGATCGGCCACCTGTTCACCAGCGACGCGGCCGACGCGCTGCGCCCCCGGATGAGAGCGGCGGCCGCGGAACTGCTGGACCAGATCGCTCCCCGGGGCACCGGCGACCTGCGGTCCGACTACGCTGAGCCAGCTACCGCCGCCACCGTCTGCGCCGCTCTCGGCGTACCCATCGCGGACTGGGCGCCGATCATCCGGCCCGCCGGGGAGATCGCGTTCGGTGTCGTGCAGCCCGGCGGCGGGGTGATCAATGCCCAGGCGGCCTGGCATGCCATCTGGGGCTACTACGAGGGGGTTATCGCCGCCAAGGGGGCCAGCCCCGACGATGGGCTGGTGGCGCAGATGTGTGCGGCCATGCAGCGGGCCGGGTACACGCTCGAGGAAGTCGTCCGGGCGGTCGCCACCGTCAGCAACGGCGCGACCGCGCTGCTGCCGGTGCTGGAACGGGTGCTGATCTGGCTGCTGCACCGCCCCGATACCCTCGCCGAGGTGTTCCTGGGGGAACGCACCTGGGCGCAGGTCGTGCGCGAGGCGATCGTGCAGGAGGCACTGTTCCCCGTCACCCCGCCGCTGGTCGCCGGCAAGGACGCGCGGATAGGCAGGTGCCCGGTGCCAGAAGGGACCTTAGTGCTGCCGTCGCTGGTTTCGGCGGTCCGGCACCCACGGGGCGGCGCGTGGCTGGCGTTCGGCCCCGGCCAGCACCGCTGCCCCGGTGACGAACTCACCCTTGCCGCTCTGGAGGAATACACGGAGGCGTTTTTCCGCCGCTACCCGCACGCCTACCTGACCACGCCGGTGCTGGAATGGCGAGACGGCCCGCTGGCCATCCCGCGGGAGGCCCGGTTCGCGGTCCGCAGATTACCCAGGCGGGATGCCGAGTGGATGTACCGCCGGCGCGCGCGGCCGATGCCCCTGGGGTCGTTACCGAGACCCTGCCCCGCAGCAGGCCAGGCCGGGGCGTTACCGCCGCGCACCGCGCGGTCGGCGACCCATCCGCGCACGGTTATCGCAGGCCGCCGTCCGGCGGGGTTCCCGGTGGTGCGTCGAGCGCCGCCCGGTAGGCGGCGTCCCGGCCCGCCTTTCCCGCCTTATGCTGCTCGCGTTCCTCGCGGTTGCTCAGCGCGATGTCGTACCGGTCGTCGCCGCTGAGCGCGAGTTCGACCTGCTCGGGGTGCTTGTCCTGGTACGCCACGCGCACCGTCTGACCCACGGCCGGTACCTCGAAGTCCGGCCGTTATAGGGAGCCCGCCGGGGTGGCCGCCTGAGTAGGGGCTACTCATTTCCGCTCCCGCCGGGCACTGCCTCGCCCGGGCTGATGCCCTAGGCGATCAGGATTGCCACGTCGGTCTCCAGCTTGGCGGGGTCAGGCTCCTGGGAGGGGTCGGTGAGGTAGTGCTCGGCGCGGCAGCGCCAGGCGGAGTCCTGGGCGGTTTCCCAGGTGTCGAGCTCGATCGCGTGCTCCTGCGCCCACCGCAACAGCGCGGCGTTGCTGGCGATGAGCCCGTCATAGGGCCCGGTATGCCGGAGTACCGCATACCTGCCCTCGGGCAGGGTGCCGGGCTGGATGCGGCCGCTGGCGGTGATCGGTGCGGTGACGGGCGCCGCCAGCTCGATCTGCATGTCACCCGCCATGTCGATGACCAGGTAGCGGATGAGCGGCGGGCCGGCTGGCGGGATACCCTGGCTGGCCAGCCAGCCGAACAACTCGGAATACCCGCTGTCTATGGCGCTGGACAGGCCGTCCATGGAGACGGTCGCCGGGATGCCGGCGTAGTGCTGCGCGGCACGTTCCTGGATCTGTGGCTCATGGCTCATGTCGTGGCCCTCCGTTGTGTGTATTCCTCGATCGGACTGCCGTCCGCCCCGGTAATCATCGCTGGCACGGCAGACAGCCCCGGGGACCCTGATCTAGCTGCGTATATTCATAGCCATGACCGAGGCAGTGGCCCGCTCGGATGTGCGTATGGCCGAGTTGCTTGCCGTGCTGTCGCTGGCCGCCGACCTGGGCATGGGCCAGCCGATGGAGCACGTGCTCCGCCAGTGCCTGATCGGCCTGCGGCTGGCCAGGCAGCTGGGCCTGGCCGAGGCCGACGAGGAAGTCGTGTACTACACGGCGCTCGTGGCCTGGGTGGGCTGCCATGTGGATGCCTACGAGCAGGCAAAGTGGTTCGGCGACGACACGGTGCTCAAGACGGACTTCCGGCATGTCGACTTCAGCGGCCTCGCCGGCCCGCTGTTCATGCTCCGCCATCTTGGCGCGGGCAGGCCGCTGCTGGAGCGGGCCAGGATCGGGGCCGCCTTCCCCGGCGAGGGGCGCCGGGCCGCCGAGTCGATGCTGGAGAACCACTGGCTCGCGGCGGACGGGCTGGCGGCGCGGCTCGGCCTGCCGCAGCGGGTTCGCGACAGCGTGGAGCAGACCTTCGAGCGCTGGGACGGCAAGGGCGTCCCCAAGGGCGTGCGGGGCGAGGAGATCCTGGTGACGGCCCGGCTGGTCACGCTCGCGGACGTGGTCGAGGTGTTCCACCGCGCAGGTGGCACCGACGCCGCCGTCGCGGTGGCACGTCAGCGGCGCGGGACGCAGTTCGATCCGCAGGTCGTGGATGTGTTCGTGGATCAGGCGGCGGCGTTGTTCGCGGGCCTGGACGAGGCCAGCAGCTGGGACGCCGTCCTGGGGGCGGAGCCAGGCCAGGGGATACGCCTCACCGGTGCGGCGTTCGATGCCGCCCTGGAGGCCATCGCCGACTTCACCGACGTCAAATCGCCCTACACCCTCGGCCATTCGCGCGCCGTGGCCGACCTGGCCGGCGAGTCCGCACGCATCTTTGGGCTGGACAGCCAGGCTGTGACGCTGGTCCGCCGCGCCGGTCTGGTGCATGACCTGGGGCGCCTCGGCGTGCCGAACACCATCTGGGACAAGCCGGGCGGGCTCAGCCACGCGGAAACCGAGCGCGTGCGGCTCCATCCGTATCTCACCGAGCGCATGCTGGTGTGCTCGCCCGCGCTCGCTCCGCTGGCCACCGTCGCGGCGCAGCACCACGAGCGCCTGGACGGCTCCGGCTACCCGCGCGGGTTGTCCGGCGGGGCGGTGAGCCCAGGGGGCCGGGTGCTTGCGGCCGCCGACTCCTACCGCGCGCGGACCGAACCGCGGCCGCACCGGCCGACGAGCACGGCCGGGGAGGCAGCGGCCCAACTGCGGGGCGAGGGGCGGGCGGGCCGGCTCGACGGGGGA
>Ga0207665_10001175_pt1 | contig 17594 bp, 21 predicted proteins | sample LARL112metaG_FD_184351 | JGI IMG/M metagenome (GOLD analysis project Ga0207665, IMG submission 184351) | Corn, switchgrass and miscanthus rhizosphere microbial communities from Kellogg Biological Station, Michigan, USA - LAR L11-2 metaG... | ecosystem: Host-associated > Plants > Roots >...
TCCAGGCATCAACGCGAACTCCAGGAGCTATTTCAAGTGTGGTATTTTCTGCTATCAGAGTATATTCATGAGTTTTTGGTTGTTGAGATGAGGAAGATGAAGGTAGTAGGTTTTGCCGTTGTGGTTGACTAGATTGAGCTAAAGCAATATTCCCATTATTAACAAAAGGTGTTATGACTGTTGTGATATTCAACAAAGCTATGATTAAGATAGATATAGAAGGCGCTCTACGATTAAAAATAAAACCGCAAGCCTGCTTGCTTGTCATGATAAGTAATAGTACAGTATGAGCCATTAATTAACATACTGACTTACTACAGTTATTCAATCGTCAAACACTATCAATTGATATGATTTTCAGGATACCTCTTGTTGACTGTAATTCGTACTAGTATAAAAATGGGAACAATGGAATATGTAAGCAGTTGCGCTATTGTGAAATTCAAAAAAGATACAAACAAACATACAGTATAAACTGAGGGAATCACGCAAGTATATGTCAGCGTAAGCTTGGCAACATGATTGGGAGGCACCTTACCTTTTGTGACATAAAAAAACATTATGAGAAGCACCGACCCAGCAGAAATTTCGACCAATGACGTAAAAAGTAATGATTTTTCACTTTTCTGCTGTTGTTCTCGGAACGATGACTGTGTCAACGGTAGAGGGCCAAAGACCGGAATGGGCCACGAATAACATTCTCATACTAGTTTGCGTTATTTATGCATCAGCATTCGCAGTTGGCATAGTCGTTAACACAACCGGCTTCCTTGTGATCCCACTTTATGCCCTGGGATTATTCCTCATCTCATGTGCTGGAGTATATCCTAGACTCGTCAACATCTCGTTAGTATGCTCGATCGTATTCTCTATAGGAATTGGTATATCTGGTCCTAGTATCAGTAATGCCGGTGAAGGTTTCTTTCTTTATTTTGTCGGTGGACTGTGGGCACTACTCGGCGTTGTGATCCCAATTCTGCATTCGAACTCAAAGCCAAAATCAACGACCGTCTCTGTACTGCTACATCATCCAGGGTCCACTTATAGAGAGAAGATAACACCGCTATTAAGCAATTTATCTGTAAGATCACAACCGTTCAGATTCTCAATCGTCTTTTCGATCATAAGTGCAATTGGATTGCTTATTGCTGTAGATCTAGGACTAACGAAGGCCTCATGGGTTCTGATAACAATCTGCGTCTTATTCCTGCGTTCTGAGATTTCAACTACATTCAGCTTCAGTACCATGCGTATTATTGGTACTATTTTTGGTGCAGCAATTGGCTCTATAACAACGACATATGTGCACAACCAGTCGTTACTATTATTGTTTCTGTTCCTGTTCGCCAGTGTGTATTTTGTCGTGAGAAACACCAACTACGCCCTGACAACGCTCTTCTTAACTCCGTTCATCCTAGTACTCCTGAATATTTTAAGTCCAGGGCAGACGTCACTTGCCCAAACACGACTATCGGATACGCTAATTGGTGTCACACTAGCCTTAGGCGGTCAATTACTCCTTTGGACTGGCTCTCATTGGAAGAGACTAGGTTAGCAGAATATATTTCGAGCAAGTTAAGTCTCTATTGTATCCATCACATACCCCATATTTTTTGCTTAGAACAGAAGTGCGGTTACCTGTTTTTTTATCTTGCCGTTCGCCGATTTGCCGGGCGATCTCCTATGTCACCATAAAGCCGGCGAATAAACCTAAGTGTATGTCAGGAGAAATTCTTTTGGCGCTATATGTATCTTAGCTATGATATAATGTCCGTTATCGACTTCTGGGAACGAATTGTATTCTGTATATTCTGTAATAGTATGGTTACATTGAAACCTACCAAGACTAGGCGTATAATGCTACGATGCAATACATATGGCGCGCTCTTGTATTTGCTAGTGGAATAATATCACAACAGAGAATTAAAACATTAAGAAATTCCAGATTTACATCTTTATGTTGACTGTATTAGTAAAACCACTTATGAGGCTAGACAACATCCATCTCCGGCAATTTGAGCGTCTGATTTGGAAATTTAGCAGTAAATCTAAAATGGTCTGGAGTCTTTTTACATCAGTTCTTTACCATAAACGCATTAGGAATCATATAATAAGAAGAATCAATTTCTACAAAATCAAACTCCCAGGAATAGTAACTTAATCATCAGGATAATCTAAATGTGCAAGTTCGCACAAAGTTTCTAGATAAAGAAGGCCATGTGTTAGAAGGTGTGATAGAATATGATCCGGCAACCTGAATATGACAAACGAATATGACGAATATCCCTGATTTTGTTGAACTACTACCTACGGTGTAATAAGATCGTTCCAATTTGGTATGAGAACTCATAAATAACGATTTAGCAAATGCAGGAGGTCCAACTAGCAGAATATGAACAGGTTTGTCTGCATTTATAGATAATTGAAATATCTCTTTTTAAGTCATCGAATTCAATGACAGGATCAAATAATCTACAGCCAGCATGTCTGCCTCCATATCTAATAATGTTATTTTCTACGATCGATATTTTCTCAAGACCTTATTTAGTATACCAAAATTCAAACTGTCTCATCCTCCCAAAAATCCAGCAGTAATGCCAACTGCCATCCTTCCTGTAAATGGAATGGCCAAATCGCCTATCTGGATGGAACAATATTGAATTGGTCTTCTATTTGCGAGATGACAGAAATGGACTTGGGTATGGTAGTTACAAATTTATCCGCAATACTTTGAATCTTATCCATACTCATTGTTATTAATCCTTGGTACTGTAAGTACAATAAGAAAGAAAGTACTCCACCTATAGCAAATAAGACTAATTTGAGTAGTTTGCGAAGAAAATATCCTATAAGAAAACCTACCGTTCCCCCTGAATCAACAGTAACAACAAATATGCCTAAACTATCAATTATCATTACTATAATTATAAGTACTCCACAATATCTTCTCCAGTTCATTGCAAAGGATTTGGGCTTGCTTTGTCTTATACAGCAATTCTTGCTCAATTTTGTATAGTCTGATATTAAAGAGTTGCACATTATATGATGTGGTTAGGCATTATAATCATTGGTATATCGATGTAATATAAACAAGGATACTATTGACCTGACCTCTGTCTATGCAATCCACAAACACAGATGAGTGAAGAATATTGGGATGACATGGAGAATCTAATATCTACAGGCTAATGCTTTTTGCACTATTGCATAGAGATCTTCACCAATTTCATTATATCGCCAAACGACGCATAATTTATAATGAAAGCATCGATTATATTATTCTGATATTGCTTCATGTTGTTAAATGCAGAACCTCCAACTACAACAGGCAGCTTGTTATTGTACTTTGTATGGATTTGGTGAATGAGCCTCTCAGCTGATTTGATATTTTCTACAAGGGTTATAGAGACAAGCACAATATCTGGCTGCATATCCCGTATATAGTCTATAATGTAATCGGATGGTATAGAAGTTGAAATATTGTAGACCTTAAAACCCTTGCTTAATAGAAGCGATTCTATCATGTTGCAGGCCAAACCATGCAGCTCGCCATCAGGAGTACAAATTACAGCCTTGTAGCGAGAAGATGGTTCCTTGGTCCTCGCAGTTATTCGTTCATTTATTATTTTCACAAGCCCATGGGCTGTATTGGTGCTAGCATGTTCAGTTGCAACATCTAGTTGACCTTTCTGCCACAAGTCACCAATTCTATACATTACAGGTTTTAAGAGTTTATCATAAAAATCAGTCAGACCAAGCAGTCTGGAATATTTTTCATAGATGTCTACGAGACCTTTGACATTACAATCGTTTAGCAGTATAAATACTTCTTCTTGAATCCTAGAGATGAGTTCCTTTCTTTCTTCTTGATGAGAACTAAATGCTGATACAAAGGCTAGAATCTTTGTATCATCCCTGTATTCTTCTGGTATATCCTCAATCGTTACCTCTGATGCTTTACCTAGATATTTTAAGGTAGATTGTCTTGATATATTCCTTTTAGGATCCCAAACGCTTTGAACTAGGTAAGCGTAGTCAGTTCCTTTTACTTTCTTATTTCTAATATACACCATAGCGAATCATGGATACTCTCTATTGGCATTCAGTATTTACTCGTAGCACATATATCAAATTAGTGGTACGACAGACCCCTGGTGCTAACATCTGGTCTAGTATTTTTTTAAAAATAAATCACTTCATCACTATTGCACTATCTTATCAGTCTTCAGAAATACACCTATCTCAGTCATTCTTCCAGATATAAAGCCAATCAAAGCACCATATATAAGATGAAATACAAGTGAGCCACCTATGATAACCGAGTACAACCCTTTGAAATGACCGGCTATATTGTGGATATATTGATTGGGTGCAGAATATGTAAAGGAATCAAGTCGTGGTTGTATTACAAACGTTGCAAGTGGAACAAATAGCACTATCCATAATGCCATACCTACAACCATTCCTTTAACTATACCTTCCTTTGAGTTGTAAGGTGCTATATTTGACCAGAACAGCGAAATTTGTCCAAATATATTACCTGCAGCCATTCCAGTCATTATATGTAGTGCAAAGCCAATATACTGTGCTGATACAGGATCGTTAATTCCTAACGATGCTCCAATTACAACAAAAAATGTTCCAGCAGGGGTTCCAGATATAACATCTACTATAACTAGAAGGCCCGAAATAGCCCATGCGCTGATAAAACCTGCAATTGTACAATACAATATAAAATATGTATGTGGGTTTCTTGCCGTAGCTTTTGTTTTTGCCAAACTTTTCATATTTGCTTTCTTTACAAACATCCTATATAAACACGTGCCTATAACACGATATGGTGCCTAACAAATCCTGAGGAAAATAAACTGGCTTAAATACCATTTACTCTTATTTTATGATATACATTATGCGAAGCTACTACGACTGAAGCTGCTATGCCTGCACCAATGAAATTTCTAAGTGTCATCATTAGATTAGGAGATGTAGCGATCAACGAACTGCCTGAAACAGTGTATATATTATCAATGAGCCAAAAAATAAGAGTTATCCAACCAATTACACCTGCGATAAATGCTCCAAGTCTTGCTCCATTAAAGCAAAAAAATAAAGAAAATGCAATAGAAAGATACCATAATCCGCTGAGGAATAACCAATTAGCGTGGAAAACTTCGGGCCTAGCATCCAGCATATAGTATGTAGAGCCTATTGCAGCCATTGCAAATAACGAAACAATAAGAAGTTTATTATTCAAAGTATGTGATGTTCGCTGTCGTCGCCCTGAAGTTTTTCTTTTTACTTGCTGTTCTTCTTCTTGTTCTTCTTTCTCAGCGGTCTTGATTGCTTCTTCAAATGTTTTTAACTTCATAGGGATTAATTTCTTAATTGTCTCATCCCTTACTGTAGCCTCGTGTTTTAGGCTATCTATTAATGGTCTTGCTAACGAAGCCTTTACAGGAGTAATAAGGTCAACCCAGTAGGAGGATAGTCTGGGGGTAAGAAATGGAATGATGATTATTTTTATATCTTTGTTGAGCATCTTTGCATAACGCTTCATCATCTGAAGATATGTAAGAACTTCTGTGCCACCAATATCAAAATCTCTTCCCTCGGTTTCCTTTACATCGATTGATCTAACAAGATATTCAACGACGTCGTCTACTGCTATTGGTTGTGATTTTGTCAAGACCCATTTTGGACATACCATCATCGGCAATCTTTTAACAAGGTATTCTAACATCTGAAATGATCCTCCTCCCTGACCTAAGATTACTGCTGCATGGAAAATTGTAGCTCTAGCAGTAGATGTCCTTAATATATCACCAACTTCTTTCCTACTGCGCATATGGTCTGATAATAACGACTCACTATACCCTTCTCTGTCTTCGGGAATCAATCCTCCCAAGTATACGATCCTATCAACACCACACTCTGTAGCAGCCTTCGCGAAATTTTGTGCAGCAAGCCTATCTCTTTGTGAAAATTTTTTCCATTCCTTAGAAGAACCTTCCATTGAATGGATAAGATAAAATGCAATATATACTCCGTTCATGGCCTTGACCAGTTGAGAATAGTCTTGTACGTCTGCCTCAACAATCTCTACGGCCCCATTATATTTTTCGTAGCGGCCTCTCAAAGATTCTTTGTTTCTAGTCAAACACAATATTTTGTAATTATTGTTAGTTGTATCAGGAGAGAAATAAATAGATACTAATTTTGATACGACTCGGCTACCAATAAAACCACTCGCGCCGGTTACTAATACCTTTACCATAGTTTTCTCCACAGGTCTATCGATATTAGTATTATACATATCCGCGTAATTATGCATGATCTATCTATCTCCTATCAATCCAATTTTGTTACGTCAATGTGAACTGTGCTGTATGCAAAGTCATTTCCACTGGCAGGTGATTTGAAAGGGTAAGAAGGACATCGTCCTGACTCAAATAAACCTCAATAAGGTCTCCTCGTCCTATCTTTACTTCAGATCTCACAAAAATTTTGTTTTTGTCGCTATCCCCCGACAATCCAAAACAAACTAGTGCTTCGCGTGACTCTCTGATATTAATAAAATCTGACGGAAGAACAACAAGAGTATTACTTGCTTGCTGAATATTAATTGAATAATATGAATTATCCGATGTAAACGCTGTTCCATAAATATAGCTCTCACCCAGTTCCAAATTCAGTATGAATTTATTAACTTGCTCTAATGCCATGAATAGATAGAACAAGATATCATATATAAGTAATGCCAACAAGCGTTACATAGTGCTAACCATGTTCCTTATAAAATTTCTAATAAAAAAAGTTATGAGGGATACTTAACCTAATGCTTATCTATAAAATCTAAGCTATTTTAGCTTCACTGCCAACTCTGGATTGAGCTTTGTCTTCTCCATTTGTTGTCTTGCCAAAAGTGCGGTCACTAACGCTATTGCTCCTCCAGTTATACTTACCAGTCCTAATATTGCTGTACCATTAAATGCGCCAGCAATTGTTACACCCAGCGTACCTATAGCCAGCCCCCATGGAATTTTGTCGTATATTTTATTCATATTATTTTAAGTAGATATGGTTATATATAAACTAGGGACAATATACCAACATAGTGCTAACTCATGCATCTTGTTATATTATTTACTAAATTACAATAGCAAACTGCTTCAGCTAAAATATGTATGGATATTGCTTATCTACATATTTAGCTAGTGCCTAACCACACTCAATAATGTGTAACTCTTTAATATAATGCAATACAAAAGTCGCTGATATGACAAAAGTTGAATATCAAACACAAATTAATGCACCAGTACAAAAAGTCTATGAATATTATACAGATCCAAACAACATACAAGAAGCATGGCCAAGAGATATAGTTAAAGAATCCAAGGATGTATCAGGTTCAAAAAATGAAGAAGGCTCAGAAATGAGAGTTAAAGGTCAATACATGGGAAAAGAAGAAGAAATGAGATTACAGGTAGTAGACAAAGAAGAAAATAGAAGATTAGTTACAAAACAAATCCAAGGTCCATTTAAAAGATGGGATAGTATACAGGAATTTCAAGGGAATGGAACAAATACTACACACGTGAAACATTCCATTGATTTTGAGCTACCAACAACCGGTAAAATTGCAAATATGCTATCAGGTAGCCAAGCAGATAACAAAATAAGAGAAGCACTAGAACAAGCGGGACAGACAGTAAAGCTAAAGCTGGAATCTGGTACAAGATAAGAAAGGAATAGGTGAGAATATTCTTATGTCAGCTAACAGACATGAAGTAGGTCACTTTGAAATACCCGCAGAAAATGTAGATGGTTTGAGGAATTTTTATTCATCACTATTTGGATGGGAGTTTGAAAAGGCTGAAACACAAGGTTACTACATGGTAAAAAATGCTGGGATTAGTGGAGCATTAATGCAAAAAGAAAGTCCACAACAAGTATCAACTCAATTTGTCAATGTGGAATCTATAGAAGATTATATAAATAAAGCAAAACAACTAGGGGCAAGGGTTGTAAAGGATAAACACGAAATATCAGAAGGATACTATGCTGTATTAGAAGATCCACAAAGAAATTCAATTGGACTATGGCAGAACAAATAAGTCAGAACCATCTTTCTATTTTCCTATTCAGAGAAATTATTTCATTTAAGATATATGCATTATGAAAATAGGGTATCCTTGTATCAATAACAGTATTCCACGTAATGCTTCTTCCACTTTTAGATTAGCATCTTATTCTGAAAGCAAGATGATTGAAACAGTTAAAGACAATGTATTTCATTTACATCAAATTCTAAGGTATAATGTCAAAAACAATTTATTATTTTTTAGGATTAGCTCATGTCTGATTCCTTTTGCATCACATCCGGTTTGCAAATTCGCTTGGCACAAGTTTTTTCAATCAGAGCTGAAACAAATTGGTGATTACATTAAAAGACATAACATCCGCATATCGATGCATCCTGATCAATTTGTTGTTCTTAACTCGTCTAATGAAAAGATAGTACAAAATAGTATTAATGAATTAAAATATCATTGTAATCTCTTAGATACGATGCATCTTGATTATACAGCTAAGGTGCAGATACATGTGGGAGGGGTTTATGGAAATAAAGTACATGCAATAGATCGATTCATCAAGACGTATAACAACAGTACACAGTTAGCAGACGATTCGATTAAAAATAGGCTTGTTATAGAAAACGATGACCATCTTTATAGTCTAAAAGATTGCCTTTACATAAATCAATGTACTGGCATACCTATTGTCTTTGATAACTTTCACTATGAATGCTTTGTTAACAATACCAAAGAATTAAAGGTAAAAGAAGAGGTGTCGATACGAAATCCTCTTCAGAAAGCAATGTCTACTTGGAAAATTAACAATGATGGCCTACCAATGGTTGATTATAGTAGTCAGGACATAGGAACTATCGATAATTATAGCGGTGTTATGAATAGAATAGGAAAACATACAGAGAGAATTGACATTAAATCTTTCAAGTATTTTATAAAACAAACTGAAGGTCTGGATTTTGATATAATGCTAGAAATAAAAGACAAAGAAATAAGTGCGCTAAAGGCATTAGAGATTGTGAGAAAGAAATAATATGCTTTACTGGATACAGGATGGTATGGGACAGTACTACTACTGTGATGCTATTCTCATCACCTTACCCCAAAAATCTTGAAAATTAGAAAAAAGGTAGTGATGTTGTGAAATGTCAGAGGGCCCAGAGGTAAAACTAATCGCTGAAAACATTTGTCGATCTATTTGTGGACAAACAATTGACAAGATTTATTGCAGGCCTAGTATTGGCAAGGAATTCGCTAATAAGATCATAGGAGCTACAGTAAAGCAGGTTGAAACATATGGTAAAAATATAGTTATTGCTTTTTCGACTGGGATGTATCTTCGTAATCATATGCTAATGTGGGGAAAATGGAGAATATATGATAGGCAACAATTTGAACAAGTGAAGTCAGAAGCACCTCCGCAGAGTAAACTGAAACGGATGATATTGTTATCCAGTAAACATACTACACATGACCCAGTCATAAAGAAAAATGGATATGCTAATGACGTGAGTAATGGGAGTACTATTGATGTACGTAATGATTCCAGAGTGAGACTTATGCTATTTACAAAATACAAAGTTGCAGTCCAGTTTAATGGCCCTATACTAAAATTTTCTATTGAAAATCCAGTAAATCTTGAGCCTATCGCAAAACTAGGTCCTGATCCGCTACGACATGATTTTGATATCAATGATCTTAAAAATGGGCTACATCAAAGGATGAACGATAACAGCACTACTTTGATCGTAGATTTGCTACTAGATCAAACATTCGTAGCTGGCATAGGTAATAAATACAAATCAGAAATATTATTTCTATCTAAAATAAATCCATTTGTGACTATCAAAGATATTCCACCAAAATCAATGAAAACACTATTACACCAAATTCCGTCTGTTCTCAATATTGGATATAGAAACTCAGGAACGACAAAATTAGTACATAAAACCGTGGGCAAGATCGATAATAATAACGGTAATAATACTAGAAGGTGGAGTGACAAACATTGGGTCTTCAGGAGAGGTGGAAGGCCATGCTGGAAATGCAGAACCAAAATTATAACAGATTATAAATCGAGTGCCAGAATTACCTTTTTGTGTCCTAAATGTCAGCAACCCGTATAGAAGGGATAACCATTTGCCAACAATGAAACAGTAGAGGAAAAAATTACAATAGCTCTTTTTGTAATTACCGTGATCATGTCTCGAGGCATCGCCTAAATCGGAGAGTGTGTTATCCGCATGACATAGATTACAAGATAGTAATTGTTTTAATAATTTGTTGTAAATGAGATAAAGATATGTATGAAGAACATACGATAAAATGTTCATCATGTGGCAAATTGTTTACATCAAAAGAAAACGAGACTGTTTGTAATGAGTGTTACAAATAGCTTGAGAATATAAAATAGTGAATCTAATTATACAAACTTAGCAACCTATTATGAGTCTCAATTTTTAAGCGTAAGCCATAAGTGCACTCCGTCGGCAACACTATTAGCTAGAAGTCTGACCGATACCAACTATGTTGTAAAACTAATTTCTATTATCTGGCATACTAAATGATGTGTAGTACCTGGTGTTAATTTTTCATCACGAAGTGCGTTTCCTATATTGCCTGCCAGCTTGTGCAAGATACAAAAAATTCTATTGCTTCAGATGAATCAGGATCTTGTCCAAGTCTTTATTATCTGAGATGCTTTCTGTTCTGTTTCTTGTAGCTTCGAAGAATGTAACGAGCCTGATAATCTCTGTATTAGTTGCTCAAGCTTTCTCTGCTGATTACCTGCCTCTTTTCTCATTTGATCCAATTTGACATCCATTTCATATTCACTTAATAGTCCTCTTTAGGAAAGCGCTTTAACTGCTTTTTGTACAGCCATTTCCGGCATCGTTATTCTTTTAGTCCACGACCTAATTTGACGGACTCTTTTACACTATCAATTTGTATGTCATCACTTCTTGTTATTAGTTTTGAAAATGTAGGATGAGCATTTTTTCCTAAGATAATTGCTTCTTTTCCTTTTCTGAGAAATGATAATGTCAAACCGTTATCTGTAAGTTGCTGGGAAAATTCTTTTGCTGTTTTTAATTTATCAAATAATCCTATTCTGCTTACAGTTGGAGTCTCTGCTAAATGAATAACATCCGGATTAATAAAATCAATATCTATCTGTTCTCTGTCTTTAATGATTTCAATTCTAAGTGTAGATTGCCCTTTGATATCAATATCAATAGTACCATCTTTTATTGTTTTAAGAGACTTTGTAAGCAGGTCCAGTATTATTGGTCCAGTCTTATCATCATCATCCTGATCGTTATCAGCCATAGTGGTCTATATACAATTGATTAATTCTATTACTTTTCTCTTTTTCCCCAGTCTTAAATCCTTATGTTGTAATGATCTGTTTTCTATCATTCCCTATTAGATGCTGTAGTTGTCCATACTATTTTTCCATTCACTACCCACTTTGCACCGCCTAAATCCCTGCCATCAGGACCCTTCGCTTGTGGGACATCAATTACCAGATCATCAATGTTAATCGTAGTAGACATGTTTGTACCTACTATTTTACTTACCATTTCACCCATTATTTGAGCCCATTGACTGGGAGCATTCTTGTGATTTGGGTTGATATCGTTATTATGACTCATGTTTCTAGCATATAATGTACATGATAATATATTATACTTACATCTAAAAATAGATCTCCCTACGGTAACATGGCATCTTCTATTATTATACTCAAATATAAACCAGTTAGCATATGTTTTCTAACCTGCATATCCAGTTAGATACTTGTACATATTGAAATTGAATTGCTTGGTTCTAAAGTACTGTCCTATCCTTGTTCTAAATTCTGCAAATGATCGATAATGTGTTAATATTAACAAATCATTTTTGGATATATTCCAGCATTCTTCCAGTACCATAAATTCCGGTGACGCTGTTGGAAGATAGACTGGTATTAAAGTATCCTTGTGCTCTTCAAAGTACTTTCTTACCTTGCAGGATTTATAATGCTGAGGGGCCTTGTCTAAGAACAAATAACATTTTGGAAACTTGTGATGTATCTCCTTTAGGAATTCACAGAATGTATCCTCATTGAAATGATTGTACTGTCTGAATAGCTGTCTTCCGTCAAGACTGATAGCACCAAAAAGAGACGAATGCTGATGTGAACCTGTGATTCTGACTACTGGCCTTGTATTTTGAAATATCCATACTTTTCTAACGATGCTGTCAAAGAAGAAGAATGATTCATCTATTGATACTGCTGTAAATTCCTTAGGTAGATTATCTAGAACCATCTTGGCTCTTTTTTGAACTGGATTTTCTCTTCTTTAGATGCAGTGTTTACATGTACCTTTCTTGGTACTTTCTGTTTAAAACCCCATTTGTACAATAGTCGGTAAACATGTGTATAGTGATAGTGTATTCCTGATTCGTGGACTATTAGATCATTTACTTGTTCGGTAGTCCATCCTTGCTTACTTTCCATTAACTTCTTTCTTATTCTTGCAGATACTTCTAAAGGAATCTGTGGTATTCTTCCACTCTTTGGTTTGTTCTGTAGTCCTTTAAGGCCTTCCTTGTTATACCTATGAAGCCAGTAAGAGGCCCATGGCTTACTTCTATGCAAGTCTTCTGTCACGTGAGCTGGAAGTTCTCCGTCATTAACTACTCTGGTAACAAGAAGCAGCCGCTCCTTCACTTTAGCATTTGACTCTTTTCTGTATATCCCAACTAATTCCCCTCTTGAGACAGTCAAACAGATTCATGAATAATATGGCTGCAAATAGCTTTTCCTGTCTACCATATGCTACTCGTTAGTCAAATTCAGTTAGAGAACATTTGCTAACTGGTATAGATGACACTCCAAAGATAGCAGACGATAAGGAACATTTAGCAGAGCAGGTTACAATTTTACGAGAGCTTCGCAAGAAATACAAAGCTGAAATAAAAGATCTAAAGCAGATGATCTCAAAGGGCTCTTTTGTAACTGCAGAGCAAATATCATCTAAAACTGATGACAGCGGGAATTTACTTTTTGAATTTTCTGTAGGAGTTGAAGACATTCAACAGTATATGTCCTCGGTCACAGATAACAAAGGATCACTTGAGATTTTATGGTTTAATGGTACTTTAAATAAAGATATGAACAAAGTCATTGAGATCTGTTTTGGACGAATGCCTGCAAATAACACCAAGCCACTAATTTGATATGTTTACATATACAGTTTATCAAAAAGGATATCTCCAAGGATCAAATAGCAAGCCGCATATTATTGGTACCATAAACCGAGCACATCATGGCTACTCTTCTTTTGATGACAATGACAGGTACCGGTTTTCTTTCTGGAAATAAAATAATGAGTAAAGTAAAGTTAGACTATGCAATGAAGATGTATATGCAAAGACTAGTGCGAGTCGAGGGAAGACAGTTTTGCTTTCGCGACTTTTTAGATTTTGAAGTAGATGGTAAAAAATATAATATGTCGCACGGAACCTTTAGGAACAAAATCTCAAAACTTATGAATGATGGTTTCGTAAAATTGCAGTACTGTTCGGGCCCTGCTTTTTATAGCCTCAAAGGAAATACTTTTACTAAACATAAACGAGAGATGACAGACAACCATACGATGGTCTCTCCAGTGTCATCAATGTCATCGGTGTCATTTATTGATAACTTGCCAGCAGACAAACACGCCATACATGACATACGATATAGATTCAAAGTTATTGGCATCTGGTCTATAATAGTCTCTAATTACCCAGAATTAAAACCAAATGATCGGAGTAAGGATATTTCTCAGTCCAATAGAAACTAACGATCTTATGATTAGAGTAGTCATTCATCACACTGATACTGTCAGTGTTAGTGTCGGCTGCTCCATGAAACCAGTTGTGTCAGATATTGGGGGTCTTATTCGACTTTCTAATGCTCTAACTAGAGTAGAAGAACGAGTCTCAAGATTACTTGATGTAAGGAATCAGCTATTGCTATCGCCGAAATTTCACCTCATTCCAGAGCATAATTCTTGGATTGTTACCATGTGGCACTTTGGTAAAGATTCTCTTAATGAATATACTGGCGAGAGATTTGAACATACATGGGAGCAAGGTAAAGAAGCATTAATACGTGTATATACGAAGGATCTAAGAGATGGGAAAGGAATTAGAATTAGGACCGAACGTCAAGAATATCCAAATAAAAGATTTGATGAAGCAATTGAAGAGAAACTAAATGCGTTAGGCTCATCATAATCATAAAGAAGAGTATGTCGTTTGCCGGCCCTATGTTATCTATCCTATTATCATAGGATATTGTCTAATATGGAGAGCAACTATGTTGTACGCGAGTATGCGTCAAAATTGAAAATATAAATTATTCTAATAGTCTGATTGAGAATGCGGCCATAAATGAAAAACTAAGTATTTTAGGATCAGCTTGATCATGAATGATAAATATTCGCCAGGGCCATCGTGCAGCTCATCCATTAGTCGTATTACTTTCAAGAGAGAAAAGATACTTTTGTTTAGTTATGAAACTGGTATCCGTTTTATCATATCTTTAAGACTACATGAACGTATACGAATTTATCGGCGGCATAGAGGCGTCGTAGTTAGTAATATCGTCGCATCTCTGTAACTATACACTCATGATTAGACTGGATATGCATGCAAAAGGTGAGGATATCAAACTCTGCCGCAGTCCTAGATCTATATGATGCCACTAAGATGATGATTCATGTTCGCCGGGAACAAATGGTTAAGGGACCATAATCCGTTAAGGTTCTTTTTTCTTAGTATTCTTTAAGATTCTTACTGACGATCTATGCGTATTTCGCCCGGCGAACTACACACTCTAGATTACCAAAACTAGGTTCATAATGAAAGACAGTTTAACAGAATATACTGATCCAGATAACTAATGAAAATCTGAATTCATATGACGATTTGTATTCGAGTGTATTCTTCTCTGATCAAATGAAAGAGACTCTAAGAGAGATTAAACAAATAAGTGACTTTGTAATTTACATGCCTTTGAAATGCGAGTGCCGGTCAGCCGGCGAGATTAATACCCACATGATTTCGAAGAAGGAAATTCATATCTCTTAAAGTTTTGATTCTCTTGTTATAACAAGCCATTTGCAGATACTAATACGCTATCGACATTACATCGTAACATTATACGTCCTGTCTTCGTAGGTGCAACTTTCCATGAGGCAGTCGTATTGACATACTTTGTTGCGTATCGGATTTTCCTACATTATTACGTTTTTTGATATTATAGCATTTATTGTGCCTACTTTTCGCTTGGACATTACTCATTTATAATGGTACTACCATCAACTATGCAAGAAAAGGATCTGATCGTTATGATTTCGAATGATACAGTACGGCAAGCATTGACTACGGGCAATCTTGCTCACCTCGTGACCCTGAACAAAGACGGTAGTCCTCAGGTCTCTATCGTCTGGGTTGGCCTTGATGGTGATGAAATTGTATGTGCTCACCAGAATCTCTACCAAAAATTGAAGAATATTCAGCGCGATGCCCGAGTAGCACTCTCAATGGTAACGGGTGGAAGAGTTACTGAGTCACTTTTCTTAGTAACTCTGTAGCCATCTACAAAGATATAATATACAATGATCGAATTAATGAAGATGGCCGTGTTTACTTTACTTTATATTAATTTTTATTATTGAACTCACGTATATTATTCATTAATGAACGCAACAACATTTTCTTGCAATCATTGTAAAACCAAATTTCAAGTAATCAATATATCAACTAAAAATAAACCTAAATACTGTCCCTATTGTGGAGATATTATGATAGAATCTGTTAATATAATTCTCTGTTAACCTTTCAATTTCTGTGGCGCCTATTTGACGCACATCATGATAGACACATAGACTTCTATCATCATGGTCTATGTATACTCAGATGAAGAAAGAGGAGGCTTTACATTTATTGAGGCTAGGAATTGTAATTACTTTTATGAGAACTGACAGCAATAAAACAACCTATAAAAACAATTGGATATAGCTACATATGGATTAGAAATAGTGTATAGTACAATATGTCATCAATAAGTAAATGTCTTTCTTTACGTGTCCCAGCTGATGTCATTTATCGTGGTCTTAAGGATACGCGTCTAGAACAACTTTTTCCTGAATTCTTTACTGGAGTTACAAGGAGATTAACAGCTACCAATAATGCAAACAGTGAACTGCAATTTACTACAACAACTTACGACTTTCAAATACAAATCAAAGAGGTTTTCAAATTGAAAGTACTGCAGAACAATGCTACTGAGATAATATACACTACTAGCACAAATATAGTAAATGATCCTGTAGTAGAATCAATAGTATATACGCACATAGCGAATATTCTGTATTCATTATTGATGCTTGAGACAGGATATGTAAATGGTTTGATGGAAAGACAAAAGATAATATAGACAAATTGTTCTTGTTTAGCTAGGATTACCCGTAGAGCTTTTACAGTCTGTCTTATACTATTTATGATAAATTAACGAGAAATTTTTATTGTTAACGTGCTCTTATAATCAGAATCTTCTTCTATAAAATATAGGCAGGTCTGCATGATATTAAGCTTCTGCAATGAGCTAAAGCTAACTTTCATCTTTAGCTAAGCATTGACATTCAAAGAGCTAAAGGGCAATGACTGCAGGGCTACTGCTATTTTTCAAGAATTATTTTGGATTGTTTAGTACGGTATAAACCAAATATTGCCGTGATCTCGTTTGCCAGGATAGCGATGTCCTGTAAAATAATTAATCATCAAATTAGATCACAAACACAATGATCATTTTTGTATTATTACCAGTTTATTGATAAAGGAATTTTTATCGATTTTCTACGAAATTTTTTGGATCAACTTATTAGTGAAGATATTATCGTTATGGTTATCACCAGTGGCGACTAACATGTTATAATAATAATTATATACACCACATGGGATTTAACACTATAGAATAAAGAACTTGTAGATATCATGAAATATTAACGAGTTTAATCTGTGAGTGTTTATATGATCTATTCAAAAGATTATTCTCGATCAAGCTCTTGAGCTCTTCTTGTCATTTAGATCGTTCATTTTTTTACGCTAATACCAAGTGATTCAAGCTCATCTATTGGCCCACGACGATGACCACCTTTTCTGTATCCATACCGGCGCAGTTATATCAATCAACAAAACAGATATTCGATATGCATTTGATACAAGCTAGAGATATACATTAAATTATCTGATTTGTTTATGAACATAAGATATTACAATCTTATACTCAGCCTATATAATGACTTAACTTCACTTTATGTCTTGCATTTTCAATTGAGCTTTATACGGTATACGGTACACGGTACGACTGAAGTTATCTGATTTTGTTAAGTATATGACAAGACAAGACTCTCACAAACCAATTTTTAATTAAAATTAGTTACAATAACTAACCGATCGCAAGTC
>Ga0207665_10001177_pt1 | contig 17588 bp, 16 predicted proteins | sample LARL112metaG_FD_184351 | JGI IMG/M metagenome (GOLD analysis project Ga0207665, IMG submission 184351) | Corn, switchgrass and miscanthus rhizosphere microbial communities from Kellogg Biological Station, Michigan, USA - LAR L11-2 metaG... | ecosystem: Host-associated > Plants > Roots >...
GCCGGGGTAGGCATGTGCGTTCACGCTGTCAGGAGGCGCCATTGTACGGCGCGCGCTTCTGCACAAGCAGTGGCTGGGCGACCTCGCCGATCAGCCCATCCGGGTCGAACAGGTCGGCGTGGGCGAATCCGACGCCGTCGGCAGCCAGGTAGGTGCGGCATGCCAGGTGCACCCATTCCCCCGCCGGCGGGCGCAGCAGGGTGGCGGTCATGGTGGGCGGAATCGAGAACCATTGCTCCAGCGGCAATGACAGGGACAGGCCATTCGCGGAGTCGGCCAGGATCAGCGCCCGATCCTGGCCGGTCAGCGCCACGCCATCAACGAGCGGCAGGCGGACCCGCGCCCACACATCCGCCGCACCCAGGCTGTCGAAGCCTCCGCGAGTGAACCGCCACTCGATCGAACCAGTATCAGCAGACGGATAGGTCGCGCATGGTCAGGGTGACCTTGCCGAACGGCCGGTCCTCGATCAGGTGGCGCAGTGCCTCGGGGGCCTGCTCGAGGGGGTAGGAGCGGTCGCGGGCGGGCGTGATCTGGCCGCTGGCGATCAGTGGCAGCAGCGATGCGTACGCCTCTGCCTGCTCGTCGGCTGAGGCGGCGAACAGCGAGAACCCGCTGACACGGGCCAGCTTCCATACCAGATCGGTGACGCGCATGGTCGTCTCGGTGCCGGCCGAGTAGCCCATCACGACCGCCCGGCCGCCGCGGGCCAGGCCGCCTACCGCCTGGCCCGTGAAGGGCCCGCCGAGCGCGTCGATGACGACGTCGACGCCGCCGGGAGCGAGCCGGGCGAGCCCGTCGAGGAAGCTCTCGCGCTGGAGGTTGACGACGCCGACATCACGCAGCCCGCCGTCGGCAGCGGCGGCGGCCTCCTTCGCCGGGCTTCCGGCCGTTGACAGCAGCTGCGACGCGCCGAGCGCCCGGGCGACCTTTAGGGTGGCGTTCCCGACGCTCCCGCCGACGCCGGGGGCCAGAACCGATTGCCCTTCGCGGAAGCCCGCCTGGCGAAGCGCCAGGAACGCGCTCAGGTAGGCCACCGGCAGGCCGCCGGCGACCTCTTCGGGAATCTCGGCCGGCAGCGGCGCGAGGTTTCCGCTCGGCACCGAGGCTATCTCGGCGAAGGTTCCGTCTTGGGTGACGCCGCCGGGGCCGGCGAAGAACAGCACCCGCTCCCCGGCGGGAAAGCGCCCGGAAGGATCCTCGATGACGACGCCCGCGCCCTCGTTGCCGGGCACGAGCGGAAGCTTCCTGGCAGTCGGGTGCAAGCCGGCCAGGACGGTGCGGTCCAGCGGGGTCACTCCCGCTGACGTGACACGCACCAGGGCCTGGCCGGCCCGTGACTGCGGCTGGGGAATGTCGACCAGGCGCAGCGCGTCGTAGCCGCCGCGGTAGGCGGCCTGTATGGCCTTCATTGGTACCTCCGTGGGATAGCGGTGCGCGCCATCGGTCAGGCGCGCCGCTGGGGTTCTGTCCCGGGGATCCCCGGGAGGCACGAGAATCTCAGCGACTTAAGCGTACATCTTATGCTTGCGTCATTAAGTCTGGTCGCGTACGCTGGTCCTCATGGCCGATCCCGCCACCGAGCGCTACGCAGCGGCCCCGGCGCCGGTGTCGCTGAGGCGTGTGCAGTCGTTCCTGAACACCCGCTCCACCGGCCGCCCGCCCGAGGCCGACCTCCTGGCGGCCCCCGCATCGGCGAACAGCTGGCTGCGCGCGCTCGACTGGCCCGCCAGCCCTCGGTTGACTACCGACGACCTGCCTCCCCTGTACGAGCTGCGCGCAGCCCTCCAGGCCCAGCTCGAAGCCGGCCGGGCGGAGGGGCCCCGGACCCAGCCTGACCTGGCACGCCTTCTCGAGAAGCTTCGCTGGGGAGTGACCATCGAGGACGGGCGGATCGCCCTCTCGCCCGAGGGCGAAGGCTGGCGCCAAGTGGCCGGCACCGTGCTGGGCGACATGTTGGTCGCCCAAGAGCACGAGCTGTGGGGCCGCCTCAAGGCATGCCGGAATCCCCCCTGCTCGGTGGTCTTCTACGACAGCTCCAAGAACCAGTCCCGCGTCTGGCACAACACGTCCGACTGCGGCAACCTCGTCAACCTCCGCGCCGCCCGAGCCCGCCAACGCGAACAGGCCTCGTAAAGGGGAAATAGAAGCATCTCTCCGGACCGCCTGGCTGCTCCCGCATCCCCGTTGGTCTGACATAGCTAAAATCACTAGAGCTAGTTCATATTCTCGTGATAGCCGACCGCGGAAGCGCATCCCATCCACTCGGCGGTCCACGAGACGCCTTCCGGGGTGACAGCTATGCGCAACCTCGCCAACCTTCGGGCAGGCCTGCCGGAGAGCCGGGGCCGACGGTGGGGAGCTCGCCGCTGATCACGACCTGCAGCGCCGGGCTCCTCTCGGTATCGCCGGAGCCGGGGTCAGTGCGCACAGGCGCTGCCCACGGCTCTGCGTCGACGCGTTCCCGCCGGCCACGGATCTCCCCGCTGCGCGCGTCACGCCCGCCGGCACCGACTGTGGATCACCCCTTTAGAGCCATCGAGCTGTTTCTCGGCCAGTCACGCCGGACGACCACTTCTTGAATCATTTGCGTGCGCGTACCTGCACCTCCCGCGCGCGCCGCCGCGACGACATCAGCCACGGCCCAGGCAGGTAGCAACCCGACAGCTGGCCATTAAGCGAACCACTGGAATAGTCCCGGCATGCGCGGCCCGAGCCAATCCAGTCCGCCAGGCGCCAATGGCCGGTTAGCCAGCTCGCAGAGTTCTAACGAATTTAGTTTCGGTGGTCATCGGCAGAAGTGCAGTAACGCTCCTGATACCCCACTGCCGGTTTCCTGCCACACAGTCGGAACAGGGGACTTTCTTTAACGCCCTTTCCAATGCGACCGAACGGACGCTGGGCGTCCCCGGAAAAGGAGATCACAGTGAACATCGCCCGAACCGCACGGCGGGCAAGGCTGCCCCTCATAATCTCGGCCCTGGTCATGGCCGCTGCTGCCCTGGTCATCCCGCTTAGCCAGACCGCCTCCGCCCATACGACGACTCGCGCTGCCGCCAGCGGCGGGCCCAAGCCCACCATCGTGCTTGAGCACGGAGCCTGGGCCGACACCAGCAGCTGGAACGGCGTCATCAAGCGGCTGCAAGCCGACGGCTACAGCGTCTACGCGCCGCCGAACCCGCTGCAGGGACTGACCTACGATTCCGGGTACCTGGCCGACTTCCTGCACACCATCTCCGGGCCTATCGTGCTGGTCGGCCACTCCTACGGCGGGGCCGTCATCACCAACGCCGCCACCGGCGACCCGCAGGTCAAAGCCCTCGTTTACGTAGACGCGTTCGCGCCCGCGCAGGGCCAGACCCTCGCCCAGCTCCTCGCCTCCGTTCCCGGATCGTGCGCCGTGCCCGCGAACCTGGACGTGGTCCCGTTCCCCGGTGCCCCGTCAGGCGTTGGGGACGCGTACATCACCCAGAGCGCGTTCCCGTCCTGCATGGCCAACGGCCTACCCGCTCGGGAGGCAGACGTGCTAGCCGTTACCCAGCTGCCAATCGCGACGAGCGCCCTCATCCAGCCGTCTGGTGTCCCCGCCTGGGAGACCATCCCGTCCTGGGCCGTGGTCGGTACTGCCGACCACGCCATCCCGCCGGCCTTGCAGCTGGCCATGGCCGAGAACGCGCATGCCCACATCACCGAGGTGAACGCCCCGCACCTGGCCATGGTCTCTGACCCCGGCGCCGTGACCAGCGTCATCCTGCAGGCCGTCCACGCCACCACCTGACCGCCGCGCTCGGCGGCCAGCGACCCGGACCTGAGAAGCAAACGCGGCATGACCACTTTGATCCCTGCGACCGCCCCCACCCAGTTCCCGGCCGTCGACACGTCCGCTTCGGGCCGCCGGCCGGCACCACGGTGCCGGCCGGGCCGAGCGGTCGTAGGAAGAGCTGGCCAGGCTGGCAGCCCGAGCGGCGCACGACCATCGCGCTGCTCGCTCGGGCAGAGCGCGAACTACTCGCAGCTAGGCGCCGGGTTCCTCAAAGCCGAAAGCTTGAGCAGCCGTGCCTCACGGATCACCCAGCTCAAGGAGTCAGTCCCATGAAGGTCCCCGGCGCCAGGCCGGCCAGGACTGACACGTGCTCACACCGGTCTCGGCACCACCGGTTTGGATCGTGTCGCCCAAGTCGGCCCGCACCAGGCTCGGCTCTGACACCGCGTTCCGTTGGTCAAAAGAGATTATTGATTTTCCGAACGGACCGTGGTTCTGGTAACCATCGCGGCGGCTAGGGTGATCTCGGATTGCAGGCTTCTGCTTGCCAATACGGCCGGGACGACGCACATCGGTCTATAGCGTCAGTGCCAGTGCAAGAATCGGCCCACCGCCACGAACAGTGCGGCCGCCGCGAAGACGACGTTGACCGGAAGGTTTGCGTACTGCTTACGTCGGGCGTGGACCATGAACGCCACGAGCTGAAACGCTATGAGACCGCACGCCGCTAGGGGAGTCAGCAGCTCGGCGATGCCCGTGGCCTGTGGCAAAATCAGTCCCAGCGCACCGATGATCTCGATGCCTCCGATAACCTTCACTCCCGCGGGGGCGACGTCTTCGGCCCATGCCATGTTGCGGTTGGCCACGATCGATTCGTAAGGCCGCACGATCTTCATCATGCCGACCGTGAAATAGGCGACGGCAAGAAGTCCGGCGATGATCCACAGCGTGATGTTCATCTTTACCGCTGCCGGGTTGACTGGACAGCGATATCCGAGAAAACCGGTGCGCCATCGACGAATACTCTGTATTCGGCGATCTCGCGAATCAAAGAGTCACGGGTAAGTTCCTCGGCGTCTGACATCGATATCCTCTCGCGCGGACTGAAGATCTGATAATCGCCGGTCTCGGTCATCCTTGATCGTGACCGCTTCGAAGTCCGTATCGTGGCAGACTTCGAAAAGTCCGCGCATCGATGACACTTGCGTTCAACTGCCGACGCCGCCGGGCACGAGCCCTCGCCCCGTCACCGAGCCAGGAGGCTCGGGTCGAACGGGCCCCACAGATTCGCGGTCAACGCGTCGATCTCCCAAGTCTTCGGATACATGGGGAAGGTCTCGTGCCACGGCCGCGGTTCCCAATAACCTTTCGACTCGTCGGCCATCCGGTCGATCTGCGTAAACAACTCGATCACGTTGCCGTCGGGGTCCTTGTGATACGTGAACAGGTTGTGGCCCGGGCCGTGCCGGCCCGGCCCCCAGTCCAGCCGATAGCCGTTCTTGGCCAGGTGATCCACCAAGGTGATGACGTGGCTGGGATCACGGCACTCGTAGGCGATATGGTGCATGCCTTCGAATTTGGTGCTGGCCATGAAGTTCGCGGCGTGATGGTCGGCTCCGCAACGCAGGAAAACGAAGAAATCACCGAGCGCGTCAGACCATTTGAAGCCGAGCAGTTCCTTATAGAATTTCTCGAGCGCGTCCAGGCCAGGCGTGAAGGACGCGACGTGGCCAAGCTTGGTCGGGCGCAGCATCGTCGGCCAGGCGCCACTGGGCTCTTGGGCTGTCATCAGGTGCATCGGTGTGCCGGTGGTGGGCTCCGCCAGCACGAGCACGTCCGGCGTGCCCGGGCCGATATCGGTTCGCCGTTCCACCTCGTATCCCGCGTCACGAAGACGGCGCTCGGCGTCGTCCAGCGGCTCTGAGATCTCGTATCCGGTCGCCGTCCGCCCCTTCGCGCCGGCGGCGCGGGTAATGACCACGCAGTGGTGGTCGAAGCCGGTGGTGAGGAAGGCACCTTCCGGGGCCCTGTCCACGACCGTGAAGTCGAGGATTTTCGTGTAATACTCCACGAGTCGGTCCACATCCGGAGTCTCGAACCCGACATAACCGAGCTTGGTGACATTGACAGCCGACTCCGTCGTGGGTCGCGGGACGTTCATGATGACCTCGCCTTCGATTTCTGGCTCGCTGTGTAAACCTTGCTCACCGGTGGTGAGCAAGTCTCTGTAGCCGGCGGGCAGCGCGATCGGCGTCCCGGGCTCGCGACTCATCCGTGGCGTCGCTGCGGAACGTGTGCCGCATACTGCCGATTCCCTCGATTTCGCTGACCAGTTCGTCTCCTGGCCGCAGGAAGCGCGGCGGTTTCCGGGCTAGCCCGACCCCGGCCGGAGTGCCGGTGAACACCACATCGCCGGGGAGCAACGGAAGCCACGCGGACAACTCCGCCACCAGCTGCGGTACCGAGAAGGTGAGATCTCTGGTCCGCGCGGCCTGCACCGTCTCGCCATCGAGGGTGCAGCTGATGGCGAGATCGTCTGGGTTCCCGAACGAATCCGGCGTGACGAGGAACGGTCCGGTCGGGCTGAAGCCGGGCAACGACTTCCCCAGGCTCATCTGCGGAAAATCTCCCCGCAGCTGAAGGTCACGCTCCGAAAGGTCCTGGCCGATGGTGAGTCCCGCGACATGGTTCCACGCCTGCTGCGCTGGGACGCTTCTGGCGAGCCGCCCTATGACGGCGACCAGCTCCACCTCCCAGTCGACCGCACCGGTCGGCAGTTCGATCTCGCCGACGGGGCCGGTGAACGACGACACGTACTTGGCGAAGACCATCGGCCACTCGGGTGTGGCCAGGCCGCCCTCGTCAGCGTGGCTACGGTAGTTCGCGCCGACGGCGAAGACCTGTGCTGGCCGCGGCGCCGGAGGACCGAGTTCGTCCAGGCCGAACGGCGCGGCATCGTCGGTCCTGGCCGTGGCGGCCCATTCGCGGAATTCGGGCCAGCGCTCATATACGGCCTGCGGATCCGCGCCGAAGCGGCCCGCGCTGGACTTTTCCACGTCGATCGCCCCCTGGTCCGTGACCAGGACCAGACGATCTGACAGATTGCCGATTCGCACGGTGCGTGCCTCTTTCCCGGGCGACAGGATCTCGGTGATGACGCGGGCCGCGTCCCACGTCAGCCATGCAGGTTGGCCACGGCCAGGATGGAATCCAACCCGGACGGATGGTCCACCTCCAGGTCGAGAACCGTGCATATCCTGCCGAGCGCCCAGTAGAACCCGACTAGTTGCAGGACCTCGACGATCTGACGCGCAGACAGCTGCCTGCGGGCTCGCTCGAACACGTCATCGGCGACTCGCGGTGCCTCGACTACGGCCAGGACGAAGGCCAGCAGCGCTTGTTCTGCCGGGTCGTCGGGCGCAGTGAAGTCGCCGTTCCTGATTCGCTCGCGGACGGCCGCAGGTATCCCCGCCGCGGCCGAGACAGGTATGTGCTGCGCGTACTCGTACTCGCAGTCGACGAGCCCGGCGACGGCCACGATGACGAGTTCACGCTGGCGGACGCTGAGTTCCAGCGCGGTGAACTGGGCCTGGGCGAGCCGCAGGAACGGAGCGGTGAGAGAGGTCGCGTGGGCGAACATCTCCGTGATGTTGTTCCGCGGCATGCTGCCGAGCAGCTCGGCGAGCTCGGCCGGCATGGAATCCCGGGCGGGATACGGTAGGCGGGCCATTGCGCCCTTCTCAGCGGTACTGACGGGAACGGCTGAACTGCGTGGCGAACCCGCAGACGTCTCGGACCGTCGCCGCGTAGACGTCAGGTATTGCCTTCCGGAAGAAGACATCAGCGGAATGCACGGTGCCGTTCACCGTGCGCCCGACCGCACTGACGCCGGCCGTCACCAGCCGGCGTTGGTAGGTGAGCCCCTCGTCTCGCAACGGGTCAAGTTCGTTGACGGAGATCACGTGCGGGGGAAGCCCGGCCAGGTCGGTGTCGCTCGCGCGAGACGGCCAGCAGGTCGGCTCGTCGGCATGCGCACCTGCCGGGTCGTACAGGGCGCCCATAATCGACAGCAGCGCGCAGCTGATGAAGTAATCGTCATTTTCCCACTGCGAAGGAAATTCCGATTGCTGACGCCACGTTCCCGCGATCATCGGGCACATGGCGTACACGCCGTCGATCTCGTCCAGCCAGCCTTCCTGCTTTGCCTTGAGCGCCACGGCGAGCGCGAGGTTGCCACCGCCCGACTCTCCGGAGATCACCACCGTGTCCACCCCCAGTTCGCCTTTGTTGTCCGCCATCCAGCGGACTGCCGCGGCGCAGTCAGAAAGGCCCGCGGGGTATGGGTGCACGCCCAATGAGGCGGCCGCGTTACGAAACTCGACGCCTGCGACGACGAGACCCGCCAGCGCCAGTTCGTCGCGCCAGCGGACGTAACAGCTGTCCGCCGCGCGGAGGATGACCCCGCCGCCGCCGTGGAAATGGAGGAGTCCGGGCTGCACACCCCGGGCACCCTCTGGGCGGTGGACGAATACCACCACCTCGTTTCCGTCAGGCCCCGGGATCGTGACGGTCCGGCGCTCCACGCCGGTCACGGGGGGCAGGTCGGCGAACAGCGCGGAGAAGACCGCTCCGAAGCCATCCTCGGCACCCTGGCCGAAGGCCAGCAGTTCATCCCTCGATGACGAAGGCGAAACGGGTGGAGGGGGCTGGTCTCTATCGAGGCCGAACGGGGCCAGGGCGGCGACGAGCCTCGGGTCGGCGCGCGGATCGTCCTTCAGCGCACGCGACGGGTCGCCGAGCCGGCCAGGCAGGTCGAAGCGGATGGTCTCGCCGACTTCGGTGGTCATCGCGCATTCCCTCCGGTGGTCTCGCTGGCTGCGAACTCGAGCGTGAGGTCCTGTTCGAACGGTTCGTTGCGCCATTTCTCGAGTACCGTGACGTATTCGACCGGCCCCCCGCCGTACGCGTTGGCGAATGCGTTCGGCTGCCCCGGCTCGTAGGAGCCGTCGTTGTTGGCCCACCCCGGCGTGCAGCTACGGGCCGCCTCGACGCTGAATCTGGACCGGGCGGTGATGACGTCACTCCAGGCCGCTATCGCCTCCGGGGTGACGTCCGCCACGCGAGTGCCCCGGTCAAGCAGGTTCCTCATCACGTTAGCCACATGGTGTGCCTGGTCATGGAAAACCAGCGGTACGTTGATGGACACCGCGGCTTGATGCAAGCCCCCGATGACAAACAGGTTCGGAAACCCGCTGAATTGAATTCCGTGCAATGACCGCACCTCGTGAGCGCGATGCTCGGTTAGGGTCGTGCCGTTCGGGCCGTAGACTTCGAACCCGCCTGATCGCGTTGGCGTGACGCCGAATTCGAAGCCGGTAGCATAAATGATCAGATCGACTGGATACTCCGTGCCGTCGAATACGATCCCGTTGCGGCTGATCCTGTCGACGCCCCGGCCCTGTGTATCGATCAACGTGACGTTCGTACGGTTGAAAGTAGGCAGGTAGTCGTCGCTGAAGCACGGCCGCTTGCAGAAGCGGCTGTAGTAGGGCTTGAGCGCGGCGGCGGTCTGCGGGTCGCTGACCTGCTCGTCGATCCTGGCCCGAATCCGCCGCAGTTCCGCGAAGTCCATGTCGGCCAGCTTGGCCATGGCGCCCTCGATCGTGCCTGCGGACATGGCCTCGGCGATGCCTCCCCAGATCGAGGTCCACTTGTCCCCGACCAGGTCCTCGTCTTGGCGCAGTCCCGCGAGGATCGAATCGAAGTTCTCCATCCTGTGGCGCTGCCAGCCGGCCGGCTGGCTGGTGAACCAGTCCTGGTTGGTAGGAGCATTGTCACGGCTGTCCACAATCGACGGGGTGCGCTGCACGACGTACAGGTGCTCGGCGTCCCTGGCGACGGCAGGGACGATCTGTACCGCGCTGGTTCCGGTCCCGATCACGGCGACCCGCTTGTCCCGGAGCTTGGTCATCCCGCCCTGTTCGGTACCGCCGGTGTAGTCGTAGTTCCACCGGCCGCTGTGAAACTGCGCGCCTTCGAACTCGTCGATGCCGGGTACGCCCGGCAGTTTCGGCCGGTTGAGCGGACCGCTGCCCAGCACCACGAAGCGAGCCCGGAGCTCATCGGATCGATCGGTCCTGACCACCCAGCGGGTTTCGCTCGGTGACCAGCGCACGCCGGTCACCTGTGTCTGGAGTAGCGCGTTGTCATAGAGGTGGTACCGGTTTGCGATCGTACGGAGGTACGCCTGGATCTCCGCGCCGCGGACATACTTCTCTGTCGGGACGTAGCCGGTTTCCTCAAGAAGCGGAAGGTATATGTAGGACTCGACATCGCAGCGGAGTCCCGGATAGCGGTTCCAGTACCAGGTGCCGCCGAAATCTGCGCCCGCATCGACGATCCGGAAATCGTCAACGCCCGCGCGGCGAAGCTCGACCGCCGTCAGCAGCCCAGAAAGCCCCCCGCCCACGACGACAACGTCGACTGGATCGTGCGATATAGGCCTCGGCTGAGGTTCGCCGCCGCTCGGGTCCGCTGCGAATCGGGCGTAACGGCCATCGACCGCTGTGTAATGGCCGAACCGGCCGGATTGGAGTCTCTTTTCGAGCTCCTCGTGATATTTCTGCGCCAGCCTTGTCCGGTCGCTCTTGCTGTCAGTTGACCCGATTTCCGTCAAGGCTCCTCCTCGATGTGTGCGGCACTGAGCTGTGCGCCGAGATCTACATCACACGAGTTGAACCTATGTCCGGTCCCGGCCGCCGAAAAAGCCGATTCACGCCGCGGGAGATCCACTTTTCGCTGACCACGGTGACTGCGCCGTACGCCAATCGGGTCGCTGAGATGCCGCGCGGCAACAACGGCGTGAGCCTCGTCCTCGCCGCCGGGGCGAGCACTAATACGCCGTGTTTCTTAGTGGATCGACTTGGACTTCAGGGATTCCGCTGGGGTGCTGCCGTAGATCCGCTGGTATTCGGCGGCGAATCGACCGTAGTGCAGGAAGCCCCATTGGTGCGCTATGGCTGTGGCGGTGGTGATATCGGCGTCTGCTGCCAGCAGCGCATCGTGGGCCCGGGCGAACCGGACCCGGCGGAGGTACTTCATGGGCGGAATGCCGACGTGCCGGCGGAAGCCCGCATCGAGCGCCCGGACGCTCAGCGTCGCGGCCCGTGCAATGTCGGCTACGGTCTCGATCCCCGCCGGGTCATTCTCGATGGCATCGATGGCGGCCTGGACTGTTCTCGGCCGGCTTCCGGCAGCCGGCTCGTGGAGTTCCGCGGAGTAGTTGTGCCGGTAAGACGTGAGCAATCCGGCCATCAGCAGCCGACCGAGCCTGGTTGCCAGCATCGGTGCCCGAGCCAATCCGTCGGGGCGGTCGAGTTCGGCCGTGAGCAGGTCAAGTGAGCGACCGAATGCGTCGGCGCCGGAGCACCTGATACCGAAGTCGAACTGCAGCGGAGTGGTCACTGTCCGGCCCAGCATCATAGACAGTTCCGATTCCAGGCTGGACCGGTCGACAAGGACCGTGTACATCCGGCAGCGCTCGGAGAGGTATTCGACCTGAACCGGATCGCCAGGCGTGACGATCGCGCCCCGGTCGCCGGCCACGAGAGCGCTGGCCCTGTTGGTCGAGATACCGACCTTTCCGCTGCCGGGCAGGCATATCGCGAACCAGGGATAGCGGGACGACCGGACGATCGAACGGGTCAGGTTGAGGTCTCCGAGGGCGACGTTCGGGAGTGTGCGCGTGGTCAGCTGCATCCGAAGCCCGGAGCCGGTGGCCGGCAGCCGGACCGTCACGTCGCTGTACGCGTCGCTGAGCGCCTCGACCGCGCTGTCGACCGTCCGAGCGTAGATGACCTGCGTGGCGGAGGGAATCGCACGGACCCCCGCGCCGACGCCCCCGTCGCTTGTATTCAGTGACACCGGTCCTCCTCGTCCAAACCGGCCGCGCAATGCTCCTTATGTCAGTGTCGTTGATTCGTCAAGGGGCAGCTACGACGACCGGCGACGACAGCCAGAAATGGCTCGCTCGACGCCAGATCCGGCCGGTCGAGGCCCCACGCGTGAGACCTGTCTCGTCTGGGCCAGGCCCAGCGGCTCGCCTTCGCCGTCACCGGCCACGGCGATCCAGATCTCCAGTTCCATGCCCGCCCGCAGGGCTTCGCCCGGGGCGGTCAGCACCCGGACGAGGAGCCACGGCCCTTCGGTGAGTTCAACTATTCCCGCTGTGTAGGGGGTTTGCTCCTCCAGGGCAGGCAGGGGGGAGCGGTGCACGACCGCCCAGGACACCAGGCTCGCCGACCCCTGGGCGTGAGTCTTCGTGTGCGCGGCAGCATGACACTGCGGGCAGAAGCGTTCCTGGGGACCTCGCACGGCGCCGCAGCTGTCACACCGGCGCAGCAGGAGCTTGCCCAGGCGGGCGTAGTCGAAGAAGTCGGCGCTGTCCGGAGTGCGCAGGACCCGGGGAACGGCGATCATCGGGTTCTCGCGGCACTGCTGAGCACGAGGGTGGAGTGGTATTCGAGGATGCCGCCGTTGCCGCTGACCAGAGCGATGTCGTGCCGGGGCACCTGCCGGTCACCGCCGTGGCCGCGGATCTGGATGACAGCTTCGCTGAGCGGCGTGAAACCCCACATGTAGTAGCCGGACAACTGACCGCCGCCCGTGTTGCAGGCGAGGTCCCCACCCGGGGCGAGGCGGCCGTTCTCGACGAACGCCCCGCCTTCTCCCTTGGCGCAGAAGCCGTAATCCTCGAGCGTCACGAGAACGGTGTAGGTGTAGCAGTCATAGAGCTCGACGAGGTCGATGTCCTGGAGGGTCAGCCCCGCCCGGCGCAGCGCCTGCCGGCCGGAGGGCCCTGCCGCGGTCTCCAGGCCCCACCGTGAGTCGCGTCCGAGCACCCGGGGTCGATGCGCTTGGCCGTAACCCCAGACGTGCACCGCTGGCTGGGCGAGATCGGCGGCCCGCTCGGCTGAGGTCACGACGATGGCGATCGCGCCGTTGCTGACCAGGCAGCAGTCGAGGCGGCGAAGCGGATCGGCGATCCAGGGTGAGCCATGGTGATCCTCGATCGTGATGGGCGTGCGCATCTGGGCGTGCGGATTGCCCAGCGCCCATTGCCGCTGGGCAACCGCGATCGCGGCCAGCTGGTCGGTGGTGGTGCCGTACTCCTCTATGTGGCGCCGAGCCGCCAGCGCGTACAGCACGTTCGGGGTCGCGGCACCTCCCGCAGCCTGCCAGCCGTGGTAGCCGCGCAGAGTCGAGTCGCGCGCGCTCCACGCGGCGCCGGCTCGCCGGTCCGGCCGGAGCGGGGTGTCGGCGAAAACGCACGCGATGGTCGTCGCGGTGCCGTCTGCGATGGCTCGCGCGCACTCGGCCACCATGGTGTTCGCCGTCGCCCCGTAGGTGTTCATCGACGCGACGAGCGAGAGCTCGCGCAGTCCCAGGTCGCAGGCGAGCATGGGAGTCACGTCGCTGCGCAATCCCGAGCTGACGAGCAGGCCGTCGAGCTGGCCGAGATTGAGGCCGGCGTCCTGGACCGCGCGCTCGACAGCCGTCGCCGCGAGCTGTGCGCCCGATACCCCGAAGACCTTGCCGAAGCGGGTCATGCCCAGTCCGACGATCGCAACCGCGGTCATCGGCCTTCCCGCCGTGACCTGTCGCTTGCCGCGCCAGCCAGCAATCCATCGTGTGCGCCCGCTGCGGGAATTTCAGTGGCGAGCGTCGTGGCGAATCCGGAGTAGACGGCCGGTGTCCGCACCACGTCGATCTCCCTGCCCTCCTGGCGCGCGCGCAGCCGCAGCCTCCGACGGGCGAACAGCTCTGACTCGGTCACGTCACGCCAGCTCGCGATACGGGTCGCCATGAGCCCCGCCGAGCTGAAGAGCGCGACCCAGTCCTCCGTTGTCCTCGTAAGCAGGATCTCGGTAAGAGCGGTCCTCAACTCGGCGGCGTGACATGACCGCGCGGCCTGATCAGCGAACCGGGGGTCCGCCGCGAGTTCGGGCCGGCCAACGAGCGTGATCAGTCGCTTCCAGTGCGCCGGGACGTATGCAGCCAGGACCAGTTCCCCGTCGCGGGTTGGGTAGACCCCGGAAGGCTCGACGGCAACCGGTCGGCGTGCCTCAGGAGCCGCGGCCTGCTCTGGTGCGGGCGTGTTCATCTGCAGCGTCAGGAAGTTCGACTGCAGGCTGCACGCGACGTCGTACATGGAGACTCGTACCTCGTTGACGACACCGAAGCGTTCCCGGTGCAGGATCGCGGCCAGCACGGCCTGCGCCACAACGTGGCCGGTGGCTCCGTCGACTATCTGGAAGGGGATCAGCTGCGGGGGCCGGCCGGGCGGCTGGCCGCTGAGGCAGCCAGCTTCCGCTTGGACGATCATGTCGATCCCCCGCCGGTCTTCGAGGTCGCTGCCGCCGCCATACGCCGAGATCGAGACGTACACGCAGCCCGGGTTGAGCTCGGCTATACGGGAAGGCCCGAGGCCGTGCCGCTCCATTGTGCCCGGACGCATGCCCTGCACCACGACGTCGGCGACGGCGACGAGCCGTTCGAGCTCCTCGGCATCTGCGGGTTTGCCGAGATCCAGCCGAACCGACTTCTTGCCCCGGTTGTTCGGAGAGAAATAGGGGGTCACGTGTTCGAAGCCCGGTGCCGTGGCGGTGATGCGCCGGGCCGCTTCCCCCGTGGGAGGCTCGACCTTGATGACCTCGGCACCGAGATCGCACAGCACCTGGCAGGCTAGGGGGCCCGCGACGTTGGCCGTCAGGTCGACAACGCGGAGGCCGTCCATTGGACGGCTGCCACCCAGGGCGCTGTCAGACGCGAAACCGGGCACGGAGAGCTCCCTTCACGACCTTGCCCGACGCGTTGCGAGGGAGCGCGTCGACGATCTCAAGCGCGGTGGGCAGCTTGTACCGTGCGAGACTGAGTTCAGCCCAATCGCGTAGTGTCGCGATGTCGAGGGTGGCGCCGGGACGCAGGGCTGCGACCGCTACCGGTGTCTCGCCCCATGTGGGATGGGGTCGGCCGATGACGCTGACCTCGGCAATGGCGGGATGAGCCGCGAGAGTGTTTTCCACTTCGGCGCAGTACACGTTCTCTCCACCAGAGATGATCATGTCCTTCACTCGGTCGACGACGAATACGAAACCTTCCTCGTCGACCCGGACCAGGTCCCCGGAGTGGAACCAGCCGCCATGGAAGGCGTCCGCCGTCGCCGCCGGATCCCGCCAGTAGCCCGCCATCACGGTGGGCCCCTGATAAACCGCTTCACCGACCTCGCCGGGGCGTACATCAGCAAGTTTCGAATCGACGACGCGCATGGCGACGGTGGACACGGGCTTGCCGACCGAACCGAGCTTGCGGACCGCGTCATCGCCGTCGAGCACGCAGGTGATGGGCGACATCTCCGTCTGGCCGAACACGGCGACGTTCAGCGTGTCCGGGAACACCTCGGCCATTCGGCGTAGCAACGTGTCGGTGGCTGGGGCTGCGCCCCAGCACGTGACACGGAGCGCCGCGAGGTCGCGCCGGGAGACAGTCGGGTCGGAGCAGACGGTCTGCCATTGCGTCGGCACAAGGAATACCGTGGTCACCCGCTCGTTCTCCAGCACGTCAAGCAGGCGCGAGGAATCGAAGGCGCTGCTGGGCAGGATAACGACCGTGCCGCCAATGAGCATCGTTGGCACGATTGAGCCGACACCGGCGATGTGGAACATCGGCGCGGCGATCAGGTTGACCTCGCCGTCTCCCCACAGCCGGAAGGCGCGCACCACGGTGAGGGCTTGTGCCTGTAGATTCTGGTGAGTAAGCACCGCTCCCTTCGGCCTGCCGGTGGTGCCGGAGGTGTACATGATCAACGCGGCCGCTTCCTCCGGCACGTCCACCGGGTCGGCGCGCCCGCCGGGTTCCGTCAGTAGTTCGTCGTAGCGCTCAGCCCAGCCCGACGACGTGTCGGCCGTGCTCACGTGGCGCAGCGACGGGTGGCGCAGCGCGACTTCGCGAGCGAGTTGCTCCGTGGCTTCGTCGGTGACGAGCAGATCCGGGGCTGAGTTCTCAATTATGTAGGACACTTCCGGCACGGAAAACCGAAAATTGACCGGTACGGCGATCGCGCCCAGCCGGTTTGCCGCGAGAATGGTTTCCATGAACTCGGGCCGGTTCGTCATCAGCACGATTACTCGGTCACCAAATCCAATACCGCGACGTGCCATCGCATTGGCCAGGCCGCAGACCCGATCATGCAACTGGCGCCACGTTATCGTCGCGCCCATGAATCGGAACGCAGCGCGCGCCGGCGTCGCGGAGCTGTGCCTATCGAGATGGCTGTTCCAATGATTCCGCCGTACCGGATACGACGTATTTCCGTGGTCTATCACGACCGGCCTGACGAATTACGCACGAGGATCTCCGTCATCCAGTAAATGTCCCGCCCTGCAGGCGTACAGCGGGGGTGTCATCGTCTGCCACTCTAGGACGATCTGTCCCTTCGGGCGATCCACTAATGGACGATGACAATCCAGTTCTGGCGCAAGACATGCTGCCTGGATGTCCAGGTCCAGTCCGCGGGCGCAGGCACCACGCTCCGTTCGGAAAAGGCTTTTATACGGAACGGACCGTGGTGTTGTGCACCGCCTCAGCCGGTCAGCATTGAGTTTTGAGCAGGCTGTAGCATCCAGCACTCCACCCATCGACATAGAGTTACGATCAGGACGATCGGTCATCACCAAGATTCGCCCGTATCGCCGACTCGGCGCGCTGGGTCGGCGATTCAGCCTCTGCTGTGGGCGTGCGCAGATTATGCGGTTCTGCGCGGGTGACGCTATGCCCGAGTCGTCCACCGCCGCGGTGGGCAGTACCGGTGCTGTCGATGGTCTGTGGTCGCGTAAGTGCTGCGTCGCCGAACCTGCCCGGATAGAAGATTAGTGGCGCCGCTGCGCGGTGCCGGGTGTGCACCAGCCTCCTGCGCGAGCCCGTTCACCCCTGGGCGGCCCGCACCCAGGCCGGAGGAGCCCTCGAGGGTGGTCTGCGTCGCAATCATGCGCGCGGCGGCGGCGAGCAGTAAGCTCGGGTGATATGTCACGTGACGGCAAGACAGGCCCGGTGCCTGCCGGCGGATGGCTTGAGGGGGACCAGCAGCGGGCGTGGCTGGCCTATATCCGGGTCCAGCTGCGCCTGGCGTACGAGATGAACCGCCAGCTCCTGGCCGATAGCGGCATGTCGTTGCCCGATTATGACGTGCTGACGGGGCTGAGTGTTGCTGAGGGGGGGCGGATGCCGATCACGGTGCTGGCCGCCCAGATCGGCTGGGAGCGCAGCCGGGTGTCCCATCACGTGCGGCGGATGAGCGCCCGGGGCCTGGTGACGTGCGGCCTGTCCGCCGCGGACAGGCGGGTCACCGAGGTGACCCTGACCGCCCGCGGGCGGCAGGCTCAGCAGGAGGCGGCGCCCAGGCACGTGGATCTTGTCCGGCGCCTGTTCTTCGGGGGGCTGCCGGAGGGCCTGGTGGGGCCGCTCGGCGAGGCACTGGAAAGCGTGTACGCCAACATCATCAAGCAGGGCTCGCTCCCGCCCCCGGTCGACTGGCACCCGGCGGAGGGCTGATGAGGCCCTGCTCCTGCCGCCTTGGTTCCCGCGCCGGCGGTAACTGCCGCGCCTGGAACCGGCGCGGGACGCACCAGCTGCTAATACCGCCGCCGCCGGGCCGGGCTCGCAGTACCGCCGCCCCTGCGGCGCTCGCGCTTGCGGCCGGTGGGCAACGAGGTCCTCGTAATCCGGGTGGCGGCGTACGCTCCCGGCGGCGACTGAACATAAAGGAGTT
>Ga0207665_10001178_pt1 | contig 17583 bp, 15 predicted proteins | sample LARL112metaG_FD_184351 | JGI IMG/M metagenome (GOLD analysis project Ga0207665, IMG submission 184351) | Corn, switchgrass and miscanthus rhizosphere microbial communities from Kellogg Biological Station, Michigan, USA - LAR L11-2 metaG... | ecosystem: Host-associated > Plants > Roots >...
TCAGATCGGCGGCGACCATGGTATGACTGAGCGCCGCGGCGCCGGCTGTCGGCAGGATACTACCCGGCGTGAAGGCGCCGGCGCCGTTGCCCAGGAAGATCGCGACATCGCAGTTGCTGGTATTGGTCTGGCATTCTTCCACGGCCAGGTCGATTTTGCCGTCGCGGTTAAAGTCGCCGAGCGCGATTCCGTGCGGCTGATTCACCAGTGAGAGCACCAGCGGCGCGCGGAATGTGCCGTCGCCGTTGCCGAGCAGCACCAGGACCTGCATGGGCTGTTGCTGGGCGATGACCAGATCGATTTTGCCGTCATTATTCATGTCGGCGGCCAGCATTTGCAGGGAGCCCGATCCCGCCGGCAGCGCCGTTTTGTGCGGCGGGCCAAAGGCGCCTCCGCCGTGATTGAACATCACAGAAAGAGTCGAGTCAGCGATAACGGCGACGTCAGGCAGCCCGTCGCGGTTGATATCGGCCACCGCCAGCCCTTCAGGATTGCCGGAAAAATTGGTGTCTGAAGTAGTTTTATAAGTGAGTTGCGCCCAGCCCGCGCCGGACAGCAGACAGAGAATCGTCAGCAGCCTCCAGAGGCGACTTACAAACATAAAAACTCCTTGCTACCAGGGGCTGTTCTGGATTTAAGAGCAATCCAAGTGCCGCTCCCGCGCCCTGAGTGAAAGCTGCCGTTCAGGTGCAACAAACCGTGCCAACAAAAAGAAGAGCGGTTCACACACTGGGAACCCCGCTCCTAAGGCGTGGGAGGGAAATCGCCGTAATCGCCGTAATCGCGCGGAATCGCCGTAATCGGAAAAGCGAAAACCTCACCACGGAGACACAGAGACACGGAGAAGAATTTGGTGATCGGAAGACCGAAATTGAAAGTTGGAGTCTGGAAGATAATGCCGGCGGAGCAGGCGATCCTGCTATACTTCCGGACGCAACTTTCTACCACTACCCAGGGTTCATAGGAGGACTGACCTATGCGTCGTTGGGCCCTTTGTGCATTGCTGTTGATTATCGTTGCGCCCGCGTTCGCGCAGGTGCAGACCGTGGGCGACGTGTCGTTTGCCGTGCCTGAAGGCTGGACGTACCAGGCGTCGGCAGACGGCGGCCTCATGCTGCTGAAACAAGGCCAGAATTTCTGGATTATCACGGTGCACCCGCAGCGGCCCACTACCGGCGACCAGAACGCCGACTTCAAGAACGCCTGGCGGAGCGTTGTCCTGCCGGTGAACGATTTCCGGAACTCCATGCCCGGCTACGATCCGTACAGCATCAGCAATAAGGTCCTTGGATATCCCGGCAAGTACTATGACGCCAACAGTGGCAGCGGCCAGATGTACGCCAGGCTTTACACGCTGGAAACCGGCAAGGCAGTGATACCGGTGATGGTGCTCACGCCCAACCGCCAGGTGCTGGACGCGCTGAACCACATTGTGGAGGCGGTGGTGGGCAGCGTGCGCGTGGCGCCGCTCAAGGCCTCGCCCATCCGCAACACGCTCACCATGGCTGACCTGCCCGGCGAGTGGCAAATGGGCTCGGCCTTCAGCAAGACGTATTACGACAGATACAACGGCGCCTACGCGGGCAGCAGCAACACTGCTTACCGCTCCTCCTATTACATCAAAAGCGATGGCACTTATACCTACGACATGGGCGGCATATGGAACAATCGGCCGGTGCAAGACAAGGACGTGGGCGTGGTCGAGCTGAGTGGGGGATTCATCACCTTCAAGGGGCGCAATCACACGACGAGCTATCACTTCCTGAATCTGCAGACCGCGATCGATGGCTCAACGGTGATGATGGTGCTGGCGGGCCAGGACGACCTGTCGAAGGCGTCCGCGCTCCAGCAGCAGCTGGTCCGCGAGCCGAGGAAGTGAGAAGGCTGAAGCCGTGTGCCTGGCAAAGATGATAGCGGCTTGCAGCTTTGCGAGCCGCCGCCGGCCCAAGGCGAGGGAAGTAATCGGCGGCATTCAGCGGCCCAGGCGCGCTTCGGAAACGTCGCGCTTCGGAAACGTACCAGGCTATTATCGGGCCGTCGCTTGCGCCGGCGGGACGTTACAATTCCACAGCCGGTACGACAGTGCCGGGAAACTTTGAAGGTCAGCAGAGTCCCGTTAGTAGAGACCACATCCTGCAAAGCTGATGGACCGGCGCAGTTTGGAAAGGCCGGGGCCGGTAGCGGAAACGGCCCCGGGTTGTGGAGCGCTTCTCCTTGGTGGTACATTGCGCTCAAACGTTAGTAGTGAGGTCAATTGCGCCAATGTTACAATGGATACCTACGAGTGTCAATAGATTATCGTTAATACCTTCAGGCGTCATTTGGAGCGGCAAATCATCCATCGCCGAAGGCCGCTTTAGCATGCAGCAAAGCCGGGGAGGAGGCCGCAGCCCGTGGCCGGCAAGAAAGACCAACTCGACCGCATCTCTCCCGGGTTTTATTCCGGCCGTGGCGGAGCCTTGTATGTGGACATGGCGGAGTTCCTGGCGGCGTATGGGGTCCCGGACACGATAGAGGCACGCAGCGAGGCATGGCGGGAGATATACCGCTCCATGGGGCCGGTTGAGATCACCGAAATTTCCGATTAAGCGCGCGTTACCGCAGCGGCTGAAGCCGATTTCTACTAATGCCTACCGCAACCCTAAGAAGACCTGTTCCAGCCCGCGACCTGAAAACCTTCAGGCAGACGGATGAAAAGAAGCTTACTACTGGCTGACGAAGAACACGTCATACGCCTTCTTGCCGACATCGGACGTCCCAGGCTGTCCCGCGTTCACTTTTGCTTTATACCGGAAGACGTTTCCAAATTCATCGGTCCGCATTGACAGCGAATAATCCAGGCTGATTGAAACCACGCCCATTTCCGGAAGGGTGTGCAGTTCTTCAGGTTGTGAAATGCCGTCATGGTTTGCATCGATCCAGAGACGCAACTGAGAATAGACAGGATCGCTGGCGTCGATCACCCCATCTCCATTCGCGTCATATTGGGCCAGGGCCAGGAAGCCGTTCGGATGGGCCGACGTGGGCTGGGGCGTGATATTGCCGAATAGCGCGCCATTCCAGGCTTCCCGGCAGTTACGCCACATTACTGAATGACGCGGTGCGCGAACGGACAGCTTCTTCGATTTCAAAAGTCAGCTGCCGTTGATGCTGCGCGAACAAATTATGGCCCAGCGCGGCCAGGCCGCCGGCAACGAAGCCGAAGGCGCCGAAGAAAAGCGGCGTCGCCAAAGCCAGCAGCATTCCATCGCTGGTGGCTGAAACCAGGTCTTTAAGCTGCACCGGCGCGGCCCCCCAACACAGCATGAGCAATGACAAAAGCGGCAGAAAGAGCACGGCAGCGCCCGCATGGATCGCGGCTGACACACTGGCTACAAGCAATGTATTGACAGGTTGCGGTCTGGTCATTGACATATTCGTCCTCTGGCCTCAAAATGCGGGCCCTTTCGTTCGAATTGAGAGCATGTTCGCCGGCGTACTTGTCTCTCGCCGTACATGAGGCCCTCATGCCAAACAAAATGGCCCAGAGATAGCTTCATCTCTGGGCCAAATCTTCGCTCCATGCCGGAAGCAATCGCCGGCAGAGAAAATCAGGGCCTCTCTACTTCAACCTGCCAGGTTGTTAAGGACCAGTCAGGTTTGGGAATTGCGGTAGGTTTTCTTGGCCACCGCTTCCACGCAAATGATCTCGCCCCCGCGGAACTGGATGATGATCGATCCCGGGGATTTTCTGGTTTTGATGAAATCGGAAAGAGCGACGAACAACTCCTTGGGAATATTTACTTTGGCGCCGCTCGGGGACGTTGCAACGTATTGCGGTTCTGCGTCGGGCTCCGCGGGAACTTTATTGGACGGCAAAGCCGGCGGCTCGCCCTCCGGGTCGCTCTTCTTGGAGAGTTGAACCGCTCTACCAGGAAAATAGGCTCGTATATCGGACATAGATACCTGCACTCCCTCTTCGGTTGTTCTCAAACTGTCGTTGCCAATCTGGGGGTGATAGAACGCGGGCAATGACAGTGAGATTCCGTGCAGGCAACTGTACTTCGACGCTCGAATGCGCCCGGCTCTGACCGGCGGCGGGATTTCTTGGCCCGTGCGCCTGCTTGCAGCGCTCTCTGCAAGGCAGCCACGAGTAATCGGCGGGAAACCAAACGATGCAACGCGCGCATCGGGAACGTCCGTCTCATCTTCAAAACTCCTGCGGCTCGTTGGTCGAGCCCGTATCCTGGGTCCGCAGCGTCTAATCCCCGAAAGCTAAAAGACAAAAATAGCCCAGAGAGTATTTTGCCTCTCTGAGCCAAATTCCTGTCTCTTCCGGAAGTTCCGGGAACTAAAATCAGGGCTCGCCCATTTTTATTGGCTTGCAGTTATTGCTATGACATCAACACGACATAGTGCCTCTTGCTCATTTGTAGGTCTTCTTGGTTATTGCTTCCAATCCTGCGATGCCGCCGTTTCTGAACTGTATGACCACTGAACCCGACGGCTTACTACCGTGGAGGAAGTCCCACAAAAGGCCGAATAGTTCCTTGGGTATTTCAACCCCATGTCCATCTGGGGCAACAACCAGGTACTGCTGTCGTGATTGCTGGAATGGAACCAACGCTGCCATTTCTCCTCCAAACTGTCATCAAGTCCACAGGCATTTACCTTCTATCCTGTGACCTCAAAGATTGTAGGCAAAGATCGGGGGTGTTACGATTCTCTTCAGAGCTACAGCCTCTGGCTTGGGGGATGAGTATCCCAGTTCCGGGGTGCTCTGAGTTGGCGGCATTATTCCACACCAACCAAAAGAATGTAAAGATTTTCTTAGTGCATTCCGGGTTTCGGAAAACCGGAGAAACCTTACTCTAACAGCTAGAGAAATACCCATCCCAACCACCTTTCTTCCAGCTCCCCGGCTCGATCTCGTGCCGTTCGCTGGATACTTCTATCTGTTACCTTTTGACAGTTCCAGCCTGCCTTTCCTGTCCCGAAGATCCCCTGAGGCACCAGGCTGAGCATTGACATCCGGCTTCCCCTTGAGTGCATGAGTACGAGCATCAGGAACAACGAACCCGCTGGCGATGCTGGTATCGCCTGTGCCCTGGCTTGCCTCTTTACACACCATGAATTTCCACACTGTGTCCTGCTTCGTGCAAGCTCCTGAAAAGGCGCAGATCCCGGTCTTCAGGCGGGCAGTGTAGCTTTCGCCCGGCTTCAGCAGCACAGGGTCGGGGAACAGGCCCCAGACGCCGTCGCCAATCTGGTCAACCCAGGCCGAAACTTGTTTGCCATGCGAATCGGTAAGTGTAAGGCTGCGATTGTCCACGCCGCGGACCGGCTGGGAGAAGAAGACTTTTACCACGGTATCCTGATAGGCATTTTGTGCCCCGGCAGAGGGGTAAACGGCCAGGCGGGGCGCAGCTTGTTCCGTTCGTGAACCATCCAGCGTAATCACCCAGTTGCGCACAATCATCGGTACGGGCGGCGCCCCTTCCACCACGGCCGGTTCGTTTGCAGGCGTACGCCCGTCGCATAGACCGCCCAATACGCAAGGCTCAAGCACAAAATTGTTGTTGGTGTCCGCCATATTGCCAAGGAAATGCAGGGCCACCACGGCTTCAATGGACTGGTAAAAGACCGTTGCAGTGACTGCCACTGGTCCTTTCGCGTCTGGCGGGACCACTACTGAGTAACGATCGATCTTCTTCTCGTATTCAGGACGCCCTCTCGGCTTGAATCGCGTGTCGCGAAGAAAGGAGTCATCAAAGAAATCCCCGTTGCCATTGTCGTCTTTAAACTGTGGCAGGGCAGTGGAGTTATTGCGGTCAATGGTCCGGCCGTCCTTATCAATGGGAAGGCCCTTCTTGTTTGTCACAAGATTTAACGCCGTCGCATAAGGCAGGTCCAGTGTCGGACAGCCGTCGCCCAGCGAAGCCACTGCCTTGAACTGCAAGGCGTAGGGATCGGCCGAGCCGGCGGGAATCTTCCAATTACAGCCAGGGAAGTTAGGATCGATCATTTCTTCCGTTGTCAGGTTCCCTACGCCGATGGAAGTGCGCTTCCAGACGTTGTCCTGGATGGGAAGTTCCTTGCCGGTAGCCAGATCATAGGCGTGCAGGGCCAGCCATGCGGTGCGGCCCTCAGGAAAACCGGTGGGGAAATTGTGGCCGCTGCCGGTATTCGCTATGGTGATGGAAAGCGGGACAGACGTATTCGCAGCGGCGCTCTGGCGTCCCCGCAAGTCCATGGTGAGCACGTGGCGAAGACGGTCCCAGGCCAACCGGGCTTGCTGGGAATACGCCCCTTTCCGCTCCAGATGGGTCCAGAACCCGCGAGAATAAAGGCTCTTCTCATCCGCCGAAGAAAAGCTGAAAGCGGAAAGCTCAGGATAGGGCGCGATGTTCCCTCTCGGATCAACGTCTTTTCCGATCAATCCCGTAACGTAGGCGTTGCCGCCGACAAAATGATGAGTAAAGAAAGGATGCGGCGCTCCGCCTTCATTGGCGACGCGGTCCACAGGCGGCGGCAGCGGCTTGCCATCCTTATATAAGGTCTGCGCGGTGCCCGGCTGTCCATAGTCCTGCTGCATATGGCAGCTCTGGCAGTCACGCTTGAAACGCGGATCGAAGTTGGTGTTGCCGGGACGGTCAGCATACGCGCTGTTCGCCCACTCCGTGTACGTGCGCTCAATGGGAAAACCTCCTACCCATTTGCCGATGGGATTTTTGATCGGCAAGGCGTTCGTCACGTCGTGGCAGGCAGCGCACATCTCTGCCCGAATAAACATCGCCTGGTGGTATCCCTTGTGTTTTGCGGGATCGATCTTCTGATAAGGAATTTCCTGCCCGAAAATCTGGCTGGTGTAAACGTCCTTTCCTGACGGGGGAAGGTTTGCCGCGAGCGGGCCGAAGCGCTCCGGGGCCCCTATGGCGTGCGGCGACAGGCGATACGCCCCCGCGCCAATGCTGTAGCCCAGGTTTTGCTTGTTGGGATCAGGAACGTTAAACGTATCCTGCTGCGCCTGTGCCAGCAATTCAGAGCGAGGGCCGGCGCCGCTTGCCGGCGTATACGCGCTTGCACCGTGGACGTAATTGTGAAACGGGGTATCGCGGGTTTCGGCGTAGGTGTGGCAGACCGCGCAGATGATCCCGCTCTTGCCGGAGTCGGTATTGCGATACTGCGGCGCCAGCGTGGCGAAAGCAAGACCGGTCCCATTGTCGGAAGTTGGATTGAAGTTTGGATCGCCCGGCGCGTTTTCCAGTTTTGTCTGCGGATCAAACTTCACGTTCCTGAGCGGGACGTTGTCCACGTAGTCCGTGGGCATATGACAGCGGGAGCAAAAAAAGTCCAGCAGCGAGCCAGGACGCGAAACCTTGTACTTGCCCTCGCCGATGTCGAAGGTCGAGGAGCACTCGCCCTTGTTGGCGAAAGGATTGTGGGCGGCCTTTGCAGTGCCGTCGGGCGGTTCGGGCGTGTCACATTCTCCGTTGGCGGAAGTGGCCCGCGCCAGTGACAGAAAGGCGGCGCGCCACACCGGATCGCGCCACGAATTCGACATCATGGAACCATTCCATTCGTCGAAAATTTTCTGATGGCAGGTCTGGCATTGCCCGGGGCTGTCCTCCTGTTCCCAGTGATCGTGGTACGGAGGCGGAAAAGCCTGCGCTTCCGCCAGCACATAAGGCGCCGCTTCAGGCAAACGGTTTGGGATGTCGTTGAGCTTGCCCTGGTCCGGCTGGTAGTAAACCAAAGCGCTGGTCGCCAGGGTGGTGACAAGTAGCGTTGACAATTTCAGGGCTTTTCCGTTTCCATTCATCATTGCGCCGCTCCGCGAACCTCAGGCTGCATGGAAGTTCGATGGCCAGCCGCGTGGACATGCTCATACGCCAGAATGGGATCATGCACGGGCGCCACGGGCGCCTGGCCCAAGCTACGCGCGAACACCAGGAATATAAGCGCGAGATAGCCAGCCGCGATTGTCATTTCAAGAGGACCAAATTTTGGAGCACTCCACACGGAAGGCGTTACCAGGAGATACAGGTCCAGCCAGTGGCCACCGAGCAGCAGGATGGCAATTGCTTTCAGGATTCTCGTGGTGCATTTGGCGCGGACCGAGAGCAGCACTAGAAAAGGCGCGACCCAGTTTGCCATCAGGTTAAGCGCAAAGAGGAAAAGCCACGGGCCGTTTGTGCGTGCCGCATAATGCGTGACTTCTTCAGGAATGTTTCCATACCAGATCAAGAGATATTGGCAGACCCATATGTAGGCCCAGAACGTGCTAAAGGCAAAAAGCATCTTGCCAAGATCATGAAGCTGGTGGTCGCTTACTGAATCGCGCAGCGGGCCGCGCTCTTTCAAGATCACTATGGCCAGTGTTACCGCGGCAATGCCCTGCACAAACGTTCCCGCAAATACATAAACCGCGTACATGGTGCTGAACCAATGCGGGTCAGTGGAAATCAGCCAGTCAAATGCGCCTACAGTCAGCGTTACAGCAAAGACAGGGACAAACATCACCGCATAGCGAGTGAGCTTCTGATGAAGCACAAGCGCCAGCTCGGGATGGCGATCTTGCTGGAGCGAGATTTTGCGGAACAGCCAGGCGAAGAACATCCATGCCGCGAAAACAAAGACCATTCGCGTAAAAACCCACGGCGGCTGCAGATAGCGGGCCCAACCCGCAATCGCCGGTTCGCCGGCCACGGCCCCCTGCCGGCTCCACGGATAGAGAATATGGCGGCCGAAGAAGAGGACCAGAATCAGGACCGAGGCAACGGTAACCAGGGGCATGAAGGCTTCCGGAATTCTGCGCAGACTGGCTGACCATCGGGCCCCAGTCGCCCGTTGTGCAGCCAGGAAAAATATGGACGAGGCGCCGAGCGAAGCCGCATAAAAGCCATTCACCAGCAGGTTCGGCCAAAAGCGCTGGGGCTCCGCCAATACTCCATAGATGGCCGCACAAATTCCCAGAGCAAGAACCACGGCAGCGGTCCCGCGTACGCGCTTCGAGAGCTGAAATGAACTGGCCCCGGTCATTGTGCTCCTCCACTCTGCGTCGCTCGGTCGCCATTGCTCAGACCTTGCAACACAGTATGTACATAGGTGACGACCTTCCACCGCTCGTCGGCGGTAAGTTGCGCGGCATAGGACGGCATTTTTCCTGTTCCCATGGAGATCACGTGAAATATCCGTCCCGGCGGAAACTGCATCAGCCGGTCAGAAACGTACGACGGCGGCGGGGGGATCTTTCCGGAGATTGGGCCATCGCCTTTGCCCTGCTCGCCGTGGCAGACCGCGCAATACGTGCGAAAAAGTTCTTTGCCTTCCTCTAGTGTCTGTGGCGCGGCACGGTAAGGATTCTCAAGTTCACGACCGGCCCGTATGGCCTCGGCCTCTCCCGGGCCGTAGTGAAATGGATGAAATCCCCGCGGGATGGTTCCAGCAACTGGGCGCTGGAGCGTGAGTCCATCCCGCGTTATAAAATTTGGAGCATAAGCCTTGTATGCGGGACCACGCGCCATGTCAGGCATGTACTCGTAGGCCCTTTTTTCCGGAGTGGCGCCGCAACCCGCAAGCAGGGCGATGCACGCCAGCATCCAGGGCGCAGAAAACTTCTCGCTCATTGTTCCGCCTCCCTTTCCCGGATTCGGTTCGCGCCGCTTTCCTGCAACAGTTTTCGCGCGCTATGAATGTCAAAAGGCGCTTCGCTCTTGCGCAGCACGAGCGCAAAAGTGTCATTGGTTACGCCTTCCGCGAACAACGACTCCCTTTTCCCTGGATAGAGGCGGGCGCGCAGGAATAGCGCGGCAACGGTGGCCAGACCGGAAAGCAGCACCGTGAGTTCGAAACAGATTGGCACAAAGGCCAGGGTGGAATTATCAGGCTTGCCCCCGACGTTCAGCGGCCAATCCAGCACGGTTGTATAGAACTGGAATGTCAGAGCCAGCGCAAGAGCGCAGCAGCCTACCAGGAATGTGACCCAGGGCAGGCGAGTCCTGCGTGCGCCCATCGCAGCATCAAGCCCATGGACCGGATACGGAGCATAAACGTCATAAATCCTGAAGTCTTCCCTGGTTAAGGCGCGCACGGCATGCAGAAGCTTCTCTGCATCGGAAAATGTGGCCACCACAAAGGACTTAGGCATTGATCGCCACCTCCTCCTGGTCTTGATCGCTGCTGAGGGCCATCTTGTGGGCGCCGTGTCCGACCACGCCCTTGATCTCCCACATTGCGATCATCGGCAGGAGCCGGATGAACAACAGGAAGCAGGTGAAGAACAGTCCGAAGCTTCCAACCAGAATTCCAACGTCAAAGACGGTGGGATAGAACATTCCCCACCCGGACGGCAAAAAGGCGCGGTGGAGGGAAACCACGATGATCACGAAACGTTCAAACCACATGCCGACGTTTACCATGATCGAAACGATGAACAGGAAGGCCACATTCGTCCGGGCTTTTTTTGACCACAGCAATTGTGGAGTCACCACGTTGCAAAGGACCATCAGATAAAAGCACCAGGCATAAGGCCCGGTTGCGCGATTGATGAAGTGATACCGCTCATACAGGTTGCCGCCGTACCATGCGGCGAAGAATTCGGTGAGATACGCGTAGCTTACGATCATGCCCGTGAGCATGGTCACCTTGGCCATCTTGTCGAGATGCCTGAGAGTGATGTAGCGCTGCAGGTTCATGGTGGAGCGCGTGATGATCAGCAGGGTCAGCACCATGCCGAATCCGGAATAAATGGCGCCGGCGACAAAATAAGGCGGAAAAATTGTGGTGTGCCAGCCCGGCAGCAGCGACGTCGCAAAGTCCATGCTCACAATCGAGTGCACGGAGAGCACCAGCGGAGTCGCCAATCCGGCCAGCACAAGGCTCACAACCTCATAGCGCGACCAGGTACGATGCGAGCCATTCCATCCCAGGCTCAGCAGGCGGAAAACAAACTTCCTGGTCCCGCCGGCAGCGCGGTCACGCAATGTTGCCAGGTCGGGAATCATGCCGAGATACCAGAAGACCAGCGAGATCGTCAGGTAGGTGCTGATGGCAAACACGTCCCACACAAGAGGAGAACGAAAGTTCACCCACAAAGGTCCGCGTTGGTTTGGAAAATACGGAAAGATAAAAAACGCGTCCCAGGGACGGCCCATGTGGATTGCGGGAAACATGCCTGCGCACATCACGGCGAAAATCGTCATCGCCTCTGCTGAACGGTTGATTGACGTGCGCCATTGCTGGCGAAACAGAAGCAGGATGGCCGAGATCAAGGTCCCGGCATGGCCAATGCCCACCCAGAAAACAAAGTTCGTGATATCGAAGGCCCAGCCAACGCTGTTGTTCAATCCCCAGATGCCAATTCCTTTTGCGAAAAGATAGGAGACCATCCCTCCCAGGTTGAGCAGAGCGGCAAATGCAATTGCAAAACAAATCCACCAGCCTTTGCCCGGCCGTGCTTCCAGGGGCCGCGCGATGTCCTCGGTAATGTCCCCCAGGGAAGGGTTGTCGTCGACCCATGAAGGCGGTGGCAGCACCTGGGGCTCCGTGCCGCGCGCCGCAGCCGGCGCATGTCCATTCACTCGAATCGAAGTCGTACTCATCACGGCTCCTTAAGCGGTCTCCATGGGATTGCGGACCTTCTTCAGATAGCTGATGTTGGGACGCGTACCCAGTTCATCCAATACCTGGTAGCGCCGCTGGTTGCGCTGCATCTGTGAAACGCGGCTGTTCGGGTCTTTGAGATCGCCAAAAACGATGGCCTGGCTTGGGCATGCCTGCTGGCACGCGGTCTGGATGTCTCCATCCGCCAGTTCCCGTTTGCCTTGCAAGGCGGTGTTCCTGGCCGATTGAATGCGTTGCACGCAGAGACTGCATTTTTCCATCACGCCGCGCGAACGCACCGCCACGTCTGGGTTCAGCACCATCCGCCCCAGCGGGCTCTCCATGTTGAAGTCGAACTGCGGGTTTTCCGTGTAGTTGTACCAGTTGAACCGCCGCACCTTATACGGGCAGTTGTTAGCGCAATAGCGGGTGCCGATGCAGCGGTTGTACACCTGCTGGTTGAGTCCTTCAGAACTGGTGGTGGTGGCAAGTACCGGGCAAACGGTTTCACACGGCGCATTCTGGCAGTGCTGGCACATCATGGGCTGATGTACGCTGCGAGGATCGTCCTCTTCCCCGCTGTAATAACGATCAATCCTGATCCAATGCATGATGCGAATACGCTCGATCTGGTCTTTTCCCACGACGGGGACGTTGTTCTCCGCCTGGCACGCCACCACGCAGGCCGAGCAGCCCGTGCATGCATTCATATCAATGGCCATGCCCCAGGCGTGGTCTCCATGCAGGCGCTCCGTCCACAGCGAAGGCAGCGGCGCCGCTTCATTTCCGGGGCCGGACGTTCTCCGCAATTCCGTCAGCGACGTTTCCAGCACAATGGGCCGGCCTTCCATGGAAAAATGCGTTTGCGTGCTGCCTAACTTTTCTGTGCGGCCGGTCTTTTCAATCACTACGTCCCTGGTGAAATAGCGGCGATGGCCCTGCTCCATCGCGGTAAGCGCATAAGCGTTCACTCCCACGTTGTCTCCGGCGCGCCCAGCCTGCCGCCTTCCATGGCCCAGCGCCACTGAGATTGTGCGGCCGTCTTGTCCGGGCTGGATAAATGCAGGGAGTTCAAGCTGCCGGGTCCCAGCCTTTAGCCGGATGACCTCGCCCTGGTTCACGCCGAGTTTCTTTGCCGTCGCTGGGGCGATCGCAGCGTAATTGCCCCAGGTAACTTTCGTGATTGGGTCAGGAAGCTCCTGGAGCCAGGGATTGTTGGCGTGACGCCCGTCGCGCATGGGGACGGTTTCATAGCAATGCAATTCAAAACTCGTGTCCACATCAGCGCGGCTTTCTCCGGCTTGCTTGAGAATTCTCTCCACCGCGGCTTTCCAGTCTCCGTGAAACTTCGGAACAGCCGGGGCGCCCAGCGGAGGCACAACAACAACGCCGGCCTGGAGTGAACGCTCCCAGAATTCCTGAAAATCACGCGTCTCTTTCTGGCGCGGGAAAATGTTGGCGCGCCAGAACTCGCGCAGATAGTTGTAATAGTCCGCCTCTGGATGGCCTGCCCATCGAAGCAGCGTGTCCTGCACCGCGCGTGTTTCAAAGAGCGGCGCAATCAACGGCTGAGAAAGGCTGAAATGCGAATCAACCGGCTCGGCATCGCCCCAGGATTCAAGGAAGTGGTGGTCGGGACATATCGCGTGAACGTGGGAACTGGTCTCATCGCGGCGATCGGAGAAGGAAATTGCAAGCGCCGTTTTTCCCAGGCCATCAAGGAACTTTTCAGGTTCGGGGTAGTCATAGGCGGGATTGACGCCGTGCATCATCAAAGTGTGCACGTCGCCACGCTGCATCTTCGCCACCAAATCGGCCATGGCAATGTCATCGCCGCTCCGCTGCAGCGAAGGCCGGACAACATCGATGGTCTTCCCAAAATTCCCCAGCGCAGCATTCAGAGCGTTGACCACCATTTGGACCGAGCTGTCATTCGACCCGCTCACTACCAATGATTCACCGCGGTGTTTCCACAGCTCGTCGGCGATGGCATCCAGCTTCCCGGCATCCAGCGGGTCCCGCGTTGCGCCGGCCGGAACGATACCGGACTTGCGGGCAATGCGGCGCAGCAGCGCCACCGCTACCAGTCCTAATTGCGAAGGCGGCACAGCCACGCGGAGATCAGCGTTGCTGCCCGTAACAGACATTCCCGACTCGAACTGAATATGAAGGGCAGGCGCATTGTCCGGATTGCGGCTGGCCGCGTATTGGCGCGCAAACTCCACGGGTGAGAGCCATGTGCCCAGGAAATCGGCTTCCAGACCCACGATGACGCGTGCTTTATCGAAAGCGAAGTGTGGAATAACGGACCGGCCAAACGACTGCTCATTGGCCGCGCGCATCGCGCTGAAAGAGATTGGATCGTACTCAACGTGCCGGAAGTTGGGATAGCTTCTCCGCCACTCCGCAATGATGCTTCGCGTCGAAGGGCTGACGATGGACCCGGAAAGCAGCACGATCTCACGTTTGCTTTCCCGCGCTTCCCGCAATGAGTCCAAAATGCGCTTGTCAATTTCCTGCCAGGCGGCAGCCCGGCCCAACCAGAGCGGCCCGCGCAACCGGGCATCGTCATAAAGAGAGAGCACGGTGGCCTGGCCGGTGGCGCAGGTGCCTCCGCCAAACAGAGCTGATTCCGCGTTGCCTTCAATTTTTATTGGGCGGCCGTCACGCTGCTTTACCAGCAAACTGCAAGAGGAAGCGCACCCACGGCATGTGGTGGCATACCAATTGGCAACGCCGGGAATTATCTCGTCCGATCCCACCAGCAGAGGAATAGCGTTTTGCACTGGAGCGCGGCACCCGGAAAGCCCCAGGGCGGCAACGGTGAAACCCATGGCCGCCAGAAAGTCCCGGCGGGTGGTTTCCTCGCCGGCCGCTGAAGAGGGCAGACCGCCGGGAAATTCCGCGGTGCGCCGCGGACCATTCCGCAACTCTTCCGGGCCCTTCCAGTATGCGGGAACCGCCGGTCCGCCGATCTGGACGAGATGCTCCTTCGCGCTCTTGCAATGTCCCCGCGCTTCGCCTTTGCCTGATTCACTCATCCGATGTCCCATTGCGTCGTTTCCGCACGCCTCTCGTTTTCACAACTCCTTGCTGTCTCGCCGTTAGTAGTGACAGCCGGCACAATCCAGGCCCGCGGCCGGCTTTTGTTTCTGCTTGAGTCCGAGAGCGGCCCGCTCGAAATCTCCCACAGGAAGCTTCGCGTGTTCGCGATGGCATTGCAGGCACCAGCCCATGGTCAGCGGCGCCACCTGGCTGATTGTCTCCATGGTTTCCACCGGACCATGACATCTCTGGCAGGCCACTCCGGAAACCACGTGCTGGCTGTGATTGAAGTAAACAAAGTCAGGAAGGTTATGCACCTTCACCCAGCGGATAGGCCGCTGTTGCTGTACGGCCTCCTTGAGTTTTTCGATCTCGACCGTCTGCTTTTCCAGGATGGTGTGGCAATTCATGCAGACGCTGGCCGGAGGAATCCCGGCGTGCCGGCTGGTCCGCGCCGCATAGTGGCAGTAGAGGCACGGGATCTTGTTATCGCCGGCGTGCACCTTGTGAGGAAATGCGATCGGTTGCTTTGGAGAATACCCCTGGTTGATGCCGATTCTCGACAACTGCCATGCGCCAGTCCCGACCGCGAAACCCATGCCCACAATCCCCATAAAAAGCCAGTGGAGCCGCATAGTGACTTAGTCTTCCTCCGGCCAGAGCCATGCAGCGGGGCTGTGCTTGCGCGTCCATGCTTCCAGGACGCGTGTTGTGGAGGCGAATGCGCGGCCCAGAAGAGCAAACGCCCAATGCAGAACGAATATTGCAAAGGCCGCAAGCCGCGTCAGGGGAAAAACTGCGATCGCGGCAAAGGCCGAGAATACGTGCAGCCTGACCAGAAAGGGCATCTCGCTCGCGAGATTTGCGGCAGGTTTCGTGCCGACCAACGACGCCATGTAGGGAGCGAGAGTTACAGAACTCCACGCCGACCCCCAGCGGTAAAGAACGGCAGTGAGCACTCCCGACAGGAGACCGAGGAACACAAGACCGAAAAACACCGTGTCCGGCAATTCAGTGATCAAGCCGCCGCTTGAATGCCCCAGATACCTGTACAGTAGAGCGCACCCGCACGCCAGCGCGGAAACACCCACGATCAGGCCTGCGCCTTCCAGCAGGTAAAGCCTGGCCGTATTGCCGTTCCACCACAGGATTGCGCGGGGAAAGAGCACTCCAAGAAAATGGGCGGCAACCAGCAGCAGCAGGCCCACTCGCCAAAGCGCGCCGCCGGCGAACTGCGACCGTGCCTCGAACATTTCTTTTTTTACCGACGGCATTTGCCGGCGATCAAATAGATACCGCGTTCCGAGCCCGATCACCAGCAGGGAGAATGCAATATAAGGCGACGCGGCGAAGAGGATATCGGCCTTCATCTCGCGCTTCCTTTCCGGCGACCTCGTTGGTGAAGCATTGCCGCCTGGATCGCAACCGACGTCGCCTGCTCAGCACCAGCAGAAGGCGACGGCGGCGATGGCGATTCAACCTGCGCGGACTTACGCGAACCGGCCTGGCGGAGGAATGACTTCAAGGCAAATACCTCTTTGGCCGTGAGGTAATGTGAGCCGGCGCCCGCGGTTTCCCATTGAAAGCAGGGATGCCGCAAGAACTCAGTCAGAGCGCGGTCCTGAAACTTGAAATAGGTTTGCGTCAGGTCAGGGCCCAGACTGCCGCCCCAACGGGTCCCCTGGACAGAGTGACATGTACTGCAAGGCTGAATGCCGTGTTTGAAATGCCGTTCGCCGGAGAAGAGCTGGCGTCCTAATTCCAAGTCAGATGACGAAGCCAACTCGGCGTTACGCTCGTCGGGAGGTTTGATGTCGGGGCCGCCGACGGCAATAAAGTCGAGGATGTCATTGATCTGTTTTTCCGAGAGGTCAGTCCAGTCCGGCATTCTCTGTTTTTTGAATTCGGCAAACAAAGAGACGGCAGTGGCATCGCCCGAGTTGATCACCGTGGAAGATGCATGGATAAACTTGATCAGCCAATCGCGTCTGCGGCGCTCGGTTACGCCCTTCAGGTCCGGCCCCACTTTAACGCCCTTGCCGAAGGTGTGGCAGGCGGTGCATCGCTTGTTGAAGGTAGCCGCCGCCTCGGCGGAGAACTTTGCCCCGCCGCCCTCGGAGTCTTCGTCGTCCGCCCATGCAAGTTGCACACCACCGGCAATCAACAGGAGCAGCAGAGCAAGGGCCCGAATGAATGCGCGAAAGTTGAGTACCTCAGGTTTCACTGACAGCTTTCCCCTTTTCTAAACCGTCATAAAAAACGAAAGGCCCGGAGAGCATCAGCTCCCTGGGCCAAATCCCCTTGTCTGGTCCGGCAGTCCGGAGGACAGAAATCAGGGCCCTTTTTTTGTCGTCAAAAAAACTTACCGCAAAACTCTCCCGGACTAACATGCCCCCACGTGTCGGGAAAGCCCCCTATATGCCCCAAATAAAAATGGCCCAGAGACGTTGGAGGTCTCTGAGCCAAATTTTTGTCGGACCGTACTTAATAAGTCGGAACGAAAATCAGGGCTCACTAAAAAATGTAACAACAGACTTATATACAACAAACAGTGGCTTGTCAATATTGGAGGAGGCGTAGTGTCCTAATTTAAGGGTAACGACAATCTCTCCTTCTGTCTTCCTGAGCAAGTGTGAGTCCTGCTTGCGGGACGAGCGCGCGTCGAAGGATCCCGAGGATACGTCATTGGCCCATGCGGTTTCAGGGGTGTCGGATGATCTGGCAGGAAGCACAACCGCGAAGCGGTTGTGTCACACGCTGTAAGCGGACGCAGGCGAGGGCGCCTGCGCTCCACAAGTTTTTGGGGAATTCTCTCCATAACTTTGTCTTAGAGAATCTGTTCGTCTAGAACGAAATAGCAGATGTCGGTAGAACTCCCTGGCGCAGCATGGGCGAATGAAACGGTGTCGGGATCCTTCGACTCGCACTTCCCGTTCGCAAGCTCAGGGTCGTGCT
>Ga0207665_10001182_pt1 | contig 17562 bp, 24 predicted proteins | sample LARL112metaG_FD_184351 | JGI IMG/M metagenome (GOLD analysis project Ga0207665, IMG submission 184351) | Corn, switchgrass and miscanthus rhizosphere microbial communities from Kellogg Biological Station, Michigan, USA - LAR L11-2 metaG... | ecosystem: Host-associated > Plants > Roots >...
CCTTTTGAAGTGAGTTATTTCAGCACTTGGGTGAAGAGGGATGACTTATAACACCAGAACTGGTGCTTAAGCCATCCCTGACGACACTTATGTTCAGTCATTGGCTTGCGCGTGTTCATGCGAGTCGTCCTGGGTCGCTTTGGATGATTCGCGCTTAACACGCATGACTAAACGTGCTCTTCTGTCCGATTAAGCAGCAACTCTGTCCTGTTTTGCCCTGAAGCGCGCCCATCGTGCGCGTTGCGCGGCGGCAATTTTCCGGCGAGCGGCAACTGAAAGAGTACGTCTCTTCCCGGCTATGCGCGGTCCGGCTGTGGCCGTTGAACTTGACCCTTGCCGTACACGTGCCCACCTTGCCTTCTGGGCCTGCGCCATGCGGCGTCTCGCAGCGGCTGATACCACACGTCCTGGCTGTCTGCCGTTGCGACTACCTGAGCTTCGTCCAAGAATGCCTTCAATTGCAAGAATCGCACTTCCAAGTTGTTCTGCTTGTTCCTCGGCCCGCTTGCGTTCTTCTCTAAGTTGCTCAAGCGCGCCTTCTAAATTAGCCATAGTCCCCCCTAAGTTGAAACAGCCCAATGATTGTAGTGCAAGTTACGACACTTGTCCTGTAATTACTCAGAAAAGTTATGATCGACGCTCGTTCTTGTCCCTATAGGGAAACGGCCACCCACAATAGGAAGCCGCCACCCGCAGCCGGTTGCCGACCGAGTCAATCCTGAATATGCCGTACAATCCTTGGACTGCCATGATGCTCGAAGCTCTTCATCGAATCGTGAATCATCGTGAGTCTCTCTCGCGTGATGAGGCGCGTGCCGTCATGAGTGAGGTGCTTTCCGGCAAGTGCACCGATGCGCAAATCGCGGCACTGCTGGTGGGACTGCATATGAAGGGGGAGACGGTCGAAGAGATCGTTGGCTTTGCCGAGGCCATCCGCGCGGCGGCAACGCCAATTCGGGTCCCTGACGACTCCGTGCTAGATGCCAGCGGTACCGGCCGCGAAGCCCTGGTCGACACTTGTGGGACCGGAGGCGATGCCGCCGGGACCTTCAATATTTCAACCGTCACCGCTTTCGTGGTGGCGGGCGCCGGAGTGCGAGTAGCTAAACACGGCAATCGCAGCTCTACTCCCAAGATTGCCGGTCAAGGCATGCGCGCGAAATGCGGCGCGGCCGATGTGATGGAAGCGCTCGGAGTGAACATTGAGCTTCCGCCTGCACTGATAGCACAGTGCATACGCGAAGTGGGAATCGCGTTTCTGTTTGCTCCTGCGATTCATTCCGCGGCAAAGTACGTTCAGGCCGTTCGTCGTGAAACCCGGTTGCGGACTGTTTTCAATCTGCTTGGTCCACTGACCAATCCTGCAGGAGCCTCCGCGCAGGTGGTCGGCGTGTATGCGCTCGATCTGGTCGACAAAGTTGCAGAAGCGCTCAGCATGCTGGGAACCCGCCGAGCATTTGTAGTTCACGGGCTTGATGGACTCGACGAAATCACGATTACAGGTGCTACGCGGGTCGCCGAAGTACGCGAGGGAAATGTACATTCCTATGAGATCGATCCCGATGAATTTGGCTTTCAGCGCGCGCCGCTTGACGCAATTTCCGGGGGTGACGCCGCGCAGAATGCCGGGATTGTACGAAGTATTTTGACGGGAGAGAAATCGCCACGTCGCGATGTGGTTCTGATGAACGCCGCCGCGGCGCTGGTCGCCGCCGGCAAAGCCGAGCACTTGAAAGCTGGCGCCGACTTAGCGGCTCAGTCGATTGATTCAGGCAGCGCTGCAAAAAAGCTCGAAGCGCTGGTCAGCTTCACCCGAAAAAACATTCACCACGGAGACACGGGGACACGGAGAAGTTCACACTCTTGAACTTGTTGGTGTCAGCTCAGTGGACTGAAAGCACCAAGACAAACTCTCATTTCTGCTTTTCTCAGTGCCTCCGTGTCTCCGTGGTGAAACAATCTTAAATCTGAACCCTTTCCATCCACTGCGCGACCTGTACATTCCATCCCAACTCTTTAGTCATGACATCGCGCAGCTGACTGGATGCATCCGGTTCGCCGTGTACCAGATAAGTTGTTGACGGCTTAGCCGGGAACGTACGCAGCCATTCCAGAAGCTCGGGCGTATCCGCATGATCGCTGAATTGCTCGAGCGCCGCCACCTGCGCGCGAATCGGAACCATCTGGCCGAAGATTTTCACCTCCGGCGCTCCGCTCTTGATGGTGAATCCGCGTGTGCCCGGCGCCTGAAATCCAATGAATATGACGGTGTTCTTCGGATCAGGCAGGCGTTGCGCCAGATGATGCAAAATGCGTCCTCCCGTCACCATCCCGCTGGAAGAAATAATGATGCAGGGTGCTTTGTAATCATTGATCTTCTTCGATTCTTCCGCGGTCTGCGCAAACGTCAAGCCTGTCCACTTGAGCGGGGAGCCGTAACGGCTGATGAGCTGTTTAGTGGCGTCGCTGTATTCTTCCGTGTGCTTGAGAAAAATGTTGACCGCCTTGATCGCCAGAGGGCTGTCGCAAAAAATGGGGACGTGCGGCACTTGGCCGGATTCCATCAATTCTTTGACCATGAAGACGAATTTCTGTGTGCGCTCAACTGCGAACGAGGGAGCAACGACCGCGCCTCCGCGTTCGACAGTCTTCTTAATAATGTCGGCTAGTTGAGGCCGTGGATCGTCTTTGGGATGGACGCGGTTGCCGTAAGTCGATTCCATCACCACGATGTCGGCACACTCGCCGGTCTGTGGCCCGGAATAGACCACTTTCCCGGGAGCAATGTTCTGGTCGTGCACGCGTCCGATGTCGCCGGTAAACAACAGACGCGTGGCGCGGGCGCCCTCGCCCGCGAGCGTGATTTCCGCCATCGATGATCCTAAAATATGCGCGGCATGAACAAAGCGAAATGACAACTGAGGTGAAATTTGTTTGCTCTCGCCGAATGCAACCGGCTTGAAGTATTGCAAACATTCCTGTGCTTCCTCCTCGGTATATAGCGGCAGCGCAGGATCGTGCTTCGAGGTCTTGTGCTGGTTGTGGAACGCGGCATCCTCTTCCTGCAGGTGGCCGGAATCGGGTAGCAGGATGCCGCAAAGATCTATTGTTGCGGGCGTCGCATAAATCGGCCCACGAAAGCCCTGCTTCACCAGCCGTGGAATCCAGCCGCAATGGTCGAGGTGAGCGTGCGTCAAAATCAATGCTTCAATATCATTGGCGGAGAGCGGAAGCTTCTGCCAGTTACGGTCACGCCATTCTTTCTTCCCCTGAAACAGCCCGCAGTCGACCAGGACTTGCACTCCGCTCTTGCCCGAGTCGTCGCCGGACACATTAATTAAATGTTTCGATCCGGTTACCGTTCCTGCCGCGCCAAGAAATTGAATGTAGGACAAAGAAGCCTCCGGCGAATTAATTAATGATTCGCTTCAATCTTATATGTGTGGCTCGTACCTTCGCTTTCCGGTACGCTGCCATCGTTTACGTTGATTTCTTCCGGCACTGCTACCGCCACGATTCTTACCGACGCTTTTGCGTTCCCGGCGACGATCAACTGCTCGGTGGCCTCCCCTCGCGACATGTGCACAGTCACAGGCACTTGGGCTCCAGCGGTTCCAGAATTTTCGACGGTAACAGTAACCATGTAACCGCTATGCTGAATTGGGCTGGTATAAACATTCGCGATGCGCAGATTGGGCAGTCCACGATCGCGATACACCCAGTCGTCAAAGAACCACTGGAGATCGCGATGCGACTGAGCTTCGATGAGCTTTTGCATGTAGTCGGCACTAGTGTCGTCGCGAGAGTCGTACTTGTGCAGTGCAGCGGTGAGCGCGATATCCCCCACAATGTCTCGTAGCATCCACCAGGCATTCATTGCTTTAGTTTGTACATAGAATTCGTCGGGCGCATTGATGAGCGAGGTTTCGGCGGAATGATCGCCGGCGCGAGAGAGATTTCCTTTTTCCGTCTGGACGAGCGCAGTCCGGTGACTTTGCAGATAGGTGAGTGCGGCGTCGCGTCCTTTTTCATTCAAGAAATAATTGGCCTGCGCAAAACCAGCGAGGCCTTCGCTGATCCAGGTGCGCGGCGAGGGGAAATACAGATGGGTGATTTGCCGAAGCGCGGAGAGAAGGATGGTTGTCTCATCGCCCGTGAGTGGCGCGAGCAGCATGGCTCCGGATTCGAACGGCGCCGCAGCGGGATCAAGTAACTCGACAACTTCGGCCTTGTACTCCGGCTTGTCGCGATGGTCGCCGAACCATTTGCTGATTAACGGCGCGATTTGTTCGACCGCGAGCGCGTAGTCGTCAGCGCCCGATTTATGACCAGACAAATACGAAATGTTCACAGCGGGCTTGTCGAGTACGTCGTAGTTTCCGATTAGAAAAAGCGGAGCCGTTGTGCCCACAGACTGAAATCTGCATTCCGTCTCGACCGAATACGCCCTGCCCACATTCTCCTCGCCGAGCACCGATCCTCTGTCGTTGCAGAATAGTATGGGCCGCGACCCGGTGGAATCGGAGTGAATGAACGTAATCCTCATCTCCGCGCCCACTTCCCGTTGCTTCCACCGTCCCACTTCTTCGAACACGCTGTTCCCTTCCGACAAGCTTACGGCCTCAGTCGCGATTGGATACCAGGCAACGTAACCAATCCCTCGCACCGCCGTGAACGTACGCCCAATCTGGTCCCAGTCGGAATGCTTTGCGGTGTCAGCGGGCACGCCGATTCGAGTTAGCCGGGTGGCATCCTGCGGAATGGTTCCTTCGTAGCCGATCTCAAGATCGATGCTTTGCCTGTACGGCACCCCACGCGGCAACACCACCACCGCTTCGGTCAGCGCCCCGGTGTGATCGATATCCGAGGTGTAGGTCTGCGATACGAACTCAGCCGGCTTGCCCTCGAATCGAATCGAGACCCAATTCAAAGTAGAGGAAATCTGCAGCGCGAGATTTTTCTGTGGGGCGTCAGAATCGTTGCGCAGCGTGATCTTCCCGCGCACCCCAAGTCGCTGTTGTCCCGGTTCGATTGTCGCGTTTAAGTTATAACGCGTGAAAGTGAAGGCGTGGCGATCCAAAGCAGCGGACGGAAAGGCTAAACCGCAGAGTACGCAGAGTACGCCGAGAAATTTCATCAGGCAGTTTGCCGCCTCTGGCGCACAACTTCATACAGCACCACTCCCGCCGCGACCGACACATTCAACGACGGAACCTTGCCGAGCATGGGAATCGAAACCAGAAAATCACACTTCTTCGCAACCAGATCGTGCAGGCCCTTGCCCTCGGCCCCCAGCACCAGCGCGCAATTCATCTTGTAATCGATGTCAATGTAGCTTTGCTTCCCCCGTTCATCCAGGCCAACAATCCAGAATTCTCTGGCTTTAAGGTCTTCAAGCGAGCGCGCGATGTTCGTGACTTTCGCAACCGGCAAGTGTTCACTTGCTCCAGCTGAAGCTTTAGCGACCGTGCCGGTGACGCCAACCGCTCGTCGTTCCGGGATCAACACTCCATCCGCTCCGGCGGCATCTGCGGTGCGCAGAATCGCTCCGAGATTATGCGGATCTTCCACTCCATCGAGAACAATGACCAGCGAATACTCCCCGCGCTTTGCCGCGATCACATCATCCAGATCGGCGTACTGTTTTGACGAAGTCACCGCCACCACGCCCTGATGCGAGGCAGTCGCAGCCATGCGATCAAGCTCTACCCGAGGTAACAATCGCACAGGAATGCCCTGTTGCCGGCATTCCTGGATAAGCTTTTGCAGGCGCAGGTCATGTCGTTCTTTTGCGACTCCTACCCACTCAAATGCGCGCCCTCGCGCCTTGAGTGCTTCGGTGACTGTGTTCATACCAAAAAGTACGTTCATCGGAAGAGCTAGTGTAAACGGTTTGGAGCGCCCCGCTTCTCCTGCATTTGCCAGAAGTGGGGTTGGCGCCATTCAAACCGGCTTCGCGCCCGTGAACCGCGGGTGTAAACTTAGCCGCCTCACAAATACACGTTTCCTCGGGAAGCACACAATTGGAGGAACTATGAAACTATGCAGTCGCTTGCTACTGATTGCCTTCGCCACAACCGCGTTGACCCAACTCTCCAGCGCGCAAAGGGGCATGATGATGCAGCCGCCTGACATCGCCGGCGTCTTCAATCCGGTGGTCGGCTCCGGCGCGAGTTACGAAATGGTAAAGACCAACGGTGAGAAGATTCCCTTCGACATGGCCGTCGTCGACAAAGACGCATCCGGCGGCTACTGGATCGAATATTCCATGCAGAACCCGAAGCTCAACGGCCCTGTCTACATGAAGAACCTCATGGTCCATCAATCCGACGACATCATCATTCAGCGCTCTATCATGCAAATGCCTGGCCGACCGCCCATGGATATGAGCTCGATGATGTCGATGAAAGCCATGCAATCGCCTAAGGAAAAAGCCGATTTCCGCGCCAACGCTCAGAACATGGGCACGGAGTCGGTCACTACTCCGGCAGGCACATTCTCCTGCGAGCACTGGCGCAACGCCAAAGACGGCACCGATGTTTGGCTCAGCGACAAAATCGTTCCCTGGCGCCTGGTAAAAATGTCGGGCGCAAACGATACTTTGACCCTGGTCAAGATCATCTCAGACGCAAAGACCCACATCACCGGCACTCCTGTCAGTATGGAAGAGATGATGCAGCAACACATGGGAAAACCGAACCAATAGTTCCCAGTATCAGGGCCTCGGAAACGGCAAAGGAGGCTCTCTGGCCTTAAGTGTTATCCGCTATACTTTGGCTGAGGATTACGAGTGTCTCTATCCGCGCTCATTGTGGACGACGAGCAATTGGCCCGCGACGAACTGGCCTACCTGCTCAAAAATATCGGCGACGTGGATGTGGTTGCCCAAGGCAAGAACGGCCTTGAAGCTGTAAACCTCATCCGCGAGCACAACCCCGACTTGGTTTTTCTTGACGTGCAGATGCCTGGACTGGATGGCTTCGGCGTTATCAAAAAACTTCTCGACAAGAAACTCCCGCTGCCGCAAATTATTTTCTCCACCGCCTTCGATCAATACGCGGTGAGGGCATTTGAGGTGAATGCGGTCGACTATCTTCTAAAACCCTTCGATCGCAAACGCGTCGCCCAATCCGTCGAGAAGGCCCGCGCGAAAATGGAACCAGCGAATTCATCATCCGACAAGCTGGATACCCTGGTCCGCATGCTGGAATCTCAGAAGCCGCAGACCGCAAAAATCCTTCTGAAGGCCATCGGCAGATTATTTCTGGTCAGCCAGCGTGACATTTGTTTTGCCTCAATCGAAGACGGCATCATCACCGTGGTTACCAGCGGCGTAAATGGAATGGAAGGCCAATCGAATTGCCGCACGCTCGAAGAACTGCTCGACAGTCTCGATCCCAACCTGTTCTGGCGAGCTCATCGCTCTTATCTGGTGAACATCAACCGCATTAAGGAAGTTGTTCCCTGGTTCAAGAGTTCCTACCAGCTCCGCATGGACGACAAAAAGCAAACGGAAATTCCCGTGAGCCGCGCACAAACCAAAAGGCTAAGAGAATTGTTTGGGTTATAGATTTCCTTCGAAGGCAGCTTAGCCGCGCTTCCACGGCTTCAGCACTGTATACCGCGGCGTTGCGGTTGACTTTTCTTTGCTGACCGTAATCAGTTTGCGCCGCACCAGCCAGCCGGTAGCGGCCTGAACCGAACTTTTCGAAACACCTATTGACTCCGCTAACTCCCGATAACTGACCTGGACCACAGTCTTGCGCCGCTGCTGCTCCGTGGCCAGCCACAGGTAGACCAGAAAGCTTACCGGCCGGCGGTCGTGGCCGACCAAATCGCGAAGAAGGACGTCAACCACGTAATCGTCGAGGACCATGTCTATACCGATACTTACTATAGCAATAACTGGCTGATTGCAAGGTCCTCAGCGCTCAGGCTACGCTCAGTCACACGAGGAGGACGAAAATGATTCGCGGAATCAGCCTGGCCAGCATTCCGGTGCGCAATCAGGATGCTGCACTGAAGTTTTACACCGAGAAATTGGGTTTCAAAGTGGTCACCGACCAACCCATGGGCGATGGCCAACGCTGGATCGAACTCCTCATCCCCGGCGCAGAATCGCGTGTGGCGCTGTTTACCCCGGAAGGCCACGAGGACCGCATCGGCTCTTTTCAGCCGCTGACCTTCTGGTGCGATGACGTTTTCACGACCGCCAAAACTCTGAAGGCACGCGGCGTCGAGTTCGCCCAGGAACCCAAACAAGAAGTCTGGGGGACGATGGCGATCTTCAAAGATCCCGATGCCAACCAGTTTGTGATATCGAACCGGCTGCGGTAATTGCGGTACGCAGGCAAATCAAACGAGACAAGGACAAAAATCATGCGAAAATTTGAATTGAAGCTTGCATCGTTGCTTCTCGCACCCATCTTGCTCGCCGGCTTGTGCCACGCCCAGTCCGACGAAAACTCCCTTGGCGTCGTCCGCTTGAAGTACGCGACCGTCGTGGTCCGCGACTATGACGAGGCGCTTCGTTGGTACACAGACGTTCTTGGTTTCGTGAAGACCGAGGACGGAAACTTTGGCGACGGAAAGCGCTGGCTAGTGGTCGCTCCTCGCAATCACAAAGAGGTTGGCATCATTCTGGAGATCGCCAAACCCATCGCGCCTGACGACCCTATTAAGAACTATGATGCCCGGGTTGGCGCTGAAACCCGGTGGGTGTTTGAAGTGGAAGACTGCCGCAAGCTCTACGACCGTGCGTTGAAGCGCGGCGTCAAGTTCGTGGTCAAACCTGCTGATCAGCCGTGGGGTTGCCAGGCCATGTTTGAGGACTTATACGGAAATATCTTTGTCGTCAACTCTGCCGCAAAAAGCGGGGCAGCCGCGGCGACTACTCTGCCTTGATGATTCGAGTTAGCCGCTCCGGCCACCAGCGCCGGAAAACAGCGCGGCATACGGTCGCCCGTCGAATGCCGAGCGCGCGTGGAATATTTTGCCGTCCCTTACTTGGTGCCATTCAGCCACCAGCACGGTCGCTTCCGCGGGTGCTTTGGTTTCCAGTTCGAAGAAGATGGCAGCGTCATCGTCTTCGCCGATGATCTTTTTCACATCCAGTCGCACTGTAATCTGCAGCAATCCGGCAAAGGTCTTCATATATTGATCAGCGCTGCGATAGGTTTCAAAAAGACCTTCAAAGACCATGTCGTCTGCGAGACATGCGCGAGCTGTGGCCAAGTCTTTCTTCGTGACCGCAGCGTAAAAACTTCTGAGAACGTCGCCTGCGTTGTTCAATTCTCGTCCTTTCTTCTTTAAGAACAGTTTGGGTCGAAGCGGTCTGGCTGCTCGTTGCCTGAGGTCTGATTCCCTCTGACTTACTTGCGGTCGGACGCGGCGGATTTGAAAACCGTCTGCCATTGTGACCACTGTTCCGGAGCCGGCTTGCCGGAAATCAATTCATAATCGGTGAACACAACCTCTTCTCCCACCAACTCCGGTGAGTAAACCGACTCAAACCGCTTCACTGCTTCGGATTGCCCGTGTCGAGTTTGCGCCGCTTCATCGGCAAAGATGAAAAGATGTAAGAACCGCGTGGGATCATTCTTCTCCTGCCAGGCAAGGTACATCTGCGTGCCCGGCTCGTTTGTCTGAACATACTGCACGAAATCCTTGATCGCTTGCTTGACCTTGTTCACCGCTGACGGCTTTACCTGATAACCACCTGTCTGAAAAATTGGCATGAGTCTCCCTTTGGTTTTGGTATTGAAGTTTGTCAGTCGGCGGCATTGGTTGACTGCCCAAGTTGCGGCAGAACCCCGATTTGTTGCAGAAGCTCCATCGTGCTGATTTCTGCCCAGTGCTCTTTGACCTTTCCATCCTGCAGGCGATAAATGTGGATCTCGCTCCAGGCGAGCCGCTTATTGGTCGGCTCTTCGCCCATCATTGATCCTTTGTGGGTTGCAGTAGCCGAGCTTCTTTCGACCACGCGATCACCGGATGCGATCATATCCTCTTCCTTCACCACCACGTCGGGAAAGGCTCCATTCATCATGCGGCCGATTTGCTTCAGGCCTTCAAAGCCGCCCGATACAGGAGTGCGGAAGTGATGGACAAAGTTCTTGGTGTCGAAGAGATGGTCCACTCCATCTACATTGTGCTCGTTCTTGAATATTCGGGTGAAATCCCTGATGACCTGCTGGTTGCGGCTCTCTTCTTGCATTTGATTGCTCCTTTTCGTGATGTAGAGTGGCGTCGGTAATCCTGTTTTTTTATCCTATATCCACATCGTCTGGATACGGAGAGCCTTTGCCGGTTTCACACAGCGACTTCAAACCCACCAGAAAAGTTCCCCACTTTGTGCAGCAGTAATGCATAAACTCGACTTGCTCTTTCCAACCGCGCTGCGCGAACATGACCACCGTGCTCCCGTCTTGGTGTTTCAAATCAAAAGTCAGCTCGGTGCCGATCCACTCCTTGGCTCCGTCCACGCACAGCCATTTCACGCGTTGGCCGGGCGACAGTTCCAAGATTTTCATCGCATTAAATCCCTTGTCGCCGAACCGGAACTGATTGATCGCGCCAACAACCGGCGATGCTTTCACGTCTTTGGTCCACCACCCAGCAAGGCCTTCTTCCTGAGAAAGAGCTGCGAAGACTCTCTCCGGAGAAGACCTAATTCCTACGCGATGCAAGATGTCCGGCATTCCTTGCGTTCTCCTTGCGATGCAGGTTTGGTTGACCGAAGGCGACTCCACCGAAACCAGCAAATATGTCTTTTACTGTTTCCAGTGCGGTCCGGGATTTCTGCCTTCGACAAAATCTTTCAGCCGGAACATCAGCTCCCCCCAGGTGGAGTTGCAACTTGCGCAAAAGTCCGTGATCTCCTTCCAGCCGCTCTGGGTAAAGCGTAACCCGGTGCCGCCATTCTGCGGAGTCAATTCCCAGGTGAGAACTGTGCCATTCCACTCCGGATGGTCGCCATGACAACTCCAGACTACTCGCTGGCCAGGTTCGAGTTTGTCTATGCTCATGTGAAAAACCATGCCTCTATTGTCGAAGCCGAATTCGGCCTTACCGCCAACCCTCTCCTCGGCTTTTGCATCGGCTGTCCACCAGCCGCGTAAACCCGCCTGAGTCGTAAGCGCCGCATATACTTTTTGAACCGAAGCGTTAATCGGTATCTGGTGATTGAGTTCTGCCATGAGAATTCTCCTTAGTTAATAATTGCGAAGCTTGATTTACGCTGGGTTTACGAGTTGTGTCATGCCACCATCGACCAGGATTTCCGATCCGAGGCAATAGCTCGAATCGTCGGAAGCGAGAAACAAAGCAGCTTTCGCCATCTCCTCAGGCCGACCGCGCCTTCTTAACGGGATGGTGCTGGTAATGACAGCCGCGAGTTGTTCAGGAGTCATCCCCGGCGGTCCGCCCTCACGACTGATGATTGGCGTCTCAGTCATGCCCGGACTTACTACATTCACGCGAATTCGGCGCGAAAGCAGTTCCACTGACATCGATCGGGCCAAAGACCGCACCGCGGCCTTCGCAGCAGAGTAAATGGATGTCCCGATGCGCCCGAGCTTATCCGAGTCGGCTGCTCCAATCAGGATGATCGATGCGCCGTCGCGCATATAAGGGAGCGCCTTTTGCACGGTGAAGAACACACCTTTGAAGAGAATGTCGGAGAGTTCGTCAAACAGGTGCTCGGGCATGCTCTCGACGGAAGCGAATTTCGCGATCCCGGCATTAGCCACCAGGACATCAATTTCGCCGAAGGTCTTTGCGGTTTGCTCAAACAAACGATCGAGATCTTCGAGCCTGCGAACGTCGCCCTGCACCACGAGCACGTCGCCGGAAAGGTCTTGCGCAGCTTGCTCGAGAGTTTCCTGGCTGCGGCCGAAAATGGCTATTTTCGCTCCGTTCTCTTTGAACTCTCGAGCGATCGCCAATCCGATGCCACTGTTTCCGCCGGTGATTACGGCCACTCTGTTGTGTAGTTTCATTCGCACACGCCGTTCAGATCGATTGGTTTTTTTAGGCAGGCTTAGTTGCGAGGTCCCCGTGGTTGGCTGCCAGATAATCGGCGAACTTGCGCGCGATCGTTCCCCAACCCATTTCATAGCGCTGCGCCAAATCGGCGTCGCTGAACCGTTCATGCGTGATGACCAACTCGCTCTCGTTCCCTTGAGCAATGAATTCCACCGTCACCAGCGTGATTTCACCGGCAGCGTTTCCTCCAGACCATGTAAAGCTCAGCTTGGCCGGCGGCTCAACGATTTGATAGGTCCCAACATGTTCGTGGACCTGCTCCTTACTGCGCATGGTGATGCGAAATGAACCGCCGACTCGCACGTCGAGCGTGGCCTCGGCGGAGATGACGTCCCCGGGGCACATCCATTCGCGCAACCCTTCCGGATCAGTCCATGCTTCATACACAACCTCGCGGGGCGCCGGCATCTTTCGACGGACCACAATCCGGTGCCTGCCATCAGCGGTCGTTTCCATGCTTCGTTCTCCTCTTTGAAGCTTTGAATTTGCGCGCGACATAAGTTTCCAACGCATCCATTCGCTGCTCCCAGAATTGCTGGTACTTTTTCAACCACGCATCGGCATCGCGCAGCGGATAAGGCTCGATCCAGCAATAGTGCTCGCGGCCTTTGACTTCGCGACGCAACAATCCCGCGCGTTCCAGGACCATTACGTGTTTGGAAACTGCATTCAGCGAAACTGGAAAAGGCCTGGCGATCTCGTTGATGGTTGCAGGATGACGTGTAAGTGCTTGCAGAATCGCGCGCCTCGTGGGATCCGCCAGCGCGGAAAAGACACGATCCAATTCGGCCGATTGAGAATATTCAACCACGGGGTTGAATATTAGGGAAAGTGCATAAACCTGTCAAACACTATTTTGTAAAAGAATTGTCTAGCGCGACACAGCGTGCGCGAGGGTGTTCCTCCTACGCGCTGGCTTTATCCGTTAGGGGCAGCGTCTCCGCATTCGCCGCATCCAGTTCCAACTGCTCTTGCCCGCTCAGGACACTCACCCGGCCGCGGTAGGTCTTCAGGTGGGTTGAAGCTTTGTCGAATGCCTCTTGAGCTTTGCCCAAACTCTTACCGACATTTTCGAATTGATTCTGGAAGTGGTCGAATGATTTCTGCGCTTTGGCCAGTTCCTCGCGGCTCTTCTCGAACCGGCTGGCAACCTCGTACCACTTGTGGACCAGAGCAATCGTCTGCAAAGTCATGAGCAAAGTATTCGGCGAAACCGGAAACACGTGCTGCTGATTCAGCCAGTCGGCGAGATCTCGGTTACGCACCGCTTCCATGTAAAGGGTTTCGCTGGGCAGATACATCAGCGCGACTTCCGTTGTCCCATGTTCCGGCTGAATGTAGGCCTTAATGCGCTTGGCTTCGGCCTTCATTACCCGCACAAATTCAACCCGCGCTTCGTCCAATTGCGCTTCTGTGCTTTCTTCGAAAAATGCCAAAACCTGCTCGCGGGGGAACTTCGCATCGATGGGCAGACGGCGATCTGGAAAACTGATCATCGCGTCGACCCTGCCCCCGCCGTTCACCGAACATTGCATTTCAAACATATGCGCGGGCAAGAAGTCCGAGAGCAACCGCTCCAGGCTGGCTTCGCCGAATTGTCCCCGCAGGTGCGGAAGCTTGAGAAGATTATTTAAATCGTTGATCGAATGCCCCAGCGTGCCAACCTCTCGCAGTTGTTCCTCTGCCGCGCGCAAGTGCTGCTGCACTTTTTCAAATTGCGCAAAGCCTTCCTTCAAGTTCTGATCGAGTTTCAATTGCACCTGCTCGGTGATTGCCATGAGCTTGACGTCGACGCGCTCGCGGATTGACTCCAGGCTTTCCGCTGTCTGCTGATTCAGGCGATCGAACTCGTTTTTCAGGGCGGCAGTGGTCAAGGCCAGCGAATTGGCCAGTTCTGACCGGGTTTCACCCAGTCTTTCTGCCTGTTCCTGACGGCCAGCCTTCATCTGGTTTTCCACAGCCTGGCGGATCCCGGTGAAGCCCTCACCCAAACGGTCAGCAACCTGTTGTCGCAGGTCGCCTTTGGTCTGCTCCAGGCGCCCGGCAATATCAGCTGTTGCCGCCGAAAACTGCTGCGTCAAGGCTTGCTGCAGCCCTTCGGTCCTCTGCGTAAGGTCTTTCAATCCAGGAACTTGCGACTGCCTCGTCCATTGGTGTACTACCAGCCAAAGAAGTAGTACCAGGTTAAGGACGATAATCAGCCAGAGCATCAACGGGAGGGAGGCCAATTCGTTATATCTCCGGTGTAAGGTGCTGAGCCGGATTGTAAAAGCTATCCTTTCCCAAGCAAAGCAGTTTCTCCCGGGGGCATCTGGAACGTAGGCACGAGGTGGCTGAAACGCCCGATTTGGCGTTTTAGGCCAGGCAAACGAATGTTCTGGGCCCTGACTACTGTGATTTCCCTCCATCTGGCCGCCGGGCTAGCCTCGTCTAAACCAGCCACGCCCGCTGACACCGCCCCCAAGAGCTCGTGGCAACAGGTTTCCCCGTACGACAGTCCCGCTTACGACATTGACGCCGAGCGTCAACTTCTGGATATGGCGAATGCCGACCGGGCAAAAGCCGGTCTGCCTGCGCTCAAAATGGATGTTGGCCTTGTACGTGCCGCACGCGCACACGCCGCACAGATGGCGGCGCAGAAGCAAATTTCGCATCAGTTCTCCGGCGAGCTTGCCCTCCCCCAACGCATTTCGGCGAATTCGACCTTACACCTGCAGCGCGCCGGAGAAAATGTAGCCGTCGCCACTACTGCTGAAGATGCTCACCAGGCGCTGATGTCCTCGCCGCCTCATCGCGACAATCTGCTGAGTTCCAACTTCAATGTCGCTGGAATCGGCGCCTTCCGCAGCGGAAAACGAATTTACGTTGCACAGGATTTTGGCTCGAGTGTGATGACGTACTCAGTCCAGCAGGCGCAGGAAGTGGTTGCCAGCAGCGTCGAGCAGCTGCGCGCGCAATCACGACTGCCCAGACTGCAACGCGTTAACGACGGCAGCACGCAATCCAGTGCCTGCGCCATGGCCCACGCAGATTCGCTCAGCGGCGCTCCACCTTCACCCGGGGCGTATGTGCTCCGCTACACCAGCATGCAGCCCGAGACTTTACCGGCAAATATTTCTAAAGTGATCGCCCAGCGCGGACTGCACACCTACTCCGCCGGCACCTGCTACGCCCGTACGCAGAAGTATCCCAATGGCGCGTTTTGGGTTGTGCTGTTGTTTTACTGAGTCTAGCCTTCTGGTTGAAAGATCGCGATTGCAACTTTCAGGTTCGCCCGCATTCACGAACAGCTTCACCCTGGACACGTAATTCTGGCACAATGCCTGCGTGTCGGAATTTGTCATAAAAATCCTGATTCCGCAACAAATCCGGTCGAAGTCAGCCGGCGAACGCTTTCTGCAACTTCTCATTCAGGATTTCCCTGACTGCCTTCCAGAACGCTTTGGAAGCTTTGAACCGCTCAGGAATCGATTTGACTATGCCTCTGCGCTGAATTCCTGGGGGACTAGGAGCTTCATAGCTGAGCGACGGTCCCCAAGGATTTACCTCATGGTCAACTTCTGGCCTCTTCGCAGCAAAGACCCTCGCCATTCGTCCATAACGTTTTTTAATGTTGAAAGCGAAACGGAGAGCGTCAGCAGGTTCCTCACTGATGCGTGTGAAACGTTTGAAGCGGACTACGGATTTACTCATCCTCTAACCAGAACAGAACTGGACGAGCATATCGAGCAGATTAGGGAACGCACGGAAAATGGCCCATTTCTTCGAGTTCAGGTGTCTGATCGCCTGAAGAAACGGCTTCAAGCGAGTGGCTACGCCGGATTCAGCCAGGATGAAATATCCGCAAACATTGAACGCGTAACAAAGGTGCCGAGAGGAGGTCCGGAACTTGCCAAACGGGAGGGCGATCGCATGGCGAGAAGGATCTCCAGAGAAGGTTTCGCCTCTGTTTTGTCCAGCATGATTTCGCCTAGTAACAATACAGTGCGGCTGCGGAAATGCCTGCAAAACTTGTACTGGGTTAACTATTTCGGTCGACCCTACCTCTCGATGTTTCGCCGCGAGTGCCTGCTCGATGCTCCGGCTGCACAGGTGCGCGAATTCTCAACCGGAGTCACGCTCAGAATCACTGAACAATTGGAAGACGAGCCCTCTTCTTTCAACCAATTCAAGGCCGCGCGGGATCGCTGTAAGGAAGTGTTAAGTTCCAATGCATTCCTGAGGCCGGGCGCAGAACCAGGATACGAATACCGCGCCCCGAAATTCGACTTTGCCTCGGACGTGACGGAATAATCCGAGTAAATCCTAATCAAAGGCTCCCAGCCAACGCGATTCCGGGAGATGAACTGTCCCGTTCCGCTCTGCGCTATCTTCCGTTGCGGCCGTTGGGGCAACACCCGGACGCAGAAGTATCCCAATGGCGTGTACTGGGTGGTACTGTTGTTTTACTGATTGGTTCCGAATCGGAACTCTTTCCAGATTTATCTCAATCTCTGCCACCTCTCGAACATGCAGATGCATAGAATTCTCTCGTGCGGACAATCCGTCTGGAGAGTGCTGCCAGTGGGTACTGGACGCCGTCCGCAAAACGGTCGAGTGGCTTTCAGCCACTAGGGCTCGACTCCCTCACTCTCCGGAGTCACTCGAACGCACGAAAAGTGTTTGACACCGGCTAAATAAAGACTAAGATTGAGACTGCGGACGGCGTCCAGTATCTAGTTTTCAGCCCCGGATGACTACCGGGGCTTTCGTATTTCTGCTCCCAACGATTGCTTCCGTCGGGTCCAGCCTAGGATCTAGCTAAGTGTTTCTCCAGGGGTTCCCAGTAGTTCCCTTTCCATCCTGCGGCGAGATGTTCCGCCTGTCCCAGCGGAAAACCTTTGTGATCAAACACGATCTTGGTGCCGGATCCCTGTTCGACGAAATCGAAACGCACGATCGAATAGTCGCCTGGGTCCCAGCTGTGCGTCCGCCAAGCCTGTACGATCCGCTTGTTGGAGACCAACTCGAGCTGACGACCCGTGATGTATCCGCCGAACAGAGCAAAAGGGCCGCCCACTTCGCCGCTGATCTCTGCGGGTTTGTCTCCGATTGCCATAGTCTTCATGGCGGCGCTAAGGCGTACGACGTGATCGAACTGCTTGGGGTCCGTCAGCGCTGAATACAGTTGGCTTGGACTGGCTTTAAAAACCGGTTCTTGATGAATAGCGTCCGCCGAGTGGGAAACTCCGTCATCGGTCGCTGCAAAAGCCCCCAAGGCAGGCAAGGCCACACCAGCCAGTACTGCAGCCCCAGCTATCATTTGCCGCCGGGTTGTTCCCATCGATAGTGACAAGCGACTTCCATCTTTCATTGTGTATCTCCTGGAATTTGTTCGTGCCCGACAGCCTCGGGCTGCAGCTCCAGCAGAAGAACACGAAAGCAAAATATGTTCCAGATAATATTTTTCACCTGCGTCGCCACGCTCAGCGCATACTTGTGGCGCGACAAAACTGGAGCAGCTCATGCCATATCCCA
>Ga0207665_10001184_pt1 | contig 17548 bp, 13 predicted proteins | sample LARL112metaG_FD_184351 | JGI IMG/M metagenome (GOLD analysis project Ga0207665, IMG submission 184351) | Corn, switchgrass and miscanthus rhizosphere microbial communities from Kellogg Biological Station, Michigan, USA - LAR L11-2 metaG... | ecosystem: Host-associated > Plants > Roots >...
AGGATATCTCTGAGGGGCTGCGCTGGTTGTCGAAAGCAGCCGAGCACGGATCGGCATCGGCCGAGAACGAGATCGCATTTGCATACGAGCATGGCAAGGGCGTCGCCCAGAACTACGAACAGGCAGCCCGGTGGTATCGCCTGGCCGCCGATCATGGACTGGCAGTAGCGAAACAGAATCTGGAAATTCTCGGGGCGCGCGCGAAACTTGCGACAAGGGGTGGAGCATCACAAGAGCCGTCAGGAACGTCTACCGGTCTTGTGGAACATGGGCAGGGTTTCGCGGGGAACCGTTCGCCGTAAGTATTGGATTGTGATCGTAGGAAACAAAGAGGGGAGCCTTGCGGCTCCCCTCTTTGCTTGCATGCAGTGTGAGTTAGAAGGAGTACTGGCCCGTCCACCGCGCTTGGTGCTGGCAACGTCGAGGAATGACGTGAGTACGTTGCCGTTGAGCCCTGAAGCACCCAAGTTCGGTGATTGAAGGCGTTAAGCATGTAGACGCGCAGTTCGAACTGGGAGCATATGTCCGGCCACTTGCGAGTTCTAGAGACTCGCGACTGAAAGACTTTCCGACTAGCGTCTTCCCGCCCTTGCCGCGGCGGCTAATGGCTTTCGGTAGAGCGTGCAGCCTTTGTGGGTTTCGGATTGGAAGGGGAGATCGGCTGTGGGAAGTTTTTCGCCGTCGCCCAGCACAAAGTAGCCTCCGGGTTCGAGGTACAGGTGCAGGCGCTGGGCGAGCGCGATTCTTTGCGCGGTGGAAAATTGGGGGAGGACGTCCATGCAAAAGATGCAATCGAAGCGTCCCAGGTAAGCTGGGCGAGCGAGATTCATCTGCGTAAAGGTGATGAGGTTGCGGAGGCGCGGCTTCGCGAGGAAATGCTGATCGACTCGGGCGAAGTAGTTGTGCAACAGGGCCGGCGGGAGGGCTGCGAGTTCTCTCTGGGAATAGAGGCCGCGCTCGGCAAAGGTCAGTGCGCTTTGGCGGATGTCGCAGGCCAGGATGTGAATGGTCCACGCGCCGCCGAATTCGTTGACGTCATTGCAGACGGTGAGGCCGATGGAGTACGCCTCTTCTCCCGTGGAACATCCCGCGCTCAGGATGCGCAAACTCTGCCCGCTCTCGTTCCCTTTGCGGGCGCGCAGGGCGGGGAGAACTTCTTTCTCGAGCGCCGCGAACGCCGAGGGGTGGCGGAAGAAACTGGTCTCTCCGTCGAGCAACTGCTCGAGCAGGCGCTCGCACTCGGTGTCGGACGATTGCAATCGTCCCATGAGATCGGCGATCGAACTGAAACGCCGGGCTTCGAGGTAGTCGGCCACCTTGGAAACGAGCACATCCTGCGGACTGTTCAGAAGGACTCCGGACTGCCGCTCGAGCAGCAGGCGCAGTTCCGACAACTCGTGGTCGAGAACGAAATTAACAGTGTTCTTCTGTCCACGATTCGGTCGTCCGAGATGGAAGCCGGTGTTCATTGAGGTCGATCGCTGCGCCTTGCGGGAGCTTGTCCTCCGCGGTTGACGCGGCTTGAGGGAGGGCGTGGTCGCCGCGATTCCACGTTCTGATTCGACGAGGCTGGCTTACGAGCCGGCCGCTGCCGCTTGCGGTTTCCGCTTCTGCTCCTTGACTACCTGTTGTTCGACGAACGTCAGTTCTTTTTCGAGCGACGAGAAGCGCTGCAGGACTTCGTGCATACGCAGCGCCATGTTGCGAATCGTGTCGATCTGCGAACGTACTCCGGCTGAGAATGCTCCTGGCTCGAGCAGGAGCAATTCGGAGTTGCCCAGCACGGAGGTGAGGGCGTTGTTCAATGAGTGCCGCATCTCGATCACATACTGGCCGAGCGTGGCATGACATTTCAGCAGCGCGCTGACCTGTTCGGCGTGGTCGGCTCGTTGCATGGCATCGATGCGGCGTAGAGCTTCGTGCGCCAGGACCACGACAAAGTCGGGCCAGTTGCCGCTGCGCATGACGATCAGGGACCGGGGCGCTTCCTTGCGCACCGACTGCATGGTCTCGGCATCCCCGCAAACCAGGAGTACGGGCTTGCCGCTGAGGTCGCATATGCGGCGCGCGGCGCGATGCGCATCCACGCGGGGAAGGTCGATGACGGCGAGATCCATGTTCTCGGGAGACAGCGCGCGAGCGCCCTCGCCCTGCAACACGGTGAACGCGGGAACCGCGCGTTCGCTCTGCCAGCGCTCGCAAAGCTGCGACGAGAAACTGGCATCGTCGGAGAGGATGACAATCTTTCGCTGGTTCACGGTAAGCATCTGGAGGGTCTCGCTCAGTTTCCGTTGTCCCCGTTGGGATTCCACTCGTTGGCGTTGCCGGAAACTTCGAATTCCGGAGTTGACTCGGCAGCCACCTTGAATTTCGCAGGCGGCGCCTTCGCGGTACCTGCGGTGGCGGAGGCAGCAACCGCCTTTTTTGCCGGGGCGGCCGTGGGCTTGGCCTTGGCGGGAGAGCGGGTGCCTCGTCCGAGAGCGTCGTCAATGGCGGCGCGCAGATCGACCAGCATGCGCAAGGGCTGTCCGGAGGAATATTCGGCCTGGAACATTACTTTCCACGACTGGCAGATCATGCGCAGTCGAAGGATGGGCTCCTCGGCGGAAAACTGAGCGCGACGGCAGTCGATGGTGGTAACGCCTTGCTGCTCCAGTTCGCGCAGGCCATCGAAAATAGCATTCAGGTCCATATGCATCAGACGGAAGAACACACGGCGCATCAGGAAACTGAAGCGGGCAAAAGCGATCATCGCGACCGGCAGAAAGTAATTCTCGCCGCTTTGCACCTTGAACTTGCGACCCTGCTCGAGGATTCCGCTGTGCAGGAGTTCGTTGAGGGTGCGCGCTTTCTGCGCCGATTGCAGGACGTTCTCGATGGGCTGCAGCCAGACTGGAATTGTGGTATCGACCGCACCAAGCACGGGTTGCAGAGTCTTGGCGACGTAAGCGATCGTGACCGAGCTGTCTTCCAGGCGCGAAGGCGCGGCCAGAGAGAACAACTGGACGATCAGGAAATCAATCTTGTCGCGATCCGAAGGCGACTTCTCGTCTTTGTGCAGATGGTGCAAGAGCATGGTCTGAAGCAATTGCGGCGTGACCAGAGTCGTAGTCTGCAGGAACTGGCGGAGCTGGTGAATCTGGATGCGCTCATCCATATCATTCAGCCATTGCCGGGCCTGCTCGACTGACTCCTGAGGCGGCTGGTCGACGCCGGTTTCCAGGTCGTTGCACGAAGTGAGGTCGATGACAAACTCACGCGCCAGCGCGGAGTAAGTCGGATAAAGGATGCGAGCGGCGTTCCACTCGGCAGTGAGTTGGCTGAGATCAGTCATGATTTTGAAGTCCGGTCAGCAGGGGGAGGTGGGGTACTAGTGCAATCGAAGGGGAGGACTGTAATGCAGCGAATCGGGCCAGGCGCGCCACCACGACAAACAGCGTGGAAGATTCGACGACATGGGCTCGTTTTCCCAAGGTCAACCTCGAAGGGCGGTCACGGGCTCCCCTCTTCCCGGTTTGAAAGAGTTCTTATGGGAGCCTATCGGGTCCGCTTGCTACAGCCTCTCTATGTGCACGGGGAAAACCAAAGCAAAAACCGGAAGTACGTGGAGGTAAGTGGCTGAAAACGTGAGAAAGCATCCCCACGGATTGAGAGTCCGGCGGGCATTCATCTCCCCTTCGCGTCTCAGACTGAGAAATTTGTCTCAAGAAGTCTTAACCACGGAGGGCGCGGAGGTGCAGGGAGGAAGTCGGTCTTCGACACGCTGGTCGCAACATTTCCTCGACTTGAGCCTAAAAAGCTCTTAACCGCGAAGGTCGCCAAGGAATCGCGAAGATCGCGAAGAAAATCTCAGGTTTCCGAAGTTCCTGTGTTCCCCTCTGTGGTTAGGACTTCTATTGAAGCGCGGCGCTCGAAATCTGGTGCTGGCGGGCGCCGATGTTGTAGCGCTTCAGTTTGCGGTAGAGGGTGGCGCGGCTGATGCCCAACATTTTTCCGGCTAGCGCTTTGTCTCCTTTTACTTGTTCGAAGACGCGCTCAATGGTGGTGCGCTCGATATCTTCGAGATCGGTGGTGGAGAAGCTGGGTCCGGGTCCGGCGTCACGTTCCTGAAGCTGCGAAGTCGAGGCAATTGCCGGGGGCAGGTCGTCGACGTCAAGGGTCTGCTGGTTGCCGAGGGCTACGGCGCGCTCGACGCAGTTTTCCAGTTCGCGCACGTTGCCCGGCCAGTCGTATTGGAGCAGGGACTTCATGGCAGCGTTGGTGACTTGCACGCTGCGTCCGGGGACGCAACGCTCGAGGAACCAGTGGGCGAGCATCGGTATGTCCGAGCGGCGCTCGCGGAGCGGCGGAACGTGGACGGTAACAACGTTCAGGCGGAAATAGAGGTCCTTGCGGAAAGTGCCGGCGCGGTATTCCTGTTCGAGATCGCGGTTGGTGGCGGCGATCACGCGCACATCGACGCGGGTGCGCTGGTTGCTGCCGACGGGACGGACCTCTTTCTCTTGCAGGACACGCAGGAGCTTGGCTTGCATCTCGAGCGGCAGTTCGCCAATTTCGTCGAGGAAGATCGTGCCGCCGTCGGCGGACTGGAAGAGGCCGGTTCGAGCTTTCAAGGCTCCGGTAAACGCGCCCTTCTCGTAGCCGAAGAGTTCGCTTTCGATGAGTGTGGGGACGAGCGAGCCGCAATCGACGGCAACGAAGGGGCGGTTGGCGAACGATCCGCGGAAATGAATGGCGCGGGCGACGAGTTCCTTGCCGGTGCCGCTTTCGCCGGTGATGAGGACGGGCGTTCGCGTGTCTTTCAGGCGCGAGACCATGCGCAGGACGTCCTGAATTTTCGCGGAAGAGCCGACGATGCCGTGCAACTGCGTTTCAGTATCCATGCGATCGCGGAGGAACTGGTTTTCCTCGACGAGGCGGACTTTTTCGGCCATGCGGCGGAGGAACAGGCGCAATTCTTCCAGGGGTGAGAATGGTTTGGCGATGTAGTCGTAGGCGCCGAGCTTCATGGCCTGTACGGCAGTTTCGACCGAACCGTGGCCCGTCATCACGGCGATTTCGCTGCGGGGCAACAACTTCTTCACTTTCTCCAGAAATTCCAGGCCCGACATGTGCGGCATGACCATATCGGTGAGGATCATGTGGGCGGGTTGCTCTTCGAGCAGGGCAAGGGCGGTTTCGCCACTGGCCGCCTCCAGACAAACAAATCCCAGGGCCTCTCCCACGGTGACGCACAAGCGGCGAATGCTTTGCTCGTCATCGACAATCAACAACCGGATCCGAAGGTCTTCACTCACAGCGCTTTCCCCATGGTCTTTTCTACGACCGAGATAAATTGCTGCACACGGAAAGGCTTCTCCACGCAGGGAGCGCCCGTGCGGCGCAGCGTTTCGACGGTTTGCTCGTTGGCAATATCGCCGGTGATGAACACGAGTCTTGAGGCTAGTTCGGGGCGATGAGTGGCGATCCAGGCGTGCACATCGGCGCCATTGACGCCGCCGGGCGTCACCATGTCAGAGACGACTCCGAGGAAATTTCCCGACTCGAGAAATTGCAAGCCCTCAGCACCCGATTTTGCGCTGACGACCTGGTAGCCGCTGCGCTCGAGCGTGGCCGAGACGTAAAGCATAACGGCAGGCTCGTCTTCGATCAGAAGGATGGGCAAGGGTTCAGGCTTCATGGCTGGCAGACTCATCGTTGTAGAACTCCCGCGGCCACACCTTTGGAGGCCGACTCAGAAAGGCCGGGCAAGCGAACGATGAACGTCGCTCCCTGGGTTCCAGAATTGTTGTGGCACAGGATTTCGCCGCCGTGTTCGCGCACGATGCCGTAGCAGATGCTCAGGCCCAGGCCGGTTCCCTTCCCCACTTCTTTGGTGGTGAAGAATGGATCGAAGATGCGATCGGGGTGCGTGATGCCGTGACCGTTGTCGCAGAACGACACCTCGACATGATTGCCCAGGCTGGCGGTCATGATCTCGATACGCGCGGGGCGGCCAGTCTCCCGTACGGCGTCGTAAGCGTTGTTCATGATGTTAAGAAAAACCTGCTGCAGCTGGTGGGAGTCTCCGACCACCTGGGGCAGGCTTTCATCGAGGTGTTCGACGATCTCGACGCCGTGGCTGTTGAAGTCGTAGGCGCGCAGCTGGATGGTTCGGCGCAGGATTCCGTTGAGTTGGACGGGCTTGCGCTGGGGAGGCATCTGGCGCGCGAAGCTGAGCAGGTTCTGCACGATCTGCTTGGTGCGTTGCGCCTCCTGAAGAATGACGCGCAGGTCTTTGCGAGCCGACTCGGGCGTGTCCGGATTTTCGATGAGCAGGTCGGCAAAGCCGAGGATGGCGGTCAGCGGATTGTTGACCTCGTGGGCGACGCCGGAGACGAGTTGGCCGACCGCAGCCATCTTTTCCGCGTGAATGAGTTTCGATTGCAGCATGGCGGAGTCGGTGATGTCGGTCATCACGACCACGATGCTGGTGACGATTCCCTGCTCGTCACGCATGGGACTCAGATTCACGGAGAACTGGCCGACCCGGCCGTCGCCGCGCAGGACTTGCAGGTCCAGGTTGTCGACGGGATGCCCGGAGAGCGTGGAGTTGAGGGCATCGGCGAGCACAGGACGGCGCGGTGGAGAGACGAGATCGGCGAGCGGCCGGCCAAGTAACTGGCCCTGCTCGTAGCCGGCGTCATACCAGCGGCGGTTGGCATAGCTGATGAGTCCGGCGGTGTCGACGACCAGAATCATGCTCTGCGTGTTGTTGAGAATCTTCTCGGAAAAGTCGCGAGCACGCTGCAGTTCGGACTGGTAGGTCTTGAGCCCGGTGATGTCGAGCATGAGGCCGCGATACTGCAGGACCTGGCCGTGAGCGTCAGGAACCGCGAAGGCATTGATGAGCACGTGGATCGCGCCTCCGTCCTTGCGGCGCAGAACTTCCTCGTGATTGCGCAACACGCCATGCTGCTGCATCACCTGATTCAGGCGCTGCAACCGATCGGGCGAGGTGTAGAGTTGGGTCGGGATGTCGATCTTGAGGAGTTCTTCGCGGTCGGCGTAGCCCAGCATGCGGACGAGGGCGTCGTTGACTTCAATGAAGTGTCCGTCGGGGACGGCGAAGAACAACCCTTCCTGAATGTTGTCGAATAGCTCGCGATAACGGCGCTCGGCCTCGCGACGATCGGTGATGTCCTTGAGCACATGGATGGTGTGCTGCCCTTCTCCGGCCGACGCGTGGATGCGCGAGGTCGAAACCAGATACATGCGCTCGAGGACCTGATGGACATATTCGTCGGGACCGTCCATAGCGTTTCGGCAGAAGGGACAACCGGGCGCAGGCGCGTCGCTGGCCAAAGCCACAAGTGCGCGCATGTTGACGCCGATCAATTCGCTGGGAGGAACGCCGATGAATTCCGCGAGCGAGCGGTTGACGCGCAGAACTTGCTGGGCTCCGTCATGGACGACGATGTAGTCGGTGATGGCGTCGAAAATCTCCATCCAGTGACGGTTGGCCTTATCCATGCGCGTGAAGAGGCGCGCATTTTCAAGGGCGACCGAGGCGTGGCTGGCGATAGCGTGCAGGAGTTGCTCGTCGGCGGGTGCCAGAACCTTGCCACGATCCGCTAGGCACAAGACGCCGACCGCATCATCCCCGGCACCTGTTAGGCGGAGGATGGTGCAGTCTTTCCAGCCGAGGGCGGCGGAAAGCGAGGCGCCCAGCAGGTCAGCGGCGTGTCCCGAATAGAGGCGCTCGGCATGCTGCGCCAGGGATTCCGTTAAAGAATGGGTGAGACGACGCTCCAAACTGCGGTCGGAGGAGTCAGTCCGTGAGGCGTCGTAGAGAACTGTGGAACTGAGGGCGGAGCCTTCAAAGAGAGCCAGGGCTGCTGACTTCGCGCCGGACAGCTCGGCGGCGCGATAGACAAAACGGCGATTGAAATCGGGCAGGTGCACCAAGCTGCTGAGTTCGAACGACAAGCCCATCAAGGCTTCGGCGTGTTTGCGGTGCTGCTCGGAGGAATGCAAGTTGCGCATCACTTCGAGCGCAACTGCAACCTGCGCGGCGAGGGCGCGGGCACGGCGAATATCCTCTTCGGAAATGCCGACCAGATCGAGGCGGTCGAGCACACCGAACATGCCCATGACTTCGCCGTCGGAGCCCAGCAAGGGCACGGCCAGGATTTGCTTGATCGCGAATTCAAGGATGGCTTTGGCGTTGGTACCGGGAAGCTGGCTGGCGTCGTCGGTCCAGAAGATTTCCTTGGCGGTCAGAGCCTTGGTGGCGATGCCATCGGGAAAGGTCAGGTCGACATGGCGAGCCTGACCTTTTTCCGCGCCCAGGCGTACGCGAAACTTCCCTTCCTCGAGCAAGCCGATGAAACAGCGTCCGAAGCCCAGGAAGTCGGCGGCCCGCACCACGAAGGCTTCCAGGAAGCGATCCAGGTTGCCGACCGAGCGAAGCTCGGTGGAGATTTCAAGAAGCTGGTGGAGTTCGTGAGCCTGGTTGCGGGCGGTGGAATAGAGTTCGGCATTAGCGACGGCGACGGCGCCGAATCCGGCGACCGCCGAAACCAGCGATCTTTCATCGTTGGTGAAAATGCCATCGGCTCGCGGGTAGACAAGAATCGCGCCTTGGGTGCGGGAAGTCCGGAAGGGCGCAGCGAGGAGCATTCCGGACGGCACGAGGTCGCCGAGAGAATGGGAGGCCGGGTCGATCGATACGGTGATCGGCTCTCCGGCGGAAACGGCACGTCCGGCGACGTCGGCGGCGAAGCGAAGGGCGGTGCGATCGTGCCGGGCGCGGGCCGAATTGCCCAGCTGGGCGGTTTCGGCGGCCACGCCGCGCAACTCAAAAGGTCCATCTTGCCGCATGAAAACGCAGACGAGGCGCGCGCGCAACAGAACGCGGATGCGGTCGGCCAAGGCTTCGATGACGGCAGCCACATCGGGATTGCCGTGCAGGGCATGGGCGACTTCGGCAAGAATTTCCGCGCGGCGGTGATCTTCGCGAGAGGCCTCGGTGAGGCGGCGGGCCTCAAGAAGGCTGCCAAGCTGCCCGGCAACGATGGTCGCCTTGGCGGCCAGATCTTCGCTGAAATAGCCGGGGTCGGAATCATGGATAAAGGCAACGGCTCCCAGCACTTCGTTGGATACGACCAGGGGAGCGGCCATGATGGCACGGGCGTTGAATTCGAAGGCGCGGGGGTAGCGGGTGGAGTCGAGGAAGTTCACGAAGATGGTGCGGCGACGGCGGACGGCCTCTCCTGAAACCGCGCTTTCGGAGGCCTTCAGGCGCAGTCCGCGGAAACGCTCGGCCCGGATGCCGTCGGCCTCAGCACCCACCATTTCGTCCGGAGAGAGACATTGCCAGAAGTAGACACCACTGACCTGGAAGAACTCGCGCGTCTCACGGCAGAAGAGGCGGATGAGAGACGCGACGTCGGTGCCTTGCGCGGCGGCAGCGGAAAAGCGCAGGAGGAGCTTCTGAAAAGCTTCGTCAGACCTGGGGTTTGGCCCCTGGACGAGCGTCGTGTCTCCCGCGCGCATGATTAGAAAAACACCGCCTGGCCCTTTCCCGGATGTTCACAAGTTATTTGAATATAAGGGGAAAGTACTCTGCAATCTCATTTTGAGTCAAGCGAATAAGGGTGCAGGTGTCTTCCTGTGAAATCCCAAGTTTGGGTAGTGTCTCAGAATCTCACCTTGAGAATTAGGGGCCGGACGGCGGTAAAGATGAGACGTTTCCAATTTGTCAGAGACGTTGGAGAGGAGTCACCAACGGTACATTCCCTTCTGCGACAAAGACTTATCAGGGTCACCAAAGTAATGTTCCTAACGATTTAGCTGGCACGGGCTTTGCACGTGCCGGGGTAGGATTTTTTCACGGGAGGACTTGTGTCTCGACAACAACTGCAACGCTGGCTGGCGGGGGCCGTAATTTCAGGCGTCGCCGCCGTTTGTCTTTTGTACCCGCTGCCGGGTCATGCCCAGCAGGAAGAGATGTCGCGCAAAGTGAAGTCCAAGGTGTCTCCGACATATCCGGAGTTGGCGCGGCGGATGTCGATTTCGGGTGTGGTGAAGGTCCAAGTCGTGGTAGCGCCGAACGGATCGGTGAAAAGCACGAAGGTCGTGGGCGGACATCCGCTGCTGGTGAATGCGGCGGTGGACGCGGTGAAGAAGTGGCGGTTCGACGCCGCTTCGGAAGAGACGACCGGCGTGGTGGAGTTCAAGTTCGATCCGAACGTCGCCACGCAGTAGGCCGGGGAGAAAGCGTTTGCGGGCCAAGGGCGCGCAGGCGGGTTCGAGGTTCGCTAGGGAGGGACAGCGATGACGCTGCGCAACAGACTTTACATGGCGTTTGGGGCCGTCTTGTTCATGGTCCTGGTCATGTTCGCGGTCAACTGGAGAGCCGTCAGCCGGGAGCACGACGCGAAGACCGGGGCAAGGAACTCGCGCGACCTGAACGATGCGACTGCAGCGGTCCGGTCCCAGACGATGCTGAACCGTCTCTACCTGAGCAACTACCTGCTGAGCGGCGACACGCGCGAAGTGGACCATATGAATGAGGGCATCCGCCACCTGAACGACAAGCTGGAAAAAACCCAGGCGCTGGCGACCTCCGAACAGGAAAAGGGTTTGCTCGAAAAGGTGCAACAGTTCGAGCAGAACTGGGCCAAGGAATTTGCTCAGCCGCTAGTCGATAAGCGCAAGGACGTGGATAGCGGCAATGCGACGGTGGCGGAGCTTCAGATTTTTTACCTGCAGAAGGATGCTTCTTCGTGGGTAAGGAACACCACGGAAGTGCTGGACGCTCTTGATAAGGAGAACACCAAGATACTCGATGAGCGGAACGACGCAGACGATACGGCGGCGAAATGGACCTTCATTGCTTCGCTCGTGAGCACTCTGCTTGCGCTGGGCATCGGCATAGGCATCGCGTTCCACACGGCAAGATCGATTACCGAGCCGCTCTCCAAACTGATGACGGTGGCCCACAAGATCGGCAACACCGGCGACCTGGAGCACAACGTTGAGGTCGACACGCAGCGGCAGGATGAGATTGGAGAACTGGCGCGCACCTTCGCCAACATGGTGACGTACCTGAAGGAGATGGCGGCGGTTTCTGAAGCCATCGCCAACGGCGACCTGATGGTGGAAGTCGAGCCGCGCTCGAAGCAGGACACGCTGGGACACGCGTTCCAGCAGATGGTAGAAAGCCTGCGCGGGCTGGTGCGCAGCGTGCGCGACCTGGCTTCACAGGTAGCGAGCGCTTCGAGTCAGGTGGCGGGAGCTTCGGACGAATCAGCCAAGATCAGCCTGCAGGGATCTTCGGCGATTGATGAAGTCACCAGCACGATGCACGAGATGAGCGTCAACGTGCAGAACATGGTGAAGAGCACGCAGACGCAGGCTTCGAGCGTGAGCGAGACGTCGGCATCCATCGACCAGATGGTCGCATCGATTCAGCGCGTGGCCGATACGGCGAAGGTGTTGCTCGATATTTCGAACCGGTCGCGCGAAGAAGTTCATAGCGGCATCACCACTATGGACAAGGCGACTGAAGGGCTGACCAAGATCAACAATACCATCCGGTCGTCGGGTTCGATCATCGACGCGCTCGGGCAACGGGCGGACGATATCGGCAAGATCATAGAGGTTATTGACGATTTGGCCGAGCAGACCAATCTGCTGGCGTTGAACGCGGCGATCGAGGCGGCGCGTGCGGGCGAGCATGGGCTGGGCTTCGCGGTAGTGGCGGACGAAGTCCGCAAGCTGGCCGAGAAGTCGGCGCAGTCGACCAAGGAAATTTCCGAACTAATCCAGAGCATTCAGAAAGAAGCCCGCAAGGCGGTCGAGAACATGGACGAGAGCACGTCGATCGTCAACGAAGGGCTGGAGCTGGGCGGCGAGCTGAACGGCGCGCTACGCAAGATTTCGAATGTGGTCACCGAAGTCTACAAGTTCGCGCAGGAAATCGGTGCTGCCACCAACGAACAGTCGCACGGCTCATCGCAGATCGCGCGGGCAACCACGCGTCTGAACGAGATTACCCACGAGATCAATTCGGCGGTGGAAGAGCAGGCTTCGGGTGCGCAAGCAGTGGTGAAGGCCATGGAGCGCATGCGCGAACTGATCCAGCAGTCTACCTCGGGCTCGACCGAACTGGCGGCGTCGGCGGAGCAGATGTCGAAGATGTCGCGCGAACTGCTCGATGCATTGGAGCGGGTGGCGGGCCGCACGGGAGACGTGGATCACGCGCGCAGCAACGACAAGAGTTCCGGCAAGATCGCGCGTCGAGCGACCGCAGGGGTCTAGGCCATGAGCATAGAGCGGCACAGCAACCGCGAGTTGCAGATCGTCGGGTTCCAGGTGGGAAACGAGACGTACGGCGTGCCTATCACGGCGCTGCACGAGATCGTGCGTGTGCCGGAAATCACGGCGGTGCCGGACGCTCCGGAATATATGGAAGGCGTGATCAACCTGCGCGGCAAGATCGTGTCGGTGATCGACTTGCGCAAGCGCTTTGGCGTGAAGGAAACAGCAGCGAATCGGAGAAACCGGATCCTGGTGGTCGAGTTCAACGGACGCCTGTCGGGCCTAATCGTGGACTCGGCGTCGGAAGTTCTGAAGATTGCGGCCAGCGACATTGAGCCCCCTCCGGCGGTTTTACAGGAAGGCGGAATGGGCTGCGTGACCGGGCTGGGCAAGTATAAGGGGCGGCTGATCATGCTGCTCGATACGAGCAAGGTTCTGGAGTTCGGCAGCACCAAGGCACAGAAGGCGGCCGCAGAAGCCAAGACGGCAGCCACTACCAAGGCGGAGGTTCGCGGCGCGGCTGCCCGTTAGGCAGGACTGAACCGATACCCCATGGGCACATCAGGCGCAGCACCGGCACCCGCGCTCACCGAAGCGGAACTGAAACTTCTGCAGGCTCTCGTGTACCAGGAGTGCGGAATGCACTTCGACGAGCGGCGCACGCACTTTCTGCAAGACCGGCTGATGCGGCGCCTGAGGGAATGTGGCGTCGATTCCTTTTACAGCTATTACCGGCTGCTGATCAGCGACGCTGGTCGCGGCGAACTGGCGCAACTGCTCGAGAATCTCACGGTCAACGAAACCAGCTTCTTCCGCAACCGCGCGCAGCTGGACCTGTTTCACAAGTACGTGCTGGAAGATCTGCTGCGGAAAAAGCAGGAGCGGCGGGACTTCTCGCTGCGTTTCTGGAGCGCCGGCTGCTCGACCGGGCAGGAAGCCTACACCATGGCGATGCAGGTGGCCGATGCGCTGGCGTATTACTACATGCGAAATCCGATGCAGGTGGAAACGCCTACGCCGAAGCCGCTGATTCCCGCGCCCTGGAAAGTGGAAATCCTGGCCAGCGACATCAGCTACTCGGTACTGCGTGCCGGGCAGGAAGGCATCTATAACGAACACCAGATGGCATCGGTGGACTACAACTACCGGCTGCGCTACTTCGACAAGACGGGCGATCGTTATTCGGTCAAGAAGGCGCTGAAGGAAGTGGTTCACTTCGACTTCCACAATCTGAAGACCGAGTATCTGCCGCAGCGCAACGATGTGATCTTCTGCCGGAACGTTATGATGTACTTCGACGAGGCCGAGCAGAAGCGGCTGATCAACAAGTTTTACCGGTGCCTGAATCCCGACGGCTTCCTGTTCGTGGGACATGCCGAAAGCCTGCTCGGGCTGACCGAGAAATTCCAGATGGTTCACCGCAACAGCGGAACGGCCTACCAGCGCGTCGAGGGAATCTTATGACCCAGCCCGACGAACGCATGACCGAACTCCGCGAGCTGTTTTTCGAGACCGCGCAGGAACTTCTGCAAGCGTTGAACGACGAGGCGCTGAAGCTCGAGAAGCATCCGGGCGACTCGGAAATCGTGCGCAGCCTGCGGCGGATCGTGCATACGCTGAAAGGCGATGCCGCAGCCTGCGGCTACCGCGAATTGAGTGAAGTCGCGCACGAACTCGAAGATGCGCTGGCGCTGGAGTCGGCGGCCGCAAATGCAACCTTGGCAGAAGTGGCATTCACAGCGGCAGACCTGTTCGCAGCCATGCTGGCAGCGTACCGCAAGCGTGCCAAGCTGCCCAGCCGCGATCCACTGCGCAAGATGGTGAAAAAGCTTTCCGATGAGCCCGGCAGCAAGCGCGGCACGAAGAAGAAGGCGGCGGTCAGCGCGCAGGCACTGGGCTGGACGGAGTACGAGAAGCTGGCGGTTCAGAAAGCGCAGGAAGCAGGAAATTTCGTGTACCACGTGCAGGCGCAGATTGATCCGCATTGCGCCATGCCGATTGCAGGGCGGCAACTGGTGCAAAACGCGCTCGCCACGTTGGGAGAAATTCTGGCGGCGCGCCCGGAAGCTGGAGCGCCCGCGGCGACGAAGCAGGTGGAATTTCTGCTGGCCACGTCGAAGACGGCCGAGGAGGTCGTGGGGAAGTGCCAGATTCCGACCATTGTGGCCAGCGTCAAGACGGATCTGCTGCCGGGCGAAGTAGCCCAGCCTGCGGAAGCCCCGACGAAACGGATTCCGAAAACTGAAGCTGCCGAGGCATCTGCCGCTTCTGAGACTTCCCTCTCGCATCAGCCTGAAGTGTCGAGCGACATCCACGAGCCGGCCACCGAGCACGGACCGCAATCGCACGCGACGCTGGCGGAAAACATCCTGCGGGTGGATTCGGAGCGCATCGACAGCGTGCTGAACCTGGTGGGCGAGCTGATCATCGGTAAGTCAATGCTGCAGCAGGCGCTCAACGAATTCTCGAAGACCTATCCGAAAGACGCGCTGCGCGGACGATTCTCTGACGCGATGGCCTTCCAGGCGCGCGTTCTCAACGATCTGCAACGCTCGGTGATGAAGATCCGCATGGTTCCAGTCGAACAGTTGTTTCGGCGCTTCCCGCGCATGGTCCGGGATGTGGCGCGACAGTGTGGAAAGGATGTCGAGCTGGTGGTCAGCGGGCAGGACACCGATCTCGACAAATCGATCCTGGACGCGATCGCCGAGCCGCTGACGCACCTGGTGCGCAACGCCATTGGCCACGGACTGGAGACGGCTGAGGAACGAAAGAAGGCCGGCAAATCGGAGCAGGGCACGCTACACCTCAGCGCGTATCACCAGGGCAACCAGGTGATTGTGGAAGTGCGCGACGATGGGCGGGGTATGGATGTGCAACGCATCCGGGCAAAAGCCATCGACATGGGTCTAACTTCGAAAGAAGACGCGGCCCGGCTGAACGAAGCGGAGATTTTTGATTTTGTGTTTCGTCCCGGATTCAGCACAGCCGAGCAGGTCACCGAAGTATCTGGACGCGGCGTCGGCATGGACGTGGTGCAGAGCGTGCTGCACCGGCTGAAGGGCAACATTCACATCGAGACGCATCCCGGACAAGGCACGACGTTCCGGCTGAAGCTGCCGCTGACGCTGGCCATCATCAAGGCGCTGCTGTTCGAGGTGCAGCACAGGCTGTACGCAGTTCCGTTGAACGCCGTGGTCGAGATTGCGCGAACGCGCGAGGGCGAGGTTCATCAGGTGGATCACTACGAAGTTCTGCAGTTGCGGAACCAGGTCCTGCCGTTGGTGCGGCTGGGACGGCCACGGGCGAGCGGCGCCGATGGGGCGAATACCAAGCTTTTCGTGCTGGTTATCAGCGTGGGGGAGAGGAAGTTCGGGCTCATTGTGGATGAGCTGGAAGGTGAGGAAGAGTTGGTCATCAAGGCGTTGGACGACCATGCGGTCTCAACCGATCTGGTAAGCGGAGCATCGATCCTGGGAGATGGACGAGTCGTACTCATACTGAACTTATCTGCAGTGGTAGATCATTTTGCGCGTTCGCGGCCGGCAGAAGCCGGGGCGATCAGCTCGGGATTGTTGCTTTCGCACGCCGACCGGATCCGGTTCAGCCAGGCGGCGGGAGGACAGGCATGAGCGGGCCTCGGGTACGCGTACTGGTGGTCGATGATTCGGCGCTCATGCGCAAGTTGATCCCACAGATCCTCGAGAAGGATAGCTCGATCGAGGTGGTGGGCACGGCCATGGACGGCAACTTCGGCCTCAAGAAGATCGAAGAGCTGAAGCCGCAGGTGGTCACGCTCGACCTGGAGATGCCGGGCATGAACGGGATCGACATGCTGCGGCAGGTGATGCGCAAGCTGTATCCGGTGCCGGTGATTGTGGTCAGCTCGCACAGCACGGAAGGCGCGTCGATCACGTTGAAGGCCCTGGGCTTTGGCGCGTTTGATTTCGTGGCCAAGCCGCGCGACGTTTCGACCCGCATGCCGGAGATCGCCGCCGAACTGATTTCGAAAATCAAGGCGGCGGCCAACAGCAAAAGCGTCACGATGAAGCCACTGGCCAGCACGATGCAATACGGCAAGGCACCGATGGCCTCGACTAAAGCGCCCACCAGGATCGTGGCCATTGGCGTATCGACCGGCGGTCCGCATGCGCTGCAATACATGTTTTCGCAGCTGCCGGCGGAGTTTCCGGGAAGCATTGTTGTGGTGCAACACATGCCGGAAAACTTTACGGAGATGTTCGCGCGCAGGCTCGACGAGACGTGTGCCTTGCGGGTGAAGGAAGCGCAATCGGGCGACCTGCTGATGCCAGGCAGAGTCTTGATTTGCCCGGGTAGCCGACATTTGAAAGTCAAGAAACTGCCTCTGGGGAACGTGGCTCTGCTGAACGACGATCCACGAATTCGCGGACATCGTCCTTCGGCAGATGTCCTGTTCCGCAGTGCCGCAGAGGAATTCGGCCCGCAGACGGTCGCAGTCATCATGACTGGGATGGGCGATGACGGGGCTGAGGGTCTGGGAACGGTCAAGGCCGCGGGGGGCATTACCATCGCGCAGAGCGAAGAATCCTGCGTGGTGTATGGCATGCCAAAGGCCGCGGTGGACCGGGGGTACGCCTTGCGGGTCGTAGGTTTAGAGGCCATGGCGAGCACGCTGGTGGCCCTGTGCTCGGATACGGGGCGGGGCGAGACGCAGTCAGGGAACGGCGCGGGGAAGCACGCGAGCGCCGGGCAAAACTAGGGTTATCTAGCCGGCGGAAACGCCGCATGGTACGAAGGTAAGCAACAGGAGGCTGTTATGGAGCAGTTTGCGCCAGTAAAACGCAGCAAGGACGGCCAGCCAGTCCGCTACTTGATCGTGGACGACTCGGTCTTTGCGCGCAAGAACCTGGCCCGCATGGTCGAGTCCTTTGGTGGGCACTTGGCCGGCGAGGCGGGCGATGGCCTGACCGCCATCACCGAGTATGACCGGACGCATCCCGACATCGTGCTGATGGATATTACGATGCCGCAGATGGAAGGGATCGAGGCGGCAGAACGGATCGTGCAAGCTCATCCGGAAGCGCGCATCGTGATGGTGTCTTCGGTCGGCTACCAGGAAAACATTGTGGCTGCTTTGCAGCGGGGTGCGCGGCACTTCGTGCAAAAACCCGTGAAGCCGGAAGTTCTTTACGAAGTGATCAAGTACGTGCTGGGCGAAGACGGCGCGGTCGCGAACGCGGCCGGAGCGGGAGTCTAACTC
>Ga0207665_10001186_pt1 | contig 17546 bp, 14 predicted proteins | sample LARL112metaG_FD_184351 | JGI IMG/M metagenome (GOLD analysis project Ga0207665, IMG submission 184351) | Corn, switchgrass and miscanthus rhizosphere microbial communities from Kellogg Biological Station, Michigan, USA - LAR L11-2 metaG... | ecosystem: Host-associated > Plants > Roots >...
GAGTCAATCGTGATGACGTCGTCAACGGCGCCAGCGAGCTCGGTGTCGACCTCGATGAGCACATCTCCTTCGTCATCGCCTCAATGCAATCGCGCGCTGCCGAACTCGGACTGGCGGGCGCGACCTGATTCCTATTCCATCGCGAATGCGCGATTGAAGATCACGTCGAACGCGAAACTCTTGGGACGCGATCTCTGCTCCATCGCGTCCGCGATGCGATCGAGACGCTCTGGAATCCCCATGATCTTGTCCTGCGCCTTGCGACCGATCTCGTTCAGCCCGGTCAGAGTTTCGATCGACCAGAACTTGATCAGCTCCTGCACGATCCTGAGATAGTCGCGCGGGCCGTAGATTCCGGCGCGTCTCACCACGTCGGCGAGCTCGCGGAAGTGCGGCATGTTGACGCCGGGCATGTCGATCGCCGGCATTAGCTTCGCGGCGGCGAACAGAGCTTCGTTGGGATCGCGCTCGATCACTGCCTTGAACACCGAGCGATAGAACGTGTAGTGGCGCGCCTCCTCCTTTGCCACGTTCTGCAATACTGTCCCGATGGTGGGCTCGTATTCGGACGCGAATTTCCCGGTATTCGCATGGGAGACCTGCGTCGCGCGTTCCTGCAAAGAGGTGTAGACGAACACCCGATACGGATCACGATCCCACTCGGGCTCGAAGCCGGCTCGCAGATAATCGAACTGCATCTTCTCGATCACCGTCGGGTCGAAGATTCGCGCGTCACGAGTGTAGTCGTGCAGAATGGCGCCGTGCCGGTCCTCCTCCGCGGTCCACAGGTTGTTCCACTTCGCCCAAATGCTGTCGGTGCCAAGGTAGACGGCTAGAAGGCGATGAAAGTGTGGCAGCCCTTCTTCGGTGAGGAGGTTGAGCGCGAGAGCGACCCGGGCCGGATCACTGATTCCGCGCGCCCGCTCCCGCAGCGAGCGAAGGTGGTGATCGGGATCCTCGCCCGGCGGCGGATCGAGCAGCTCCGATGGAAACCAGAGCACGCGCTTCTGCTCGTGCGAAGTCATGAGTTGCGCCACCACTGGCTCGAGATCGGCGAGCACTTCGATCTTCGACAGCGTTTCGGCTTCGACGTTATGCAAAGCAACCTCGAGGATGGGTTTCTACTCGCAGCGACCGACCCGATCGCGACGAGAACTTAATCTGCATGCAAACAAGTTGCCGCGTTGGACCCGCAGCCTGACACAAACATGGGAACGAGCGAGTAATCCACATTGTGACATGGACTTGCGGGGCACTCGCGTTCGTCTAGAAATTGCGGCCTGACGCTTGCGCACCTTATTCCCGACGACGTGGTAAGCTCCACAAAAAATCCGTCACTCACGTGATGGATCGCGAAGTAACCACGACAACATTCACACTCGAATTTGCGGCAGGAGATGGATAATGGTAGACCAGGCTGACAACCAAGGGGACAGAATGGACGAGCGAAGCGGACGCAGCGCCTCTGGTGGCGTTGGGAGCAACGGCGCGCTCTCGGGCAGCGCCGGGACGAATATCGGCAGCAGGAACGATAGCGGAGCAGATTTGCGCAGCACCGGTAGTGTGAGTCGGAAAACTCCACGTGGATTCGCGGCAATGGATCCGCAGGCGCAGCGCGCGATCGCCGCCAAGGGCGGACGCGCAGCTCACCAGAAAGGAACTGCTCACGAGTTCACAAGCGAGGAAGCAAGAATCGCCGGTCGAAAGGGCGGTGAAGCCTCGCGCGGCGGACGCAACCGACAAAACGCGTCAACCGACGCCAATCGCTGACCAGGCCGGGAACGGCGAAAGGAAAAAGAAAAGAGGCGCGGAGAGATCTCCGCGCCTCTTTTGTTATCCGGGCCCTGTAGTTGCGTATCGAGTGTTTCGAAGGGCTTCAACTGAGTTTTCCTCCGCGATGATGGACCCAGGCCGGTCGACGAGTTCCGACCTACGCGACTTTCCGCGTCGCGTGCGCGACGCTGACGAAGAATTGCGCGCCCAAAATGAGCAGCTTATCGGCAGCCGGCAGCTGATCGATCGCGAAAGGCTCCGTTATCGGGAGCTGTTCGATTTCGCGCCCGACGCGTACCTCGTCACCGATGCCCAGGGCAATATCCGCGACGCGAACATCGCCGCCGAACGACTGTTCGGTGTCGAGCCCAAATCCCTGACGGGCAAACCCGTTCACGGTTTTTTTGGCGAAGGCTCGCGCCGTGACTACAGAAAACAGCTCGATCGTCTCTGTGATTCCGAGCGCGTCGATGACTGGGAGCTCTGGATCAATGCGCCCAGCGGGCAACGCATTCCGGTCGCGATCTCTCTGAGTCGCTCGTCCTCGCGCGAGGAAAGCAAAGTCGGCTACCGCTGGATTCTTCGCGACATCAGCAAGCAGAAGGGGATCGAAGACGCGCTCCGCGAGTTGAACCGGAACCTCGAGCTGCGCGTGGCATCACGCACCACTCAGCTGGCCGCAGCGAACCTCAAAAAAGATCAGCTGATTTACAGCGAGCGCAAATCGCGGGAGGAGGCAGAAATCGCCAACCGCGTCAAATCGGATTTTCTCGCGCTCCTGAGTCACGAGTTCCGGACTCCGCTACAGGCGATCTTCGGCTATACCGAGCTGCTCGAGAGAGAGATTCACGGGCCACTGAACGACGCGCAACGCCAGGATCTGAAGCGCATTCAGCAAAGTCAGCAACACCTACTCGGCCTCATCAACACCATTCTTGATTTCGCGCGCCTCGAAAGTGGTCATGGACTGGATGCGCAGATGTCGGCGGTCAGAGTCGACGACATTCTTTGCAACATGGAAGGCTTCATCAGCCCGCAGCTGGAAAGCAAGAATCTGGTCTACTCCTACAGCTGCGAAGACAAGTCGCTGACCGCGAACGCGGACGCGGCCAAGCTAGAGCAGATCCTGCTCAATCTGTTGGCGAACGCGATCAAGTTCACACCGGCAGGCGGAGCAATCAGTCTCGAGTGCGGTGCTTGCAGAGATCACGTTCAGATCCATGTGCGTGACACCGGAATCGGAATCCCGCCCAATAAGCTCGATGCGATCTTCGAGCCTTTCGTTCAGATCCGTGCGCGCGGCATGCCCGTCGGCGGAACCGGGTTGGGCCTGCCGATAAGTCGGCGTCTGGCCAACGCAATGGGCGGAGAGCTCACCGCCACGAGTGTCGAGGGCAGCGGGTCGACTTTTACGCTGCGCCTCCCTTCTCTTCCAGTCAGCGCCGTGGGCGATACCGCGCCGGAGATCAGCGCGTCAGCGGGGCTGTCGCCGCAGAAAGAGTAGGGCCTTTCGCGCAGCACTCTTCCAGCATTTCCACGAGCTCGCGAATCGTCGTCACGCCGCGGTCGCGCGCATAGAATGTTCTGATCTCCTTGTAGCGGACATCTTTTGGCAGTTGCATTCCGCTTTCAACGACCCACTGCTGTAGCGAGCGCGGCCGCGGTCCCCACCAGCCGCATTCCTGAAACTTGTCGTTGAGCAGGATGACGATGGGAATCGATCTTGATTTGCCGTTCGTCAGATGCGCGTCCATAATGTCGAGGTTCTGGTCGCGCGCGAGAATGCGCATGTCCATGTTGCTGATCGAGTCGGCGAGCTTCGCGACGATCGGCACGATGTTCACCGCATCGCCGCACCAGTCTTCGCTCAGCACGAGCAGATGCCAGTGTCCATGCAGCGCCTCGACACGCGCCGAATATTCAATCGGGATCACGACTCGCTGCGCGAGCGCAAGCCACAGCTCGTGATTGACCGTCGGCCGCGCGAGGAAGTTCGAAAAGGTCTCCCCATCGTAGTAGCGGGTTCTCGTAATCAGCGTCATCCGCCACCCACCGCCATTTCGCCGCGCGCGTGCCGCATCATGTCGATGTGGATGATCCCATCCTCCTCATACGGCTCCGAGATTGAAGAAAATCCGAAGCCGCGATAAAACTTTTCCAGTCGGCGCTGCGCCGCGATTTTGATCGGCTGACCGGGCACCAGCTGCTCTGTTCTACGCAAGGCTTCTACCATCAACTCCTTGCCGAGTCCGGTTCCACGCACATTGGGCGCTGTCACGATCCTGCCGATCGACGCTTCGTGATAACGAATACCCGGCTCGAAGATCCGGGCGTACGCCGCGAGCGTTTTGCCGTCCGGTCCGTCGCGCCAGCCGAGCAGGTGCCAGGCGAGCGGATCGCGCCCGTCGGAGTCAGGATAGGGGCAGTTCTGCTCGATGATGAAGACTGCTTCGCGCAGCCTGACGACTGCGTAGAGGTCATCGACGTCGAGATCGCGCCAGCGGACGAACTGCCAGGATGCGCTTGTGTTGCTCAATTCCGGCCTCTATTCTGCGCAGTCGACCCCGTCCTCATCAGGATAAACTTAAATGACCGCCAACTCGCTGCGTAAACTCGCACTTCTCGTCTGCGCTTCGTTCCCCACGCTGCTGCTCTCACAGCAGCCGGTCACGCTGGCGGCCGGCGATGTGACCATCGGGTTGAAACGGGATGCCGCACTCGCAGCGACCATCGCCGACATTTCAGCGGCCCAGATTCGCGCGACCGACTCCGCGCTGGTGTCGTTCGGGACTCGGCACGCGATGAGCGATACGGTCAGCAGCACTCGCGGCATTGGAGCTGCGCGGCGTTATCTGTTCGCAAAACTGAAAGGCTACAGCCAGGCGTGCGGCGGCTGCCTGCGCGTCGAGTATGATCCGGCGCTGATGGAGATGCGCGGCCACCCGGACAGACCGATGGTGAACATCGTCAACGTCATCGCGTGGCTGCCGGGCGCTGACACTTCGCGCGTCGTCGTGATGGGTGGCCACTACGACTCCTGCGGCTGCGCGCGCACCGATGTCGGACCACTCGCAAGATTCGAAGCCACTCAGGACGCGCCGGGTGCGGACGACGATGGCTCAGGCACCTCGGCAATCGTGGAGCTGGCGCGCGTTTTCTCCAGGCATTTCCCTCACGGACTGCAGTCGTCGATCATTTTCGTCGCTTACTCGGGCGAGGAGGAAGGCCTCTACGGATCCACCCATTTAGCGCAGCGGTTACATGCGGCCGGATACAAGGTGGTGTCCGCTTTCACTGACGACATAGTTGGAAACGTCGTCGCCGAGGATGGCAGCGTCGACTCGACGAGCGTCCGGATATTCGGGGCAGAGCCGGACAACGGGCCGAGTAGAGAGCTCGCAAGGTACGCATGGGCGACCGGCACGATCTACAATCCGCGGTTCAGGATTCTGCCGGTGTTCCGGCTCGATCGCATTTCACGCGGGGGCGATCACAGCCCATACGTTAGTCTCGGCGACCCCGGACTGCGTTTTACGGAACGGCTGGAGAACTACAAGCGCCAGCACCTGCCGACTGATGATTTCGCCCACGTGAACTTCGGCTACGTCGCCAACGTCGCGCGAAACAATGCGTCGGTCATTGGCTCATTGGCCAACGCTCCAGCGCCACCAGTGGCGCTGGCCGTGCGCGATCGTGAATCCGGCGGCGCGAAGTGGAGATTGAGCTGGAACCCGATCCCAGCCGCGACGTCGTATGAAGTTCTGTTTCGCCGGACCACTTCGCCGACCTACGAGAAGATCTACTCGGTGCCAACGGGGACGACTTTCCTCCTTCCCGACCAGCTGGACGATGGCTGGGCGGCTGTAAGGTCGGTCGCAGCCAACGGACATAGATCGCTGACGGCGGCTGTTCCACCCCCATGCCCAATTCTGACTACTCACGCTGATTCGGTCGCGGCCGGGGATATCATCAGAAATTGCATCCGCGCGCCTGGGCGGTAGTAGCGGGAGGCAGACAAAATCGTCCTTTGTGGGAGATGCGCCGGCATTCCAACCGCCCGGCGCCAGTCAGTCACCTCGTCGTCGCTCTCATGAAGTACACGGCTACGATTGCCTTCGCGGCACTCGCCACAATCTCTTGCGCCCCGCCACCAGCGGCCAAAGTTGTCGCGCCGATTCCGGTGCAGCACCAATACATCTCGCCCGAAGTAGGCCTCAATAACTCAGGGCTCGACACTTCGCTGGCGACCAAGCTCGACAAAATCGTCAAGACATCGATCGAAGAAGCGGTCGCACCCGGAGTCGCGATCGCGGTCGGGCGTAATGGCCACATCGCTTACATGAAGGGCTACGGTTACATCGACTGGAATCAGCCTGGCTCGCCCGCCGTCGACACCAACACGCTGTACGATCTGGCATCGCTGACCAAGGTGATTGCGACGACGACGCTGGCGATGATCCTCGAGGAGAACGGACAGCTCGATCTCAATCGCACGGTGGTGTCGTACCTGCCGGAATTCAACTCGCCCGAAAAGGCGCAGATCACAGTGAAGCAGCTGCTGACACACAGCGGCGGACTCGAAGCGGGTGCGAACATCTATCAAACGGCGAAGGGGCGCGATCAGTACCTGGCCCAGATCAATGCACGTCCGCTCGAGTACACTCCCGGCACCAACATGATTTACAGCGACTGGGACATGATCCTCCTGCAGTTGATCATGGAGCGTATCACGGGCAAAACCCTCGACGTCCTGGCCAACGAGAAGATCTTCAAGCCACTCGGCATGGTGGATACGCAGTTCAACCCGCCGTTCTCGCTCCGCCCGCGCATCGCCCCGACTCAGGTCGATGACGCGCGTGGCGGCCTCTTGTGGGGGACAGTCCACGACGAGAACTCGTACGCACTCGGTGGGGTCGCGGGCCACGCCGGACTTTTTTCGACTGCAAAGGACCTCGCGCTCTTCTCCATGATGATCCTCAATGGCGGCGAGGGCGTGAATGGCGTGCGGATTGTCAAACCCGCGACGATTGCCCGCTGGACCGCGCGGCAGGGCAAGGAATCCACGAGGGCACTCGGCTGGGATTCGCCCGAAGGCGGCTCCAGTGCCGGCCAGTTCTTCTCGCCTTGGAGCTTCGGCCACACGGGCTTCACCGGAACCTCGATCTGGATCGATCCCGAAAAGGATCTATTCGTGGTCGTCCTCACCAACCGAGTGAACCCGTCGCGCAATAACACCCGGCACGTGCAGCTGCGTCGGGACGTCGCGGACGCCGTGCAACAGGCAGTGCTCGGTGCGCGAATCGTGAACTGGGAAGCGCGCTAGGGGCTGCGGACCAGAAAGCAACTGAACTCGCTAATAGCTGATAGCAGCTGGCTGTTAGCTGATCGCTGCCTGCAACAGACAGATCCCGCCCCATAAATACGAACCAAACGCATTTCCTCCGACCTATCACGATCTGTCCCGTCGCCCGCAGCCAACAGCTATTAGCTAGCTGCTATCAGCTACCGGCGCGGTAGTTCGCTGTTAAGTCCTCACTCCGCAGCACAGCCGCACCGAGTGATATAATTTTGTAGTATGGCATCAACAAAAGAGCGCGTCCCGGTCGTCATTGTCGAGTACGACGAGATCGCCAAGACCATCGCCAACCGCATCGCCGAGATAATCAAGGAACGCCGGCGCGAGGGTGGACACGCGGTGCTGGGATTAGCCACTGGCAGCACCCCGATCGGCATCTATCGCGAGCTGATAAGGATGCATCGCGAGGAAGGGTTCGACTTCTCCGACGTCGTGACTTTCAATCTCGACGAGTACTACCCGATGAACCCCGACAGCATCCACAGCTACCATCGGTTCATGCGGGAGAATCTGTTCAACCACATCAACATCAAGCCGCAGAACATTCACATCCCGCGTGGCGATGTGCCGCGCGACGATGTCGAAGTCGAGTGCGAGCGGTACGAAGCCGCCATAAAAAAAGCGGGCGGCATCGATTTGCAGATTCTTGGTATCGGTAAGACGGGCCACATCGGATTCAACGAGCCTGGCTCCGGGGCCGACTCACGCACCCGCCGCATCGCACTCGACACCGTTACCCGCCGCGACGCCGCGGCCGACTTTTTTGGCGAGGACAACGTCCCCACCGAGGCAATCACGATGGGCGTGGCGTCGATCATGGATGCGCGCGAGATCGCGCTGATCGCGACCGGTGAGCACAAAGCCGCAATCATCAAGCGAGCGGTGGAGGGCGAGCCGGACCCCGACGTCGCTGCGACTTATCTGCAGGCGCACCCCCACGCGATTTTCTACGTCGACGTCGCCGCAGCCGCCGAGCTGACGCGCGTTAAGACGCCCTGGGTCGGTGGTGAGGTGAAATGGACGCGCGACAAGGAAATCGATGCGGTGATCTGGCTGAGCGAGACTACCGGCAAATCCGTCCTCAAGCTCGATGAGACGGACTATCGCGAGCATCACCTCAGTCCGCTGCTGGCGAAGCACGGCAAGGCGGGGCCGCTCAATGGCGAAGTCTTCAACGCACTGATCGCCAAGATCCGCGGCCGCAGCAAGCTGCCGATGGGCAAGCGCATTATCGTGTTCTCGCCGCACCCGGATGACGATGTCATCTCGATGGGCGGCATGCTCAATAAGCTCCATCAGAATCGCAACGACATCATCGTCGCGTATCAGACTTCGGGAAACATTGCCGTCTTCGATCACGAAGTCCGGCGATACGCGGATTTCATTCGCCGCTTCGCCAACGACTTCGACATCAACGACAACGCTGCCGGCGCGCTGGTGGAGGAAGTGGAGAGTTTCCTCGACACCAAGAAGGTCGGCGAGATCGACGCGTTCCCGGTGCAGGTGATGAAGCGGGCGATCCGTGAAGCCGAGGCTGTTTCCGGTATAGAGACTTTCGGCATGACACGGGATCAGGCGCGATTCCTCAACCTGCCGTTCTACCAGACTGGAAAAGTGCGCAAGGATCCGATCGGTCCCGAGGATGTCCGTATCGTGCTCGATTTGCTCGAGGAGCGACAGCCGGAGCTGATCTTCGTCGCCGGCGATCTGTCCGATCCGCACGGCACCCACCGTATGTGCCTGGAGGCGGTGCTGCAGGCGCTCACGCAGTACTCAGGTCAACCGCCGGAGATGTGGTACTATCGCGGCGCATGGCAGGAGTGGGCGATCAGTGAGGCGGATGTGCTGGTGCCTCTGTCGGAGGACGAGCTGCGCGCCAAGAAGATGGCGATCTTCAAGCACCAGTCGCAGAAAGACCGCGCTCCCTTCCCCGGTCAGGACGATCGCGAATTCTGGCAGCGCGTCGAAGAGCGCAATCGCGACACCGCACAGCGCGTCGACCGACTTGGCCTCCCCGAATATTTCGCGATGGAGGCGTACGTAGTTCGCCGCGGCGGCGCGCCGATCGAGCAGGAGATGATCGCGACAAGCTCACTTGCTGAGCGAGACACGTCGCGCGTGAGAGTGAGCACGGCCAAAGCAGGTCGCTGAATCGACGTCTAACGCAGGAGGCTCGATGATCGTTCGCACTCTCGTCGCACTTTCAATCGTCTTCCTGGCCTACCCACCGTCAGCCCGTGCCCAGACGCACCCGGGCCTCGCGTTCGACGAAACGGTCCACTCAACGCGGGGTCTGAATTCGTCGAGCGACAGCAGTCCCAGCTCCGTTCTGCATTTCACGACGAGTCGCGGGAACGTCAGAATAGACGTCGAGGGAGCGCTGCCGGAAGCAGGCAGTCTTCCGACCGGGAATGGCCGGTCGGTAATGCTGCTCACCGACAGCGGAGCGACCATCACCTTCATCAACGTCGCTCAGAAGCAATACATGTCCATCAAGCCCGGTGCGATGATGGAAGGCGTGAAGAAGATGATGGAGGCGATGGGCGGAAAAATCGTCATCGACACCGCAGGCACCAGGCTCGCCCTCGATAGTCTCGGTCCGGGACCTGTCATCGACGGGCACCCGACAATGCACTACCGCCTCAAGACCTCGCTCCGCATGACGATGGCAATGATGGGAGACAGCCAGACCATGGAGCAGGAGGCAGTCGAAGACATTTACGCGGGTACCGACCTCGCCGATTTAACCGATCTGAGTCTCAGTATGAATCGGCTGGCGGATATCGGTCAAATGGTGGGCCTGGCGCCCGATTTCATGGAACGCGCGAAGGCGCTCCAGAAGAAAATCCCGGGACTGCCGGTGAGAGTGACAAAAGTGCAGAGGGTGACGGCCCAAGGTAGAACGCGCAGCACGACCGAGGACATAACTGTCTCGAATGTCAGGCGGCTGCAGGTGCCCGACTCTATCTTTGCGATTCCGGCTGGATACACGCCAATCGCGATGCCTAACATGCCGTCAGTCGAGCCGTAGGCGGCTTCCTAGTAATTCGGCTTGAGTGGCGGCGACCAATCCGAGAGACGCGCGTCGCCAGTCAGAGTGAGTTGACGCAGACGACCCGTCTGCTTGTCGAGAATCCAGATACTGCGGGGTTCACCGATTGCGCCGAGTCTGCGCGTGATCGCCATGTGGCGCCCGTCAGGAGCCCACGATGGATCCTCGTTCTCGCCATCGAAGGTGAGCTGCTTCATCGCGCGATCCTTCAACGAAATCGTCCAGACCTGGAAATCGCCCATCTGTTGCTGGAAGGCGATCTCATCGCCCCTGGGCGACCACTCCGGTCCGGTTCGATAGCTGCGCTTCCCGGGGATTGGTGGGGTTAGCAATCTGAGACCGGTGCCGTTGACATTCATTATGTACAGCTGCGGCGTCAGCGGGACGGGAGAGATGAATACCATCTGCTTCCCGTCGGGACTGAAGCTCGGCGACGTAGTCTCGGCGCCCGGCCGGCCGACGTAAGGCACAGCGACGGTGTCGTCGTCGGTGCCGAAACTCGCCATCACAAGCTCCGCCGGCGAGTCGCCGCCGCTTGCCCAGACGAGGCTCTTGCCGTCCCTCGTGAACACTGGCGTGATGTTCAAGCCGCGGCTCGTCGCAGGGAGGAGACGCGAGCGCATCGTTCTCAGATCGACCACAGCGATGCGGGTGCCTTGATCGTTGGCGTCGACGTAGGCGATGTAGCGTCCCGACGGATGCCACGTCGGCGACAGCGCCGCGTTTGCTGTTACGATGGTGCGCTCATTCGCCCCGTCGCTATCGATGATCTTGAGCTTGGTTCCGTCGACGAACGCGATGCGAGTTGCGGAGATGCCCCGCTCGCCCGTGATCCAGCGCTCGATCTCGTCGCTCGCCACGTGAATGCCGAGCCGGCGCTCGCGACCGACGGAGTCACGTGCCACCGAGTCGCGCGCGACTGCGCGGGCATAGAGCGAATCGACACGCGCCGAGTCCCGTGCCGCGCGCTCACGGATCAGTACGTCCAGCCGATCGAGCTCCGCGAGAAGCGAGTCTCTGGTCGCCGCCGCTCGTCGCGCGTTGGCACGATCGCGCGTCGTCTTCATCGGCGTCGTGCGCTGTGCGGCGCGAGCGAGACTATCACGCGTGGCCTGGGTGGCTGCGAGCGCGTCCTGGGTCGCCTTTGCCTTGTCGCCCAGCGTTGCCGTCAGGGAATCGCGGATTGCTGCGAGACGATTCGCCGGCATTCTCGGAAGCCGGAAGCTGCCCTCCTGCTTGAGCAGGCCCCGCAAAGCGTCGTAGATCTCGACGTGCAGGCCGGTGCTGATCGGCCGGATGCGCAAAAGGAAACTCGCACGCGTCTGAGCCAGTGGGGCGAAATTGATCGTCCGGTCGCCCGGCTGCCAGACGTCGGCGAGGGTGGCGCTGTCGAGAATGAGCGGCTGAATCCGATCGCCGTAATCCAGATCGCGCTGGATGATGGTGCGGATCGAATCACCGGCCGTCGTGTCGACTGGCAGCACGACCACGGCCGGCGGAACTTCCGGTGGCTTCTGCGGCTTTGGTCGTGCTGGAGTACGCGTTCGATTTTGTGCGTTCAACGCCGGAGTCAGTACGAGCAGCGCAGCTGCCCCGGCGAGAAATAATCGATTCATGAACTGTTCAATCTATCTGATCAGGGTTTTATACACCGCCAAAAAAAAGCCGCGGAGAGAACGTCCTCCGCGGCTCGTTTTTCGATCGGGTTGCTCGCTTAATGCTGGAGGTGGAACTGGAACGGCATCTGAACGAGCTGCTGAACTTTCTTGCCCCCGATCTGCGCCGCCGAGAATTTCATGCGGGGGAGCGCTTCCTTGACGGCGGCGCTAAACGCCGGGTTGCTGGAGCTGAGGATCTTGAGAGTGCCCGGTTCGTAGCGGCCGCTCTCGTTTACGACGAACTGCGCGATTACTGAGCCTTCGACGCCGTTGTCCTTGAGCTGCGAAGGATATTCCGGGGCCTCGCCGCCGATTTTCTCGACCGGCTTCTCGACCTGGAACTCCATGTACGGGCCGTGCTCTTCAGGCTTTGCTTCGCCCGCTTCCTTGCCCTTGGAGTCTGCGTCACCGGTGCCACCCTTTACACCGTTGGCGGTTCCGCCAGCGACACCCTTGCCGCTGAAGTCGTTTTCGTTGGTGATCGCCTTCGACAGGTCAATCGTCGGAATCTTGGTCGGGACGTTGACCGGGGTCGGCACGACCTGGAAGCCCTTCGGGGGCGCCGGCGCTTCTACTTTCGGCTGCTCGACGACGAGTTTGGGCTTCGGCGGCTCCGGAGTCTTCGGCTTGGGAGGCTCTTTGACCTTGGGCGGAGGAGGTGGCTCCTTCTTCGGCTGAGGCGGAGGAGGTGGCTCCTTCCTGATATCTACGAAGCGAAGATGCTCATCCCTTGGCTTCTCGGCCCTTCGCGTGCCCGCGCGTGCGGTGGCGAAAACGGCGAGAAAGATGATGAGGACGTGCAATATGATACTGGAGACGGTCCCGCCGGCTGACCTTCCCTTTTTCGTATCTGATTTCTTGGATTCTAGTAGTCGCATTTGAAGGCTCCCCTGTTAAAAAACGCACTTCCTTATAGAGCAAAGCGCTTGCCAAACATGCGTGATTTTCGGGCGTACGAAATCACAATTCTTGGCATGATTTCGCGTTGGGGCGCCAGGTCGGCTTGGAGGGACCTAAGTCAAAGAAATTCAATGATCTACCGATGAGTTGGCGACCTTCGAAGTGGAGGAAGTTGTTGGGGGGCTTTGTACAATAACTGCCCTCGGAGTTAGGGCCTTGAAACCGGCATCAATTCACGCGCTTTTTTGGGGCCGAAAAGCGCTGGCGGCTGGCTGCTTTCGGCCGGCCGCTGGCGGCTTTTACGGACTGCGGATCTGGCCGCCGGCAGCGAGCCGACGGCCGCCAGCCGCCAGCAATTTTCCGTAGTTAGCTCTTACGCGTGCTTGCCTTCCTGGCCGGCGCTTTCCGGGTAAGGATCCCGCACACCGAATCCCACGCTCTCTTGCCGGCAGTCCCTGCCTTCGGCTTGTCCCAGACCATGTGAGCCTGGTCGCGCGGATCCACTTCGCCCTCATCGCGCACCAGGACATTCGCGGACGTATAGACCGTGCTACGTACGCGCTTTACGCGCACCGGCGAGCAGCGCACGTAAGCTCTTTCCACGAGTCGCGAATACTGCCGCTTGTTCTCGAGCACGCGCGGACGCGAATAATCCCAGCTCGTCACCGTGGTCCATGTTCCCGGCGATTGCTGCGCGACACTCGCCGTGTCGAAAATCACCGTCACGTCAGAATCCTTGTAGACCTGACGCCATGGCGCCTGCGCGAGCGCGAGCGAAGGAAGCGCAAAGAACGCAAAGAGTGCGAGCCGCACCGTAAAACGCTGCATGAAAATCTCCTTACTGCCGTATGTCACAATGGAGTGGTGTAATCGCTCCAACAGCGAACGGAACGATGTTACGGGTTTGGATTATATACACCCAACGTCTTGGGTCGCTACGCCTTTACCAAATGAACGGCAAGCTATCGCGCGTGATTGGACCCGCTGCCATGGGCAGTGCGGTCGCGGTCGCGTTTTACCTACTCGCGCGTGATCTAAAGTCATATCACTATCGCGATTTAATGCGGCAGGTGTGGACGCTGCCACACCAACACCTGCTGATCGCGCTGCTGCTGACCGCTGTTGCTTATGCGGTGCTTCCCGGCTATGACGCGATCGCGCTTTCATACGTCGACCATCAGCTGCCGGCCAGACGAATAGCGTTCGGATCCTTCATCGCCTACGCACTGAGTCATAGCCTCGGCTTCCCGCTGCTCAGTGGCGGTCCGGTCCGGTATCGCTTCTGGAGCGCATGGGGACTCTCGACTTCGGAGATTGCGCAGGCAATCAGTTTCGCCGGCGCGACGTTCATCATCGGCATGGTCGCGGTCGCCGGTGTGGTCTTTCTACTCGAGCCCAGCTCGACGATTCAGCTGCTGCGGCTCCCGCTCTCGACGCTGAAGCCTGTCGGCGCGATCTGCGTGCTGCTCATCGCTGCCTATCTGGTCGTTGCAGCAACACGGAAAAATTCTTTGCGTTTTTTTGGATGGGAATTCCCCGTTCCCTCCATTCGGCTCGCGCTGGCCCAGCTCGCAGTCGCGATCGTCGACTGGACTGCTGCGGGTGCCGTGCTCTACGTGCTGCTGCCTCCGGGCTACCGCCTGTCGTTCCTGCCCGTCCTCGGCGTGTTCCTGCTCGCGCAGTTCGTCGGAATTCTTAGCCATGTTCCGGGCGGACTAGGCGTGTTCGAAGCGATCGTCGTGCTGCTCCTCAAACCTTACGTGCCAGCGGCATCGATCGTCGGCTCGCTGCTCGCATATCGCGCCCTGTATTACCTGCTTCCGCTCGTCATCGCGCTGACTTTGCTCATCGCTTACGAGGCGCGTCGCAAGCGAGATCGAGTCGCCGAGATGGCGACCATCGCGGGCGAGTTTGTCGGTCGCTGGCTGCCTGCACTCTTACCGCAATTGCTGAGCATCGCGACCTTCGTCGCCGGTGTAATTCTTATCGTTTCCGGCGCGACTCCCGCCATTCGCAGTCGAGTGACGGCGCTCGATTCAGTGCTGCCGCTGGGCATTATCGAGCTCTCGCACTTCGCCGCCAGTCTTGCCGGCGCGGCCCTCGTGATTCTTGCCTGGGCGATGAAGCGCCGCCTGGACGCTGCGTACACGCTCACCATCGCCACCCTTGGCATCGGCATCGTCGCTTCCCTGCTCAAGGGTTTGGACTGGGAAGAAGCATTCGCGCTGACGCTGGTGTTGCTCGCCGTTCTCCCGTCGCGTCGTGCCTTCTATCGCAAAGCTGCGATCACCAGCGAGCCATTCACCAACGGCTGGATCGCTGCTGTCGTCGTCGTCGGAGTGGTCACCACCTGGCTCGCATTCTTCTCCTATCGCAACGTCGACTTCACCAGTCCGGTGTGGTGGGAATTCAGCGGCCGTGGCGATGCGCCGCGGTCACTACGCGCCATGATCGGCGTGCTCGGCGTGCTGATGCTTTTCGCGCTATCACGAAAACTCCGGCACGCATCCCCAGATCCTGATCTGCCTTCGCCCCGCCAGCTCGATCTCGCAGCACGCATTGCGGCCGAGTCGCGGGAAACAATCGCCAACCTCGCACTCCTGGGGGACAAGTCACTTCTCTTCAGCGACAGTGGTCGCAGCATGATCATGTATGCCGTGGAAGGACGAAGCTGGGTCGCGCTCGGCGATCCACTGGGCGTCGAGAGCGAGCGCGGCGAGCTCGCCTGGCGTTTCCGCGAGAGCGTCGATCATCACGGCGGCTGGCCGGTTTTTTATGAAGTGAGCGCGCGGCATCTGCCGATCTACATCGATCTCGGTCTGACGCTGTTCAAGCTCGGCGAAGAAGCGATCATTCCGCTTTCCGACTTCACTCTCGACGGCGGCAATCGCAAAGCTCTGCGGCGGACGCGGAAGGATGCACTAAAGGCCGGCGCTACGTTCGACATGATTCCCGCGAACGAGACGTCGACTTTCCTGCCCGATCTAAAACAGATCTCGAACGAGTGGCTGTCGAGCAAGCACACCAAAGAGAAAGGATTCTCCCTCGGTCGATTCGACGAGCGCTATATCAACTGCTTCCCGACGGCGCTGATTCGCGTTGGCGATGCTGTCGTCGCGTTCGCAAATGTCTGGCTTGGGGCCGACAAGAACGAGATCTCGATCGACTTGATGCGCTACACATCGGTCGCGCCGCCAGGCGTGATGGAGTTTCTGCTGATCGAGCTGATGCTCTGGGGAAAGGAAAACGGCTACAACCGCTTCAACCTCGGAATGGCGCCTTTGTCCGGAATCGAGAATCGCAGCCTGGCGCCGCTCTGGAATCGCGTCGGCGCATTGTTGTTCAGTCGTGGCGAGCCTTTCTACAACTTTCAGGGACTGCGGCTGTATAAGGACAAGTTCGACCCGATCTGGGAGCCGAGATACCTGGCGTCTCCGGGCGGGCTCGTGCTGCCACGAATTCTTACGAATGTCGCGTCGCTGATATCGGGCGGGTTGGCTGGGGTTGTGACAAAATGAAGCTGCGATTGTTACTGGTGGTATTCGCCGTGCTGTCCTGTGCGAGGGCGCACTCGAGTTATCGCCCGCGCGATCCCGAGCTGCAGCGTGAGCCGCTCTATTTCTATCCCGCTCACGGCGGACAGAAACCCAGAGCCGGCGTTTTCTTTCTCGGCAACGATCTTGGATTCTGGGGACCGCACCAGAAGCTCGCGCAACGGCTGGCGGAGGACGGCTATGCGGTCGTCGGCTTTGATATAAAGGCATTTCTCGAGCGGTATCCTGACTCGGCCCAATTGCGCGACAGCATTCTCGTGCACGACGTGCCACTGCTGATGAAGAGATCGCTCCACGAGCTCGGCGCGGACTCGCGTCCAATCGTGCTTGCTGGACACTCGTTTGGTGCAGACCTCGCACTGTGGACCGAGGCGAATGCTCGCCTACCCGGCGTCGTCGGAATACTGGCGCTTGGTCCCACTAAACGAGACCATCCGACGGTCACCATTCGCGATGAAATAAACTCCGGCGAGCCAACCGAGCCGGGGAGCTTCGCCGTGGTCGATCAGATCCGGAATACTCCACGCGGTGTGCGCATCGCATTAATGCGGGGCGCCAGCGATAAAGAGCGCAGATCGGATCGAGATTTCATCGCCGCCGGCGGGTCGCGACTGAGCTACACCATAATCCCGTTCGCTTCACACTCGCTAAAATCGCTGATCATCGTCGGTCCGATGATCGAGCACGCGCTTGGCGATCTGCTCGACTAACGGTCGACGCTAAGTATTTCTCGTCGTCGCGTGGCATCAGCGAGGACGATAGCGTCGGCCTCCGCCGAGATCTCCCGCATTTCTCTCGCATTCATGGTCTTCACGATGGTAAGAATTGCGGCAAGAAGCGGGACCGCGACCAGCAGGCCGAGGAAGCCAAAGAGGAGCGACATGAGGGCCTGGATCCCAAGAGTCATCGCGGGAGGCAGGTTGACGCCGTGTTTCATCAGGATCGGCACCAGCAGATGATTCTCGAGGAACTGAATGACGAAGCCGGCGTGGGTCGGACCTATTGGGGCCTCGGCAACGCCGACTATTTCCAGCAACACTTGGAAGCCGCCCGCCAGCAGCTGCAGGCCGCGGAGGCGATTTTCCGACGGCTCGATGCTCCGTTCGATCTCGCCTGGTCCCTTCATACCTTGGGACTGGTCACGTTGAAAATGGGAGGCGTCGATGCGGCACGCCCGTACTTCACCGAGGCCCTCACCCTCTTCGCTCAGGCGAATGACGTGTCCGGGATCGTGCTGCAGCTCGACAACCTGG
>Ga0207665_10001188_pt1 | contig 17525 bp, 17 predicted proteins | sample LARL112metaG_FD_184351 | JGI IMG/M metagenome (GOLD analysis project Ga0207665, IMG submission 184351) | Corn, switchgrass and miscanthus rhizosphere microbial communities from Kellogg Biological Station, Michigan, USA - LAR L11-2 metaG... | ecosystem: Host-associated > Plants > Roots >...
CTGCGAATACGCTGGCGATGGTGGTGAGCGGCAGATCAGGGAGGCTGCGCTCGGCGACGGCGTCCGGATGGTCCGACGCCCACGCCGCCTGCCAAATGGCGGCGCGCGCAACCTCGAGCCGGACGGCGATCTCGGCGAGCTTTGCCCCGATCGCCTGATGCTCGATGATGCGACGCCCGCCCTGGACGCGCAGCTGTGCGTAGTCGAGCGCGGCCTCGTAGGCGGCGCGGCCGATACCGAGATCAAGCGCCGCATCTTGCGGAATGCCTCCGCCCGCGCGGTCGAAGAGCGCAGCATCCACGGCGAGACAATTCTCGGCCGGCACCCGGCAGTCCTGGAGCTCCAGTGCGCCGCAGGCGCCGTGCTGCCACCGCGCGTCCGCCTCCGACGCCGTCACGGTCAAGCCGGGCGTATCGCGCGGCACGAGCAGCGTGCCGGCGCCCTTGTCGCCGAGGCTTGCCCGCACCGCGAATAACGCCGCCTGCGACGCGCCGATGACGCGGTCCTTGCGGCCGTTGATGATCCAGGCATCGCCCGAGCGCACGGCCACGGTCGCAAAGGGAGCTTCGTTCGGCTGCGGGCGGTGATAGTTGATGCCGAGCGCGGTGTCGCGATGCGGCTCGTGCTCGGCGAGCGCGAGGTGATGACGGTGGTCGGCGAGGAACGCCGGCAGGAAGCGCGAACGCTGCTCCGGCGTCATCAATCCATCGAACAGCGCATGCGCGAGCGTCGACGTCTGCGCCAGCACGGCCGCGACATCGGGGTCGCCGGCGGCGAGCTCTTCGGTGACGATGCAGCAGGTGAGGTTGTCGGCGCCGGCGCCGCCCGCCTCTTCCGACAGCGCCAGCGTGCGCAGTCCGATCTGCGAGGCTTTGTCCAGCGCCTCCGCCGAGATGGGACGCGCGCTCGCCTCCAGCCGCTGCGGCGCGAGCGCGAGCGGCCGGATCTCCTGTGCGACGAAATCGCGAACGGTGTCGCGGATCTGCAATTGCTCCGGGCTCAGATGAAGGCTGTACATCACTCCCCCCTGATACCGGCGGTCTTGATCACGCCCGCCCATTTGTCGAGATCGTTGCGCATGAGCGCGCCCAGCTCATCGGGGCCGAGCGGATAAGGCGTGACCTGCTGCTCGGTCAGCTGCTTGACGACCTGCGGGTCATGCATGATCGCCAGCGTTTCCTGCGCGAGCCGCTCCACGATCTCCTTTGGCGTGCGTGCCGGCGCGATGATGCCTACCCATGGCGCCATTTCGAATCCCGGCACGGTTTCGGCGACCGCCGGCAGATCAGGGAGCGCCGGCATCCGCTTCGGTTCGGCAACCGCCAGCGCGACCAGCTGCCCGGCTTGCGCCGGCTGCAGCAGCAATTGAACGTTGTTGAAGCCCATCTGCACCTCGCCGCCGATCAGCGCGAGCGACGCGGGGCCGGTGCCCTTGTACGGCACGTGCAACAGCTTGACGCCGGTCGCCTGGGAAAACAGCTCCATCGCCAGATGACTGAAGTTGCCGACCCCGGCGGAGGCGTAGCTCAGCGCCGCCGGCTTCGCCTTCGCCAGCGCGATCAATTCCGCCACCGAACGCGCCGGCACCGACGGGTGCACGGCGAGCATCCCCGGAAAGCGCACCATGTTCGCGACCGGAACGAAGTCGCGCAGCGGCGCGTACGCAAGCTTGTCATAGAGCGAAGGATTGACCACCAGCGGCGTATCGGAGCACGTCGATATTGTGTAGCCGTCGGGATCGGATTGCATTAGCGCCTGCAAGCCGATGGCTCCGTTGGCGCCGCCGCGGTTCTCGACGAACACCTGTTGGCCGAGTCGGTCGGAGAGGTGCTTGGCGGCAATTCGCGCGATGAAGTCGGTGCCGCCGCCGGCCGGAAACGGCACGATCATCTTGATCGCGCGCTGCGGCCAGCCTTGCGCCGGCATTTGCGCCGCGGCGGCCGCCGGCAGCGCGCCGGCAAGCGCGAGCGCCGCCGCGAGCTTGGCGAGATGCATGCGCATGGTGAATCCTCCCGGTATACGCCGCGGCCTTGGTCGCCGCGAGTCTCGTTCACTCCCTCATCCTTGCACGGCGCGGGCGATGGCGTCTCCCATGTCGGTGGTGCTCGCCGCTCCGCCGAGATCGGGAGTCAGCTGCTTGCGGCCGGCGATCACCGCGTGGACGGCCGCATGGATGCGGCCGGCGGCCGCGACGGCCTTGGGCTCGTCGCGCTTGCGGCCAAGCCAGGCCAGCAACATCTGGCCCGACATGATCATGGCGTAGGGGTTGGCGATGTTGCGCCCGGCGATGTCGGGCGCCGAACCGTGGGTCGCCTGCGCCATCGCGTGGCGCTCGCCGACGCACAGGCCGGGTGCCAGGCCAAGCCCGCCCACCAGCCCGGCGCCGATGTCGGTCAAGATGTCGCCGAACTGGTTGGTCGTCACCACCACGTCGAACTGCTGCGGCGCCGTGACCAGCTTCATCGCGATCGAATCGATCATCACCTCCTCGAAGGTCACGTCCGGATATTCGCGCGCGACCTTGCGGCATTCCTCCGCGAACATGCCGCAGGCGAGCCGATAGACCGGCTCCTTGTGCGCCGCCGTCACCTTCTTGCGCGCGCGGGTGCGGGCGATCTCGAAGGCTTCGCGCGCGACGCGGCGCGATCCTTTGCGGGTGATCACCCGCATGGCGACGGTGATTTCGTCGTTGGGCCGAAACTCCGGCAGGCCGGCGACGACCGTCTCGGAATAGAGCATTCCTTCCGTGAGCTCGCGCAGGAAGACGATGTCGACATTCTTGTGGATGGACGCAATCGAGGCGTGCGACAGCGCCGGGCGCACCGCCGCGAACAGGTCGAACTTCTTGCGCACCGGCGGCATCACCCAGCTGGGATCGCCGCGCGGATAGGCGGCGTGCCCGATCGGGCCCATCACCCAGCCGTCGAGCTCGCGCAGGGCCTGCTCGGTCACCGCCGGAAGCGTGTGGCCGTGCTCCTCGTGCCCGCGTTTGCCGATCGGCAGCGGCCGCCAGTCGATATCGAGCCGCTCGCGCGCGACGGCGGCCTTCATCACCTTGATGCATTCCGGGACGACTTCGAGGCCGATGTCGTCGCCCGCGAGGATGCCGATCTTCAAGCTCATTCCTCCACGACGATCCCGGTGACTTCGACGTCGCGCTTCCAGCTCGCCATTTCCTCCCGCAGCCAGCCGCCGGCGTCGGCGAGCGCGGCTGGCCGCGGCACGAGCATGCCGCCGCGGGCGAAGGCCTCCTGCATCTCGGGCGCGGTCATCGCCGCGACGAAGGCCGCGTGCAGCGTCGCGACGATCGCAGCCGGCACCGCGGCCGGCGCGAATGCCGCCACCCATTGGGCCGCGCGCATGCCGGGGAATCCGACCTCGGCGAGCGTGGGGACGTCGGCATGTTGCTGCAGCCGCGCTTCGGCGGCGACCGCGAGCGCGCGCACGCGACCCGTTTTCATCATGCCAACCGGATTGGTGATGTTGAACCACGACACCTGGATATCGCCGTTGCCGAGGTCGCGCAGGATCTCGGCGCCGCCGCCCTTGAATGGAATGTGCACGAGGTCGAGACCGGCGCGTTTGGCGAGGATCTCGGTATTGATTTGCTGATAGCTGCCGACGCCGGCGCTGCCGTAACGCACCTTGCCCGGATGCTCCCTGGCATAGGCGAGAAATTCGCCGAAGTTGCGCGGCGGGAATTCCGTCGTGGTGGCGAGAAAAAAGACCGGGACGTCGGCGAGCGGCGCGACAATCTGCACGTCGCGCTCGTAATCGAGCTTCATTTTTTTCGCGAGCAGGACCGGCGTCAACGCGTTGGTCGAGATGTTGCCGATCATGAGCGTGTGGCCGTCGGGGCGGGCGCGCGCCATCTCCTCGATGGCGATGATTCCGGAAGCGCCGGGCTTGTTCTCGACGAATACGCTGCGGCCCAAGCGCTGCCGCAACTGCTCGGAATAAAGTCGCGCCACCACGTCGGTGAGGCCCCCGGGTGCATACGGCACGATGATGCGGACTGGCTTTGCGGGGTAGGTCTGCGCCGGCGCCTGTGTTGCGAGGATGGCCAGGCCTAACGCGCACGTCATGGCCCGCCAAAAGCGCCGCATCTGCTGTCCTTCCCGGCGCTGGTCAAGCGCGCGCCAACAGCGGGATTTTAGGAATGCTTTACGCCGCGGCACAAGCCGCGATCCCGGGAGCGAGTCGACACGGGCGTGCCCGGGCTTGCGGAGAAAGGCGGGGGGTTGGCGCGGCTTTAGGCGGGCTACGCGATCAACTCGCCGCGCGCCGCCACGGGCCCGCCTATGCGGCGGTCAACTCGACGGGGAGGCCGAACTGGACGTCAGCGGCTCGGGCGCCGCCGGCACGCGATTTGCCGGCCGCACACCGACCATCGCCTGCGCCGCATTCCACGCTCGATCGGCGTTTTCCGCAACGCATTGCAGGTATGGTTGCACCGCGTGGCCGAGCACGGTGAGCGCGATCGCCGGCCTGCGTTGAAACAGTGCGCCGCCGAGCTCCCGCTCGAGCGCGATGATGGCATTGGTCAGCGAGGGCTGCGTGACGCCGCAGCGTCCGGCCGCCCGCGTGAAATTGCGCTCCTCGCAGAGCGCCAGGAAGTAACGGATCTGCTGCATCTGCATGTCACACCTCCCGTCTCGATTTGGCTCGCGTGCGAGACTGCCATCGGCGTCGGGTTTGGAGGGTGAGGCCCTTCACATAAGGCGCATTTTCCTTGTCGACCCCAAGCTTAGGGAGCGGAGGGCAGATGCACTCTAAGCGTGCATTTGTGACCTTCGCTTCTTTTCGAGAGTATGCGGCCTTTCGCGCGGGAAAAGCCGGCGGCGCCGCATCGACGATGGAATCGGCTATACTGGAATCGGCTATACTGGTACTGCGACGAAACGCTCGCCAAGCGTGCTCGAGCGCACACGTCGACTGCAAGACTCGTTTGCAACGGGGAGGGGAGCCCTCATGCCGAGTCCAAGCGCTAAGTCGCAGGGGGAACGTACGCGTGACAAGTTATCCCTGCTCCGCAGCCATCCGCTGTTTCGCGATCTTCCGCCGGGGGTGATCGAGCACCTCGGCTCCTACATGAAGACGCGCCGGGTGGCGCGCGGGACCACCATCTTCGCGAAGGGCGATCCGGGAAGCGGGCTCATGGGGGTGCTCGCCGGCGCGGTGAAAGTCAGCGTCGCCTCCGCCGACGGCAAGGACATCGTGCTCAACGTCTTTCGCGAGGGCGATATTTTCGGGGAAATCGCCTTGCTCGACGGCCGCCCGCGCACCGCGGATGCGACCGCCATGTCCGACTGCGAGCTCATCGTCATCGAGCGGCGCGATTTCGTTCCCTTCCTGAGCAGTCAGCCGGACGTGATGCTCAAGTTCATCGAGATTCTCTGCTCGCGGCTGCGCCGCACCAGCGAGCAGGTGCAGGACATCACGTTCCTGAACCTGCCGACGCGCTTGGCGAAGACATTGCTGCAGCTGACTGGGGGCGTGCAGGGCTCGGCGACGCCGACCAAGGCGGCCATCACCCAACGCGAGATCAGCCAGATGATCGGCATGTCGCGCGAGAGCACCAACAAGCAGCTGCGGGCATGGGCCAAGCGCGGCTGGATTCGGCTCGAGCGCGGCGGCGTCGGCGTGATCGCGCCGGACAAGCTCACCGCCATCGCGGCAGAGGGCGCGGACTTCGATCCGTCGTGAAGCGGAGCGATCCCCAGGTTTGAGCTACGCCAGTGCGCCCATGACGCCACGCGCGGCGAGCAGCTCGGAGAGATTCTTGCGGGCGTGAAACATGCGGGTTTTGACCGTATTGCCCGGAATGCCGAGAATCGCGGCGGCCTCCTGCACCGATTTTCCGTGATAGTAGACGAGATCGATGACCTCGCGATGCCGGCGCGACAGGCGGCCCAGGCAGTCGCGCACGATTTCTCCGCGGTGCTTGATCGCGAAGGTCGCCTCCGGATCGTCGGCCGGATCGCTTGTTTGCGCGGCCGCTTCGTCGCAGGCGAGCTCCGGCCGGCGCCGCAGCTCCGCGAGCGCCTTGTAACGCGCGATCGCCAGCAGCCAGGTCGTGACCGAGGAGCGCGCCTCGAAGCGGTGCGCGTGCCGCCACACGCCTAGGAAGACCTCGCTGGTCAAGTCCTCCGCCGCCGGCTCGCTGCCGAGAAGCCGCAATATGAAGCGGTAGACGCGCGCATGATGGCGGGCGAACAGGACCTGCATGGCGAGCCTGTTGCCGGCTGCGACCTTGGCGATCAGCGCCGCATCCGAAGTGTCGTTATGTTGCGCTTTCGGCGCCCGCCCGGCGGCTGCGATATCGGGAACAAGCCCGGCAAAGTCGCTGCGCATTGGTAGCTCCCCTGTTTTGGCCTACCAATATGCCTAGACTGCCCGGCGGAAACCTTTTGTTAACTACTTCACAGAGGCGAGGCCTCATCATGCCGAGGTCGGCGAGGGGGGCGGTGCGGAAGACCGTGATTTCCGGAGATTGGTATGCCAATCGCAGATGTAAACGGTTGCAAGATGTACTACGAGGTGAGTGGAATTGGTCCGAATGTCGTGTTCGTCCACGGCGAGGACCACGGGATAGAGATGTTTGAACATCAGATTGCCCACCTGTGCCGTGATTATCAATGTGTTGCATACTATCGGCGGGGGCACGGCAGAAGTGAACTAGCGCCTTACGGCTATTCCTTGCGCCATCAGATGCTCGACCTTGCCGGGCTGCTCGATCGTCTAGAAGTCCGGCAAACTGTAATTGTCGCGGTAGCGATGGCGACAACTATTGCCGTCAACTATGCGCTCGAATATCCCGACCGCGTGAAAGGGTTGGTCTTGGCATCCTGGTACGAGCTGGACGGCTATCCGCTCATGGAAAGGCGCCGATCAAAAAAATACACGACCACCTTTGCCGAACTCCACATGCAGATGTTCGAAATCATGCGCGATCACGGCCAGCAGGGCCTCATCGATCACATGATGAAGGAGGGAGACGCATTCCTTCCTATTCTGCCGAGGGAGCCCGCGGTACGTGCGCAAGTAATGCAAATGATGTCGAGTCATTCGTCCGATCACTACATCCGCGCCGCCGAATTTTATACTTCCATGCCGAATTTGGTGCCGCGACTTAGAGAGATAAAGTGTCCGATGCTCGGCATCTGTGGCGAGGACGACCCCTGTCCTGACGATCCTCAACTGTTGGAAGGAGCAAAGAACTTCAGGCAAATTTGGATTCCTTCCGCAAGGCGGTTTTCGATGCTGGAATCCCCGTCTGCCTTCAACTCAGCTCTGAAGCAATTCCTTGAATCTTTAGCCTGACCTAAGCAGATCTTCGGCGGCTAAAAATCCCGACGCGGCATTGACGCCGCCCCCCGGCCACGTGGAAGCGCCCACCATAAGCAACTGTTTGATGGGCGTGCGGTACCGCGTCCACCCGGGAAACGGTCGCGCAAAATAGTTTTGGTCGAGATGGTGGCTCCCAGACACACAATCGCCGCCGATCAAATTTGGATTCTCTCGCTCGAAGTCATCGGGCGACATGACATGGCGGGCGAGGATGGCCTGTTGCGCGCCTGGCGCGTGTTCGGCCAATTGCTCAACAACGCGGTCGGCAAACGCTTCCTTGATGCTGTCCCAATCGTGCTCGCGGATCGCACCCGCAGCGTCCCCGGTGATCACAGCCGGCACCGCACGTACCTGCAGACGGATGGTTGCGCATCCCGGCGGCGCCCGCGAAGGATCGGCATGGGTGGGCTGCGAGACGATCATCATTGGCCGGGAGGGAAGTAATCCCTTGCTGCATTGCTCATAAGTGGCGGCGATTTGCCCGGCCTTGCCGTTCAAGTGGACGTAATTGAAGCGCCATAGGTCGTCCCTAGCCGCCCAATCGAGATGGCCCGAGAGCGCCAGGTGGACCATGAACACCCCCGGCCCATAGCGGAACCGGGCGGCGCGCTTGCGCACTCGATGCGGGACCGCAGAAGATGACAAGAGACGGCCAAACAGAAGCGATGGCGTCACATTGGCGATCACCGCGCGTGCGGCCGTCAACACGTCGCCCGCGTTCGTTCTCACTCCGATCGCCCGCCCGCCCTCGACCAAGATCTCCGATACTTCCGTCCCTGTTTGAATCGCGCCACCGTTCGCCTCAATGAGTTCGCGCAAGGCAGACACGATTGCGCCGGCGCCGCCGCTGGCGACCGTCAGACCATTGAGGTGTGCCGAAACGCCTGTGATAAAGGCGAAGGCCGCGCCACCAGCCACATCGGGCGCAAAGTCGAGATGGAAGGCCCACGGAAGAAACGCGCCTTTTGCCTCGTCGGTGCGAAAGAACCGGTCGACGAAACGCTGGGGTGAAGCGAAAATGACGTCCCTGAGATCGAGCACTCCGCCGCGAAGGTAAAAGAGCATGCGCAACGCTTGTCGCGCCGCCTCGCGCGACGGGAGTGCCATGCTGGTCAACGGCAAAACGTGCGGTGCGAGGCGGCGATAAATCGACACGACCTCGTGCCAACCTTCCAGATCGGTGGTCGAGCAACTCGCGAACTCGGCGGCCGTTTGCGTTGCGTCAGTGGAGATCCGGACGGACTTGCGATCATCGTAAACGCTGGCGAATGCATCGTGGCAGGCGATGAACCGAAGACCCGCGCGCTCGAACTCCTCCTGATGCTCGCGATATACAAGGGAGTTCTTGAATAGCGAAAGGTTGGTGGCGAATAGGTCGTGCCGAAAGCCGGGCAACGTGATGCTTTCAGTACGAATGGCGCCTCCTATCGTGCTAGCCCGCTCGAGCACCACTACGCGCCAGCCGGCGCGAGCCAAGCGAAACGCTGCCACTAGTCCGTTATGGCCGGATCCTATGACAATGGCATCGGCGTCAGCCATTGGCGCGTCGACCCCTTGTCCAGACCAGCAACGATGCGTCCCGGCTAAAGCTCAGGGTAGCCCGATCCGAATATTTTCCGACCCTCAAGCTTTTCGATGTGACGCATGAAACGATATTTGTTTTCGGTGTCATCGGTCGTGGGCGACGCAATACCTGGGACGATGCCATGCTGAACCCTCACGCCGATAAATGTCAGCTCTTGGCCCGCCAGTGCCTCGGACACCGCACGCGCAAAACTGTCGACATCCGTGGCCCAGATCGCACGTGGGAATCCCGCGGCCTTGGCAACAGCGACCAAGTCGGTGGGACCCGAGGTAGCGGTGGGACTCGATCCCGAGGACTCGTAAACGCTGTTATCGAAGACGATATGGATCAAATTCCGGGGGGCGGACCACGCGGCGGTCGACAGCCCGCACAAATTCATCAGCAGCGAACCGTCACCGTCGAGCACGATCACCTTGCGATGCGGAAGGCTCAGAGCAATTCCCAGCCCGATGCTGGAGGCAAGGCCGAGCGTGCGGCTTCGGAAATTGCCCTCGCTCGGGTGCAAGTCGTACCACTCTACCGTCGCGCCGCCGGCACTCCCCACAACTAATGCATCGCCAACTTTGCCTGCGATGGCCTTCAGACAATCGATTCGCTTCATGTCAGGCCTCGCTTCTGAGGAGGTCGCGATTGAGCAGCACCGCGACGGGCCGTCTGGAATCCATAGTCAGCACGGTGGCGCCGGTGATCGTGCGCATGACGGCCTCTCGCTCGCGCAAGACGTAGTAACGGATGCCGAGTGCGTGCAGAACCGGTTCGGTGACATCGCCGACAGTGGAGAAATATCGGGTGTTGATGTCGCCGGCATAGTAGACGACGAGCAGCGTCGGGATGCCGAATTGCAGCGATGTCGTCGTCAACCCATTGGCGCTATTGAGCAGTCCGCCGTTCTGCATGACGAGAGCCGGAGTCTTTCCCGTCAAGTAAGCGCCCGCGCAAATCCCGACGCCCTCTTCCTCCCTCGCCAGCCGGACATGAATCCAACTGTTCTCCTGGGTGATACGTTCGATGAGCCGCGCCATGTTCCAGTCGGGCAGCGTGCAGATAAAATTGATCCCCGCCGCCACGAGTGCTTCAGCAACGAGATCGCCACCGGTTTTCATGGCGTGATCGCTCCGTTCACTTTGCTGCAAGCCGCATCGAGCAGGGTCACTCGCGCTCTCCTAAATTCTGACTTCGTAGCGGCTTAGCAGCGTCGTTGCCGCTATTCGCAGGGCGCGATCGGTGATGAATCCCATCAATCCGAGGGTGATGATGCCGACAAAAATCCATTCCGTCAGCAGGAAGAGCCGTGAATTGTAAATCAGAAAACCGACTCCCGACTTCGCCGCAACCATCTCGGCGGACACCACAGTCATGAAGCTGTTGCCCATGGCTATCTTCATGCCCGTCACAATGTTGGGAATCACCGCCGGAATAGTGACGTGCAGGAAGACCTGCCGCCGCGTCGCGCCGAGACAAAGCGCTGCAAAGCGCTTGTCCGGTTCGACGCCAAGAACCCCTATCATGGTATTGATGGCCACCATGAACAGCGTCGTGTACACGATCAGCACGATCTTCGATGTCTCGCCGAGCCCGAACCAGATCACAGCCAGCGTGACAAATGCGATCGGAGGTATGAAACGAAAAAATTCAACATACGGATCCACGAAGGCACGAACGAATTGGCTCGATCCCATCGCGAGCCCCAGCGGAATTCCTATCGCCGTGCCGATCACGAAGCCAATGATGATGCGCGTGAAGCTGGAGAACACATGATTCTGAAGGTCGCCGCTGCTTATCAATTCGAGAGCGCCATTGAGCGTCTTCTCCGGCGATGGCAGGAACGCGGGTTTGCCCACCCACCACGCAAGCAAGGTCCAGAGCAACAGCGCACACGAGAGAGACAACATGAAAATGGCCATGCGCCGCACGGCTTCGCTTTTCCACGTTGCTTGCCACCATGCGCCGCGTTGACGTTCAACCGTTAGAGCTGCTTGCGTCATCCACCTGCCTCATCGATTTCATGACCTCGTCCTCGATCGCCGCCTTGATCTCACGGCGCAGCCGCAGGAAATCGTCTCCCACTTCACGCGGACGTGCAAGCGGCACGGACAGGATCTTCTTGATTGTCGCGGCGGGCCCAGCAGTCATGATCGCCACCCGGTCGCCGAGCAGCAGCGACTCGTCGATGTCGTGCGTGATGAAGAGCACGGTCTTTCGGCGCGAACTCCAGATGCGGGTCAGCTCCTGCTGCATAATGCCGCGGGTCTGCGCGTCAAGAGCGCCGAACGGCTCATCCATCAACAGGATTGCCGGATCGTTGGCGAGAACGCGCGCAATCTGCAGCCGTTGACGCATGCCGCCGGAGAGCTGATTGGGATGATAATGCTCGAAGCCCTCAAGTCCGACCAGACGAATACTTTCCGCAACGATGCGGCGGCGCGTGGGCTCGGGAACGTTGCGCATACGCAACCCGAACTCCACGTTCTCGTACGTCGTGAGCCAATTGAAGAGCGCGGAGTCTCCTTGAAATACGACGGCGCGATCCCTGCCTGGCGTGTCGACTCGCTTGCCGCGCACAAGAACTTCCCCGGCCGAAGGCGTTAAAAAACCGGCAATCATGCGTAGGACTGTCGATTTTCCGCAGCCGCTTGGGCCGAGTAGGCAGAAAAACTCTCCCGACGAGATGGAGAAGGTCACGTCCTGAAGGGCCACGTACTCTCTCCCCCGATCGGGCCCGGCCTTCTTCAGGAATGTGCGATAAGCCTTGCGCAGCTCGACATCGGGCAAGGGCGCCATGTGAGCCGAAACTGAAGTCACTATCGCATCGCAGCCGCGCGATCGAGATAGCTACGATCGATCGTCTTGCTCCAATCGATAGGATCGCCTTTAAGGCGTTCCTTGCTGCGCATCCATGTCTCTTCGGTTTTGGCTGCGGCTTCGGTGTTCGGTGCGATGCCGAGTGAGTACTGATAAAGGTTGATGATATAAGACGCCATTTCCGGCTTCAGTTTGTTCTTCTCGGCGCCGATGCGCGCCGCTTCGGCGGGATTGCTGTTCTGGAAGGCGATGGCCTCGCGCAATGCCGCCAGCACTCGCGCCGTCGCCTCCGGGTTTGCTTCGGCGAACTTCTTGTTCGCAACAACGATGAAGTTGAGAAAGTAGCCGACGTCTCCACTATTTGCCAGGATATGTACTTTATCCTTGCCCGATACCTCGACCGCCCGCGACGCCCAAGGTTCCCATACGAAATAGGCCTGGATGTCGCCGCGGTCGAGCGAGGGCACGAGCTCAGGCGGCGTCATCGGGATCACATCAAATGCCGACTCCGGCACATTCAATTTTTTCGCCACAAGAACCCAGAGGTAATCCGTTGAGCTGGCGCCCACGGTACCGACCTTCTTGCCTTGAAGATCACTCAAAGACTTGATGCCGGAACGGGCTGCCATCTTGAATGCGTCAGGCGAGGTCGCCATTGTGCCAAGCACCACCATCGAGCCCCGCACGATGCGAGGCATCCACGTCGCTGTGCCCGAGGAGCCGATGTCCGCTTCGCCCGCCATGGTAGCGTCGGCAAGCGCTGGGCCGCCGGAGAATTGGGTAATCTCCGCCTTGACGCCGTACTTCTTGTAAAAGCCTTTCTCTTCGGCAATCCACCACGGAGTGAACACCGGATCGACGCCGACCGCTATTCGCACCGTCTCTTGAGCACGTACCTGGGGCGCGGAAATCGAAAAGAGCAAGCCTAGCGTGGTTGCTGCGATCCAGTTGGTGACAGTAGCGCAACTTCTGGACTGCATAGCTCGCTCCTTTCGCGGTTCACGAACGACGATCGTCCTACAGCTGTTGCATCCAACTGTCGCATCGCCCGCCTCCCAAGCAAATTGTGAGGCCATGGGAAAATAGCTGTCAAGCATCGACAAATCCTGTGCTTGCGCACGAACCTACCACGCCCTGTCATCGCCTACCGGCTCGTGTCGCGACAGGCACTCATGTATCGGCTCAACCTGCCTCAGGTCGATAACAGAGCCGCGCCTACTTTACCTCGTTCAGTCGCAGGCTCCTGATCACGTTCGTCCACTTGGCCGAGTCGGCAGCAATGCGTGTGGCCAGCAGATGCGGCGTACTTCCGACCGGCGTCAGGCCAGTCGCCATGAAACGCTCACGCAAGTCGGGCGCAGCAAGAGCCTGCGCTGTACCCTGCTGCAGCCGCGCAATGATGCCCTTCTGCGTCCCCGCCGGCGCGTAAAGACACCAGTAGTTGTCCGCCTCGAAGCCGGGGAACCCTTGCTCGGAAATGGTGGGAACGTCAGGTATCGAGGCGACCCGTTGCAAAGCACCGACGGCCAAGGCGTTGAGTTTTCCCTCGCGCATATAAGGAAGACTTTGTGGGATACCCATCAGCATGATGTGCAGCTGCCCCGACAGAAGATCCGGCAAAGCCTGGGCGCTACCGCGGTAGGGGACCTCGGTCAGTTTGAAACCGCCGAGTTGCTGCAACAGCTCCATCGCCAGCTGATGCGTGCTTCCCGCCCCGGTCGACCCGTAGTTGATTTCACCTGGGCGTTTTCTCGCCAGGTCGATAAGCTCGCGCAAGTTGTTGGCACCGACGGATGGATGTCCGGCGAGTACCAGATCCAGATTGGCGACGAGACTGACCGGTTCAAAATCCTTAAGCTCGTATGGCAAGCCCGCAGTGAAATTTGGGCTTATGGCAAACTGGATGTCCGAGGCCATGAGCAGCGTGTGGCCATCCGGTGCCGATTTCGCCACGTATTCGGTACCAAGATTGCCGCTCGCGCCGGGCCTATTCTCGACATAGATGGAGCGATCTAAATATGTAGTGAGCTTTTGTGCCAACTCGCGCGCGACGATATCACCGCTGCCCCCGGCCGAGTACGGAACTACGAGCTTGATCGGCCTCGCCGGCCACTCCTCCGCCAGGGCACCACCCACAGTCGCGATAAGAGCGCACAGAGTGACGGAGAGGGCGCGCACGCTGCCCAGCGCCGATTTTATGGGCGAATGTCGCCGGACCTGACGGTCAAGGCGCATAGACCTCTCCCCCCTCACGCCTCGTCATGAAGAGGTCCACCGGCAACTCCGTGCCGATTCCTTTTTTGCGGGCAATTTCGATGATACGTGCGCAGGCCGAGGCGAACTGAATTCCCATGCCCACGTTGTTGTGGTGATAGGTAATTTGTGCAGATGCCGTGCGCCCGGCAATGCGGCCGATGCACAGATCACCGACTTCATGAATGTTCGTCCACGATACGTAACCTTTGCGCATCGGCATCATGATTTCCGGCTGATCGTCAATCTCGATTTGCTCTTTGAGATTTGCAACGATGAAATCGGCTCGCCGCGCACATTCGTCATCGAGCTCACGACGGCCGTCGAACTTGTTGGTACCGATCATGCCGATCACATGGCAGCCGGGTGACAGCCATTCCCCGAACAAGATCGGGTCCGCGGAATTGGTTGCCGCGATCGCGACGTCCGAGCCACGCACGGCCTTTTCCGCCGAATCGACGGCAACCGCATTGATGTTCAGCATCTTGCCCATCTTGTCCGCAAACGCTTTGCGGTTCTGCGGCGTCATCGAATAGACCTTGAGATTGCGAATTCCCGGGCGAACCGAGCAAATCGCCTCGACCTGCGAAATCGCCTGCTCACCTGAGCCAAGTATGCCGATCGTCTGCGCATCCTCGCGAACGCAGTACTTGGCGACCACGCCGGAGGTCGCGCCTACACGCAGCGCGGAGACGGCATGGTCGTGCACGATCCCCAGCAACTCGTTAGTATACAGATCCCACACCAGCACGAACCCGGAATAGTCGCCGGGAAACTCCATGCGCTTTTGACCGCCTTTGAGCGGAAAACTGATGTGCGCGCAGTCAAGCCGTATCGCGGCGACGCCATGACACGGCACGACGCCCGGGATGATATTCATCCATCCCCAACGCTCGTCGTCGGCGGAGGCTTTCAGCGGCGTGTGGATGCGTCGTCGTGGTATCACCTGGGCGTTGCGGCGGCCGAAATCAGCGTAGGCCTCTTGCATCAGCCCAATGCATTCAGCCATCGGAAGCAGCCCGAACGCCTCTTTGTTAGTCAATACCAGCGTAGTTTTCGCCATGCCACACCCTCGCTCGACCATGCGTCCAGCGGAATTGTGGGAAATGATATACGCTCAGGCTATTCGTTTTTTCTAAGACCCGCCATTCAAGAACCGGAAGATGGACCTGTATCAGCTAAGGACGCTCGCGGCGGTTGCCGAGCTGGGAAGCCTCACGCAGGCATCTCGCCGCCTGCATTTATCTCAGCCGGCCGCGAGTGCTCAGATCAAGGCCCTGGAAAACGAACTCGGAATCGCGCTGTTCGAGCGCAAGCATAACGGGCTCACGTTGACGCGAGCGGGGGCCGCGCTGCTGCCGGAAGTTTTAAAATTGCTGGAGACCGCGGCTGATTTGATCCTGCGGGCGAAAGGGCTGCGCGGCCGCCTATCGGGCACTATCAAAGTCGCCATCGTTTCTCCGACCGTGGCGGAGACCTCGCTGCTGCGGCTGGGCAATATTATGAATTCGATGGTGAGGCGCCATCCCATGCTCTCGATCGAGGTGCATAATCGCAATTCGCGCAGCGTTGTTGCGGGTATCTGCAGCGGAGAGTTCGACGCCGGTATCGCGCTTGGCAACAGGGACGTACCGAACGTGCGTCGAATCCTACTTAGGGAGCTGCATTATCGGATCGTGGCTCCCGGCACCTGGCCCGATAGCGCACGCAACGCCTCTTGGCGAGACATTGCCGCCTCGCCATGGATATCGGCGCCCAAGCATGGCTCGCATTTCCAGATGGCCGCCGATTTGTTCAGGAAGCATCGCTTTGAGCCGGTCAAGGTCATCGAAGCCGACAGCGAAGCCGTTATCGCGAGCCTGATTACGGCGGGCGTCGGGCTGGGCCTGATGCGCGAGGAGCTGGCCATCAACGCCGAAAAATCAGGCGCGGTTCTCGTGCTGGACAAGGGTCGCCCACGAACTTTTCTGCAGCTACTCTACCACTCGACCCGGGAAGACGATCCCGCAATACGGGCGCTGCTTGAGGTAATGAAGGAGATATGGCCCGACGGCCGCTGTTTGCGCACCAATTGACCTACTCCAAGCCCAATGGGTGTCGTCTGCCGCGCAAACCCAGCACCCCGCACCAATTCGAGTAGATCAGAACCACGCGCGCGAGCGGGACAACCGTGGCATCTAAACTTCTGAAAGTCGATCTGAACACCATCCAGGACGCATCGGAACTCCAACGGAGCAACCGAAACGGGCCTGAGCTTGACGCAATTTTTGCAACAACTAACTTAGCCGCGACGATATTGCACTTTTGCAGTTCGCCAAATGCTAAAACCGCGTGATGCCGATCGCAAACGTCAATGACTGTGAATTCTATTACGAAATAACTGGAAGTGGTCCCGATGTGATTTTCGTTCATGGGGAGGACCACGGCCTCGAGCTATTTCAGCACCAGATTGCCCATTTCTCGAAACGGTTCCGATGCATCACCTACGATCGCCGCGGTCATGGCAAGACTGAGCTCACGCCTTACGGATATTCGCTTCACAACCAGACGCTCGATCTGAGCGGACTGCTTGATCACCTGCAGGTTTCACGTCCGCTGATCGTAGCCGTCGCCATGGCGACGCCGATTGCAGTAAGTTTTGCAGTTGCGTACCCCGATCGGGTCGCGGGCCTGGCGCTGGCGTCTTGGTATGAATTAGATGGCTATCCGATCATGGAAGCGCGCAGGCGAAGCAAGCATCCGACGACATTCGTCAAATTCCACATGATGGAATTCGAAGTGATGCGCGATCGCGGGCCGCAAGGACTTATCGACCTTTTTCGAACAGAGGGCGACACGCTGCTGCCCATTCTCCCCGCAGATCTGGAGGTCCGCGAAAGAGTCATGCGCATGATTGCCAGCCACCCGGCGGAGCACTTCGTCAAAGCGGCGGAGTTCTATACCTCGATGCCGAATCTCGTCCCGCGCTTGAAAGAAATTATGTGCCCGATCCTAGGAATCTGCGGCGCCGACGATCCGTCGCCCGACAATCCCGACTTGCTCGCAGGCGCCACCAATTTCGAACAAGTCTGGATCCCTGGCGCCCGCCGATTCTCGATGTTGGAGGCGCCGCGCGCGTTCAACGCTGCCCTGGAGCGATTCTTCGCAATCTGCGCTTGACGGGGCCGACTACCCGCATTGGGCCGTGTCCCGACGCTGGTCGTCAGCCGCCGACGGTTCGCCTGGTGTTTGGCGAACATTGCTAGCGCGCTCGCAGTTGCGGGTCCCTGCGTGGAATCGCCGCGGGACTTCTTACTGCGTGAAATACAGCATGACTGCTAGTAACTGGCGAACGGTCGCTCGTTTCGGCCGCCGGTTCGCGGTGCTGCATTGCTATTTATGTTGCAACGCCGACCTCCGCGCACTTATGCTCGGAAGTCCACTCGGTGCCAACCGGGTCGGCACGTCATCGATTTCATCGGGTTTCCATTTGACATAGAGGCGAACCGAAGTGAGCAAACTGAACGCAGCTCCGCATCGCTTTTTGGCAAAGTTT
>Ga0207665_10001193_pt1 | contig 17508 bp, 17 predicted proteins | sample LARL112metaG_FD_184351 | JGI IMG/M metagenome (GOLD analysis project Ga0207665, IMG submission 184351) | Corn, switchgrass and miscanthus rhizosphere microbial communities from Kellogg Biological Station, Michigan, USA - LAR L11-2 metaG... | ecosystem: Host-associated > Plants > Roots >...
TTCCGGAGACACGATCAGGGAGGCGGCCGAGCAACATCTGCGCGCGCTGGCCGGGCCGCACGCGCGGCTGCGTGCGGATCAGTGGACCGCGATTAAGGCCCTCGTGGTGGACCGCCGCCGCGCCCTGGTGGTGCAGCGCACCGGCTGGGGGAAGTCCGCCGTATATTTCGTTGCCACGGCGCTGCTGCGCGAGCGGGGGGCGGGACCGACGGTGATCGTATCGCCGCTACTCGCCCTTATGCGCAATCAAATCGCGGCCGCTCAGGCAGCCGGCATCAGCGCCCGGACCATCAACTCGGCCAACATCGAGGAATGGGACGAGGTCCATGGCGAGATCGAAGCCGGCACGGTGGACGTGCTGCTGGTCAGTCCCGAGCGGCTGAACAACCCCGGCTTCCGTGACCTCATCCTTCCGCGGCTCGCCGAATCGGCCGGCATGCTGGTCATCGACGAGGCGCACTGCATCTCCGACTGGGGCCACGATTTCCGGCCCGACTACCGCCGCCTGCGCTCGGTGGCCGCCGGCCTGACGCCGGACGTGCCGGTGCTCGCGACCACCGCGACCGCGAACGCCAGGGTCACCCGCGACGTCGCGGAGCAACTCGGCTCCGGCTGGCGCGGGCCGGATGAGCCGCCGCCGACGCTGGTACTGCGCGGCCCGCTGGACCGTGACAGCCTGCGCCTGGCCGTGGTACGGCTGCCCGCCGCGCCGCAGCGGCTGGCCTGGCTGGCCGACCAGCTTGGCGAACTGCCCGGCTCGGGCATCGTCTACACGCTGACCGTCGCCGGTGCCCATGACGTGGCCGAATTCCTCCGCGACCGGGGATACACCGCCGAGGCCTACACCGGGCAGACCGACCCGGCGCAGCGCCTGGCCATCGAGGACGACCTGCTGGCGAACAAGCTCAAGGCGGTCGTCGCGACCAGCGCGCTCGGCATGGGCTACGACAAGCCCGACCTCGGCTTCATCGTGCATCTCGGCGCGCCGCAGTCGCCGGTCGCCTACTACCAGCAGATCGGCCGGGCAGGCAGGGGGGTCGAGCGCGCCGAGGTCATCCTGCTCCCGGCCACCGAGGACCGGGACATCTGGGCCTACTTCGCCAGCCTCGCCTTCCCGCCGGAGCGGGACGTGCGGACGGCCCTGGCCGCGCTGGCCGCCGCGGGCGCGCCGCTGTCGCTCGCGGCCCTGGAAACCCACGTGGACCTGTCCCGCGGCCGGCTGGAGACCATGCTGAAGGTCCTGGATGTGGACGGCGCGGTCCGCCGGGTGCCCGGAGGCTGGACGGTGACCGGCCAGCCGTGGGTGTATGACAAGCAGCGTTACGATCGAGTCGCGGCTGAGCGGGCCCGCGAGCAGCAGGCCATGCTGGGTTACACAGAGACCGGCGGCTGCCGGATGGAGTATCTGCGCCGGGAACTCGACGACCCCGAGGCCGCGCCCTGCGGGCGGTGCGACAACTGCACCGGCGTGGCCCGCCCGGCCGGCGTGAGCAGCCGCACCGAGGACTTCGCCAGGGCCCGGCTGCGCCGCCCGGGCGTGACAGTGACGCCGCGGCGGATCTGGCCGACCGGGATGGCCGCGCTCGGCCTCGACGCCACCGGGCGGATCCCGGCCGGCGTGGCGGCGGAGCCGGGACGGTGCGTGGGCCGGCTGACCGACATCGGCTGGGGCAGCCCGCTGCGCAAGGTCCTCGCCAACGGGGCGCCGGACGAGCCGATTCCCGGCGACCTGTTCGACGCCGTGCTGGCGGTGCTGGCCGCGTGGGACTGGGCCGAGCGCCCGGCCGGGGTGGTGACCCTGCCGTCGCGGTCGCGGCCCCGCCTGATCACCGCGCTCGGCGAGCGGATCGCGGCGGCCGGACGGCTCACCTACCTGGGCGGCCTGGAGTACCGGAGCGGCGCGGCGCCGGGCTGCCAGTACAACAGCGCCCAGCGGCTTGCCGCGCTGTGGCGCACCCTGGGCGTGCCGGGTGACCTGGGCACCGCGCTCGGCGGGTTCGGCCGGCCGGTGCTCCTGGTCGACGACCGGATCGGCACCGGCTGGACGATGACGGTCGGCGCGAAGCTGCTGCGCGAATGCGAAGCCCCGGCCGTGCTCCCGTTCGCGCTCGCCGTCAGCACCTGACGCCGCGGACGAGCCGGCCTCGTCTGCTTGGCGGCCTTCGGCCGCCTTCGCCGCGGGCCGCGATGTCTACCCGGGGGCCGGCCCCCCGGAGCCCCGCGATCCTCGGTTGCGGTCACTGGTTCAACCGGCTCGGGAAGCGGGAGGCGCCGCCCGCACGCGGGCGGCGCCTCGGTACCCGGCCGGCCCGGGCCAGTCCGTCCGGGCCGGCCCGGGCCGGTGGGCCCGCCCGGGCCGGCGCGGACGGGCCCACCGGAGCGGTCAGCGGCGCTTGGTGAGGCCGCTTCCGCCGGCCCGCCCCGGAAGGCCCGACACCGGGTCGGCCGGGATGCCGGGAACCTGCGGGCGCACCGCGATCACCGACGGGTCAGGCACCTCGTCGTGCGGTTGCGCGTACGACGGCACCGACACGCGCTCGGTGATGTGGGTGACCAGCCGGGTGTCGCCCTTGGCGGCGCTGATCGTCACGTCGTGGCTGGCGCGCGTCGTGGTGAGGTTGGTGAACCCCTCGTCCCTGAGGAGCGTTTGCAGGCGCTCGATTACGTCGTGCTTCATCCTTCTCTCCTGTCCTTATGAATGGCTTGCCCGTGCCGAGTCGCGGCGCGCTACGACACCACCGCGACCGCGAGGTCGGTGTCGGCGTTCTCCGCGTGGTCGCCCTGGCTGGCGGTCCCCGAGCCGGGCAGGTAGTACATGGTGGAGAAGGTGAACGAGGCGAGCAGGGCCAGCCTGTCGTCCAGCACCTTCTGGACCTGGCCGATGGCCCCCGGGACGGCGCTGTTCAGCGCGTCGTTGATCGAGCCGGTGCAGAACGGGCCGCCGCCGCTGTAGTCGTAGCTCCAGCCGTCCACGTACCCCTGCGCGTGGCCGGACGCGTCCAGGTACAGGACCAGGTAGTACGCGATGTTGCCGTCCGCGTCGGAGCAGTACCAGGGCGTCGACACGTGGAAGTTGAAGTACACCCGGGCGAGCATCATCGAGGCCGGGTGGCGGCCCGGGTCGCTGCCGTAGTACGGCACGCTCGGCCAGAACACACCCTGGACCATGATCCCGCTGGTCCGCGACGCCTGGCTGCCCAGCGCCTTGTCCACGATGGCAAGGACGTCGCCCGTGTTGAGCTGCGCGGCCAGGTCTACCGCGTGCTCACCGTCCGGGCGGTTCCAGGCCAGCGTGGCCGCTGACGACGAACCGTTCGAGATCCACGCCCATCCCCCGTCCGGGTATGGCTCGTTGAAGACGTCGAACGGCCCGGAGAAGAAACCGTTGTGGAACCAGTACTGACTCAAAACAGGCATGTGAGTCCCCCTGTACTCAGGCATGACCGGCCCCCTGACCGGCCACCTAAGTAGGAAGAGCCGTGGAGCGGGTTCCAGATACACCCGGGCGGCTGCTAGCCCCAGGTCCAGGTGTCGCCGAGCGTGGTTGGCGTGAGCAGGCCGCCGAACAGGACCACGGTCCCGGTCGCCGCGTCGTAGGCCATCGACGCGAAGGCCCGGGCGGGCGGGGCGGTCGCAGGGGCCTGTTTGGTCCAGGTGACGCCGTCCCAGGTCCAGGTGCGGTTCTCGAAGCCATGACTGGAGGTCCCGCCGAACAGGACCACGGTGCTGGTCGCCGCGTCGTAGGCGCTGGACGCGATCCCCAGGGCGGGCGGGTGGGTCGCGGGGACCTTCCGGGTCCAGGTGACGCCGTCCCAGACCCAGGTGCTGTTCAGCCCGATGCCGAACAAGACCACGTTGTGGCGGGCCGCGTCATAGGCCATCGCCGCGCGGCGCCCGCCGGGCGGGCTGTGCGCGGGGGCCTGCCGGGTCCAGGTGGCGCCGTCCCATAGCCAGGTGCCGTTATGGACACGGCCACCATTGTCAAAGCCGCCGAACAGGACCACGGTGTGGGTGGCCGCGTCGTAGGCCATCGACGTGTCGGCCCGCGGCGGCGGGGCGGTCGCGGGGGCCTGCTTGGTCCAGGTAACGCCGTCCCAGACCCAGGTGTCGCCCAGGACGCGGTCGGACCTGCCCACACCGCCGAACAGCACCACGGTGCCGGTGGCTGCGTCGTAGGCCATCGACGCGCCCCGCCGGGCGAGCGGGCTGGCCGCGGGGGCCAGCTTCGTCCAGGTAACCCCGTCCCAGACCCAGGTGTCGCCAAAGGCGCGGCTGGCCCTGGACTCTCCGCCGAACAGGACCACGGTCTGGGTGGCCGCGTCGTAGGCCATCGCCGCGTCGTCCCGGACGGGCGGGCTGGTCGCGGGGGCCTGCTTTGTCCAGTTCAGAGCCGCGGCGGAGCCCGCCAGGGCAGCCGACTGCGGGACCCCGGCGACGCCAGCGCCTGCCACCAAGACCGCGGTGCCGGCGAGCACCGCCATTACCCCTACTCGCCTCATGGCGATCACCCCCCAGTACGCGGCCACCGCAGGTGGCCGACCCTGGGCATTTTTCTCCAAGGTCAATAGATGGTCAAGGTAAAGTAACGCCCTATCAATGACATGAACGCGAATATCCCTGAAAGGCCAGCCGCCGGTGACGGTGGTGCGCCGGCCGCGTAGTTCCGCTGCGGCTGGCCGGGTGCCAAGATGCCAGGGTGAAGCCGCCGAACGCCGATCATCCCGCCCTGACGGGCATCGCCGCGGCGGTGCGGTCCGCCATGGAGGACCTGGTGACGGCGGCGGTCCAGGACATCTGGGACCAGGTGCCCGCCTACCCGGCGAGCAACGATGAACGGCTGCGCGAGGATGTCGCCGGTCACGTGCGCGCGATCTTCGAGGTGTTCCTTGCCGGGCTGACCGGCGGGCGGCTCGCCCGGCGGTCCGACTTCACGATGACCAGGGAGCAGGCGACCCGCCGGGTGGCCCAGGGCATCACGCTGGCCGACTTCCTCCAGGCGTTCCGGATCGGCCAGATCACGCTGTGGCACGGCGTGCTGGCGGCGGCCGGGGACGACGCCGCGGCCAGGAGCGCGGCGCTGACCCTGGTGGCGCGGATCATGGGGGTCATCGAGGTCGGCAGCACGGTCGCCGCGGAGGCCTACGTGGAGGCGCAGCAGCACGCGGTGGCAGAGAGCGACCGGCTGCGCCGTGACCTGCTGGAGGACCTGCTCGCCCGGCGCGCCTCGTTCGCCGGTCCCAAACGGGCCCTGCTGCGGGCGGCCGGCCTCGGCCCGGACACCCGGCTGCTGGTGACCACGGCCGTGCTGGCCGGGGACCAGGCCGACGACCACGCCCTGCGCGACGCCGCCCTCGCGGTGGGCCGGACCCGGGGCGGCAGCCGGGGGCTTGTGGTCGTCCGCCAAGAGGAGATCGTGGTGGTCGCCCCGGTGCCGCAGGGCGGGGCCGAGGCAGCGGTGGCCGGGTTGCGGCGCGCGTGCGACGGCCTGCGGCGGCGGCGGATCGCGCTGGCGGCCGGGGTCAGCACGGTGCGCACCGGGCTGCCCGAGGTCGCCGACGCCTACGCGGAGGCGCGGATCGCCAGGGACAGCCTCGGCGCGGCCACGGGCGTGCTCGCGTTGCCGTCCCTGACCAGCCTGGACTATATGGTGCTGCGTGATGACGAGACGGCGCGGCGGCTGATCCGGCCGCAGGTACGGCGTTTCGTGGAGGAGGACGCCGCGGCGGGCGGCGCGCTGATCGCCACGCTCGCCGAATTCGCTGCCAGCGATCTCAACGCCGTGGCGGCGGCCGAACGGCTGCACCTGCACGTCAACACGGCGTACTACCGGCTGGACCGGATCGCCGAGCGAACAGGCTGCGACCTGCGGCGACTGGCCGACGTGATGGAACTGCTGATCGCGCTGCGACTGCTCGGCGCCCACCCGGTGGCGCGGGCCGCGCAGCCCGCGCCGGACGCGCCGGGCTGACCTGCCGCGAAGTTCATGGGCCTGTCACCACCGGATTTGTGGCCCGCCCACTAACGCCTTCGGGGCTGAACCGCGCACAGTAGGGGCCTAGGGAACTTTGTGGAGGTGCCTCATGCTCAACCTTGCCGTCCTGCTCGAGGACAGCGCCCGCAGCGTGCCGGACCGGGACGCGGTGGTCTGCGGCGCGACCCGGCTGACCTATGCCGAACTCGACGCCGCGGCCAGCCAGGTGGCCGCGGGCCTGGCCGCCCGCGGCATAGGCCCCGGTGACCAGGTCGCGCTGAGCTGCCCGAACCTGCCCTGGTTCCCGATCGTCTACTACGGCATCCTGAAGGCCGGCGCGGCCGTCGTGCCGCTGAACGTGCTGCTCACCGAGCGGGAGATCGCCTACCACCTCGCGGACTCCGCGGCCAGGGCGTACTTCTGCTTCGAGGGCACGCCCGAACTGCCGCTGGGCAAGGCCGGCCTCGCCGCCTACCGGCAAACCGCCGGGTGTGAGCACTTCGTCCTGCTCACCACCGACCCAGCGGCCACCTCGCCCGCACCCGACGCGGAGACCCTGGCGGAGTTCACGCATCGCCAGCCAGCCACGTTCGCCTCCACGGCGACCACGGAGACCGGCACCGCGGTCATCCTGTACACCAGCGGAACCACCGGGCAGCCCAAGGGCGCCGAACTGACCCACAGCAACATGGTGCAGAACGCGCTGCTGGCCAACCGGCTGTTCGGCCTGCATCCCCACGACGTGCACCTGATCACGCTGCCGCTGTTCCACTCCTTTGGGCAGACCGTGCAGCTCAACGCCGGTTTCGCCACCGGCGCCACGGTGGTGCTGCTGCCGAGGTTCGACGCCGGCCAGGCGCTGGCGCTGATGCAGCAGGAGCAGGTCACGTTCTTCGCCGGCGTGCCCACCATGTACCACGCGCTGCTGCACTGCGAGGACACCCCGGACATCGCGGCGATCGCGGACCGGTTGCGGGTGGCGGTGTCCGGCGGGGCGGCGCTGCCCGCCGAGTTGCTGCGGCGCTTCGAGGAGCGGTTCGGCGTGCCGATCCTGGAGGGCTACGGCCTGTCCGAGACCAGCCCCGTCGCCACGTTCAACCGGGTGGACCGGCCACGGCGGCCGGGCTCGGTGGGCCTGCCGGTCTGGGGTGTCCAGGTCAGGCTCATCGCGGATGACGGGACCGAGGCGGCCACGGGTGAGCCGGGCGAGGTCGCGATCCGCGGCCACAACGTGATGAAGGGCTACTTCCGGCGGCCCGAGGCGACCGCGGAGGTCACCGATGCGCAGGGCTGGTTCCGCACCGGCGACGTGGGTATCCGCGACGCCGACGGCTACCTGTACATCGTGGACAGGAAGAAGGACATGATCATCCGCGGCGGGTTCAACGTGTATCCCCGTGAGCTGGAGGAAGTGCTGCTCACCCATCCGGACGTGAGCATGGCCGCGGTCGTCGGGGTGCCGCACCCCAGCCACGGCGAGGAGGTCAAGGCGTTCGTGGTCCGCGCCCCCGCGGCCACGGTCACCGAGGCGGAACTGATCGCCTGGTGCAAGCAGAACATGGCGGCCTACAAGTACCCGCGGATCGTGGAGTTCCGCGACAGCCTGCCGATGACCGCGACCGGCAAGATCCTCAAGCGCGAACTGGCCGGGGCCGGCGACGCCCAGCCGGCCGGGGCACGGCGATGAGCCTGCCAGCCACGGGCGGCGGGATGCGCGGCGAATCACTCGTGCCAGCGGCCGGCCGTTATGTGAGAGAAAAATGACCACATCTCACCCGAGCACCGTGGACGTGGCGGGCCGGGCCCTGCGGGTGGACGTCCGTCCGGGGGACCCGGCGCGGCCGCCACTGCTGCTGTGCAACGGCATCGGCGCTGGCCTGGAGATCCTTCAGCCGTTCGTGGACGCACTGGACCCCCGGCGGCCGGTGATCCGGTTCGACCTGCCGGGCATCGGGGGCTCGCCGCTGCCGGCAATCCCCTACCACCTGGCGACGCTGCCGCGGCTGCTGGCCGGGCTGCTTGACCGGCTCGGCCACCCGCGCGCCGATGTGCTGGGCATCTCCTGGGGCGGCGGGCTGGCGCAGCAGTTCGCGCTGTGGCGCCCCGGGCGGGTGCGCCGGCTGGTGCTGGTGGCCACCGGCACGGGTTCCGTCATGGTGCCGGCCCGGCCGCGGGTGCTGCGGCACATGCTGACCCCGCGGCGGCACCGCGACCCCCCGTACGCGATGAGCATCGCGGGCGAGATCTATGGCGGGAGCATGCGGGCCGCGCCGGAGCGGGCCGCCGAACTGCTGCAGGCGGGCGGCCGGGCGGGGCCGGACCGCGGCTACTACTACCAGTTGCTGGCGGGCCTGGGGTGGACCAGCCTGCCCCTGCTGCCGCTGCTGCGCCGTCCCACCCTGCTGCTTGCCGGGGACGACGACCCGCTGATCCCGCTGATCAACGGGCACATCATGCACCGGCTCATCCCCGGCAGCGAGCTTGCCGTCTACCCCGGCGGGCACCTGGACCTGATCGCGGAACCACACCGGCTGGCGCCGGTGATCGAGCGGTTCCTGCGCGCCCCCGCGCCCGCGGAAACCGCCCAGGCGGAAAGAAAGGCGGCCTCATAGCCCAGGACGGGGGCCGGGCAGCCGCGGGCGCTCAGGGGACGACGGTCACCGGCCACCGGCCGGCCCGGACCAGCCGCACGGCCAGCGAGCCGACCAGCCGGTGCCCGGCGTGGGCCGACGCCCCCACCACGACGGCGTCCGCGCGGATCTCGTCGGCGATCCGGCGGATCTCGGTGTACGGGTCGCCCTCGGTCGCGATGAACGTGATCGAGATGCCCAGATCCCTGGCTCCCTGCTCGAACCGGCCCCGCAGGCTCTCCGCGGTCTCGCCGAGCGCCTCGCGCTGGGCAGCGATCACGCCGGCCCCGCCCGGGGTCGCCGCGCCGAAGGACGCCACCGGTTCCACGAACACGGCTGTCACGCTGGCCCCCTGCCTGCGGGCCAGGCCGGCGGCGTACGCGGCCGCCCGCAGCGAGGTGGTGGAATCGTCCACGCCGACGAGGATCGCCTTGGGCCCGTCGGTGCCCAGTTCGAACTGCCCCGCTGCTTCGTGTGTCACAGCGGCAGTGTACGGACTCTCGCGCTGCGGCTGAACGTCTGCTTACAATCGCCCGAAGGGTGATTGCATGGACGATGTCGCGGGTCAATTCCTCGACGCGATTCACCGCCTCGAGGACGTCAGGGACGCTCTCACGCCTGATCAGGCCAGTGCCGAGTTCGACGAGACCACTTTGCAGCTCTTCTGGAAGAAATGGCCTGATTTGTCCGCGTGGACCGGCTCGCTGTGGCGGATGCTGTCGGAGGAACTGGCCGGGCCCGCCTCCCCTCATCTCGACGGCGAGCTCGACGAGGTAGGCGGCAGTGACTGAGCCGGCGAGGCGGCCGCCGTGACGCTGCTCCGCGACCTGATGAGCACCCGGGTGGCGCTGACCTCCCCGGACACACCGGTTGCCGAGGCGGCGGCGGCCATGGTCAAGGCGAACGTGGGCTCTGCCGTCGTGATGCAGGGCCGGTTCCTGGCCGGGATCCTGACCGAGCGGGATGTGCTCCGTTCCGCCGCGTCGGGCGAGGATCTGCGTGCCGCCCGGGTGTCGGACTGGATGACCCCGGACCCGCAGTCGGCGAGCCCCGATACCTCGGTCGAAGAGGCGGCCGAGATCATGCTCAAGAATGGGTTCCGCCACCTCCCGGTTGTGGAGGGCCGTACCGTCTGTGGCGTGGTGAGCCTGCGCGACCTGTTTGCGACAAGGATCCGCCGGCCGCAGCCGCGCTGACCACCTGCCGGCGGGCACCTGCCCGACCGGCGAAATCACCCAGCCGAGGTCCTGAGCCCCAGCGTCCGCAGGAACGAGCCCACCGCCCAGCCGTCGGTGGCACTGCCCATGGACACGCTGGCAAATTCGCTGTCGGTCACCAGGTGCGGCTGCGGGTTCTCGCTGGGCACCACCTGCCAGATGCTGCCCGCCGGGGCGGCGCCGGCGCCGCCCGCCGTCGTGCCGACGAGCAGGCACGCGGCCGCCCCCAAGCCCAGCACCGTCCGGATCACGTGCGTCTCCTCCGTCGTGGCCCTCTGGGCGTGCGGGCCCGGCCACCCGTGGAAACGGCAAGGATCACGACGGGGTTCACCCGTCCCCGGCCGGCCCTGCCGCCTAGGTATGGTCGGCGATGCGGAAGGCGGCCCGGCCGAAGCTCACCCAGTCCCCCGCGCGGACCGCGAACCCCGAGTCGGCCCGCCAGCCGTTGACCCTGGTCCCGTTCGTCGAGCCCAGGTCCACCAGCACCCAGGCCTCCCCGGCGAGCCGCAGTTCGGCGTGGTGCCACGAAACGGTCATGTCCCCGAGGGGAAGGTCGCAGTCCGGCGAGCGGCCGATGGTGAACACGGTCCTCGGGCCGCGCGGCAGGACGAGCGGTGGAAGCTGCGGCGGCCGCATGGCCACCCGGAACCGTGGCCACCGCAGGCGGATTTCCCGCAGCCAGAAGGTTGCCCTGACGCGCCACCTCACGGCCGGGCCGGCGTTCTCCTCCGGTACCGGCGGCAGGTCGCTGAGCAGTTCGGCGAGCTCGTCCGGGCCCCGGGCATGCAGGGCACGGTCCACCCGGCGCAGGAAGGTTTCGTTCGAGATGCGGCCATCGACGGATCCGTCGCGGAGCTTCCGGATCACCTCGTCGCGCTCCTCATCGGAGACGCGGAACGCCGGCGGCAGCGAATCTGACGGCGCTGAGTCCGAGGCCACCATGAACCGAAGATACTCGCGTGCCCCGGCATGGCTCCAGAGCGTGACCGATTTAGCCAGCCAACCACGTGGTGAGGGGAATGTGCCGCGACGGCACCCGGCAGCCCGGGTCCCTACTCGATGACGTCCGCCGTGGCGGGCCCGAAGACCACCAGGTGATCCAGGACCGCGGACGGGTCGCCGGACCAGTCCAGCGCGGTTAGCTGGCTCCGGCTGCGCCGGCCCATCCGCCAGCGGAACGTCTCGTACCAGGTCGTGGTCAGCTCCAGCGCCGGTTCCCCGCCCGGGCCCACCCGGAACCGGGTGCCCTCCACCGTGACCCCCAGCGGAACCGGTGTCCGGAGCTGGGCGACAAGCCAGCCCGCCAGTTCCCTGATCACCTCGGTGTCACGTGCGCCCGGCTGGCCCACGGCGCCACGGATGTCCTGCTCGTGGCTGGCCACGTCGATCACCGCGGGCCAGACGTCGAACGCGGCGACGATCTCCTCGAACCGGGGCGCGTTGTCCGCCCAGCCGGCCAGGGTCTGCGTCATCGGCCTGCCACGGAATCTGTCCACCTGAACGGCCGTCTCCGCCTCGCTCGGCGGCCCGGTCAGCTTGCCCGCCAGCGCGTCCTCGGGAATCGCGGCCAGGTGCCCGATGACGTCCGCCACCGACCACCCCGGGCAGGCGGGCACCGGGATGCCGAGCTGAGCCTCGTCCAGCCCGGCTACCAGCCCGGCCAGCCGCTCCCGTGTCTCCCGGTACATCACCGCGAGGTCAGCCACGTCCGCCTCCCACACCCACCCCGAACCTACTTTCTCAAAGCAACCGCGCTGCTGGCCATGCCCGGGATCAGCCGCGCGGCTCACTCACGCAGCATCCCTCCGGCCCGTACTGCCGCGCCACCCCAGCGTGTCGTATCTCCCCAAAGCTTTGGTATCGTAGACTTTGATATCTAAGGATCATAGGAGGGCGCAATGAACGATCAGCCGATGCGGGGCCGGGTGGCCCTGATCGCCGGGGGCAGCAGGGGCATCGGCGCGGTGACCGCAAGGGCGTTCGCGGCGGCCGGTGCCGCGGTCGTGCTGGGCGCCCGCGACAGCGCCGCCCTGGAGTCGGTGGCCGCGGGCATCGTGGCCGGCGGGGGCCGGGCACTCGCGGTCCCGGCCGATGTGACGGACGTGGACTCGGTGCGCAACCTGGTCGGCCGGGCGATCACCGCCTACGGCAGGCTCGACATGGCGTTCAACAACGCCAGTGGCGGCCCGATGCCGGCTCCGCTCGCCGAGATCGACCCTGCCGAGTTCGACGAGGGCATCGCGGCCAACATCCGCGGCACCTTCCTCGGCATGAAGTTCCAGATCGGCGCGATGCTCGACAGCGGCGGGGGCGCCATCGTGAACATGGCCTCGGTGGCAGGCGTCAACGGCACGGCCAACCTCGCCGCCTACGTCGCGGGCAAGGCCGGGATCATCGGGCTCACCAAGGTCGCCGCGCTGGACTACGCCGACCAGGGCATCCGGGTCAACGTCGTGGCACCGGGCCCGATCCTGACCTATCACCTGGAGGCGGCGGGCCCGCAGGCGCAGCGCCTGGCCGGGCTGTCGACGCCGATGCGCAGGACGGGCACCGCCGAGGAGGTCGCGCGGACCGTGCTATGGCTCTGTTCGGAGGAGTCCTCGTTCATCACCGGCACCGTGATCCCCGTCGACGGCGGCCAGCTGGCCGGGAACAAGCCGCCCCAGATGTACCGGCAGGGCCAGCCGATGCAGGCCGGTCCCGGCGAGGCGGAGCCGCCGAACCAGGCATGATGCCGCGCCGGGTGACCTGCGGCCGGACAGGGGCCAGCCAGCCGGACGTGAACCGCTCGTGAACGAACCCGCCCCGTGCTACGTGGAATGAGTATCCAACTGATTTCATCCGAACGGAGACATGTCATGCGGAACAGATGGCTGGTGCCCGTGGGCGCGATCGCGGCCACGCTGGTAATCGCCGCGTGCGGGAGCTCATCGTCAACTGGCAACTCGGGGTCCGGCTCTGGCTCCGGCAGTTCCCCCGCGGCGGCGGCCGGAGCCTCGGGGGGCGCCCTGACGACCGCGAAGGTCGGCGGCGCGACCCTGCTGACCAACGCGAAGGGGTTCACCCTCTACTGGTTCGTCCCGGACACCACGACGGCCTCCAAGTGCTACGGCTCGTGCGCCAAGTACTGGCCGCCCGTGCTCGGACCGGCGAGCGCCGGATCCGGCGTGACCGGCACGCTGGGCACGATCACCCGGTCCAACGGGGCCAAGCAGGCCACCTGGGACGGGCACCCGCTGTACACCTACGTCGGCGACACCTCCCCCGGGATGAACAAGGGCAACGGGCTCAATCTCTCCGGCGGGGTCTGGCACCAGATCGTCCTGTCCGGGAAGGCCGTTCCGGCGTCTGGGTCGAGCCCAAGCGGCGGCGGCGGGTACGGCTACTGATCACCTCCCCCACGTCGTACCCGTGGGCCCGCGGCGCAGGCCGCGGGCCCACGGCCATGATCGGGAGCCGGCCGGGGCGGCCTGACCCGGCTCGGCGAGACTGAAGGCGTGGGGTACTGGGTCCTGCATGTGGACCTCGACCAGTTCATCGCCGCCGTCGAGGTGCTCCGGCATCCCGAGTTGCGGGACCGGCCCGTGGTGGTCGGCGGCGACGGGGACCCGGCCAAGCGCGGCGTCGTGGCCACCGCGTCCTACGAGGCGCGCGCTCACGGCGTGCACTCCGGCCTGGCGCTGCGCACCGCGCTGCGGCGCTGCCCGGACGCGGTGTTCCTGCCCGTGGACAAGGCGGCCTACGAGGCGGTGTCCGCCACGGTCATGGCCGCTCTGCGGGAGTTCGACGCAGTGGTCGAGGTGATGGGCTGGGACGAGGCGTTCCTCGGCGTCCAGACCGAGGACCCGGAGGAGATGGCGCGGCGCATCCAGAAGCGGGTGCGCGCGGTGAGCCGGCTCGACTGCACGGTCGGCATCGGCGAGAACAAGCTCCAGGCCAAGCTGGCAACGGGTTACGGGAAACCGGCCGGGGTGTTCCGGCTGACCCACGGCACCTGGTTCGAGGTGCTCGGCGGCCAGCCCACCGAGGCACTGTGGGGCATAGGCCGCAAGACGGGCGCGAAGCTGGCCACGCTCGGCATCCGCACGGTCGGCGACCTGGCCGCGACCGACCCGTTCGCCCTTGCCCGCGTCTTCGGCCCGACGACCGGTCCCTGGCTGGTCCAGACCGCCCGCGGGCTGAGTCCCTCGCCGGTGGACAGCGCGCCTTACGTGGCCCGCTCCCACGGCCAGGAAACAACCTTCCAGCAGGACATCAGCGACTGGGCCGAGGTGCGCGCCGAAGTGACCCGGCTGGCCCGTCAGGTCGCCACCGACATCGCGGTGGAGCGGCGGCCAGCGGTCCGCATCGTGGTGAAGGTGCGGTACGTCCCCTTCATCACCCAGACCCACGGCCATCCGCTCGACGAGCCGACCACCGAGGCCGCGCCGATCGAGCGGGCCGCCCTCGTGGCGCTTGACCAGTTCAGCGGCAGGCGGCCGGTCCGCCTCCTGGGCGTCCGGGCCGAGTTCGCCCGCTAGGGCATCCTCGCCCAGGGCCGGGTGCACCGCGGCCGCGCCTGCCCCGCAGAGGGGGACGCCTGGGCTCCCGGCCGGCCGCGCACACCGCGCGTGCGCCGGCCCGATGGGCTCCCGGGCGTTCCCTCCAGGACTGGCGGCCGCGGGCTTGGCAGCGGTCCTGGGCTTCGTGGTGGCCCGCGGCTTGGCCGTGGTCGCGGTCCGCGACGTGGCCTTCTGCGCGGACGAGGACCGGGCCGCGGCCGGCCTGGTGACAGCCTTCGGCTTGGCAGCGGCCGGCCTGGCGGCTGTCCGCGGCTTGGCGGCAGCCTTGGGCTTCGCGCCGGCCTTCGGCTTGGCGACGGTGCGCGGCTTGGCAACCGTGCGGGCCTTGACAGCGGTCTTCGGCTTCGCGGCCCGCTTCGGCGCGGCCTTCTTCGGCGCGGCAGTCCTGGTCGCAGTGGCCTTGGTCGCTGCGGCGGTCATCTTGGTGGCGGCCGAGGTGACCTTCGCCGCGGCGGAAGAAACGGTCTTGGCGGCGGCCACCGTGTTGGGCGCGGTCTTGGCCGCGGCCGGCTTGGTGCTGACCCGGCTCCTGGGCTTGGCCGCAACCTTGGGCTTGCTGGTCGCGCGCCGGATCGCCCCGGTCCGGCTCGTCCCGGCGCGGGCGATACTCGCATAACCGCGCCGAACGGCCTTACGGGCCGTGGATTGCAGAGGCATTGATCTCCCCCCGTAGTGATCAATTACGGGAACCCTATTCCACGATTGGCCACTACTTACACCAGCGACACCCCGGAAAAAACCGTAACTGGCCAGCTCAGAGCCGTTGCGGCAACGGCAGAAAGCATCATAGATGGCAAAAGGTGCACACGGCTGAGATTGATTCACGCGTGCGGCCGGACGGCCATAGCCGGAATTAACCCGGTTTGGAGAATCGCGCGGCCAGCCGCGGCAGGCGACCGCCCCAGCCGGCGCCGCGGCGGTGCGGGCGCACCGGCGGGAGTTCCGCCGGTGCGCCCTGCGCCCCAAGGCGCGGTGACCGTCCCGGCAGGTGGACGGGCACCGCGACGCCCTGGGTCAGTGCCCCCTGTCAGCCGTGCCGGCCGTGCCCGCCGAACGGGAACCACGGCGCGCGGTAGGCGCGGTAGGTGTTCACCCCCGCCGGGAACTCGGCGTTGAACAGCAACTGCCCCGACGGGCTGAACTCCGAGAAGTACGGCAGCGCGCCCCAGCCCACGAACAGGTCACCGTTGCGGGTGGTCTGCGCGTTGCCCTGAGAGGGAGCGGACAGGCCCTCGGGCTGGTTGTCCGACGCCAGCAGCGTGGCGACCTTGGTCCGGGGGTTGAGTTGCACGGTGACCGCCCGGCTGGAGGGCAGCAGTGGGGTCCCGGACGAGTCGTTGTCGAAGAACGTGAACTCGTCGTGCCCGACGTACTCGGGGTCGTGCTGCCAGGCGAAGATCTCGTTCGCGCTGTCCAGGGTCTGGCCCGGCGCGGCCTGCTCGGTGAAGGAACTCTCCTTGCCGCCGAGTTCCCAGTTGACCGCGCCGGTGCGCAGGCTGACGTCGTAGGTGGTCCAGGTGTCGCGCGCGTCGATCAGCAGGTTGCCGTTGCCGTCAAGGTGAACGGCGTTGACGTGGAACCAGTCCCACGGCGTGCTCGGCGAGGACGGCAGCGGCTGCTCACTGTCGCCGTAGGGGACGTGATCGGCGCTGTTCCACTGGAACAGCACCCGGCCGGTGCGGATGTCGATCTCCTGGACGATGCCGTTGATGACCGTCTGGTCGGCCGGGCCGCCGATCGAGGTCAGATCCGCGGTCGCGGTGGTGTAGGCCAGGATCAGCGCCGTGTTCCACGGCGTGATCAGGAACTCATGCCCGTCGGCCTGGTATCCGTTGCCGGCGTTGACCGTGGCGATCTGCTGGAAATGGTCGTTGTAGATGTAGTCCGTGCCGCTGGACAGGCCGCCCAGGCCGGTGCCCTGCCACCAGGTCAGCACGGGCCGGCCGTCGTAGGCCTGCGGGCGGAAGTCGGCGGCCTCCTCCCCCGCCGGAACCGGGTGGAACCAGAGCACCTGGCCGGCGGTGTTGATGATCTCCGGGCCGTTCGCGTAGGTGGTGCTGTCCCCGAACGGGGAGATGAAGATGTCTCCGTTGCCGTTGCTCGCTCCTTGCGTCAGCACGGTCACCGGCGGCGGATCGGCCGGCGTGGCCGCCGGCGCGTTCGCCCGCGCCTGGGCCGGGACCGCCGCGACGGCCTGCGCGGCAGGCACCACGGCGGCGGTCACGGCGGCGGCGGTCAGCAGTGTCCGCCAGCGGCGCGGCAGGCGAACGGAACGGGGACGGGAGATGGCTGGTCTGTGCATGCGTGGGCTTCCACCTTCTGAAGGAACGGCTACGTCAGCCAACTGGGGCCACGGGTGCCTGCCGACCACCCACCGGCAGGTTAAACCAGCTTCCTATAATTTCGGTAGGGTTAATTAGAAATATTCACCTGGGCCGAGTACGGGACCAAGGCCGGGCTGGCAGCCGGTGCGCAGCGCGCCCATAGGTAAGCCCCTGCACCGCCCCATGCCGCGTCAGGCCAGAAACCGGTCCAGTTCCGCACGAGTAGGCCCCGTAGCAGGCCCACGCCGAGTCACCGACAACGCCGCAGCTCCATTGGCCGTGCGCACCGCCTCGACCGACGACGCACCGGACGCCAGAGCTGCCAAGAACGCACCCGTGTGCGTGTCCCCGGCCCCGTTGGTATCTACAACCTCGACACGAAAACCGGCCACGTGCTCCGCCGCGACGCCACGGCCGCCCAGCAGGCACCCATCCGGTCCCACCCTGACCAGCACTCCCGCGCGGGGCAGCTTCCCGGTCAGCACCCGCAGCGCGTCCCCCGGATCCACTGCCCCGGTGAGCAGGGCACTCTCCCTGGCGTTACAGGTCACCCAGTCGGCGCGGCGGAGCACCGGGTCCAGCACGTCGCCCGGCAACGAACCGGCGAGCGGGCCCGGATCAAAGACCACGAGATGCTCCTCGCCGAGACGGCGCAGCCAGCCGAGCAGGGCGGCCGCGTTGCTGGGGTGGGCCAGCCCGTAACCGGACAGGTAGACGGCATCACCCGGCGCCGCGCGCACCGGATCCAGGTCGGCCGTGGTCAGCGTCGCCTCCGCGCCCCGGCTGGTCAGGAACGTCCGCTCG
>Ga0207665_10001194_pt1 | contig 17508 bp, 17 predicted proteins | sample LARL112metaG_FD_184351 | JGI IMG/M metagenome (GOLD analysis project Ga0207665, IMG submission 184351) | Corn, switchgrass and miscanthus rhizosphere microbial communities from Kellogg Biological Station, Michigan, USA - LAR L11-2 metaG... | ecosystem: Host-associated > Plants > Roots >...
GGCCGGCTGTTCGTCACCGACGGCGGGATGGAGACGACGCTGATCTACCGCAAGGGCTTCGAGCTGCCGCAGTTCGCGACCTTCCCGCTGCTCGACGACGACGCTGGAACCGAAGCGCTGCGCAGCTACTACGCCTCGTACGCACAGCTCGCGGCCGAGCTGGGCGCCGGCCTCGTCCTGGACACCGTGACCTGGCGCGCGAACGCCGACTGGGGCGAGAAGCTCGGCTACGACGAGGCGGCGCTGGAAGACGTGAACCGCCGCGCCGTGGCGCTTCTGCGCGAGCTGCGCCGCGACGAGCCGCCGCTCCTGATCAGCGGCTGTGTGGGGCCGCGCGGGGACGGCTACGTCGTCGGTGAGACGATGACCCCCGAGGAAGCCGAGCGCTACCACGACGCGCAGATCGCCGTCTTCGCGGACGAGAACGTCGACCTCGTCAGCGCGCTCACGCTCACCTACGCCGACGAGGCGACGGGCATCGTGCGCGCGGCGATGCGGCATGGCGTCCCGGTCGTGATCTCGTTCACCGTCGAGACCGACGGCCGCCTCCCCAGCGGGCAGGCGCTCGGCGAGGCGATCGAGCAGGTCGACCAAGCGACCAACGGAGCCGCCGCGTACTTCATGGTCAACTGCGCGCACCCGACGCACTTCGCGCACGTGCTGGAGGATGGCGCGCCGTGGCTGGAGCGGATCGTCGGCCTCCGCGCCAATGCGTCGACCAAGAGTCACGCCGAGCTGGACGAGTCGGACGAGCTCGACTCGGGCGACCCGGACGACCTCGGCGCGCGCTACCGGTCGCTGCAGGACATGCTGCCGCGCCTTGCGGTGGTCGGCGGGTGCTGCGGAACGGACGAGCGGCACGTCGCCGCCGTCGCCCGCGCGGTCACTCGGTGACGACGTACTCGAACGACGCCCACGCGAGCAGGGCGAAGATCGCGTCGTAGAGCGCGAGGAAGCCCAGGTAGCGGCCGGATCCGTCGGCGACGCTCGCGCCGACGCCGCCGATCACGATCGGCAGCGCGAGCGGTAGGAAGAGCAGGGGCAGAAGGAGCTCACGCGCGCGACCGGCGGCGGCCATCGCGGCGAGCAACGTCCCGACCGCGCAGATGCCGACATCCGCGAGCGCCACGCCCGCCACGGTCGACCAGCCGACCGGCTCGAAGAAGAGTGCGAACGCGGGCAGCGCGACCACTTCGGCCACGACGAGGAAGGCGAGCGTTGCCACCACCTTCGCCAGCCAGATGGCGCTGCGGTCGACCGGAGCGAGCACCAGGCCGTCGAGCAGGCCCTGTTCCCGCTCCGCGACGAACGCGCGGCCGAGGCCGAGGAGCGACGTGAAGATGATCGCCACCCAGAGCAGGCCGAGCTCGGCCAGCCGCGACGAGCCGGACGGGAGCGCAAAGTGGAAGACGACGAGAATCGAGAGCACGAACAGCAGCATCGCGGGGAGCGTGTCGCGCGCCCGCAGCTCGAGCCGCAGGTCCTTCCGCGCAAGCACCGCGGTATCGGAGAGGTAGCTACGCAAGCGCCAGCCTCCCACTCTGCAGCGTCGCGACGCGGTCGGGATCGTGCGTCGAGACGAGGATCGTCCGGCGCTCGCGCATGCCCGCGAGCTCCCGGTCGAGCAACTCGGCGCCGTCCGCGTCGAGGCCGCTGAACGGCTCGTCGAGGATCAGCAGCTCGGGCCTGTGCAGCAGCGAGCGGCAGAGTGCAAGCCGCTGGAGCTGGCCGCGCGAGAGCTTGGCCGCCCGCAGGCCGCGCGAGTCCCAGAGGCCGAACCGCTCGAGCAGCATCCCGATCCGCTCGCGCCGCTCGGGCACGCGGTAGAGCCGGCCGTAGAGGTCGAGGTTCTCGAGCGCCGTCAGCTCCCGGTAGACGAGCGGCTCGTGCCCGAGGAAGCCGATCCCTCCGCGCTCTGGCTCGATCTCCAACGTGCCGCCGCTGGGAATGGCCAGCCCCGCGCAGAGCCGCAGCAGCGTCGTCTTCCCCGAGCCGTTCGGGCCGGTGACGACGAGGAAGCCGCCACGCTCGAGCTCGAAGTCGAGCCCGCGCAGGACGAGCTTCTCGCCGTACCGCTTCTCGAGCTGCTTCGCGACGATCATCCGAGGCGGAGCCACGCGAGCGCTCGGGGAAGGTTGAGACGGAAGCCGCGGTCATGCGTCCAGCGGCCCGCGATGTGCATTACCGGGGCGCGCGGGTGCGCGCGTGCGAGCGCTCGCACGAACCCTCCGTCGGCTCCGGTCACGCGGTCGGCGCGGCTCCACCAGACCCCGAGCGGCGCACCGGTGCGGGCAATCGCGCGGGCGAAGTGCGCGGGGCTGCGTTCCGCATATGCGGCAGGGTCCTGTTCGGGCGTCCCGCCGACCTCGATCCGCGCCAGCTGTTGGAGACCGCGGCCGATCGGCCCCTGCCAGCGCTTGCGGCACCCGACGTTGCACGGAAGCGAGGCGAACTTGCGGTACTGCTGCGCCAGATCGGTCGGTGCGTCGACCACGGCGGCGGCCTCGAGCAGGTGCGGATGCCGCGCCAGGAGCAGCAGGAGCTCCTGGCCACCCATGCTGGCGCCGACGCCGTACACCGCGTCCGGCTTGATCCGCAGCCACGGCAGAGCCTCCTGGACGACGGCCGGCATCCTCGCGAGATCGTCCACCTGGCCCGCGTAGCCCCACGAGTAGAGCGGGAGGCGCCGGCCCTCGCCGTCCGGATTGACGACGGCGATCGAGTCGCGGCCGGGCAGGTCGCCCCAGAGCCTTGCGTTGGCCTGGCCGTCGACCCCACGGCCGTGCGGCGAGACGACAAGCGGCAGCGGCGGGTCGTGGCGCGGCCCGTACCACGCAGGCAGGAGCACGTACGCCTCACGCTGGCGCCCGTCGTGCGCGGTGTAGGTGATCGGCCATTCCCGCACGAGCGGAGCGGCCGATCGCACTCCCGACGCAACACCGGCGGCGACGGCGGCTGCAACGAGCAGCGCGGAGACGAAGACGGCGCGCATCAGACGAGGCAGTCCACGAGCACGAACGCGAAGAACGTGACCGAGATGACCCCGTTCATCGTGAAGAACGCGGTGTCGAGCCGGCGCAGGTCGCCCGGCCGGACGAGTGAGTGCTCGTACGCAAGCAGGCCTGCGACCGCGGCCACGCCGAGCCAGTACCAGACGTTGACGGACAGACCGAGGCCGGCGGCGACCAGCAACACGACCGTGCCGAGGTGGAAGAGCCGCGCGCCGAGGAAGGTGCCGCGTTCGCCGAACCGCACCGGCACCGACTGCAGGCCTTCGCGACGGTCGACCTCGACGTCGAGCAGCGCATAGAAGAGGTCGAAGCCCGCGACCCAGAGCGCGACCGCGCCGCCGAGCGCCCAGGCCGGCCACGGGATCGTTCCCGTGATGGCCGCCCACGCGCCGATCGGCGCAAGACCGTCGACCGCTCCGAGCCAGAGATGGCAGAGCCAGGTCCAGCGCTTCAGATACGGATAGATCACGAACCCAGCGACGGGGATCGGCCAGAGCCAGTGCACGAGCGGGTCGAGCTGGAAGACGGCGACGAGGAAGACCCCGAGCGAGGCCAGGCAGAAGAGCCCGACCGCCGCCGGCGAGAGCAGCCCGGAGGGCAGCTCGCGGCCCGCCGTGCGCGGGTTCCGGGCGTCGAGCCCCGCGTCGATCAGCCGGTTCAGGCCCATCGCCAGCGAGCGCGCGCCGACCATCGCGACCGTGATCCAGAGCAGGTCGTGCGCCGAGGGCACCGCGTCGACGGCGAGGAACGCGCCGACGTAGGCGAACGGCAGAGCGAAGACCGTGTGCTCGAACTTGACGAGCCGCGCGAAGCGGACCGGGTAGGCGATCGCGGTCATGTCTGCTTGTGGCCAGTGGGCTCGCCGGCAAGCAGCTCGACCGCGTGCTTCAGCGCCGGGCGCAGGACCGCGAAGCCGTCACGGCAGCCGCCGGGGGAGCCCGGCAGGTTCACGACCAGCGCTCGCCCCCGCACGCCGGCCAGGCCGCGCGAAAGGAGCGCGTGCGGCGTCTTCGTCAGCGAGTCCGCCCGCAGAGCCTCGGCGATCCCGGGCGCCAGCCGCTCGAGCACGTCGCCCGTCGCCTCGGGAGTGACGTCCCGTGGCCCGAACCCGGTGCCTCCGGTCGTCAGCACGACCGCGGAGTCCTCGGCGAGCTCGGCGATGGCCTCCGCGATCGCCTCGCGCTCGTCCGGGACGACGCGCCGCTCGACCTCGTAGCCCTCGGCCGCAAGGAGCGATGCGACCAGCTCGCCGCTCTCGTCCCCGCGCGAGCCCTCGGACACGCCGTCGGAGACGGTCAGGACGGCGGCCCTCACGACTTCGTCTTCTCCAGCAACCGCACCTCGCCGATCTCCATCGCCTGGTCGATCGCCTTCGCCATGTCGTAGATCGTCAGCGCCGCGACCGAGGCCGCGACGAGCGCTTCCATCTCGACGCCCGTCTGCGCGGTGGTCTCGGCCGACGCCGTGATCTCGACCTCTTCGACTCGGACCTCGACCTCCACCGCGACATGGGTCAGCGGCAGCGGGTGGCAGAGCGGGATCAAGTCGCTCGTCCGCTTGGCGGCCATGATCCCGGCGAGCTTCGCGGTCGCCAGCGCGTCCCCCTTCGGCAGCGCCGAGAGCTGTGACGCCGTCTCGGGCGCGACGCGGACGACTGCTCGCGCCACGGCGCGACGGCGGGACAGCGGCTTGCCGCCGACGTCCACCATCCGGACCTCGCCGGCCTCGTCCAGGTGCGAAAGCTCGCTCATCGCCCCGAAAGGTATCGCCGTCCGAGCCGCATGAGCCCGCGCCGATGCTGCCACGCCTTGCCGAGCTTGCGCGCCCAGCCCTCGCCGTAGAGCAGCTCGAGCACCCCGGCGAAGCCGTCGACGGCGCTGCGGTCGTAGGGGTACCACCACGGCACGGGCACCCGGCCGCGGTCGAGGTCGGCGTACTTCACGCGCGAAAGCTCGTAGAGGCCGTGCTTCGAATGGGTGCGGCCGAAGCCCGAAGACTTGACGCCGCCCCAGGCGGCTTGGCCCGTGCCGAACGAGTACTGGACGTCGTTCGTCCAGACCGAGCCGGCGTCGAGCCGTTGCGCGACCCGCTGCGCGCGCCCGAGGTCCCGCGTCCAGACGCTCGCGCCGAGGCCGAAGGACGAGCCGTTCGCAAGCCGCACCGCCTCGGCCTCGTCGCGGAACGGCGCGACCGTGACGACCGGCCCGAAGATCTCCTCCCGTTCGATGCGCGCCTCACGCTCGACGCCGGTGAGGACGGTCGGCTCGTAGAACCAGCCGGGCAGGTCGACGGCCGCGGGGCTCCCGCCCGTGCGCAGCTCCGCGCCGCGCGAGACGGCGTCCGAGACGAGCTCCTCGACGTGCGCGCGCCGGTCCTCGCGGATCAGTGGCCCGAGCTCGGTGTCGAGCTCGAAACCACGCCCGAGCTTCAACTCGCGCGCCCGCCGCACGAGCTCTTCCACGAACGCGTCGTACAGCGGCTGCGCCACGTAGATGCGCTCGACCGCCGAGCAGACCTGGCCGCAGTTCGAGAACGAGCCCCAGAGAGCGCCGGCGACCGCGCGGTCGAGGTCGGCGTCCTCGAAGACGAGCATCGGGTCCTTGCCGCCGAGCTCGAGCGTCACCGGCCGCAGCCGCTCTCCGGCCGCCGCCGCGACGACCCGGCCAACCTCGCCCGAGCCGGTGAAGACGATCTTGGCGATGCCCGGTGCGCGCACGAGGGTCTCTCCGGTCTCCGCTCGCCCCTGCACGACCCGCACGAGCCCTTCCGGCGCCCCGGCTTCGCGGAAGAGCCGCTCGACCCAGCCGCCCGTCAGCGGCGTCAGCTCGGACGGCTTCAGCACGACCGCGTTGCCCGCCGCGACGGCGAAGGCCGCCTGGGTGAGCGGGATGCCGAGCGGGAAGTTCCAGGGCGAGATGACCGCGATTGCACCCAGCGGCTCGTAGAGCAGCCAGCCGCGCTTGTGGCGCAGATGCGGCTGCGGGAAGCGCAGTCGCTCCGGTCGCAGGACGCGCTCCGCGTTCTCCGCCGCCCAGACGATGTTGTCGAGCGCGACGAACAACTCGGCCGTGTACGACTCGACGAGCGGCTTCCCGCTCTCGGCGGTCACGGTCGCCGCAAGGTGGTCGGCGCGCGAAAGCACCTCCTGCGCCAGCGCACCGAGCAGCGCACGCCGCTCGTCGAAGGTCGACTGCGCCCAGCGCTCGCCCGCGAGCCTCCCCTCGGAGACAGCCTCGGCGACGGCTTCCGGCGGCGAGACCGCCACCGAGCCGACCTCCTCGAGCGTGGCCGGGTCGACCGACCGCAGCTCCTCGGCATGCGCGTGGCTGACCACCCGGAGATCCTAGTCCTGCGGGGATAAGATCGACCCGGGGGATGGACCGGACAACACGCATCGAGGAGAACGAGAAGCTCTTCCGCGAGGTGAACGAGCGCGTCGCGCAGATGCACAGGGGCTTCCAGACCGGGTCGGACCCGGAATGGGTGTGCGAATGCGGCGACGAGAGCTGCTTCGAGAAGGTGAGGATCCCGCTGGACGACTACCAGGAGATTCGCGCGCGCGACGACCGGTTCTTCGTCAAGCCCGGGCACGAGAAGGTCGACGTGGAGCGGATCGTCGACCGCCGCGACAGGTACCTGGTCGTCGAGAAGTACGGGCTCGAGCCCTAGACGCTCGCGCGGCAGCGGTCGAGATCCTCGAGCTGCGCCGCGATCCATTCTGCGACGTCGTGCTCGCGCACGTGCGCGCGGATCGACTCGAGGCGTTCCCGGCGCTCGCCCGTGGGCATCGTCAACGCGCGGTGGATCGCTTCCGCCTGCCCGGCGACGTCGAACGGGTTGACGCTCAGCGCCCACTCGCCGAGCTCGGCGTGCGCGCCCGCGTTCTCGGACAGGATCAGGACGCCGTCGTGCTCATTGACGAGCGGCGCCTCCTTCGCGACGAGGTTCATGCCGTCGAAGATGGCGTTCACGAACAACGCGTCGAACTGTTTGTAGGCCGCGACCGAAGAGACGAAGTTGTCCTGGATCATGAGGTCGATCGGTATCCAGCCCTCCTGCTGGAAGCGGTCGTTCACGCGCCGCGCCTCCCGCTGGATCGCGCCCAGGTACTCGGCGTACTCGGGGATCTCCTGCCGTGACGGGTCGAGCATCGCGAGCATCCCGACGCGGCGGTGCATCTCCGGGTGCGCGTCCAGGTAGAGCTCGAAGGCGCGGAAGCCCCGGACGATGTTCTTCGACGGATCGGTGCGGTCGACCCGCAGGACGAGCTTCTCCGGCCGGCGCGCGATCAGCTCGCGCTCGGCCTCGAGCACCGCGTCGCTCGACGCGAGCTCATCGAACTCGGAGGGGTCGACCGAGATCGGGTGCACCGTGACGAGCGACGTCCGGCCGTCGCGCATGACGACGCCGTCGGCGAAGTCCGCCTCGGCTCCGGCGAGGTCGGTCGCCGCCCGCATGAAGTTCAGCCCCCATTGGCGCGTGTGGAACCCGACGACGTCGTTTGCGAGCACGCCCGCGTGGATCTCGCGGCGGATCCGGTCGGGCAGCACGTGCCAGTAGTCGGTCTGGGGCCACGGGATGTGCACGAAGTGCGCGAGCAGCGCGTCCGGGGCCTGCTCCCTGACGAACCTGGGCGCGAGGTAGAGGTGGTAGTCGTGGAAGAAGACGGTCGCGTCCGGCTCCGAGGCCAGCTCCTCGAGCACCGCCGCGGCGAACCCCTCGTTCACGCGGGTGTAGCCCTCGTCCCAGGCGTTCTGGAAAGCGATGTCGAGGCTGGGTTCGTACGCGAGCTGCCAGAGGTAGTGCTGCAGGAACCACAGCATCGGGTTCGCGACGACGTTGTAGTGCCGGTCGTACGCGACTTCGTCGTGCGCAACGAGCCGTAGCCGGAACTGCGACCCGTCCCGCGCGACCTCGTCGACCGCGGCGCCTCCGGCCTCTGCGGCCACGTCGCGGTCCTCGTCGCTGATCGCGCTCGCGATCCAGACGACGTCGTGGTGCGAAACGAGGCTGCGGAGCGCGGTGACGAGCCCGCCGCCGCCGCGCCTGGCGATGCGCTCGCCGTCGGGCCCGCGGGCGTAGGTCACCGGGCCGCGGTTGGAGACGACGATCAGCTTGTGGCGCCGGCCTGCCACCGGTCGAAACCTTATCCCCCAGCAGCCGCCCGGCCGGGAACCCGCCAAAATGGGCCGCCGTGTCCCGGCTGACACGGATCGTGCTCGGTGACGAGCCCGCCGCAGGCGTCGCGCCGGTCGCCGCGATCTCGTTCACCTACTACGTCTCGTTTTCGACCTTCTGGGTCTACGTCGGCATCTACGCGGTCCGCGGGCTGCACTGGCCGACATCCCGGGTCGGGCTGCTCTTCCTGGCGAGCGCGCCGCTGGCGGCTGCGGCGAACTACCTCAGCGGCCGCCTCTCCGACCGGCTCGGACGGAAGCGCCTGATCGTCGGCAGCTTCGTCGCGTCGGCCGTGAACATGGCGCTACTCGCCTGGCTCGGCGACACGACGGCGGTCGCGTTCGTGCTCGTCCTGGCCCAGGGCGTAATCGGCGCGCCCGCCTTCTCGCTCGACCGTGTGCTCGTCGCCGACCTCGTCACCGACCCGGCGAAGCGCGAGCACGCCTACGCGACTCTTCGCGTCGCGTCGAACCTCGGCGTCCTGGTCGGCCCGCCGCTCGCGGCGCTGCTGGTCTACCTCGGCAGCTGGACCGCCTTCCTGCTCGGCATCGCGGCCGTCGGACTGGTCGGAGCGCTCGTCACGATCGAGTTCCTTCCGGCGAGGACGGTGACCCCGGTCGCCGAGCACCAGCCCGGGCTCCGCCACGTCGCGCGCGACCGGCCGTTCGTCCTGCTGCTCCTCTCGTGCCTGCTCGCGTACGGTGACTACTGCGCCTTCGAGACCGTCCTCCCGGTGATCGCGGTCACCGTCTACGGCCTCGGCTCGTCCACCTGGGGCCTCTTGATCGCGATCAGCCCGCTGCTCGTCGTGCTCGGCCAGCTCCGTCTCACCCGCGCGACCAGCCGGATTCCAACTGCGGAGCGGCTCGCCGGGGCGACGCTCCTGATGGGGCTGCCGTTTCTCGCGCTGCTCCGCGCGCACAGCGTGCTTGCGATCGTGCTCCTGATCGTGGTCTTCATGCTCGGCGAGATGGTCTGGATGCCGACCTCGCAGACGGTGGCGGCCCGCCTCGCCCCCGAGGAGCTGCGCGGCACATACCTGGGCGCGCTCGCCGCCATGACCGGGCCCGCCTGGACGCTCGCGCCGTTCGTCGCCTTCTCGCTCCGCGACCACGCCGGGGTGCACGCGGTGTGGATCCTGTTCGCCGGGATCGCGGTCGCGGCGGCGGTCACAGGTGCGGCGGCCGTCCACGCGGCCGAAGCGCGCGAAGCCTAGACCGCGGCTGCGGTCACGACCTCGGCTCCTGCCGTGTCGTTCCCTTCGAGCTTGTTCAGGAGCACGAGCCAGTCGCGCAGCAGCCGCGGCATCAGGAAATTGCGCCGGACGTACTCCTTGCCGCGCAGAGCCCGCTGCCTGGCCGAGATCGGGTCGGCGAGGATCTCGATGCAGGCCCGGGCGCACTCCTCGGGCGAGTGGGGGTCGACGAGCCAACCGGTCTCGCCGTCCTGGATCTGGGCGACGATCCCGCCCACTCGGCTCGCGACCATCGGCCGGGTCTTCCAGAGCGCCTCGGTGACGGTCAGGCCGAAGCCTTCCTTCGTCGACTTCTGGATCGCCGCCGCCGAGTGCACCTGGAAGGCGTTCACCTCGACCGAGCCGATGTTGTTCAGGTTGCTGAGGATGTAGACGTCGGGGTCGCCGCCCGCGTAGTTGACCGTCCGGTTGTAGTAGTCCCAGCCCTCCGGGTCGTCGTGCGCCATCGACCCGACGAGCGCGAGCTGCACGTCAGGGTGCTCTGCCTTCACGAGCCGGTAGGCGTCGATCACGCCGAGTGGGTCCTTCCACGGGTCGAAGCGCGAGACCTGCGTCAGCAGCGGACGTTCGACGTCGATCCCGAACTGGTCGACGATGTACGCCGCGTCCTCGGGCGAGAGCGCCATGTTCTTCGGCGTCAGCGGGTCGATCGCCGGCGGCCAGATGAAGGCCGGCGCGATCTCCGCGCCGCGCGGGACGTACTCGTGCATGTGGAAGATCGCCGCGTCGTAGCGGCCGAGCCACGGGAGCAGGAAGTCGAGCACGTCGCGGTTCGGCTGCGAGAGGTCGATGTGGCAGCGCCAGATCCAGTGCGCCGCGCTGTCGGCGAAGTGCTCGATCATCCCGGCCGGCTGCGGGTCGTGGACGAGGACGTAGTCGTAGTCGTCCACGAACTGCTCGGCGTTCACCTCCTGGAAGCGGCGGTAGACCTCCTGCTGCGTCTCCGTCAGGCCGAGCGGGTCGCCCTGGAGCGCGTTGTGGATCGTCTTCGTGACCGCGAAGAACTCCTCAGCGCCGACGATGATCCGCCACTCGGCGTCGAGGCCGGCGTCGCGCATCAGCGGAACGAGTGCGTAGTTGATCTCCGCCACGCCGCCGCCGAAGGCGGTCGCCGAAAGGTGCACGAGGCGCTTTCCCCGCAAAGGCTCGGCCAGCCGCCGGATCTCCTCCATCAGCCCGCGCGTGGCGATGGTCGCGTAGTCCGCGAGCGACTTCTGACCGACGTTGACGAGCTGGAGCATCAGCGGGCGCCGAGGATACCGATCGGTCTTGCTGGCTTCAGTCGAGCAGCTTGACGAAACGCAATCGAGAGCCGCCGCCCTCACGCTCGGCGATCTCGACCTCGTCGGTGAGCGCGCGGATGATCTCGATCCCGAGCCCGCCTTCCTCGAGGAGCTCGTCCTCGCCGGCCCCGCCGCGGCGTCCGCCGTTCGGCTCGAAGCCGGCGCCCGCGTCGCCGACCTCGACCGCGAGGCGGTCGGAGAGCAGCTCGTAGACGATGTCGATGCTGCCTCCGTCCTCGCCGTACGCGTGCTTGACGGAGTTCGTGCACGCCTCCGTCAGCGCGAGCTTGAGGTCGTGCAGCGTCTCGTCCGAGAGCGGCCGCACGCCCGCGATCGCGGTCAGCGCGAGGCGCCCGAGCGTGATGTATTCCGCCCGTGCCGGGATGGTCAGTCGGACCGAGCGGCCTTCCTCGCTCATCGCGCCCATCGTGCCCATCCCGGGTGCGCTTCTAACCAGGAGGAATCATGCGTCTCGCCGCCGAAGATCACGGGTTCGGATCCTAGATGCTCAGCGGGTTTCCGAGCGCTCGCTGAGCCGGACCGGGAGGTCGAGCCGCGAGCCGCCGCGCTCGATCCCGAAGCGCACGACCTGTCCCGGGCTCAGGTTTGTGACGATTCGCGCAATGTCCTCCGAGTTCTGGACCGGCTCGCCGGCGATCGACACGATCACGTCACCGCTGACCGGAAACTCGATCCCGAAGGCCTCAGCCGTCTTCTTGCCGGCGCGAAGCCCGGCCGCCGCGGCGGGGCTGCTCTGCAGGACGTTCGTCACGACCGCGCCGCGCCTGACCGCGTAGTGGAAGTGGTGTGCGAGGGCCGGCGTCAGGTCGGTCGTCTCGACGCCGACGAACGCGTACGAGACCGAGCCGTTCGCGATCAGCTGCACCATCGAGCGCTTGGCCGAGTTGATCGGCACCGCGAAGCCGACGCCTTCGGCCTGGCCCGAGGTGCTGCGGATCTGGGCGTTGATCCCGATCACGCGCCCGCGCGCGTCGAACAGCGGCCCACCCGAGTTGCCGTGGTTGATCGGCGCGTCGGTCTGGATCGCGTCGACGAGCTCGAAACTCGAGGTCAGCGACTCGATCGACCGGTGCGTCGCGGAGACGACGCCAACCGCGAGCGAGTTCTCGTTGCCGAACGGACTGCCGATTGCGGCCACCGGCTCGCCGACCACCGCTGCGGCCGAGTTGCCGAGCGGCACCGGCGCCAGTGCGTGGTCGGCCGGGTCGACCTTGATCAGCCCGACGTCGTCGAAGACGTCCCAGCCGACGATCTTCGCGTCGGCCCGGTCATGGTCCTGGAACTCGACGAAGACGCGGTCGGCCGGCTTGGCGACGGCGGCGGAGCCGTCGCCGGCGTTCGTGATCACGTGCGAGTTCGTGAGGATGTAGCCCTTCGGCGAGACGACGAAGCCGGAGCCCTGGGCGCTCTGAGCGCTCGCGGGGTCGCTGCCGAAGCTGGAGACGATCGTGACCACGCCCGCGGACCGACGCGCGTAGATCGCGCTCGGCGAGAAGCCGTTGCCGAGCAGCGGCTTCGCGTTCGACCTGACGGCGGCCGGCGCGGAGACGGACTGGATCGGCGCCGCACGGAAGACGGTCGTCGTCGAGCCCGAATCGGTCCAGCCGGTCGCCTTGCCGATCCCGAGAGCGGCGATGCCGCCTACGAGCGCGCAGGCGACAGCGAGTGCTGCGAGAGGCCCGATTCGCACGCCTGTCGCACTGTAGCGGCGGATTCGCGCTACGCCGTTTTCACGGCAAAACGGGTTCGGGCTCCGGCGCGAGCACCGGCGAGGCCGGGAGAACGAGCGCGAAGACCGTCCGGCCCGGCTCCGATTCGATCTCGATCGCGCCCTCCATCAGCCCCGCCAGCTCGCGAGCGATCGCAAGCCCGAGGCCGCTGCCGGACGCGCGTGTCCCGTCCAAGCGGTAGAAGCGCTCGAACAGCTGCTGCCGCTGATCCGCTGGAATCCCGGGCCCACCGTCCTCGATCTCGAGCAGCGCGTTGCCCCTCCGCGTCTGCGCGCGGATCTCGACCGGCGTCCCTGCCGGCGTGTGCAGGAGCGCGTTCTCGACCAGGATCCGGCCAAGCTGCAGCGCGCGGAGCTCGTCCGCCTCGGCGAACACCGCGCCGTCGACCGTCGCGCTCAGCGGATGGTCGCTGGACGCCGCCAGCGGCGTGAACTCGGCCTCGAGGTCGCGCGCCAGGGCCGTCAGGTCGACGGGCTCGCGCTCGACCGTCAGCCGGCCGGCGTCTAGCCGCGACAGGTCGAGCAGGTCGGACGCGAGCTTCGTCAGGCGGTCGACCTGCTCGCGCATCGAGGAGAGGAACTCGCGCCGCGTCGGCTCATCCAGCTCCTCGTCGTCGAGCAGCTCGAGGAAGCCTGCGAGCGAGAAGAGCGGCGTGCGCAGCTCGTGCGACGCGTTCGCGACGAAGGCCCGCCGCGCGTCGTCGAGCTGGGCCAGACGCACCCGCATCCGCTCGAAGGCGTCGGCGAGCGCTCCGAGCTCGCCGCCGCCGGAATCCCGCACGGGTTGGTCGAACCGACCGCCTGCAATCCGGTCGGCGGCGCGCTCGAGCCGCCGGATCCGCCGGGCGAACATGCGCGCGCCGAGATAGCCGAGCAGCAGCGCGATCAGGAGCGCGACGCCGGCGGCAAGCAGGACGCGCCGCTCGACGAGCGCGATGCTGCCGAGCTCGACCGGCGCCCGGACGAGCAAGACGTAGCTGCCGCCGAGCACCGGCACCGCGCTCTCGGCGTACGTGGTCTCGCTCGTCCGCACCGTGCCGTGCGTCTTTGCGCCGCTGATATAGGCGCGGGTCGCAATCGGATCACCCACCAGGGCGTTCCCGACCTGGCCGGAGTCGGCGATCGGCGCGATCGTCCCTTGCGGCGCCGGAGGCTGCATCAATGCGATCCGCACTCCGCCGTTCTCTTCCGACTGCGTCGCCACGAAGCCGTTGTCCTGCGTCCAGCCAACATCGACCTGGGGACGGAGCTTGCCGGCGATCTTCTCCATGCCCGCAACCCGCGTGTTGATCGCGCGGTCCCGCAGCGACGGGACGACGGTCAGGTAGACGATGCCGAGCGCGACGGCGACGACCAGCAGCAGCGCAAGGCTCAGCTGCGTGCCGACGCTCTGGACGAACCGGCTCACGGCCGGAATCGGTAACCGACGCCGCGGACCGTGAGGATGTACTCGGGCTCGCTCGGGTCGTGCTCGAGCTTCTCGCGCAAATGGCGCACGTGCACGTCGATCGTGCGCGGCTCGCGGTAGTCCGAGCCGCCCCAGAGGGCCTGGAGCAGCATTTCCCGTGAAAACACCCGGCCGGGGCTCGCGGCCATCGTCCGCAGCAGCTCGAACTCGACGTACGTCAGTTGCACCGCACGGTCGCGAACGTGCACGTCGCGGTGCCCGACGTCGATCCGGAGCCCGTCCCGCTCGATCGTCTCGTCCTCCTCGCGCCCGGCGGAGGGAATCGCCGCGCGGCGCAGGAGCGCCCGAACGCGGCTGCGGAACTCGCGGATCGAAAACGGCTTCGTGATGTAGTCGTCCGCGCCGAGCTCGAGGCCGAGGACCTTGTCGAGCTCGTCGTCGCGGGCCGTCAGCATGATGATCGGCACGGTGCTCGAGGCGCGCAGCCGCTTGCAGACCTCGAGCCCGTCGAGCTTCGGCAGCATCACGTCGAGCACGACGAGGTCGACCGTCTCCTGCGCGAACCGCGCGAGTGCCTCCTCGCCGTCGCGGGCCTGCACGACGTTGAACCCGTCACGTTCGAGGGGATACGCGAGGAGCTTCTGAACCGCGTCCTCGTCGTCGACGAGCAGGATGGTGGAGGAGTCTGGCATGGTGGCGCCAGCCGGTCGAAGGTCGCCTTGCGACCTACTATAGCCACGGCATGGCGGCGCTCCCGCCCCGTACTTCGCGGCGACGCCCGCGCCGAGGCTCGCTCGAGCGGCCCGTCAGCGGCCGTCTCTACCGCGGCACCTGGCTCCTTGTCGGCATCCCGTTGCTCGTGGCTGCGTTCAGCGTGCACAAGCCGAACCCGCTGCCGACGCCGCAGCCCGCGCTGCCCGCGTCCTTCGACACGTTCGACGCCGTCTCGCTCGCCTCGGACCTGGCCCGGCTCTACCCCGACCGCGTGCCGGGAACGGCCGGAGCGGTCGGCGCGGCGCAGTGGGTGCGCGACCAGCTGACGCCGTACGGCTTGCAAGTGTCGCCCGACCGCTTCAGCGCGAACGTGCCGGGGATCGGCAAGCGCACGCTCGTCAACCAGATCGTGACGGTGCCCGGCCGCTCGCCAGACGAGATCGCGGTGCTCGCGCACAGAGACGACGACGGCACGGGCCCAGGTGCGAACAACAACGGCTCGGGGATCGCGGCGCTCGTTCAGCTCGCGCGCTCGTACGGATCGGCCGCCGGTGCGCGCCCCGTAACACCTCAGCACACGCTCGTCTTCGTGGCCACGGACGGCGGCTCGTTCGGCAGCCTCGGCGCCCGGCACTTCGCCGAGACCCATCGCGGACACGTCGTCGCCGCGTTTTCGCTCGACGCGCTCGCGAGTCACGGGCCGCCGCGGATCGTGCTCGCCGGAGAGGAGCCGCGCGTCGCGTCCGCGCCGTTCGTCGAGACCGCCGCTCAGCGGGTGCTCGACCAGTCAGGGCGCCGGCCGGCGCACGCGAGCGCGCTCTCGCAGCTGGTCGACCTCGCATTCCCGTTCACGCTGGGCGAGCAGGGACCGTTGCTCGCCCAGGGGATGCCGGCGCTCACCCTGACGAGCGGCGGCGAGCGACCTCCGTCGGCCTTCACGGACTCCCCGCGCCAACTCGATCGCGTCCGCTTCGGCGAGCTCGGCCGCGCGTCGCAGCAGCTGCTCCAGTGGCTCGACGGGGGCGCGGAGCTGGCGCCCGGGACGTCGCGCTACGTCTACTTCGGTCCGCGCGTGCTGCCCGGCTGGGCGATCGAGCTCGTGCTGCTCGCCGCACTGCTGCCGTTTCTGCTCTGCGCGGTCGACCTCTTCGCCCACTGCCGCCGACGCCACATCCGGCTTCTGCCCGCGCTGCGGAGCTATCGCAGCCGGCTCGGGTTCTGGATCTGGGCGGCGCTCGTCTTCGTGTTCTTCGCCCTCATCGGGATCTGGCCGGCTGCGCCCGCGGTTCCGCTGCCGCCGGAGGGCTCGCCGGCGACGAGCTGGCCGGTGCTCGGGCTCCTCGGGCTCGGCGTGCTCGCGCTGCTCGGCTGGCTCGTGGCGCGCCCGCGGCTCACTCCCACGCGGCCGGTGACGGCGACCGAGGAGCTCGCCGGGGCGACGGCGGCGCTACTCGCGCTCGCCGTCGTTGCACTGTTGGTCGTCGCGACCAACCCCTTCGCGCTGATCTTCCTGCTCCCGTCGCTGCATGCGTGGCTTTGGCTGCCCCACGTGCGCGCACGGCCGATTTGGACGCGGCTGGCCGTACTCGCCGCGGGCTTCCTCGGGCCGCTTCTCCTGCTCGCGTCGTTTGCCTTCCGCTACGGCCTCGGCCTCGACACTCCCTGGTACCTCGCCGAACTAACTGCGGTCGGGTACGTCAAATTCTCTGCAATCGTGATCGCCGTCGGCTGGCTCGCAGCCGCGGGACAGATGTCGGCGCTCACGATCGGTCGGTACGGGCCGTACCCGGACGCCCGGGACCGCGCACCGCGTGGACCGCTTCGGGAGGCGGTCCGCCGAACGGTGCTTACAGTGAGAGCAACCAGGAAACAACACGGACAGGAGCGAAGGGCAATCCAGGGATGAGCGCGCGAGGGGCCACACGGACGCTGGGCACGCTGATGCTGGTCGTCGGCGTCGCCTTGCTCGTGTGGGTAGTCGTCGTCTGGCGCTGGGAGGACCCGTTCACGGCGCTCTACACGACCTGGAAGCAGCATCAGCTGAGCCAGAGCTACGACAAGCGCGTCAGGGACTATCGCCCGCCAGAGCAGATCGAGTCGGTGGCGAACGCGCAGGCCGCGAGTCAGGCCGGCCTGGTCGCCGCCCAGGTGCGCGCGGAGGCCCGGCAGTACCGGCTCGACTCGAAGCGCGGCCAGGCGATCGGGCGCCTGCGCGTCCCCCGGCTCGGGCTGAACATGGTGCTCGTGGACGGCACCGACGAGGGCTCGCTGCAGAAGGGCCCGGGGCTCGACCGCCGGACGTACATGCCCGGCGAGGGCCAGCTCGTCTACATCGCGGGGCACCGCACGACCTACCTCGCACCGTTCGCGCACATCGAACGGATGCGTGCAGGCGACCCTGTGACGATCGAGCTGCCGTACGCGACGTTCCTCTATCGCGTCTTCACGAAGAAGATCGTGCAGGCAGACGACATGGCGGCATTGCGCTCGAACGGGCGCGAGATCGTGAAGCTCCAGGCGTGCCACCCGCGCTTCTTCGCCTCGCACCGTTACATCGTCTCGGCGCGGCTCGTCCGGATCGAGCCGCGAGGGGAGCACGCGATCACCGCGCCGGCGCGCGTGCTCGCCGCGGCGCCGCTCGCCGCCACCGAAGGCTGACCGCCCGCTAGCCGAGCCGCAGGAAGCGAACTACCGAGCCAGGCTCGAGCTCGCCCTCGCCGCGCGGCACCAGGACGAGCGCATCCGCCGCGGCTGCTCGCGCGATCATGTGCGACTCCTGGCCGGTCAGCGGCTCGAGCTCGACCGCAGCGGCCTCGCTCGTTCGGCGTCGGGCACGCACGAGCTGATCCCGGGCCGAACTTCGCCGAAGCGCGGCCGCGAGCGTCCCGGGCTCGAACGGGGGCAGTGGA